>SMUY01252329.1_pt1 | contig 10798 bp, 12 predicted proteins | sample 2456441 | NCBI WGS metagenome assembly SMUY01 (sample SAMN11095931, study PRJNA526329) | marine sediment metagenome | biome: Marine sediment; feature: Surficial sediment; material: Deep marine sediment; isolation source: Hadal surficial sediment | place: Pacific Ocean | collected 2014-11 | depth...
CATTGAGCCGTTCACAAGCACCTCCTGTGTAAGGAACGTGCAACACGTTCAGCCTCTCTGGGCAGAACGCTCCGTTCCACAGTCGTTGCAAGGATTTCACTCAGTAGCTCAGGGGTAGAGCGGCTCACTCGTAATGAGCAGGTCAGGGGTTCGATTCCCCTCTCCGGCTCTGGGTCCGGGCCAGGCAGGCCTGGCCCGGGTTTCTGGACGAGCGACCCTGCAGGCCGCGCTGTCTCTTACTCATTCGGACAGCGAAGCTGCACCGAATGAGGCTGAAGGGGACGGCGGAGCCTCCCCCTTCAGACAACCCCATGACTCGGTCCGTGCCGATCTGTCGCGACTACGGCCGGCACCCGTGATTGGCGGATTGCGGGCGATAACGGTGCTCAGCCGATGGCCTGGTACCGTCATTTGGCCGACGATTGAGGTTCCTGCGCCTATGGCCGATCAGGCGGATTTCGAAAATGATGCGATGGTGTTCGCACCCCAGCTCTACTCGGCGGCGCTTCGCATGACCCGCAACCCGGCTGACGCCGAGGATGTCGTGCAGGAGACATACCTCAAGGCCTACCGGGCCTATGACAGCTTCGCGGCGGGAACCAATCTCAAGGCGTGGCTGTATCGCATCCTCACCAACACGTACATCAATCGGTATCGGAAAAAGCAGCGGCGTCCCAACGAGGTCGAACTGGGAGAGATCGAGGATCTGTACCTGTACAGGCGGATCGGGTCTGCGGAGACCAGCGCCGCCTCCAGATCGGCAGAGATGGAAGTGCTTGATGCGTTTGTGGAAGACGACGTCCGCAACGCCATCGAGAGTTTGCCTGACCACTTCCGAATACCCGTGCTGTTGGCCGATGTCGAAGGCTTCTCGTACAAGGAGATCGCCGAGATTCTCGAAGTTCCGATAGGAACCGTCATGTCGCGACTGCACCGTGGAAGAAAGTCGCTGCAGAAAGCGTTGTGGGAGTTCGCAAGGGAACGCGGGTTGGTGGGGCCGGTCTCGAACGGAGAAGGAGACAATGGGTAGAGACAAGTGCCACGATGCGCTCGCCCGCATCTATCCTTATCTCGACGGGGAGGTGACGGTATACCGCCGCATCCGGGTCCGCTACCATCTCCGAAAGTGCCGCAACTGTGACGGGGCCTTCTCATTCGAAGAGCAGCTCAAGGTCATCATCCGCCAACACGCCCGCCAGGACCCGCCCCCTGAATTCCTCGAACGACTCCGGCAGTACATCCGCCAGGCCTGACGCCGCCTGGGGCGGCAGGCGTTTCGTCGTGACTGGTACGATGGTCGCCATGTCTGCTCGAAGCACGCTGCTGGTGGTGACGCTGCCGGTCATCCTGCTCCTCTTCGCGGCACCGGCACTGGCCCAGGATTCAGATGTCTCCGAGAGCGAATCGGTGGTCCAGGCCCCGGTGCCGGCGGTCGAGGCACCCGAAGAGGCTCCGGCCGAGGAGAGCGTCGAATGGTCATATCGGTTCCTGGTGCCGGCCACAATGGTGATTGGCACCCTGGCCGTGGTCGGGACCATCGTGATGTACTTCGTCCGGGTCACGAAGAACCGCTATCGGGTCGTCGAGTAGATTTGTCGCCATCTCTGGGGATTGGACACCGTGCCTCTTGGCCGGGCCTTCCATCAGAACGCGGATAGCGACGACGGCTGTGAGCCCCCGACCCGATTCACAGGCACCTCATCGGCCGGTCGCTCGCTGGGGAATCGCTCAGCACCCTCCTACGCTGCGGCCGATGAAACATGATCGAGCGACCGCATGACCGACTCCACCAATGACCGCAGTGGCGATTCGGTTCCATGGGATCTGGCGCAGCGTATCGCAACGCGGGTGGCGGGTTCCTACGGGTTGGCCGATGGATACCACGGACAGGTCCTGGCCGACACAGCACCGGCCATTGTCCGGCGGGCCGCAGCCATGGTCGAGGAGGACACGGGTCTGGAAGGGGGAGGCGAGCCAGAGGTTGCGGTGGTCGGACGCCCGGCCTGGGTCGAGCGCAACCTGGCATTCTTTGCCGAGTTACTCGAGCCGGCCGAAGAGCAGATCCAACGGACTCTCGAGGAAGCGGGCACTAGCGGCGGCCTGGCGAAACGGTTCATTGCTGCCGAGATGGGGGCGCTGCTCGGGGTTCTCTCTCGGCGCGTACTAGGTCAATATGAGTTGGTTCTTCCTTCCGACGATCACGGTGATGTCGTGTTCTTGGTGGCCCCCAACATCCTGGCCCTCGAGCGCAGGCATCAGTTCAAGCCGAGCGAGTTCCGGTTCTGGCTGGCGCTTCATGAGTCGACTCACCGCCTCCAATTCGTCGGAGTTCCATGGATGAGGGAGTACTTCTTCGGTCTGGTCAAAGAACTCGTTTCCCTGACCAAACCGGAAGGATCCCGTCTGGCACGAGTGATCGGCGAGGTTCGCGATGCCAAAGCCGCAGGCCGCCCGATGGTCGACGAATCTGGTCTCCTGGGTTTGATGGCGACGCCCACCCAGCGCCTCCACCTCGACAAAGTGCAAGCGCTGATGTCGCTGTTGGAGGGACACGGCCACGTCGTCATGGATCGAATTGGTGCCCGGCATCTTGTTTCCCAGCGCAGAATGTCGGCGCTGTTGAAACGCCGGAGGACAGACCCCCGCACCGCGGCGCTGCTTCGGCTCACCGGCCTGGAGATGAAGATGAAGCAGTACGAACTGGGCGAGGCGTTTGTCAAGCATGTCGAGAGGCGGGCCGGGTGGTCGACTTTGGACCTGGCATGGTCCTCCCCAGAGGCCCTCCCCACACGGACCGAGATCGACGACCCGGACCTATGGCTGGCTCGCGTCGGCTGACCGCCCTCGGCGAACAGGTCACCGATTCGGCGGCGGCGGCGTTCGGTGACGACACAGATCCGATCCTCGTTGCCCTCAGCGGTGGGGCAGACAGTGCCGTCTTGGCCTGGGGATGCATGGAGTTGGGCCGCACCACACGGGCGGCCTACGTCCACCACGGCTGGCCCGGTTCAGATCGGCTGGCTCTGGCCGCCAGCAAGATCGGGGCCCGGCTCGGCCTGGTCACAGAACGCCTCGACGTTGGGACCGGTGGGCCCGGTTCTGCCGAAGAAGTGGCCCGCCAGGCACGATACGCCGCCCTGGGCGAGGTGCGAGCACCGCCGGAATGGATCGCCACCGGACATACCCTCACAGACCAAGCGGAGACGGTGATCGGGAACCTGATGTGGGGGAGCGGGCTGGATGGTCTGGCGGGAATCCACGCCAGGCGCGGTCGGATCATTCGGCCGATATTGGATGTTTCTCGGTCCCGCACGCGGGAGCTGGCCACGCTGCTGGGGCTTCCGTACGTCGATGACCCAGCCAACGAGGACGCCACCTACCGGAGAGTGCGGATTCGTCGGGCCCTGGCCGATTGGGAGGCTCGACTGGCACCCGGTTTGGCCGACCGAATCGCTCAAACCGCCCAACTCGTCCGGGTCGACATCGACTTGTTGAATGCCCAGAGCGAGGCGGTGACGATCGAGGAGGCGGGGTCGGCAGTGCGGATCCCGGCGGGGGCGTTGCGGGCGATGGACGATGCGTTGGCCCGGCGAGTGGTCCGTCGGGCGTTGCGTCTGGTCGGCCAGGGTCATCCGGGCACGCGAGCCGACGTGGCTGCGGTCATGGCGGTGGCATTCGGGGGGCCGGCGATCGAGGTGAGCGGGGGCCACCGGGTGACCACATCGGGGGCATCGGTTCAGATAGGCACTGTCGAGAACAGCAGTCGCCCGGGGTCGTCGGTCGTTCGGTGGGCGCTTCCGGGCAGGGCCAGATGGCAAGGTTGGACGTGGACGGCCACCGAACACCAAGGCCGCCCAGACGTGTATCCGTTGTCGCCCTGGATCCAGCTGTTCGACACGATGCTCTTCGAGGCCGGGCAGACTGTGATCATCAGGGCGGTTGCCGCCGACGACCTCGTTGCGATGGGAATCGGGCACAAGCCGGCAGGCGAGGCCATGGCTGAGGCGGGAATCCCCGCCGCCGACCGACCAACTTGGCCGGCTTTGGACCTCGATGGCTCCGTGGTGTGGATCCCCGGCGTGCGACGAGCATCGCTGGGTTGGGTGACAGCCGCCACACAGCGCTACCTTGTGGTCTCAGCTGCACGGGAGGAGCGGTGGAAGCCGGTCGAGTATTGATCTCCGAAGAGGAGATCGCCAAGAAACTCGAGGAAATCGGTGCCCAGATCACCGAAGACTATCGGGGCAAGGATCTGCTCATCGTCTGCGTGCTCAAGGGGGCGTTCATCGTGATGGCCGATCTTGCTCGGCACATCCACCTACCGGTCGAGTTCGACTTCATGGCGGTCTCGTCGTACGGCGCCGCCACCAAGACGTCGGGTGTGGTCCGCATTCTCAAGGATCTCGACCAAGAGATCACCGGGCGCCATGTGCTCATCATCGAGGACATCATCGACTCGGGGCTGACCTTGAACTATCTGTTGAAAAGCCTCCAGGTGCGCAAGCCTGCCTCGATCGAGGTCGCCACCCTGTTGTTGAAAGAAGGCATCCAGCGGGTGCCCATTTATGTGAAGTATGTGGCATTCTCGATCGGCCCCGAGTTCGTTGTCGGATATGGGCTCGACTACGAGCAGAAGTATCGAAACCTTCCCTATATAGGCGTCCTCGACGAGCACGATCTGTGACTCTTGGGGCGAGGCCGTCTGCAGACCGAGGCAGACTCGGTAAGCGAGGCGAAGCCGAACTACATAGCCTCGGCGGCGGCGTAGCATGGACCGCACTCGCTGAGAAGTTCTCACTCTTGATCTGTCAATGATCGGCCACGGACCCTGGAGTTCCGCGGACTTGCTCGCACGCAAAGGAACAACGTGAACCGGACTACCCGGACAATCCTCGTCTACGGCCTGGTCGTGTTGATCCTGGTCATGATCGGGCAACGCTTCATCGATGACTCCGCCGAGCCCGAAGAGGCGGGATTGACGGTTTTCGAAATGGCAGTGCGCGACGGCTTGATCGATGAGGTTACGATCCTCGCCCGATCACACGCAGTCGAAGGGACCATCAAACAAGGCGCCACCGCGCCCGAGGGATTGCCGACCAGCTTCAGGGTCCTCTTCACCGCAGAGTACGAGGGCACGCTCACCGAGGTTCTCATAGCCAACGATGTCGACATAACGATCGACCCGGAGCCACCGACCTTCTGGGAGTTCTTCATCGGATTCCTCCCATGGCTGTTCCTGATCGGGTTCATGGTGTTCATCGTCATGCAGATGCAGGGCGGCGGAAATCGGGTCATGCAATTCGGCAAAGCCAAAGTCAAGCAAGTGTCGAAGGACAACCCCAAAGTCTCATTCACCGATGTTGCCGGCCATGACGAAGCCATTGAGGAACTTGAAGAGATCAAAGAGTTCCTGGAGTCGCCCCAGAAGTTCCGAGCGATGGGCGCCAAGATACCCAAGGGTGTCTTGTTGTACGGGCCTCCAGGAACCGGCAAGACGCTGCTCGCCCGAGCCGTGGCCGGAGAGGCCGACGTGCCGTTCTTCGCCATCTCGGGGTCGGACTTTGTCGAGATGTTTGTCGGTGTGGGCGCCAGCAGGGTACGCGACCTGTTCGAGCAGGCGAAAGCCACTTCCCCCGCCATCGTGTTCATCGACGAGATCGACGCGGTCGGCCGACATCGCGGCGCCGGGCTGGGGGGTGGCCACGACGAACGAGAGCAGACGCTCAACCAACTGTTGGTCGAGCTCGACGGATTCGACGTGTCATCTGGCGTGATCGTGATTGCCGCCACCAATCGTCCCGACATACTCGATCCGGCATTGCTTCGGCCTGGCCGTTTCGATCGCCAGATCGTCGTGGATCGGCCCGACCTGCGCGGGAGGACGGCAATCCTCGAGCTCCACGCCAAGGGCAAGCCGATCGTCGACGAAGTGGATCTCGAGATGATCGCCCGTCAGACCCCCGGCTTCACCGGGGCAGATCTTGCCAATCTGATCAACGAAGGGGCGCTGTTGGCGGCCCGCCGCGACAAGACCAAGATCGGGAAAGAAGAGTTGGACGAGGCTATCGACAGGGTCATCGCCGGCCCCGAGCGCAAGAGCCGGGTCATGTCCGACGAGGAGAGGAAGATCACCGCCTACCACGAGGGCGGTCACGCCCTGGTGGGGTTCGCCCTTCCCAATGCCGACCCGATCCACAAGGTGACCATCATCCCCCGTGGTCGGGCCGGTGGATACACCTTGGCGCTTCCGGTCGAAGATCGGAACTACATGCGCCGCTCCGAGCTGACCGACCAACTGGCCATGCTCATGGGCGGAAGAACCGCCGAAGAGCTGATCTTTGTGGACCCGACGACCGGTGCATCGAACGACATCGAGAAAGCCACCGAGTTGGCGAGGCGGATGGTGATGGAATACGGGATGAGCGACAAGCTCGGCCCGATGAAATACGGCAAGACGCAGGGCGAGGTGTTCCTCGGTCGCGACTTTTCCAACCAGCAGGACTACTCCGACCAGGTAGCCGCCACGATCGATGACGAGGTTCGAGCGTTGATCGGCCAGGCACACGAAGAGGCTCGCCGCATCCTCGAGACGCACAACGACGCACTACATCGCTTGGCTGAAAAACTGCTCGATGTGGAGACACTCGACGCCGAGGCGATCAAGGAATTGCTCTCGGACGTCCCCAAGTGGGAAGCGTCTCATGGCGGATCGCCGAGAATCCAGGCGCCGACCATGAGTGCCGCGGCACCAGGCGACGGAATCGCCGCAGCGCAATCGGCCGCAGAGTAAAGCACTAGTGCACGCTGTGCCAGTGCCATCAATCACCGACCGAGCGACCTGCGGTCTGGTCATTGCTTGTTCGTCGTCGAGGGACGCGGTGCTGGCATATGACTGACTTCGTCGTGGACCAGGCCGCGATCGAAGAGGCGATGCACCAGATCCTCAAGGCGATCGGTGAGGATCCTCACCGCGAGGGTCTGGCCGACACGCCGACGCGGGTGGCCCGCATGTACGCCGAGGTGTTCAGCGGCCTTCACGTCGATCCATGTGAAGAACTCCAGACGGTGTTCGCCGAGGATCACCATCAGGAACTGGTGTTGGTGCGAGACATCAGCTTCTACTCCATGTGCGAGCACCACTTCCTACCGTTTCACGGTATGGCCCATGTTGCCTATCTTCCAAACGGGAAAGTGACCGGGTTGTCAAAGTTGGCTCGGCTGGTCGAGGGATTCGCTCGCCGGCCGCAGATGCAGGAGCGTCTGACCACCCAGGTCGCCGAGGCGTTGATGGAGGCGTTGGCGCCACGAGGGGTGATGGTTGTGGTAGAAGCTGCCCACATGTGCATGGAGATGAGGGGAGTGAAAAAGCCAGGGGTCGTGACCCAGACATCGGCAGTGCGTGGTTTGTTCGAAGAGAGCCCGGCTACCCGAGCCGAGGCGATTGCGCTCATCTACGGGAGACATTGATCCGGCCGCAGTGGCATGTTCGGGGTGCCGTGCTTGATCCCAACGCCTCGACGCTGATCATGGGGGTGGTCAATGTGACCCCCGACTCCTTTTCAGATGGAGGACGTTTCCTGCGGGTCGACGATGCGATCGCCCGGGGGCTGAGTCAACGGGATCAAGGCGCGGCGCTGGTCGACGTCGGCGGAGAATCCACTCGACCCGACTCGGCGCCTGTGAGTGTGGACGAGGAACGCAGACGAGTCGTTCCTGTGATCGAGGGCCTGGCCGCCGAGAAGGTGATGGTGTCAGTCGACACGTCGAAGCCGGCCGTTGCCGAAGCAGCGATAGAGGCCGGGGCGGTGGTCGTCAACGATGTCACAGGCTTGCGGGTCGAGGGGATGATGGAAGTATGTGGCGACGCCGGGGTGGGTGTTGTCATTGTTCATATGCTGGGCGACCCCAGAACCATGCAGCGCGACCCGAGATACGACGATGTGGTGGTTGAGGTCCGGGACTATCTCCAGGCACGCATCGAGGCGGTCGTGGGATCGGGCGTCGCCAGACAGGCGATTGCGATAGATCCCGGCATCGGTTTCGGCAAGACACTTCACCACAACCTGTCACTTTTGAATGATGTTGCGACGTTCGCCGAGATTGGTTCACCGGTGCTGATCGGAACGTCCCGCAAGTCGTTCCTCGGAACCTTGACCGGGCGAGCCGTCGACGACAGAGATACGGTCACCGCAGTCTCGGTTGGAATCTCGATCGTGCTCGGTGCCTCGATTGTGCGGGTACACAATGTTCCCCTTGCAGCAGACGCCGCCGCTCTTGCCGACGCTATGGTGCGGGCGAGAGAGGAGGGCCGCCCGCCTATAGGACCTTCACCTGCGACGGGCGCCCCTTGAAGCTGTCGAGTTTGACCCACCGCCCCGCAGGGGCAGCACCAAACTCGGTAAATGAGCGAAGCGAATGACATGGGTACGGGACTGAAACCACGGGAATTCACATGGGTCATCGCCGATTCGCTGGCCACCTCGGAGCGAATCGGCGGGCACGGGTTCCAGCATCGGCGGGTGCGGCGTGAGGAAGAGATCATGTGGCTCGTCGAGTCCGGAATCACCGCTGTTGTCTCGCTTCTGCCCGGCAACCAGAATCTCGCCAGTTACGAGAACGCCGGATTCAATGTGTTCCACGAGCCGATCGAGGAAGAATATGAGCCGGAAGCGATCGACACGGTTTTCGCGACCCTGTCCAAGGCCCTGGCGTCTCCCGAGGCCAGGGTGCTGATCCACCGGGATCTCGTCGACGACACGGTGGCCGGAGTACTGGCAGGATATCTCATGCATTCGGGCCTGGTGGACGATCAGATCATTGCCGCGGCGGTGATCCAGGAGATCATCGGCCGCCCGTTAGGTCCTGAGGGTCGGTCCCTGATCCCTTCGACCGCGTAGGATGGACACCATCACGCTACGGGGCGTCGAGGTGTTCGCCCACCATGGCGTGCTCGAGCACGAGCGGGCCGACGGTCAGCCATTTGTCATCGACGTCGACGTGTCACTCGATCTCGGCGAGGCTTGCCGGACAGATGATCTCGCCAGAACCATCGATTACGGGCTTCTGGCCGCCGCCATCCACCAGCGAGTTTCGGGCGAGCAATGGAATCTCATCGAACGTGTGGCCGAGCGTGTGGCCGACCTTGTCCTGGCCAACCCCCTGGCAGCGGAAGTAGTGGTGACCGTCCACAAGCCCCAGGCTCCGATCGACGTTGCGTTTGGTGATGTCTCGGTGACGATCACCCGCGGGGGCGCGACCGAGGAGGCGTGATGGTCCGTTCGGTCGTCGCCCTCGGTTCGAATCTCGGCGACCGACTCATGGCGCTCAACGGTGCCATCGAGCGGCTGTCGGCGCTGGGGACGATCCGTTCGTTGTCGGCTCTGTACGAGACCGCTCCTATTGGAGGCCCACAGCAGGATTCCTACTACAACGCGGTGGCGGTGCTGGACACGGACCTGTCTGCCACGGAAATGCTGGCCGGCTTGCATGCCATTGAAGCGCAGTTCGATCGGGTTCGCCAGGTCCGGTGGGGGCCTCGCACGCTCGATCTCGATTTGATACTGCACGGCGACGAAGTGGCGGACACGGAGTCCCTCGTCGTGCCACATCCCCGGTATCGGGAACGTCGATTTGTGCTCGAACCGCTGCTGGATGCCTGGCCGGCAGCGCATGATCCGGACGGGACGGCGCTGGCCTCGATCATCAGTGATGTCACCGATCAGAGTCTCGAGCAGCTCGAGGGGATCGGGTGGGCGGGTGATCGTCGATTCGCCGGGCCGGGTGGTGGGGCGCCAGGGAACCGCGGTGGCCGCTGGGTGGGAGGCCAGATGGCGGCCCTGGCCGCTTATTCGGCGCTCGTGCTCATTTGGGGTGGTCAGTTCCGACTGACATGGCTCCAGACGACAGGAGGGGTGGTGGCGGCCTTGGGAGCCATCCAATTGATGGCATCGGTGCGCCGGCTGGGCCCCCAAACCACGCCTTTTCCCGAGCCGGTCGCCAATGGTGCCCTGGTCGGTGAGGGCATCTACGGGTTGGCCCGTCACCCGATGTATGGGGCGGTGCTGATGATCGCCATCGGGTTGGCCATGTTGATCGCCAGCGCGGCGGCGGTGGCTGCCTGGCCCGCCCTCACATGGTTTTTCGTCAGAAAAGCGCGACACGAGGAGCTGCGACTGCTCCTCGCATATCCGGGCTACGTCGCATATCGCCGCCACGTCAGGCCGCGCTTCGTACCCTGGCTCGTCTGAGAACGCAGCGAGGCAGTGATCGACGGCCACTATCCTGGGTGCTCGGATCGGTACCGGAGGCGTGGACCGCAACCGAGGAGGCACTTGTGCGCATCATTATTGGGACCCGGCCCACCGGACCGAACGACGCCGGGGAGAGGTCGTCCTGATGTTTCTGGCGATTGATGTCGGGAACACGCAGACCGCCATCGGATTGTTCGACGGGGGCGAGGTCGTGCGTCAGTGGCGTCTATCGAGTGGCCGGGAGCGCACCACCGACGAGTTCTCGATCATGCTACGTGGGTTGCTCGATCCAGCAGGCTACGCCCCATCCGATTTTGAAGGCGCCGCAATGTCGTCGGTGGTACCAACCGTTGGAATGGCCTTGCAAGCGGCGTTGGCCGAAGTCGTGAGGGCCGACGTGTTGGTCGTCGAACCTGGCATCAAGACTGGCATGGCGATCAAGATCGACAACCCCAAAGAGGTCGGTGCCGACCGCATCGTCAACTCCGTGGCCGCTCTCGAAAAGTACGGAGCCCCGGTGGTCGTAGTCGACTTCGGCACAGCAACGA
>SMUY01385552.1_pt1 | contig 10794 bp, 11 predicted proteins | sample 2456441 | NCBI WGS metagenome assembly SMUY01 (sample SAMN11095931, study PRJNA526329) | marine sediment metagenome | biome: Marine sediment; feature: Surficial sediment; material: Deep marine sediment; isolation source: Hadal surficial sediment | place: Pacific Ocean | collected 2014-11 | depth...
CATGAAGGCCGGCAAGGTGATCGTCGATATGATCATGGGGTTCGGCGGCAACACCTTCCAGTTCGAGAAGCTCAACGCCTTGGTCAGCCTGACCGACCTGCCGGTTTACAAGCTGGTGCCCCAGTTCATGAAAAGCCCGAGCGGCAAATTCATCGGCCAAAGGCTGTTGACCCGGTGTTTCAGCTACAACACCAAGAAGGTCAAGAAATCCGATCTCCCCAAGACGTGGGAAGACATCCTTACCTCCAAGCGGTGGCACGGCAAGAATCTCGCCCTGATCAACCGGCCCGACTATTGGGCGCTCCACCTTTGGGTGACCAAAGGCGAAAAGTTCACCAAAAATTACCTGACCAAGTTGTTCCTGGAGACCAAGCCGCAGCTGCGCAAGGAAGGTGCTAGCGCGTCCCTGCAGTTGTTGGGCGCCGGGGAGTTCGATGCCCTGATCGCCGGCACCATGCACCGGACCTCGGTGCTGCGGAAGAAGGGATCGCCGGTCGGCATTCACTGCCCGTTGCCGATCACGCCGACGACGGTTTCGCCGGTGGGGGTTTTGAAGGGCGGCAACGTCAACGCGGCCAAGCTTTTCGTCAATTGGTTCCTGAGCCGGGAAGGGCAGCTCGCCCAATTCCACAGCGCCGATTACACACCGCTCTATCCGGATTTGGTGAAGGCTGGTCTTGAATCCGATCCGGGCTTCAAGATCGACGACACCAAGCGCGTTTATTACCGTGAAGATAAGTTCAGGGCCGAAAAGGCGGCGCTCGCCAAGCATTGGGATGACTTGTGGTTCAAACGCAAGGGCCTCAAGATGCGGACGGTCAAGGTCAAGATCGACGCCGCCAAGCGCGGTGGCCGCCGTTACTCGTTCAAGGTGGGCGGCAAGAAGCAAAAGGTGCGGATTTCCAGTTCCAGGACCATCGTCACCATCAATGGTGAGCGTACCAGCCGCAAGGCGGTCAAGAAGGGCATGACCTGCACCATCACCTATCCCGGCAACGACCAGACCGCCAAGAGCGTGGCCTGCAAGAAATAGGCACCATGGCCTAAGTTGTTGTCATTAAAACAGGAGGAAATCCCATGGCCATAGAGATCGTGGACGTGACCGGTCTCGCCCATGAGCTGAAATCGCGCAAGATCATCATGGACACCCGGAAAATGCACGCTTGGATGCATTACTATCCCAATCCGGGTGATCATGATGACTTGCACTGCCATCCCGGCGACCAGACCTTTCTGCTGCTCGAGGGCGAATGCACCATGAGCTTCGAAGACGGCGGAAAATCGGTCTTGAAGCCGGGCATGGTGGCGCTGATCGAAGGGGGGACGTTCTATCAGCTGGAGAATACCGGTGACGGGCCCATGGTCTTTATGGGCACCCGCACCGGTCCGAATTCGGCCAACCAGCACATCAATTACGACACCCGCGAAGACATGCGCGAATTCAACCGCAAAAACAAACGCGGGACCTATGGCGGTTTCGTTAGTCCGGGCGAAGGCCACCACTCATAACGGCCCCGGCCCCGGGCCGGGCGCCCCATAGGTGTGTCGCCTTGTAAGCGGGCCGGGCCCCCGTCACCGGCCTACTTCGATTGTGCCCTGATCTCGCGGGCGCGCTGGCCGAGCCGCGCGGCGTCCCCCATGCGTCCGGTCATCATCAGCAACACGGCGTAGTTTTCCAGCGTGTCGGCCACCAAGGGGTGCATCGGCCCGAGCGCCTCCTGCCGTATCTCCAGGGCGCTCCGGTAGTAGGGTTCGGCCTTGTCGAGCCGGCCCTGGATTTGGTACAGCACACCCAGATTATAGTGCGCCTGCCCCACCGATTCGTGTTCCGGTCCGAATACCTTCTCGCGAATTACCAACGCCGCTTCGATGTATCGAACCGCGTCGGCATGCCGACCCTGGACGGTGTAGAGCGCCCCTAAGTTGTTCAAACTCTGGGCGATGTCGGGATGGTCCGCCTGCAGAGCCTTCTGACGGATCGCCAGCCCATGGGCCAGGAATTTTTCCGCGGCCTCGAAATCCTTCTGCAACAAATAGAGAAATCCAAGATTGTTTGCACTCTCGGCAACATCCGGATGATCGGCGGCCAGGGCGTCTTGGCGAATGGTGAACGCGCGTATGGCGAACGGTTCGGCCTCGGCCAACCTGCGCTGCATGGTGTACAACATGCCCACCACGTTGAGGGCCGCGGCCAGGCGCGGATCATCCGCCGCCACGACCTTTTCCAAGGTTGCCAGGGCGCGGGTGGCGAACGGCTCGGCCTCGGCGAATTTGTGTTTCCTCAAGTGCACTGAGCCCATGGCGGCGCGGCTGAGGGCGAGGTCGGGATGGTCCGGCGGCAGAACCTTTTTCCGGATCGTCAGGACGCGGCGCACTAATGGCTCCGCCGCCGCATATTTTCCCTGAGCGCCGAGAAGTTCCGCCTGGCTAAAGAGGGTCGTGGCCATACGCGCGGTTTCCGGCCCATGGCGTTCGGCCTCTTTCAGGGCGGCCGCGAACTGCTTTTCAGCAGCCGGGAAATCCCTTTTTTCCAACGCTTGGCGCCCGGCGGCACTGAATTTCCCCCAGAGCCCGTCCTGGGCCATCGCCGCCGGGGCGGTCCAGGTGACGTGCAGCAGGGCGAAGAACAGCCCGAGAATCAGGGTCCTAAACATCTCCTCGGCCCTCCAATGGGTGGCATGAAAGACTTCCGGTCGCGCAGTCGCGGCAGAATGTCCATACCGCAGGATAGAAAGACAAATCTAAAGACTGATTAACGAATCTACTAAGCCTTTGAAATTGAACAGGACGTGGTCAAATAATGTTCGATTTTCACTTTCCTGACCGAATCCTGCCTCGCGCATTAACCGAATAGGTTGACCCATCCTGCTCCCTCACCCGGCCGCCCGGGCCCCGGCCTAGGGCGATTGTTCGAAAACCAGGATCATGTTGTTGGCGGCGACGGGCAGCGCGCGCCTAAGCGTCAGGCCGTGGTCCCGCGCGCTTGCGCCGAGGTCGGCGGTATCGCGGACCCCCCAGGCCGGATCGCTGGCGCGCAAGCCGGCGTCGAAAGCGGCATTGCTTGGTGCGGTGTGGGCTCCGTCGCGCTTGAACGGGCCATAGAGCAGCACGATCCCGCCCGCCCCGAGGTGCCGCCCGGCCCCGCGAAAGATCCCCACCGCCGCCTGCCAGGGGGCGATGTGGACGAGGTTGATGGCGACCACCGCGGCCAGCCCGGCCTCCAGCGGCACGCCGGGAGGATCCGGTGCCCAAGGGTTTTGGGTGACATCGAGCAGCGAAGCGGGCCGCAGGTTGGCGAGCCCGGAATGCCGGCACCAGGCGTCGATAGAGGTGAGGCGGTCGGCGTTTGCGTCACTGGGCCACCAGGTCATGTCCGGCATGGCGCGGGCAAATGCCATTGCGTGCTGGCCGGTGCCGCTGCCGAGTTCCACCACGTCGCCGTCCCGTCCCCCCAGAAGGTCGCGCAACTGCGCCGTGATGATGCCGTTGTTGCGGTGAAATGCCGGGGCATCGAGGCGCCCGTCTTGGGGCGCGGGCGGCGTACCCCGGCCGGAATCGAGCCTATGATTCGCCATTGCCTCGGCCGGTCACATGGGGGAACATTCTAGGCGGCATCTTGGACGAAACGCGGCGGCGTGGGAAGTGTGGCCGTGCACAGCCCGGCCAAATCGAACCCTTCGACCGGGCTGCCCCAAACGAACCGCGACCAGGAGGAACCCGAGATGACTGCGCGCGAATTGCCCGACGACGTTTACGAGGAATCATGTTCGCGGCTGCCGGTGCCCAAGCGCGAGGACCTCCCCGATGCCGCCAAGGAGCTCTTCGACTATTTTCACGATCCCCATGGCGGCACCTACGCGGGCATCCGCGGGCCCGGTTGCATTCGCCTTCACAGCCCTGAATTGCTGGTGCGCTCCGTCCCCGTGAGCCGCTATGTGCGTTACGAGGCCGGGATCGCCGAGGACGTCCGGGAGCTCGCCATCTTAGTGACCGGCCGGGCCTTTAACAGCCAGTTCGAATGGACCGCCCATGAACCGGCGGCGCTCAAGGCCGGCGTTCCCCAGGCCACCGTCGATATCGTCAAGAACCGCGAGCCCGCCGAGGGTCTCACAGAAAGCGAGGAGGTGATCATCACGCTGGGACGCCGGATCTGGGAGGAACGGAAAACGGTGCCGCCGGAACTCTACCGGCGCGCCATGGAATTGTTCGGGGCGCGGATGCTGGTCGATATCCTCTGGCTGATGGGCAATTACGCCTGGACCGCGGCCCTGATCGCCACCTTCGACGTGCAGGTGCATCCGGAAAAGGAGCCGCTGCTGCCGCCCTCCTAGGGCCGGTCCCGGGCTGCCCCTAGCGCCTTGATTCCCCTTCGCGACCGGCCTGGGTATTGTTTATGAAGGAAGAAACACGGATCGAAGCACCATTGCGATTCGACAACCAAGTGGAGGAATAACACCATGCACACCAAGAAGATCGTCGATATCGACGGCAGCCCCATGGAGGTTCTGGTGTTCCAGCCCGAAGGCGACGGGCCGTTCCCAGGCCTCGTGGTGGCCCAGCACATCCCCCTCGCCCATAGCGGCCTGGAAAAGGATCCCTTCGTGTTGGATGTTGGCGAACGCCTGGCGGCGGCGGGTTATGCCTCGGTCACGCCCTTTGTCTTCCACTGGTGGCCGACCGAAGCCGATATCGAGGTCAAGCGTGATGGTTTCCGCGATGACAACGCGATCAAAGATATGGACGCCGCCTTTGACATCCTAGCGGGGTGGGAGAGGGTCGACGAGCTCCGCATCGGCATCATCGGGCATTGCTGGGGCGGACGGCTCGCCTGGCTCGGCGCCTGCCACGAACCCCGTTACAAGGCGGCGGTGGTGCTCTACGGCGGGCGCATCAAGGTGGGCATGGGCGAGGGCGCCCCGCCGCCCATCACCCTCGCCGGCGGCATCAAGTGCCCGATGATGGGGATTTTCGGCAATGACGACTTAAACCCGTCGCCCGCCGACGTCGCCGACCTCGACGCGGCGCTCAACGAAGCCGGAGTCGAGCACACCTTCCACGATTACGACGGCGCCGGGCACGGTTTCCAGGATTTCAACAACCCGGAGCGCTACCGCGAAGCCCAGACCAAGGATTCCTGGGAAAAGCTGCTCGCTTTCCTGGACGGTCACCTGAAATAGCGGGCTTTGACCACCATCCCGGCCCTTAACCCTGGCGTCGAGGCTTGTTAACATGGCCGGGTTCAGTGGAGTCACGGCGCAAACCACAAAAGCGCAGAGGGAGGCCCATCATGGCCCATGAGAAAATACCGCCCCGGGCGCGCCTCGGGTTCATCATTCCGTCCAGCAACCGAATGGCCGAGCCCAATATCCAGCGCTTCGCCCCCGACGGCGTGGTGCCCCATTTCATGCGGCTCAGGATGACGGGGCCGCACAGCGTGGAACTCGATGAGCTGATGCTGGGGATCAATGAGGCTGCCTCCATCCTTGGCGACGCAAAGTGCGACGTCACCGTGCTGCACTGCACCGGCACCTCCATGTCGGGCGGCTTCGGCGCCGAACGCGGCGTGATTAAGGTCATCGAGGAGGCGACCGGACGGCCCGGCCTCACCACCGCGACCTGCCTGATGACGGCGCTTGCCGCCCTGGGCGCGCGCCGCCTGGTGTTCATCTCGGAAAGCCCCGAGGCGGGCCACGGCAAGAAACGCGACTTCATGGTGGCGGCCGGCTACGACATCGTCGCCGACCGGGCGGCCTGCCTCGCGGGAAGCGATGAATCCTGTGTCACGCCGCCGGCCTTCTGGGTCGATCTTGCCCGGGAGGTGGCCACGCCCGAGGCCGAGGCGGTTTTCATCTCTTGCGCCAATATCCACGCCATCGACGCCATCGAGGAGCTCGAGGCGGCGCTCGAGCGTCCCGTGGTCACGTCCAACCAGGTGGTCCTCTGGCACGCCCTCAGGACCGCCGGCATCAATGATGCGCTTCCCGGTTTGGGGCGGCTCGGCGCCATCGCCGAGGTTCCCGCCCGGGCCGCGGAATAGCACCGACAAGAAGAGCGGTCCGGCCAAGGCCCAGAGCGTCAATCGACAACGACCCGCACCGCACGCCACCGGCAAGGAGGGAACCATGGCCATTCGCCGCGTGGTCACCGGCCACGATGAAAATCTCAAATCCATGATCGTCAGCGACGGCCCCGCGGCCAATGTCAGGGAAAACCGGACCGGCCATCGTTCCACCTTGATCTGGGCGACCGACAGCGCGCCGGCAAACATCACCTCCGGTGAAGACATGGGGGACCGCGCGCTGGGGACCGCGCCGCCACCCAGCGGCACGCGCTTTTGCGTCCATGAGATCGAGCCCCATCTCGACTACCAACCCAATTTCCACCGCACCGACACCATCGACTACGTGTTGGTGATCCGGGGCCGGCTGGCCATGCGGCTCGACCAGGACGAAACGGTTTTGGGGCCGGGCGACATGGTGATCCTGCGCGGCACCGCGCATTCCTGGGCCAATGTGGGCGATGAGACCTGTGTGGTCGCTTTCGTGCTGATCGATTCCGAGCGGCTCGAGGTGCCTGGCATGGAGGCGCGCCAATGACCCCCATGGTGGCCCGGCGCCCCGTTACTTGATGAATTCCTCCATCTTCGGCGTTACGCCGTGCTTGGCGAGCTCTTCTAGGAAGATCTCGTGGATACGCGGGTCCTGGTCGAAATATTCGATCTGCCGTCCGCCGCGCTTCACGTCGACGTCGATGCCCTGGTAGATGTTCCACATGTTTTCGGTGAAGGGATAGCGCACCGAGCCGTGGCCGATGGCGAGGTAGCGCACGGGCTCGGGCCCGGCGTTGAAGTGCTGGTGGAACATCAAGTCGGGTGGGGCGAAGACCCAACCATGGCGCCAGTCGACGCGGGTAAGCTCTTTCTCGCCCTCGTACCACAGCAGCGAATAGCCCGTGCCGGCGACGCAATAGACATGGACGTCGGGGCCGTGGCGGTGGGCCTTCTTATAGGTGCCGACGGGCATTTCCGAAATATGGGCATGGAGGATGCCGTCGGCCAGGATCAACTGCATGTGCGACCCGCCGGCGCCCCGCGCCGCCCATTTCTCGAGCTTCAGGTCGGTGGCGTCGGGGATGAAGTTGGTTTCCCACATATGCTTGCCCGCGCGCACGGCAATGAAATCGCCGTCGCCGGTGAAATGTTTTTCTGCCCCCCCGCGCTCGGGAAAGGCGCACGGGTTGTCGAAAACGAAGTGCTCGGAATGAAACAGGTTGAGCACCGCCGGCAGGTTCGACGAAATGGCCAGGCGAACCGGTTGCCGGCCCGAGCCGTTGAACAATTGCGCCCGGCAATTGAGCGGCGGCGCAAACACCGAGTTCGGCCCCCACTCAAAGGTATGCGCGGCGCCCGCGTGATCCTCGACAATCGCCGAGCCGTGGCCGGAAAGCACGAAACAGGCTTCCTCGAAGATGTGCTTTTGCGGGATGGTCTTGCCGCCCGGCGGGATTTCCAGCACGAAGACGGTCATGAAATCGCCCCGGCCCTTGACGTGGGCGATGGCCCCGTCGACGCCAAAGCGCTCCCAGGGCCCGGTCTCCAGCGCCAGCAAGTCGAGCCCGAAATCCTCGTAAATGGGCACCCCTTCGCCCGCGGCCCAATCGAGGTACGGGTTGACCATGAACTTGCCGGCGGGAACGGCTTGATCGGCCATGGGTGCCTCCGAAACATGTTTTGTTGTGTCACCCCCACGCACGAGGCGGGGAGACCGGCGCACCGATTTGGGGTATCGTTAGGCGACCGACCGGTGAAGGTCGCCATACACCACTAAACCAGGGAGGACGCTGTGCCCGCACAGATACAAGAAAACGATCCCCGAATCGAGCACGAAACCGTGAGTTTCGACGGCGCGTCGGGCGCCATATCGGCCTATGTGGCCAAGCCCGCCGGCGCCGATAACGCGCCCGCCGTCATTATCATCCATGAAAACAAGGGCCTGCAGCCCCATCTCAAGGACGTGGCGCGGCGCGCCGCGGCCGCCGGGTTCATCGCCGTGGCCCCCGATTTCCAGAGCCAGGTCGGCGGCACCCCAGAGGATCCCGACGAAGCGGTGGAGAAAACCCGTTCGCTGGACATGGCGAAAATCGTCGGTGACGCCGTCGCCGCCGCCGCCTATGCAAGGGGCCGGGCCGACAGCAACGGCAAGGTCGGTTCCATCGGCTTCTGCTGGGGCGGGGCGCTGTCCAACCAGCTGGCGGTCCATGACCCCGATCTCGATGCCGGCGTGGTCTTCTACGGCCGTTCTCCGGCCGACGAGGACGTGCCCAAGATCAAGGCGCGCATGCTGCTCAACTACGGCGGCCTGGACGAGAATATCAACGCCACGGTGCCGGGCTTTGAGGCGGCGATGAAGGCGGCCGGCACGGATTACACCCTGTATACCTACGACGGCGCCAAGCACGCCTTCCATAACGACGATAATCCGGACCGTCATCACCCGGATAGCGCGGCGCTGGCCTGGAGCCGGACCATGGATTTCCTGAAGGAAACCCTCGCCTCCTGAGGCCGGCGGGGCGCACCGCGAACCGCGACGCGAGGGGGTCCCATGGGCGGCAATCCGGCGACCATTCGATTGGGCGTGGTCAAGCCGACGACCACGTCCGGCTCGCTTGCCGACCTGCGCGCACTTTTGCCGGGCGACATCGAGATGATCGCCGAATACATGGGATTCGCATACAAGTCCCTCGATGAGTTCCGCCAAGCCATGCCGGTCTACGCCGACAAGGTGGCGGCCCTCGCCGCCAAGGGCTGCGATCTCATCCATCCCGAAGGGGCGCCACCCTTCATGCTGCAGGGGTTGGCCAAGGAAACGCGCATCATCGGGGAATGGGAGGCGCGCCACGGAATCCCCGTGTTCACCACCGGATCGACCCAGGTCGCCGCCATGCGGGCGCTCGGCATTTCCCGCTTCGTCGGCATCACGCCCTTCGCGGGCGAGCTGGCCGAGGCCTTTCGCCAGTACTTTACGGATGCAGGCTTTGACGTCCTCTTCATGGGCAAGCCCATCGACGAAACCGAGGATGTCTACGGCCTTAGACCTGAGCAGATTCGCGACCGCGTCATCGAGGCCACCCGCACGGTCGGAGGCGATTCCCAGGCGCTCTATATCCTCGGCAGCGACTGGCGCGTGCTCGACGTGTTGGACGACCTGGAGGAGGCGCTTAACGTGCCGGTCCTCCATCCCGTGGTGGTGCGCTGCTGGTATATCCTGACCCAACTCGGGCGCCGGCAGCCGATCACCGGCCACGGGCGGCTGCTCGCCGCCATGCCGCCTTTCGCCGCCCCGCTCTAGGATTCTCTCTAGGCCTCGCCCGTGCCCGCGAGGCCGTCCGGTTCGCCGGGGTAATTGTAGTGCAGGGTCTTGAACGGCGACTTGTCTTGCGGGCCGATGCCGACCCGGCGCTTGGAACCGTCATTGGCCGAGGCCACCACCTGAAGCAGGTGCAACTCTTCATCGCCGGTCTGGTTGAAGGAGTAGCGCGAGTAGCGCGGCACCATGATGCCTTCGCCGGGCCCGAAGACGCCGAGCAACTCGCCGTCGACGTTCTTCCATTCGACCTTGCCCTGGATCACGAACCAGAAGCCGTCGGCGTCGGGATGGCAATGGATGTTGGTGTCGCCGCCGGACGGTAGAATCTGAACCGTGCCGCGAACCAGGCTGCCCTTGCAGAGCCGCACATGGGCGCGCCGCCCTTCGGGGAGGTCGTCGGGGCGCTTGAAGGAGAACGGCGTGAAGTTCTTCTCCTTGTTGCGGAAGAAGGCCTCCTTCTTGGCCGCGCCGCGCAGCTCTTCGAGTGAAATATGGTCCGTCGTTTGGTCGGTCAACTCGGTGGGGATTTCGGTGTCCTGTAATTCGGTTGCCATGGTTTCCTCCTTACGTTTCGGTGGTGGATGCTTGGCCTTGGGGTGAAGAATGGCCAATTTGCCGTGGACGCCGCCGGGGCAGGGCGCGCTAAGTCCACCACGCCCAGTCTACCCTACGCGCCGTGGGGATGCCAACCCATAGCGGCGCTGGCGAAGGCGCCCCATGGAATCCATTCTCCCACCGGCGTGCCCAAGGGGACGGCGATTGAGTGCTTAGCGGCCATCGCCTAACATGGCGCCATGAGTTTCGCACACCTTTCAGGCCTGTTCTCGGCCCCGCGTTTCGCCTCCCTCTTCGCCATCCTGCCGCCCCTGTTCTGGTCGGGTAATTTCCTTATCGCGCGGGTCATGCGCGACGACATTCCGCCCATCCAGATGTCGTTCTGGCGATGGGTCGCGGCCTTCCTGATCCTTCTTCCCTTCGCGATCCCCCAAGGACGCGGCCAGGGCGCGCAAATCCGCGAGGAACTGCCCTTTCTTTGCGTCATGGGCGCCGTCGGCATCACCGCGTTCAATTGTTTTTTGTACGCCGCCCTGCATACCACCACCGTGGTCAACGCATCGCTGATCAATACCCTGGCGCCGGTGATGACGTTTGTCCTCGCCCTGGCGCTGCTGCGCGACCGGCTACGGGCGGTGCAGGTCGGCGGCATCGCGGTGGCGTTGGCCGGCGCGGTGGTGATCATCAGCCGGGGCGACCTCACCGGGCTGGCGGCGTTGGCGCCCAACCGGGGGGATCTCCTGGTGATGGTGGGGATCATGTTCTGGGCCCTGTACACGGTGCTGATCCGCTGGCGCCCGACCAAGCTGCCGCTGCGGGTCTTTCTTGCCGTCATCATGGGATTGGGCGCCCTGTTTCACCTGCCCCTGGTGGC
>SMUY01043692.1_pt1 | contig 10793 bp, 10 predicted proteins | sample 2456441 | NCBI WGS metagenome assembly SMUY01 (sample SAMN11095931, study PRJNA526329) | marine sediment metagenome | biome: Marine sediment; feature: Surficial sediment; material: Deep marine sediment; isolation source: Hadal surficial sediment | place: Pacific Ocean | collected 2014-11 | depth...
TGAACTCCCTGAATCCCGATTCGAAAATGCTGGCCATGCCACTGCTGCCGCCTTTTTGCCGGCTGGCGCTGCGATACAGCGTATTCAGGTCACCGCCGGACCAGAAGCTGGCTTCAAAATCATCAGACGCAGATTTGGTCCGGCGTATCAGCCTGCGCTTGGTGAATATGATGTTCCAGGACGCGAATGAGGCAGCCAGCAAAATCAGGAGTACGAATTGCACTATGAAACTCGCACCCATTACCAGGCTCAGGATCGACATATCTGTTGTCATTTTTCAGGGTCCTCAAACATTGCAGCGGCCAACTTGACTGGCTTGTACGTGTCCGCATTCAGGAATGCAGCTCGTGTCGTGCCCCGGCACAATAATTCGCTTGCGGAATTCTTGCGATAGATTTCCTGCGCGATCAGAAAACTCGCTCGCGAGACTCTCAACAGATCCACCGTTACCAGCAATTCGTCATTGAAATTCGCTGGAATCAGGAAATCTGCCTGCGACTCCACCACCACGAAGAATCTCCGTTGCTCATTCAGGAGAACATCCTGTTCGACACCGAGATAGCGCAACCATTCCGTCCTCGCGCGTTCCATGAACTTGAAATAGTTCGCGAAATAAACCCGCCCTTGTGCATCCGTGTCCTCGTAATAAACGCGGACCGGCCAGGCAAAGGGCTTATGACTGCTCGAATTGTCCAATTGCTCTGGCCCGGTATCGCCTACGACTGATCGAAAAGCGGTAGCTCCGGAATGGCTTCCCGTGCCGGTGGCGTCAGACCAAAATGCAAATAGGCGTTGCGGGTGGCCACCCTGCCACGTGCCGTGCGCATCATGAATCCCTGTTGTATCAAATAAGGTTCGAGCACATCTTCGATCGTGCCCCGCTCCTCGCCCAGCGCTGCTGCCAGGGACTCAACGCCCACCGGCCCGCCATCAAACTTCTCGATGATGGTCTGCAGCAGGCGCCTGTCCATCGCGTCGAAGCCGTTGGGATCGACGTCGAGCATATCCATCGCGCTGATTGCCACTGACTCGGTTACCACGCCGTCCGCCTCCACTTCCGCGTAATCACGCACCCGGCGCAACAGGCGATTGACGATGCGTGGCGTGCCTCGCGCCCTGCTCGCGATCTGCCGGCCTCCGCCCGAATCCAGCGACAGGTTCAGGATGCGCGCAGAGCGCTCGGCGATCTGTTCGAGTTCCCCGGTTGAGTAAAACTCGAGCCGTTGCACAATGCCGAAGCGGTCCCTGAGCGGTGATGTCAGTAGCCCGGTACGCGTGGTGGCGCCAACCAGGGTGAATGGCGGCAAATCCAGCTTGATCGAGCGGGCCGCCGGGCCCTCGCCAATCATGATGTCGAGCTGAAAATCCTCCATCGCGGGATAAAGGACTTCCTCGACCACCGGACTCAGCCGGTGAATCTCGTCCACGAACAACACATCGTTCGGTTCCAGGTTGGTCAGGATCGCAGCCAGGTCGCCAGGTCTTTCCAGCACGGGACCCGATGTATGGCGCATGTTGACTTTCATCTCGTTGGCGACGATGTGCGCCAGCGTGGTCTTGCCGAGACCCGGCGGGCCGAATATCAACAGATGGTCAAGCGCCTCCGCACGATTTCTCGCCGCGGTGATGAAAATGTCCATTTGCTGTTTGACCCTGGATTGCCCGATGAAATCGCCCAGGGTCTTCGGCCGAATGGCCCGATCGAACGCCTTGTCCTCTTCCCGGGGGACGGCGCTCGATATGCGGTCATGCTCTATAGCGCTCATTACGTCACAGCCTGCCTTAATGCCAGTCGGATGATGTCTTCCGCCGATTTGTCTTCGATGTCCAGTTTAGCAAGCAACCGCCTGACCTCGGCCGGTTTGTAACCGAGCGCGACCAGGGCATCGAAAGCTTCGCTGCGCGAGTCGGTTGCGACCTTGCCGGCCTTTGCCATGATTGCCTGGGCTGGCGACTGCTCGATCCTGTCGCGCATTTCGATAATCAGGCGTTCTGCGGTCTTCCTGCCCACGCCCGGAATCCTGACCAGCATCGCCGTATCCTCGTAGCGGACGCATCGTTCGAAGTCACCTACGCCCATACCCGAGAGTATTGACAGTCCCATTTTCGCACCTACTCCGCTGACCTTGAGCAGCAGGCGAAACAAGACCCTCTCATCCTCAGTGGAGAAGCCGTACAGCAACTGCGCGTCATCACGAACCAGGAGATGCGTATGCAGGAACACTTCAGCGCCAACGGCCGGTAGCTCGAGAAAAGTGGACATCGGGGTTTCTACTTCATAACCGACGCCGGCGCACTCAACAGTGATCAAAGGCGTCTGTTTGGCAATTAGTTTGCCTTGCAGTGATCCGATCACTGGACGCCGCCTGCTATCACTTTGGCGCCGCGCAGCGTGGCCTGCAAGCGGCGCTGATTTGCGTGACAAAGTGCCGTTGCGAGCGCGTCCGCTGCGTCCGGGGACGGATCGCCATCGAGTTCCAGCAGCGCACGAACCATGTGCTGGACCTGTTCCTTGGTCGCTGACCCCGTACCGACGACTGCCTGTTTGATCTCCCGCGGTGCGTATTCGAAAACCTCGAGGTCAAACTCGAAAGTAGCGCAGATAGCAGCGGACCGGGCATGCCCCAGCTTGAGTGCGCTGCTGGCGTTCTTGTGTACGAAGACACTTTCTATAGCGAGCACATGCGGCCGGTATTCCGCAACGATTGCACTGATCGAATTGAAAATGAGCCTGAGCCGGTCTTTGAAGGCGCCCTCAACAGTATTGACAGCGCCACTGGCGACATAGGTGGCGCGATCCTGATGGCAGTCAAGGACACCGAAGCCGGTCATACGTGACCCGGGGTCAATTCCAAGAATGCGCAGGCGTACCGTCAAAAATCACCTCACAGTTGGGTCAACACTTCATCCGAAATGTCGGCGTTGCTGTAGACGTTCTGGACGTCGTCCAGATCCTCCAGCATTTCGAGCATTTTGATCATCGAACCGGCAGCCTGCAACTCGAGATTGGTGCTGGTCGATGAGCGCATCGTCAGCCCGGCCTGCTCGGGTTCCAATCCGGACGCTCTCATCGCGTCCCGGACTGCCTCGAAATCTGCGGGATCGGTCAGCACTTCGATGGATTTATCGTCGTCGACAATCACATCCTCGGCGCCGGCTTCTATTGCCGCATCCATCACCGCAAGTTCGTCGCTGCCGGCAGGGTAATTCAGGAGGCCGACATGATTGAATATGTAACTGACCGATCCGTCAGCGCCCAGGTTGCCGCCAAATTTTGCGAACGCGTGCCGCACCTCGGCGACCGTACGGTTCTTGTTGTCCGTCATGCAGTCAACTATTACGGCCACCCCGCCCGGGCCGTAGCCCTCATAACGGATTTCGACGTACTCCACACCGTCGAGATCTCCCGACCCGCGTTTGATGGCGCGATCGATGTTGTCCTTTGGCATACTTTGCGACTTCGCCTTGTCGACTGCCAGCCGCAGCCTGGGATTGGCTGCAATTTCGCCGCCGCCGATACGTGCGGCGATCGTAATTTCCCGGATCAGCTTGGTGAAGAGCTTGCCGCGCCTCTTGTCCTGGGCGCCCTTGCGGTGCTGGATATTCGCCCATTTACTGTGTCCTGCCATAAGCCAAGATTCTCGCCGGTTCCCTGGTGTTCCGTTCAGTACGCGCGTGCGGCTGCGGGCGCGCGCTGCTGCCTGGTAATTCCTGATGTTTCGCCCAAAACCAGGGCGTATGATAACGGTTAAAAGATTCCCGTACACCCGTCTAAATCCGCCAAATGAGTATTTCTGAAACCGAAAACAGGCAGATCGATGCCGAGCCCGCCGTCATTGCCGCCCGGGTCGATGATTTTGCAGCCACCCTGCCGGATCGCCCGGATATATTGGCGGCGCGCCTGCAGGGTGAGCAGATTTGTTCAATCCTGGAGCCGCTGGCGCTCCCGAAGCCCCTGGTTGCAGCGGTGCGGGTCTATCCACTGCGCAGAGAGGGCCTGATCGGCCTGAAGGACCTGCAAAAGCTGAAAATCGAGGGTCTGCCGGAACTCGTTCAGGGGCTCGTGCAACTGGGGGGCTTCACGCTCCCGCCCGACTGGCAGCCGGGTGAGGCACTTGCCGTTCAGCAGTCGGAGGCACTGCGCAAGATGCTGCTCGCGGTGGTGTCCGACGCGCGGCTGGTCCTGGTGCGCATTGCAGAACAACTGTACCGATTGCGCCTTGCAAAGTCCGCAGATGCGGCCGAACAGCGCTCGCTTGCCGTGGAAACACAGGAAATCTATGCGCCACTGGCGAGCAGGCTGGGTGTGTGGCAGTTCAAATGGGAGCTGGAGGACCTGGCATTTCGCTATCTCGAGCCGGATACCTACAGGCACATTGCGAAAACACTGAAAGAAAAGCGCAATGAACGCGAGTCGTTTATCGAGCAACTGAAGATTGAGCTGGGAGAGGAACTTGCAAGGAACGACATCGTTGCAGATATCAGTGGCAGGCCCAAACACATATTCAGTATCTGGAGAAAAATGCAGAGAAAGAACCGTGGCCTGGATCAAATCTTCGATGTCCGGGCGGTGCGGGTCCTCGTCAACGATGTCAGCGACTGTTATGCAGCATTGGGCGTCGTGCATAATCTCTGGTCGTATTTGCCGGGCGAGTTTGACGACTATATTGCGAATCGGAAAGACAACAATTACCAGTCGCTGCATACCGCCGTTATCGGGCCCGACAGACAGACGCTCGAAGTGCAGATCAGAACTCATGACATGCACCGTCATGCAGAACTCGGCGTCGCTGCGCACTGGCGCTACAAGGAAGGTGGCACGACCACAGCATCGTTCGATCAGAAAATTCACTTCCTGCGTACTTTACTGGAACCATCCGGGCAAGATGGCGATCTTCTCGAGCAGATTCGCGGCGACATTTTCGAGGACCGCGTTTATGCGGTAAGCCCCAAAGGCGATGTCGTCGAGATGCCGGCCAACTCAACGCCGCTCGACTTCGCCTACCATGTGCATACACAAGTCGGACATCGCTGCCGTGGCGCCAAGGTCAATGGCCGCATCGTGCCGTTGACCTACACCGTCCAAAATGGCGACAAGATCGAAATCATCACGGGCAAAGTCGCGCAACCGAGTCGCGACTGGTTGAGTCCGCAACTCGGCTACCTGGCCGCATCCAGGAGTCGCACCAAGGTTCGAAGCTGGTTTCGTCACCAGGACAAGGATCAGAACAAGCGGCAGGGTCGTGAAATGCTCGAGCGGGAACTTGGCCGCCTGAATGTTCGCGACATCACCACGGAAGAAATAAGCAAACAGTTGAAGCTTGGTAACAGCGATGCATTGTATATCGCCCTTGGTGCCGGCGACATAACGGTGGCCTCGATCGCCTCAGCCGTGCAGAACCTGCGGCGGGAAGAACCGACAGATGTCATTCGCAAGCGGCGACAGTCACCGCAGAAGAAAACCAGCTCCGGTGGCATCGCGATCAGCGGCGTTGGGGATTTGCTGTGCAATTTCGCGCGCTGCTGCCGTCCGGTGCCGCCTGAGGACATTATTGGATATATCACGAAAGGCCGCGGCGTCAGTATTCATCGCCAGGACTGCGGTAACTATCTGAGTTTGCATGCCCGTCATCCGGAGCGTGTCATTGAAGTGGACTGGGGAAATGCCGCCGACGCCATTTATCCCGCAGAGTTGCAACTGCATGCATTCGACCGACAGGGCCTGCTGCGGGATGTCAGCAGTGTATTTGCCGACGAACATGTCAGCGTCGACAGCATCCAGACACAAACCGACAATCAGTCGATGCAGGTGACGATGAATTTAGATGTCTCGGTGCCCGGTCTGCCGACGCTCAGCCGCATCATCAACCGCCTCGAACAGTTGCCGAATGTAATCTCCGTTCGCCGCCGGAATTAAATCGCGGCTGAAGCCGCTCCTGCGGGCGCCAATAGCATGAACGTAGAAGCGGCGTCCCGCCGCGATCGAAATGGTGCGCGTGACTCAGGATACTCAGCCACTAGCAGGGCAATCAGTACCTGAGCGTCGGCTATAAGTTTGGGCATCTCAGTTTCCACGCGGCTGTCGATGCCCATACGGTCGCCAAGCTCGACAAAGCTGTTTACGGCTATTCTGACTTCTTTGATATCGTCCGTGAGCAGAGGCATGTCTGTTTTTTCGTATGCCTGAAGTAGCTGCGAAAATTGAACGAAGTAACCCTGTGGCCCGACCTGCACTACTTTATCGAGGTTCCGGTAGTTGCTATCGACCACCCGGTATGCGAGCGCAGTGGCATTGCTCCCGATCCGTCGATCGTGCGCAAAGTCTTCATCAAGATGACGAGTAGCTGCATCGTATGCCGAGATTTTCTCCGCCAGCAGCTTGTTCTCCATTTGCCGCAACGCCCCCGAGCTTTTAATCTGTTCCATCGCGGTTCGATTCCACGCATATGGGCGGTATTACGGGATGCGCATGAAGTAGAACAAATTGATATTCCTAATCTCTTCGATCGATTTTCCTTGCGTATAGGTATAGGTGGCCAGGTCATCGATCTTTTTTCGTAAATACTCTATTTGGGCCACGATTTGTTCAACCATGATCACATCCCGTTCCAGATCCTTGATCAGTGCGTGGGCAAATTCTGTTATCTCTTTTTGTTCAATCCGGTCCTCGTTCCAGTTATTGATCTGTAGCGCGATAAGAATTCCGATCACTACAAGCAAGAGTTCACCGAAGGAATAGAAAAGGTATTTTCGTGTCTGCCGTTCGGACAAAACGTCACTCCTGATTTTTCTGAATATGCGGAACATGGGAAGGCAGTATAGGCGTCTTGCCACGATTTAAATCGAATCGCGCCGGGACGGCGCTCCTACGTATTGGGAAAGTTCAGTGCTCGTTTGTCGACCGCCAGGGCAGCTTCATGCAGCGCCTCGGCCAGGCTCGGATGTGCGTGAATGGTTCGTTGAATGTCCTCAGTGCTGCCCGAAAATTCCATCGCGAGCACCGCTTCTGCAATCAACTCCCCCGCCATCGGGCCGATGATATGTACGCCGAGAATTTCGTCGTCGTCCGCGGCCGAAACAATTTTTACCATGCCCGCGGTCTGTTCCATCGCCTTGGCACGCCCACTGGCCGCAAAAGGAAAGCTTCCGACCTTGTATTCACGCCCGCTTGCCTGAACCTCTTCCTCGGTCTTGCCGACCCAGGCGATTTCCGGCGATGTATAGATGACGGATGGGATCACATTGTAATTGACTTCGGCAATCTCTCCCGCGATCAAATCGGCGGCCATGACGCCTTCTTCCGAGCCCTTGTGCGCCAGCATCGGGCCACGCACGCAATCACCAACGGCATAGATCCCTTTGACATTAGTGCGGCATTCATCGTCGACTTCGATAAATCCACGCTCATCCAGCTCGATGCCCGAAGCATCAGCAAGCAAGCCGTCTGTGAACGGCCGCCGACCAACCGCAACGACGAGTTTGTCTACCGTAAGAGACTGCTTGCCGGACTGATCTTCGTAGTCGACGACGACCTTGTTCCCTGTCACCTTTGCGGAATTAACTTTCGCTCCCAGTAAAATGCTCAGGCCCTGTTTTTTGAATTGGCGGCCGGCTTCTGCTGCAAGCTGGCGGTCCACCATGAACAGGAAGTCATCCATGGCCTCGAGCACCGTCACCCCGGAACCCAGGCGGCTCCACACACTGCCGAGTTCGAGCCCGACAACACCGCCGCCGACCACGCCGAGCGTCGCCGGCACCTCCGCGAATTCCAGTGCGACCAGGGAATCGACGATCCGTTCCCCATCGAATGGCGCCGTCTTCAATTCTATTGGCGTCGAGCCGGTGGCGAGGATGACGTAACGTGAATCCAGGACTTCGACATCGCCATCGACCGGAGTGAATTCCACTTTCTTGTCCGAGAGCAAACGGCCATGGCCGACCAGTCCCGTGACATTATTCGCTTTAAACAACCCGGCAATACCGCCGGTCAGTTGCCGAACGATTCCGGTTTTCCGCTTCTGCATCTGCCCGATGTCGACCGCAACACCCGATACATTGATGCCGTGTTTGCTGAATTCATGTTGTGCCCTGTGAAACAGCTCGGACGACTCAAGCAAGGCTTTCGACGGGATACATCCGGCATTCAGGCAGGTGCCGCCAAACGCATTTTTGCCGTCCGTGTTTTCCCATTCATCGATGCAGGCGACGTTCATGCCGTGCTGGCTGGCACGGATCGCCGCCACGTATCCGGCCGGACCGGCGCCAATTACAACAACGTCGAAACTTCTTCCCATTATCCTGTCTTGCCTATTGCCTATACCTGGAGCAGAATTCGGCCGGGATCCTCGAGTGTATTCTTCACGCTGACGAGAAACTGCACAGCTTCCTTGCCGTCAATGATTCGATGATCGTAGGTCAGCGCCAGGTACATCATCGAACGAACGGCAATCTCACCATCAACGACCATTGGCCGATCCTGAATCGCATGCATCCCAAGGATCGCGCTTTGCGGGGGATTCAGGATCGGCGTCGAGAGCATCGAACCGAATACACCACCGTTGGTGATTGTGAAGGTGCCGCCCGTCAGGTCCTCCAGGCTCATCGTGCCATCGCGTGCTTTTTTCCCGAGTTCCGCGATGTCCGACTCTATCTGCGCGAAGCTTAAGAGATCGACATCCCTCAGTAGCGGCACCATGAGTCCGCGATCCGAGGAGACCGCAATGCCTATGTCAAAATAGTCATGGTAAATAATGTCATTGCCCTCGACCGATGCGTTGACGACGGGGTACTTCTTCAGCGCCTCGACCGCAGCCTTCACGAAAAACGACATGAATCCAAGGCGCACGCCGTGTTCTTTTTCGAAAGACTCCTTGTAGCGTTTCCGCAACGAGATCACCTTGGTCAGATCGACTTCGTTGAAGGTCGTCAACATTGCGGCCGCATGCTGTGCCTCTACCATCCTTGCAGCGATGCGTGCGCGCAAGCGCGTCATTGGAACGCGTTGTTCGGTGCGCGGCGCCCCAGCAGCCGGCAAAGCAGGCGCCGGATCACCTGGGGTCACATCTTCATCGCTATGACTTTTCAGGTAAGCCATCACATCTGATTTGGTGAGGCGGCCGTCCTTGCCCGAACCGCTGACGCTGGTCGCGTCGAGATCGTGTTCGTCCAGAAGCCGCCTGACAGCCGGGCTCAGTTTTTGCGCTGCTTCGCCAGTCGCTGCAGTTGGCGCTGGCGCCTCGGCTTGCTGCTGTTCGACTGCCGCAGGCGCAGCACTTTCGTCCAGCAATGCCAGCAATTCGCCGCTGGTAACGGTCGTGCCATCACTGACTTTTATTTCGATCAGGGTTCCGGAAGCCGGCGCAGGCACCTCGAGTACGACCTTGTCAGTTTCCAGGTCGACAAGATTGTCGTCGCGCCGAACGCTTTCCCCCACTTTCTTGTGCCAGCCGACAAGCGTCGCGTCTGTCACTGACTCCGGCAGCTGCGGTACCTTGATTTCGATCGTCATTTGCTGTTCTTCTTGTTGCTGACAGGCTGTTTTGACTTGCTCGCCTTTACCTGGAGATCCAGCGCGGCCTCAACCAACGCCTGCTGTTGCTGCAAATGTAACCTAAAAACGCCCGAAGCAGGTGCTGCTGCGCCAGGCCGTCCGGCGTAGTAGAGTTGCTGGTTGTTGCCAAGCGGTTCCTGCAAGCGGTGCCTGAGCTGGTACCAGGCGCCCTGGTTCTGTGGCTCCTCCTGGCACCAGACAAAATCTTGCGCTTGCGGATAGCTGCCGATGACTTCGGCGTACTTGCCGATCGGGAACGGATACAACTGTTCGATGCGAACCAGGGCCGCAGTCGAAACCTCGTGTACCTCCCTGGCCTCCGCCAGGTCGTAATACACCTTGCCGCTGCAGAACACGACGCGCGTGACGATGGATTTGTCCAGGTCCGTATCATCTTCAAGAATGAGTTCAAATCGCCCCGTTGAAAGATCACTGAGCGGCGACACGGAGAACTTGTGGCGCAGCAGGCTTTTTGGCGTCATCACGATCAACGGCTTGCGATAGGCGCGCAGCATCTGCCGGCGAATCATGTGAAACATCTGCGAGGGCGTTGACGGAATGCAAATCTGCAGGTTTTCCTCCGCACACAATTGCAAAAAACGCTCCAGCCGGGCGGAGGAATGTTCCGGACCCTGCCCTTCATAGCCATGCGGCAGGAACAAGGTGAGCGCGCAAAGGCGTCCCCATTTCGCCTCACCAGAACTGATGAACTGGTCGATAACCACCTGCGCGCCATTGGCAAAGTCACCGAACTGTCCTTCCCAAACGACCAGCGTCTGCGGATCCGTACTTGCGTAGCCGTATTCGAAGGCCATGACAGCCTCCTCGGAGAGCAGCGAATCGATGATCCGGAACGCGTTGCTTTTCGCGGAGATCGACTGCAATGGAATGATTTCCTGGCGGTTCGCCTGGTTATGCAATACCGCGTGCCGATGGAAAAATGTGCCGCGCCCGCTGTCCTGCCCGGTAACCCGGCAGTCGAAACCCTCATCGACGAGGCCCGCATAGGCCATGGTTTCGGCGAAGCCCCAATCCATCGGGATCTCGTCTGCGGCCATCCTGATGCGGTCGGAAATAACGCGTTGCACGCGACCGTGCAGCACAAAACCAGGTGGCAGGTCAGTGAGTTTTTTCGAGAGTTCGGCGACTTTTTCCGCACTCAAGGTCGTATCGACCTCCGCGATCCAGTCGGCATTGAGATATGGCCGCCAATCCACCGTGAATTCATTACCGATCATGCCAA
>SMUY01208626.1_pt1 | contig 10792 bp, 9 predicted proteins | sample 2456441 | NCBI WGS metagenome assembly SMUY01 (sample SAMN11095931, study PRJNA526329) | marine sediment metagenome | biome: Marine sediment; feature: Surficial sediment; material: Deep marine sediment; isolation source: Hadal surficial sediment | place: Pacific Ocean | collected 2014-11 | depth 0-1...
AAATCCATATTGGCAGACCTGCTCACGCCGGTTTCGGCGTTTCTGAGGGTTTCCAGGGGGACCGAGCGGGCCTTTCTGTTGGAGTCCGTCGAGGGCGGAGAAAAGATGGGTCGCTATTCCTTCATTGGTGTCGATCCGGATGAAAGCTTCGAAGGGAATTTTGCAGACTTCTGCTCCAATTTTCCAGAAGAACGCCCTTCCCAGGCCGATCTTCCCCCCTTTACCGGAGGTGCCGTGGGTGTCTTTTGTTACGAAATGGTCCGGGAATTCGAACGATTTCCGGAGTTGAAAGAAACCACAAGCACTGCTCCTGGTGTGGGCTCAGGGCCCGTGCTGATGGACTATTACTCCAATATCCTGGCCTTTGACCACTTGAAGCACCAAATTATCATCCTCTCTCACCAGGGCGAGAAACAGGTGGAAGAACTGGAGGGAAAGCTGTTTGGAGGAGAAAAGGACCGTCACGACTTTTCACGAGACTTTGTGACGGTCCCTTTGTCCTCCCCCAGCTCATCCAAGATAATCACTTCCAGCTTTTCCCATGAAGGTTTTCACGCCGCCGTGAAACAGGCCAAGGAATACATTTCTGCCGGAGACATTTTCCAGGTGGTGCTCTCCCAGCGTTTTGAAACCGACTACACGGGCGATCCCTTTAATGTCTATCGAGCCCTTCGTTTTCTGAATCCGTCGCCCTATATGTTCTTTCTCAAGCGTGAAAATATGAGCATCGCCGGCTCTTCTCCGGAGATGTTGATCCGTGTTCAGGGATCGGACCTTCAGTATCGCCCCATCGCGGGTACCCGCCGGCGTGGCCGCGATGCGGCAGAAGAGAAAGCACTCGAAGAAGAATTGCTCCAGGATGAGAAGGAGAGGGCCGAGCATCTGATGCTGGTGGATCTGGGTCGTAACGATCTGGGGCGTGTCAGTCAATACGGATCGGTGCGGGTCGAGAAGCTCATGTTCACGGAAAAGTACTCTCATGTGATGCATTTGGTGAGTGCCCTGAGGAGTTCATTGCGCCCGGAGCTGAATCGATTCGATGCCCTGAAAGCATGTTTCCCGGCTGGAACGGTCAGTGGAGCCCCCAAAGTACGAGCCATGGAGATCATCCAGGAACTTGAGCCCACCCAGCGGGGCATCTATGCCGGCGCTATCGGGTATCTGGATTACTCGGGAAATCTCGACACCTGTATTGCCATTCGCACGGTGGTCCTCCAGGACGGAAGAGCCTATCTGCAGGCCGGGGCCGGCATCGTGGCCGATTCGGTTCCCGAGTTCGAAGACAAAGAGTGCTACAGCAAGGCCGAGGCCCTTTTTCGAGCCCTGGAGTTAGGGGAGGAGTTAAGCGGAGCAGTTGACAGCTGACAACTGACAACAGACAGTGGGAACTGGAACTATTAGACATGACCGTTCTTGTCATCGATAACTACGATAGCTTTACCTACAACCTGGTCCAATATCTGGGTGAGCTAGGGTGTGACATCCAGGTTCACCGAAATGATGCCGTGAGCCTGGTTGAAATCAGTTCCATGAAGCCGGATTGTATCGTGATCTCCCCAGGGCCGGGGTTGCCCTCGAATGCAGGAATCTCTGTCTCACTGGTTCGGGAGTTTGCGGGCCGGATTCCCATTTTGGGAGTCTGTCTGGGTCACCAGGCCATCGGAGAAGCCTTTGGAGCCAGGGTGGTCCGTGCTCCCCAGTTGATGCATGGCAAGACTTCCATGATTCACCATGACCAGGACTCGGTGCTATCGAACCTTCCCAATCCGTTCGAGGCCACCCGGTACCATTCACTGATTGTCCGTCGAGAGGATCTTCCCGACTGCCTGTTGGTGAATGCCTGGACTGAAGATGACCTGATTATGGGTTTGCGTCATCGGGAATATGACCTTTTTGGGGTCCAATTTCATCCGGAATCGGTGATGACCCGGGAAGGAATGAAGATTCTGGAGAACTTTCTCCAGCTGACAACTGCCAACAGACAACAGACAACAGACAACAGACAGTCGAACTTGGAACATGAATAGGCTCGAGGAATTCACAGAAATAGTGGGTAGGGGCGACGATTTGACGGAAGCTCAGGCGGAGCAGTCACTGGAGTTGATTCTCTCAGAGGACACACCCGATGACGATATCGCTTCGCTCCTGACGGCACTGGCTGTGAAAGGGGAAAGCCCCGCAGAGATCGTCGGTTTCGCTCGCGTGATGCGGCGGCAGGCGATCCCCGTACGATCCCATCATTCCCGGTTGATCGATACGGCGGGAACGGGAGGGGGTGCCGATACCTTTAATATCTCTACTGCCGCGGTTTTTGTCATATCCGGTGCGGGCCTTCCCGTAGCCAAACACGGCAACAGGGCCCTCACCTCCCGCTGCGGCAGTGCCGATGTCCTGGAGGCTCTGGGTGTTCGGATTGAAAGGTCTCTTGAGGTCGCAGAGCACTCCCTGAACGAGATGGGTCTGGCCTTCATGTTTGCTCCCCATTTTCATCCTGCCATGAAACGGGTGGCCCATATTCGGCGTGAACTCAATCGGCGGACCATTTTCAATTTGCTGGGACCCTTGACCAATCCGGCTTCGGCTCCCTATCAAATCGTGGGGGTCTATTCCTCGGATCTGACCGAGAAGGTGGGCCGTGCCCTGCTGGCTTTGGGCTGTCAAAGAGCCTGGGTGATCCACAGTCACGATGGTCTGGACGAACTTTCCACCGGAGCACCGGCGCGCGTCTGTGAGGCTGGGGATAAAAAGGTTAAGAACTTTGATCTGGATCCGAAAGATTTCGGCTTTGAGGTCAGTTCCCTGGACCGCTTCTCGGGTGGCTCAGCCCAAGAGAATGCGGACATTATTCGCGGAATTCTGGAAGGTCGAATTCAGGGTCCGGCCCGTGATGTCGTGGTTCTTAACGCGGCGGCAGCTCTGCATGTGGCCGATGAGGGAGAAATGGATGAAGCGATTGCCAAGGCTACCCAGTCTCTCGACTCCGGTGCCGCTTTGGAGAAGTTGTCCCAATTGATTGAGATTTATTCAAGGGAAGATGGAGTCGGCAAGAAATGAGCGTGCTGGAAGAAATCGTCGCATCCAAGAAACAGGAACTCATCCAAACCAAGGAGAGTGTTCCTCTTGAGAAGCTGCTAGGCAGGATTCCTGAGGAACCACCTGTTTCCTTTATATCCGCCCTGGCCCAACCGGGAGTCAATATCATTGCGGAGATCAAATATAAGAGCCCCAGTCGCGGAGAATTCGCCTGCCAGCTGCCTTGCCTGGAGCTGGCTGGGATCTACTCTGAGAACGGAGCTGTGGCCCTGTCCGTGCTCACAGAGAAAAACTACTTTTCCGGAGACTTGAGCTTCTTACAGGAGATTGCCGAGGAACAGCCCGAGTTGGCACTGCTGCGGAAGGATTTCATTGTGGATCCGTATCAGGTGGTCGAAGCCAGGAGTTCGGGTGCCTGCGCTTATCTGCTGATTGTTTCCTGTCTCTCCGAGCAGCAGTTGCAGAGTTTGATCCATTATGGGCAGGAATTTCAGCTCGATGCTTTGGTTGAGGTTCACGATCCGTTCGAGCTGGAGAAGGCGATAAACGCTGGTGCTGGTATCATTGGGGTCAACAATCGCAATCTTCGAACCTTTGAAGTCGATCTGGACACCTCCTTTGACATCGCCAGGCGGATGGAGGGAGAGGGGGGCTACACTCTGATCTCAGAATCGGGGATCGAGGAGCACTCACAGATCGTCGAGCTGCAGGATGCGGGTTTTCAGGCCTTCCTGGTGGGATCGATTTTCATGGACTCTTCCGACCCAGGAAGGAAGTTGCGCCAGCTGAGAGGTGAGGGATAATTCATGCCCCCTGCTGAGCCTGAATTTCTGGTGAAGATCTGTGGGATCACCAATCTTGATGATGCCTTGAGTTCTGTCCGGTTGGGAGCCAACGCGCTGGGATTCAATTTTTACCCTAAAAGCCCGCGTTACTTGGAGCCGGAACAGGTGGAAAAGATACTTCCCGAGATCCCCGAGCATGTCTTGACGGTGGCGGTCATGGTCATCAGCGGTGAAGACGGCCTGAGTGCTCCTTCAGCGGTCGTGAAGCGTGTGCCCTCGATCAGGGCCTTTCAGTTGCACGGTCTGCACCATGAATCCGACATTCCTCTCTTTGAGAAACCCCTTTTTATAGCCACCTCGCCGATGGAAGCGGATCGTTTTCCCAACCACGCAATCCTTATTGATACCTCCTGGGGCCGGGGAAAGGCTGAAAACTGGGATGACTTGCGGCGAATCGACCGTCCTTTCATCCTGTCGGGAGGCCTGCGGCCGGGGAATGTTCGGGAAGCCCTAGAGCTACTTCAGCCCGCCGGTGTGGATGTCTGTTCGGGAGTGGAGCGGGCACCGGGTATCAAAGATGTCGGAAAACTCAAGCGTTTTTTGGAGAATGTGGCGCGCGTCAAGCGCGCTCTGGCGGGAGAAGGAGAGTGAGGGATCACCATGGGTAAAAAATCGCGGCTAGCGACTTCAGATCCAAGCCACTTTGGCGACTACGGGGGCGTATTCGTGCCGGAAACGCTCATGTCCCCTTTGGAAGAGTTGGAAAAGGCTTATGGAGAAGCCCGCGCCGATCAGGAGTTCCAAAGAGAGCTCGAGGAACTTCTGCATCTTTTTGCAGGGCGCCCCACCCCGCTTTTTCAGGCCCGTCGCTTTTCGGAGCATGTAGGCTACCAGGTCTATTTGAAGCGAGAGGACCTCTGTCATACGGGAGCCCATAAGATCAACAACGCTCTGGGCCAGGCACTTTTGGCTCGCCGCATGGGGAAAAGCCGAATTATTGCGGAAACAGGAGCTGGCCAGCATGGGGTAGCGACGGCCACCGTCTGTGCCCTGCTAGATCTGGAGTGTGAGGTCTATATGGGCGTTGAGGACATGCGGCGGCAGGCTCTGAATGTCTTTCGTATGGAGCTTCTGGGGGCCCGGGTGACTCCGGTGGATGCGGGAAGCTGTACGCTCAAGGACGCCATCAATGAGGCCATGAGAGACTGGGTGACGAACGTCGAGAATACTCATTACTTGTTGGGTTCCGTGCTGGGTGCTCATCCTTATCCCACCATGGTACGCAATTTTCAGTCGGTGATTGGCCGAGAAGCACGCCGGCAGATTCTGGAACAGGAAGGAAAGCTGCCTGACCTGCTGGTCGCTTGTGTGGGCGGAGGCAGTAATTCCATTGGTCTTTTCCATGAGTTCCTAGAGGATGAGCAGGTGCGGATGGTGGGAGTGGAGGCAGGTGGAAAGGGGAAGGATCTGGGCCAGCATGCGGCTCGGTTCCAGGGGGGCAGGCCGGGGGTTTTGCACGGAACCTACAGTTACCTGCTGCAGGACGAGCTGGGCCAGGTCTCGACCACCCATAGCATCTCGGCCGGACTTGATTATCCTTCCATCGGGCCAGAGCATGCGTATCTTCGGGACGTGGGACGTGTCGAGTACACCTCGGTTTCCGATCAAGAGGCCCTGGAAGCCTTTAAGATACTCAGTGAGCTGGAAGGCATCATCCCTGCGCTGGAGTCCGCCCATGCTGTGGCTTATTGTCTGAAAACAAAAGAGTTAAATCGGGTGATCATCAACCTTTCCGGTCGTGGAGACAAGGATGTCGAGATTATCAGAGATCTTCGCCAGAAATAAGAAGTGCTTTATTCCCTTTGTGACGGCGGGTCATCCTGACCTGGAAGCCACGCGGGAGATCGTCCTGGCCCTGGCGGCGAGTGGTTCCCATGTCATTGAAATTGGCATTCCTTTCTCGGATCCCATTGCCGACGGCCCTATTATTCAAAAGTCGTCCTTTCAGGCCCTCCGGCACGGTTACTCTTTTGCCCATTACATTGAGCTAGTTCGTCAGATACGAAGGGAGACGGAAGTCGGATTGGTTTTTATGACCTACATGAATCCGGTTTTGAGTTACGGATTAGAGAGGCTGGACCGGGAAGGTGTGAAGGCGGGCCTGGATGGGGTATTGATCTCCGACCTCACCCCCGAGGAATACTCTCGGATGGAGCCTTTGGAGGCCCTGGACACCATCTTTCTGGCGGCTCCCACCTCTTCGGACCAGCGGCTCCAGAAGATTTGTGAAGTCAGTCGGGGTTTTGTGTACCTGGTGGCCCGAACGGGCGTCACGGGGAGGAAGACCGATGTGGAGGCTTCGGTTCCCAAGACGGTAAAGCGCCTTCGTCGCTACACCCAGCTACCCATTGCCGTGGGCTTTGGGATTACTTCGGCTCAGGATGTGAGCAAGGTCTGGAAGTATGCAGACGCGGCAGTGGTGGGTTCGGCCATTGTGAGTTTTATCGAGGCCCACCGATCCGAGGCGGATCTGGCCCCAAAAGTTGGAGAATATGTCAAAAAAGACTTGATTTCAGCTCCCTAATTGGCTAACGTGAGTAGGCTTATGAGTTTAGCTTGCAACTTTTACTTGTTTTATTGGTGGCACAAGAAGAAACCCCGCCCACCGGTATAGGTACAAGTCACAAGCGAGATTGACAAGGCCGTGGGTAGGGATGCTACTCACGGCTTTTTTTGTTTGTATCCCGCGGATGACACGGATTTGACCAATGGATGACATCGCGAAGTGGCGCAAGAAGATCGATGAACTCGATCTGGAACTGGTGAAGCTTCTCAATCAACGCAGTGAATGCGCCATTGAGATCGGAAAGCTGAAACACAAGTTGGCCATTGAGATTTACGATCCGAGACGCGAAGAGGAGGTCATTGGCCGGGTCTGGAAGGAGGCCAATGGCCCCCTGAGCAAGGAGGCGGTCAAGCGCCTGTTCGAAAGAATTATCGATGAGTCCAGGCGGGCTGAGCGGGAGTCCAGAGGCCCCGACGACCTGGGAAAGACAGAGAAGCATTAGCCCGGACTATGCACAATCCGGGCTGAACTGCCAAGAAGATAGAGAAGGAGTAACAAACCATGGTTATCGTCATGAAACAGCATGCTACAGACAGTCAGATCGAAGGGGTGGTCGAAAAACTGGTCTCTCAGGGATTTGACGTGCACCGCTCCACGGGTGTGGAGCGCACCATTTTGGGGGCCGTAGGTGCCAAGGTGGTGGATATTCGCGACTACGAGTTGGTGGAAGGTGTTCAGGAGGTCCACCGCATCACCCAGCCTTATAAGCTGGCTTCACGAGCCTTTCGCCCTGAGGGAACCGTCATCGAGATCAAGGATGTGAAAATCGGCGGCGGCGAGACGGTAATCATGGCGGGCCCCTGCACGATCGAGGATTACGAGCAGTGCAATCGGATCGGGGAAAGAATCAGAGCCGCAGGAGCCAAGGTGATCCGGGGTGGAGCTTTCAAGCCTCGCACTTCGCCTTACTCGTTTCGGGGACATGGAGAGGAGGGATTGAAGAGTATTCGCAAGGCAGCCGACAATCACGGGTTGCTGGTGATTTCCGAGATTATGGAATCGAGTCAACTGCCCTTGGCCCAGGAATACATCGACATTATTCAGATCGGAGCCCGCAACATGCAGAACTATGGTCTTCTGCGCGACATTGGCCAGACCGATATTCCCGCCCTTCTCAAGCGCGGAATGAGTGCCACCATTTCCGATCTGCTGCTGGCCGCCGAATACATCATGGCGGAAGGGAATCACCGCGTGATCCTATGTGAGAGAGGGATCCGAACCTTTGAGACCCACACCCGGAATACTCTGGACATTTCGGCCATCCCGGTGATTCACGAACTGAGCCATCTGCCTATTGTGGTCGACCCCAGCCACGCCATTGGAATTCGGGATAAGGTTCCCCCTCTGGCACGAGCGGCCATGGCAGCGGGTGCGGATGGATTGCTCCTGGAAGTCCACCACGATCCCGACAATGCCATCTGTGATGGGGCTCAAACCATGACCTTGGAACAGTTTGATGATCTCATGGGAGAGCTGAAAGTGATTGCGGGGGCAGTGGGTAGGAAAACAGTCACCGTGAACGCCTGACCACAGACCGCAGACCGCTGACCAGGGTCAGCGGTCTGCGGAAATTCCAAATTCAAAATCACCGGCCAGAGGCCGGAAATCCCAAATTCCAAATCCTAAATCCTAAACAAATCATAAATTCCAAGTTCTAAATCACAAACAATTTCGGCTTACAACAGTCCATGAACTCACACTCAGAGGTTTAGGATTTGGAATTTAGGATTTGGGATTTCAGCCGGTGTGCCGGCTGTGATTTAGGATTTATTTGTGATCCCAAATTTCAAACCTGACAGGGAGCCTGGAACTTGGAACGCGCGCTAATCCCCTAACCGGTAATTGGGTGCCTCTTTGGTCACGATGACGTCGTGAACATGGGATTCGCGCAGTCCCAGGTGACTGATTCGAATGAGGCGGGTCTTGGTCCTCAGCTCTTGAATGTTTTTGACCCCACAGTAGCCCATTCCAGCCCGGACTCCACCCATGAGGACCGGGATCAGATCTTCCATGCTGCCCTTGTAGGGGACTCGCCCTTCGATGCCTTCCGGAACCACTTTGCGTTCCCCTTCGATGGCTTCGTCGTGTCCGTAGCGATCGGCGCCACCTTCGCCCATGGCTCCCAGCGACCCCATTCCCCGGTAAGTTTTGTAGCTGCGGTTTTGATAAAAGACCACTTCACCCGGAGATTCGTCGGTGCCTGCAAACAGGTTCCCGGCCATCACACAGTCGGCACCTGCGGCCAAAGCTTTGCTGATATCCCCCGAATATTTGATTCCCCCGTCAGCAATGAGAGGAAGCTTCATCTTGCGGGCCACCTTGGCCGTATTCATGATGGCCGTGATTTGGGGGACTCCGGCTCCCGTGACCACCCGAGTGGTGCAAATACTCCCGGGTCCCATGCCCACCTTGACACCGTCCACGCCCAGATCTCCCAGTTCGCGGACAGCCTCCCCGCTTGCGATATTACCCACCACCAGGTCCACCTTTTTCAGGATCTTCTTGAGTTCGCGGACTGCCGTCAAGACACGTGCGGTGTGCCCATGAGCCGTATCCATGACGATGACATCGACCTTGGCTTTCTCCAATTCGCTGGCCCTCTCCAGAAAGTCTCCGCTGGCACCCACGGCTGCTCCCACTCGTAGGCGGCCATAGGAATCCTTGGCTGCATCGGGATAGGAGATCACCTTCATGATGTCTTTGATGGTAATCAGACCCTTCAGCAGGTTGTTTTTGTCCACCACCAGCAGTTTTTCGATGCGATGTTCGTGGAGTGTTTTCTTGGCCTTTTCCATGGAAATTCCCTGGCGTACCGTGATCAGATTGTGCTTGGTCATCAGTTGAGAAACCGGGAGATCCAGATTGGTTTCAAATCGCAGATCGCGGTTGGTGAGAATGCCCAGCAGTTTTCCCTTTTTGTCGGTAATGGGAACGCCTGAGATCTTGTGTCGGTCCATTACCTCTAAAACATCCCGGATTCGATCCTGGGGTCGCATGGTCACAGGATCCACGATCATGCCGGATTCGGAGCGTTTCACCTTATCCACCTCGGCAACCTGGGCTTCAATGGACAGATTGCGGTGGATGATCCCAATTCCCCCCTGCCCGGCCAGGGCAATGGCCAGCTTGGCTTTCGTCACCGTATCCATGGCCGCAGACGACAGAGGGATATTCAGGGGGACATTTCGAGAAAAGCGGGTTTGAAGATCTGCTTCACCCGGCAAGACCTTGCTCTTGGCCGGCATCAGCAAAACATCGTCAAAGGTTAAGGCTTCAGGGATCTCCATTAAGAGATTATAACCCACGGATCACGCAGATGCTATTCCGCAGATCCTGCGGGAATGCGTGATTGGCGGGATGGTGGTAGGATCTAGGGGTCATGTTCAACGCGATTCTGACCAAGATTGTCGGGAGTCATAACGAGAGAGAGTTGAAAAGGATTCAGCCCTTGGTGACCCGCATCAACGAGCTGGAGACGGGTATCTCCCAACTCTCGGATGCTGATCTGAAGTCCAAGACCCCCGAGTTCAAAGCCCGTCTGGAAAAGGGCGAATCGCTTGACGATGTTCTCCCCGAAACCTTTGCCGCGGTTCGCGAAACGGCCCGGCGCACCCTGAATATGCGTCATTTCGACGTGCAGCTCATCGGTGGTGAGGTCCTTCATCGGGGCAAAATTGCTGAGATGAAGACCGGGGAAGGGAAAACCCTGGTCGCCACCCTTGCTGTCTACCTCAACGCCCTGTCCGGTAAGGGTGTTCACGTGGTCACCGTGAACGACTATCTGGCCCGGCGTGATGCTGAATGGATGGGACCGATCTACCAGTTTCTGGGCCTGAGCGTCGGTGTGATTGGGCATGATATGCCCGAACCGGAGCGCAGGGCGGCTTACCAGTCGGATGTCACCTATGGGACCAACAACGAGTTCGGCTTCGATTACCTGCGCGACAACATGAAGTACTCCCTCCAGGATTGCGTCCAGAGGTCACACGACTTTGCCATCGTCGACGAAGTGGACTCGATCCTTGTGGATGAAGCCCGGACGCCTCTAATTATCAGCGGTCCTTCTGAAGAATCCACCGACAAATATTACAAGATCGATAAACTCATCCCGCGGCTGGTTCGTGAACAGGACTACAATATTGACGAGAAGGCCCGGACGGTCGTTCTTCAGGAATCAGGTGTTGAGAAAGGGGAAAAGTTTCTGGGGATCGAGAACCTCTACGATCCAAACCACATGGAGCTGGTTCATCATATTCAACAGGCCCTGAAGGCTCACACGCTGTTCAAGAGAGACGCGGATTACATGATCAAGGACGGCCAGGTGATCATCGTAGACGAGTTTACGGGG
>SMUY01001460.1_pt1 | contig 10789 bp, 9 predicted proteins | sample 2456441 | NCBI WGS metagenome assembly SMUY01 (sample SAMN11095931, study PRJNA526329) | marine sediment metagenome | biome: Marine sediment; feature: Surficial sediment; material: Deep marine sediment; isolation source: Hadal surficial sediment | place: Pacific Ocean | collected 2014-11 | depth 0-1...
AAAAGTACGCCCGTCATTTTTACACCGGCGCCGAGATTGAAGCGGCGATTCGAAGGTGGAGCAAGACGTGACCCGCCCATATCGCGGGACATCCCGCGCATTCCCGGTTCGTGGTCGCGGAAGCGGGCGAACCCGGAAGGCGGTGTTTTCCCCCGGTCGACGCCAAGTGTCGGCCGCGTCCGATGATTCCGGGCGCCTAAAGGAAGCTCAGGTCGTAGCCCAGATCTTCGTAGAGCGTCCGCGCGTGCGGCCCGAGCAGGGCCCGGAAAGCCTCCTGCTGCCAGCCGGGGAGCGAAACGAAGATGTCCTCCGGGATGTTTCCCGGCTCGCCAGGCGCGTGGTCACCCGCGTGGCGGTTCACGGGATTCCGCCAATCCCGGTCGAACAGGGAGGCCGGAAAGGAAAGTTCGCCGTTTGAAAGATGGCGGACGAGTTCCTGGACCTGCCCCGGTTCCGAAACCAGCCCCTCCAGGGTGCAAACGGGGCCCAAGGCATTCTCCTCGGAGACACTGTTCACAAGCTCCATCACGTGCGCGAAGAACAGCCGCTCTTTCCCCTTGAGCAGCCGCTTCAACGGTTCGTCGAGAGATCCTTCCAGGCGACGGTAGTCAACGTCGTCGCTGTTGAAGCCCTCCGTCGCCGCGAGGGTCATATGGGAGCGAACGCGGGGGACGGGATGGCGGACGAGGCTCGCGCAACGGAAGCGGTCGCCGAATTCCGCTCGGAGCCCGGGGATGCTTTCCCGGGCGACCCCGTGGACGTCCCCGGCAAGCCGGTAGACCGCGCCTTGGGTCCCGACGATCCGCAGGTAATCGAGGTCGTCGATTCGATCGGCGCCCGTATGTCTTGCCCATTGCCCCTTGACATTATGCACGCAGAAGATCTCGGGGTGGGCGTTCAAGAGTTTGGTGAGCCAGTAGGTGCCCGCGTTTCCCCAGCTACAGATGGCGAAAAGTCTCGGTGGTGCTTCCATTCCCCGACTATAGCCCCGGTACGCCGCGAAGGGTGAGGGCGGAAACGAACCGTCGAAAAGCCAGCACAGCCAAAGGTCGGGAAAAACGCCGGCCGCCCTCGCGGCCGGGCACGGATCAGGATTCCGGTTCCGCCGCGGGCCCGTCCCGCCGCTGCCAGGACTGGGGCATGTGGACGAGCCCGCCGCCGGGACTGCCATCCCCTTCGACCGCGAAGCGCAGGGTCTTGAACTCGCTGATGGCGTCGTGCGGCTTCGCCTCGGGGTCCGGCCGGACGAACAGGACGAGCGTGAAATCGCCTTTGGCCAGGGACATGGGCGCGTACGTGATGTCGAGGGCGCAGCACTCCCCCCGTTTCAAGGACAGGCCGCCGATGCGGGGGCGGCTGTGATCATTGCGGACGGCCCGGCCGTCCCGATAGAACTCGATGCACAGATCGGCCCCGGCCACGTCGGCGCCGGCGGTGAGGTCCAGCGACAAGGTGACGGGCTGACCGGCAACCAACCTTCCCCCGGATTTCACGCCGGCGCCGGTCAGGGTCACGTTGTCGATGGCGATACGCGGATCACGCACCTTTTGAAGAAAGACGTTGGGCAACCCGGGTTTGTCCCCTTGGCCGGACGCGCCCAAAACGTCCTTTTTGTAGATCGCCAGGACGTCGTCCGCATAACCGATCGCGTGCACGGCCCCTTCCTTGATGTAGACGCACCTGTCGGCCAGTTGGCCGAGCATGCCGACGTTGTGCGTCACCAACAGGATCGTCCGCCCGGCCTCGCGCAACCCCTTGATGGTGTTGAAGCTCTTCTGGCGGAAGGCCAGGTCGCCGACGGAAAGAATCTCGTCGATCAGCAGCACTTCCGCCTCCAGGTGCGCGGCGACGGCGAATCCCAGGCGCGCCGCCATGCCGCTGGAATAGAACTTGACCGGCGTGTCGATAAACGGGTCGATCTCGGCGTACCCGACAATGGTGTCGAACACCCGGTCGACCCGCCGGCGCGGCATGCCCAGGATCGCGCCGCTGAGGTAGACGTTTTCGCGCCCGGTCAGCTCGGGGTGGAAGCCGATTCCCACCTCGAGCATGGAGCTGACTTCCCCGCGCATTTCGACCCGCCCTTCGGTGGGGCCGGTGACGCGGGCGAGGATCTTGAGCAGGGTGGACTTGCCGGCGCCGTTGCGCCCGACGACGCCGACGACCTCGCCGGCGGCGACGTCGAAGGTCACGTCCTTCAGCGCCCAGATCCATTGGGGCGGACCGCCGGGGCCGGTTTGCCGATCGCGGGCCCCATCGCGGCCGCGAAAGGGGTTGCGCAACGGCGCCGGCACCATCCGGCTCAGGCTGTTCCGGAGCAGTCCGTAGGTCCCATGCTCGCCGATGCGATACCGCTTGCCGAGCCCCTCGACACGAATGACCGGATCATCCACGGCTCCCTGTCCCCTTACAGACGATCCGCAAAAGTCGGCTCGGCCCGCGAGAAATACGAGTAGCCGCCCACCAGCAGCGCCACGATCGCGCACGTCGAAACGGCCAGCATCGACCAGTCGGGAGGAGGCGCGCCGGGCAACAGGGTCCAGCGGAACCCCTCGATGACGCCGACCATCGGGTTAAGGCCATAGAAGGGGCGGACGGCCTCGGGAACCACGCTCGCGGGATAGATGATGGGCGATGCGAACATCCACACCTGGGTCACCAAGGGCAGGAGGTGGCGGACATCCCGGTAGCGAACGTCGAGCGCGGCGAAGAACAGGGAAACGCCCAAGGCGGTGGCGACGGCCAGCACCACGAACACCGGTGCCAGAAACACCGCCACCGTCAGCGTCATGCCGTAGTAGGCCATCAGCAGGAACAAGGCGACCAGGGCGACGGCGAAATCAACCAGGCCGGATGCGATCACCACCCCCGGCAGGATGACGCGCGGGAAATATATCATTTGGACGAGGGCTCCGTTGGCGACCACGCTGGTGCTGCCGCTGAACAGGCTGCGGGCGAACAGGAGCCAGGGGAGCAACGCGCAGTAGGCGAATATGGGATAGGGAATGCCGTCCGAGGGGAAGCGCCCCAGATACCCGAAGAAAACCGTTATGACCACCATCAGCGCCAACGGCTGCACGACGGCCCAGGCCGCTCCGACGACCGTCTGCTTGTAGCGCACGCGCAGGTCCCGTAACGCCAGCGCGTAAAACAGTTCCCGGTATTCCAAGAGATCCGCGAGCAGCGACCTCCGGCCCCAATGACTGGGCGTGATAACCGTGAGGGATTTTGATCTTGGCATTGCCGTAATCGCCGCCCATGCGGTGCTCCTAACTGAGTGTAGTCTTAACCAGCGGTCAATGGGGAAACAAGGTGCGGCCCTTTATTGCCATGGAACGTAACACGGCGCTGCCGCCAGGCGCGCCTGCGGGGGTACCCTACCCATCATCCTGTGGCGGGGCGGTGACCACGACCGCCGAAAAGGGCCTCGAAATGCGTTCCGGGGGTAACTTACTGGTAACTTTGGCCTGAGCGCTATCCAGCCGTGCCGTCTATTCCCTTGAAAACACATGCCTATCCGCCTGCCCTACCTCGTTGACCATCAGATCCAATTTCAGCGTTTTCGCATTTCTGCCTGCATGCGCTTTGTCTCCCGTAACCGTGCTGATCTCAGCCACACGGACGGCTCCGGCTATCGCGCCGTCTACGATCTGTCGGACCTGGACAACAGCCAGTTCATTATCGCGACAGGCCAGTCGGGAAATTTCCTGTCGCCCCACTACGCCGATCTTCTACCCCGCTGGCGCGACGGTGAGTATATCCGCGTCGCTGGAACCCGCGACGATGTGGGGAACGCAGCTATCGGTAAGTTGTTCCTGTTACCTGCCGGAAAATCCAGTAACGGAACGAAGCGTGACAGATAGTGCAGGCATTGAGCACAGAGCGTGCAGCGGTAGGGGTCAGGCCAACGGTGCGCGCGACACCTAAGGTCATGAGAGCAAGTGTCTGAGTAAGGATGGGAGAGGAAAATGCTGCGCATCACCCCGTGACCCGCCCCCACGAACGATACCACTTTTTTAGTTAGACCGGACACCGATGGAGGGAAGGGCCGATACGGTTGGAGCCTCCATGTAGCGGAGGCCGGATCGGAATGTCCGCTTATGGCTATTAGCGGACATTCACCCACACAGTGATTTACGTCCGCTTTACCCCCGAAAGCAGACATCGAGATGGGTGCCGCTTTACGTCCGTTTCTGACCCAAGGCGGACGGTCTACAGACAACGCACTCCCTAAGCAGGTACGCCGACAAACAGCACAAAGCTTCATCACTTTCGTTGACCAAGCCGACATCTCCGATCACCGCGGTCATACCCCAGCGTATCCATGTTCTCGGTCGGGTGCAGGAACCCCTTGATCGGCGCGCGCCCGATGACCGCGTTGTGGGTACGGAGCAGGACCGGCTGGCGAAGCTGGTTGTCCCAGGGCCGGAAGCTGGATGGCGTCCCCTTGTAGCCGTCGAGCGTCATCTCGTCGCCCAACAAGTAGGCGCGAACGGTCTTGAAATCGGTCGACTTGGTCCGCACAGCAGACTCGACAATTGCCTTGATGGCCGCCCAGGCAGCCCAATCCGTGCCGGTCATCCGCCGTTTCGCGTACTTTTCGAAGCGTTGGTTCAATTGCGGCGCGCCGTGCCGCTCCCAGGCCCAGTGCCAGGCCTCGGCAATCAGCCCCTCGGTGCCGATGACGGGGCTCGCCAGGATGGTTTGATACGGCACGTAGCGCCCGAATTCGCCCTCGGTGTCGGCCAGGAAAACGACGTCGTAATCGCCTTCGGCCGTCATCAGCGCGACGTTGTTCTTCTCGCGCTCGCGGGGGTCGTTGCCGAGCACAAAATCCCGGGCTTTGACGACCCGGACGCCGAACCGCCGGGCCGAGGCCTCAAAAGCCTGGGCGAAGGCGGCGTCTACCGGGAGCGGCCCTTTAAGCACCAAAACGTCGCGCCATTTCCTAGCGGCCAGAAACTGGGCCAGGGCGTCGGTCAGCATGGCGTGGCTCGGGATGGCGTGCGCCAGATTGGCCCGGCATCCGGTCCCGCGCAGGATATCGGCCGGTTCCGAGACGTTGAGCAGCAGCAATTCGCGGCCCTTCGTCGCCTCGGCGACGGCGTTCACAACCGCGGCGTCGGCGTCGATCAGGAAAAACCTGATCCCCGCCGTCCATAGGCGCTCTACCTCGGAAATCAGATCGGCCGCCGTCCTACCCTCGGCAACATCGAGGCTGAATTTCATTTTCACGGCGCGGCCGAGGATGCGGCTGCCGCGGACCGCCAATTCGGCGCCGGGCCGGGGCCGGTCGTGCGGCTTGACCCGGATACGGGCGTAAGCGCGCTTTTCCCCGTAGCGCGGGTCGTCGGTAATTTCCAGATAACCGATCGGGAACGGCGTCGCTTCCGCCCCATGCGACCGATCGCCGCCGAGGACGCCCGCGCCGGCGACGATGAGTAGGAAAGCCGCCAAGGTCCGCATCATCGCTTCAATCGTCGATCAGGATCCCGTAAGGCACCATGCCGACGGGCACGGACTTCAAGGCCTTCCGGCTGGCCACGTCGATGATCGAGATATCGTCCGACAGCCCGTTGGCGACATAAAGCGTCTTGTCGTCTCGGCTTAGCGCCAACCCCCAAGGCCGCTTGCCGACCAGGATGTAATCCGTGACTTGCCGGCTGGCGACATCGACAACGGCAACGCGATTGGCGCGGCCGAGGGCGACAAAGGCGGTCTTGCCGTCAGCGGTCATCAACACATCGACCGGCGTGACCTCGTTGCGGCGAAAGCCGGTCGGCTTGAAAACGATATCGCCGGTCGTCCGGTTGGTTCTGGTATCGATGATATCGACCTGGCCGGCCAACTCGGCGGACACCCAAAGCTCTTTCTCGTCGGGCGTCAGGGCGAAGCGGCGCGGCCGTGTGCCGACCACGATATCGGCCGTGACCTTGGCCGTCGCCGTATCGATTACATGGACCAAGTTGGCGGCCTCCGAGGCAACGTAGACGGTGGAACCGTCGGCCGTCACCTGAACGCCTTCCGGCTCCTCGCCGGTCTCGACCTCGGCGAAGACCTTGCCGCTGGCCACGTCGACGAACGTCGCGGTCGCGTCCTCTTCGTTGGAAACGTAAAGGGTCTTGCCATCGGGCGACAGGTCGAAGGTCTCCGGCTCCTCGATGCCGCGGATGCGCTTGATCAACTTTCCGGTTGCCGTCTCGTAGACGACGATGACGTTGTCGTCGGCGCAGCCGACATAGAATTGCTTGCGGTCCTTGCTGAAGTGAATGCCGCGCGGCCGCCTGCAGGTCTTGAAGGTGCGCGTGACTTTGGAAGTGGCGATATCGAGAACGGAAATGGTGCTGCTTTTCTCGTTGGTCACGTAGATCTGGCCGCTGCCGGCGGTCGCGGCATCGGGGGCAGCGGCAGTCAGCAACATCCCCACCAACAAGGCGTACCCCCAAGGCTTCATCATCTCAGCGGCCTTCCCCGAAGTGGCGGTAATCGACATCTGTGTGATCGGCCCCGGACTCGGCCCCAACAGAACCTTGAACGGCCCGGCGGCGATATTGAAGCTGACGTCAGCCAGGGCCGGCTTGGCGCCGTAGCTGAATCCCAGGCCGGAAACCGCCTGGGCGACGATTTCAGAGGTATCGGGGGCGGATTTGTTCACGGTCTGCTCCTTTGGCGGACGATTATAGACATGGATACGCGCCGCCACGAGGTGCGAACTGGATCAACTTGTGAAAATCCTTAGAATCCGCGGGCGGGGAAAACGGAGCACGATGAATGCGCTGGAACGTTTTATTGGGAGCGGTTCTTGTCTTCGCTCAGGCGTCGGGCGGCGCCGCGCAATTGACGGGGGCACCCTCCGAAGACGCCCGCATGTTGAATTTCCAGATGTTCGAGGCAGCGCAAAAGGGGCGGACCCGGGACGTCGTCGCCTACCTCAAACACGGTGCCTCCATCGAGGCACGCGACCGGTTCGGAAATACAGCCCTTTTGTTGGCCGCTTTTTCGGGCCGCGCAAAGACAGTGCGGGTGTTGCTCGATGCCGGTTCAGCCGTAAATCACCAAAACCTTGGCGGCAGTACCGCGCTTTTGCGGGCGGCCAAGGCCGGCAAGGGCAAGTCGGTCAAGGTGTTGTTGAAGGCCGGCGCCGACGTAAACCTGTTGAATAAGAAACGCCTGACGCCCCTGGCTTCAGCCGCCTTCAACGGCGACGAGGACACGTTCCGATTGTTGCTGGAAAACGGGGCCGACCCGAATATCACCGACAACACGGGCAAGTCGGCCATCCTCTATGCGGCGGGGAAGGGCTTTTCCGGGATCGTCCGGACACTCCTGGATAGCGGAATCGACGTCAACAAGGCCTACGGCAATGACCTCACCGCCCTCATGTGGGCCGCCGGTTACAGCAATGACGTGCCGCCCGACGAAGCCCTGAAAACCGTTACTCTGTTGCTCGAGAGGGGCGCCAAACTGAATTTGAGGGACAACCGGGGCCGGACGGCCCTGATGATCGCCGCCGAAAGGGGGCACGCGGAAGTGATCGGTCCTTTGCTCAGGGCCGGCGCCAACGCCGAATTGAAAGACAAGCAAGGAATAACGGCCACGTCCCTGGCCCGTGCGGCGGGGAGTGACGCCGTTTTGAAGGCGCTTGGCGAAGCGAATTGACGATGCCCGTCCCCGTTTCACGCAATTCGCCGTCACATATTGCCCATGTATTCCGCCATGTCGGAAATGTCGCTCTCGCTGAACGTGGACAGTAGAGCCGATATGGCCGTGGCATTGTTGCGCGCCTTGCTCTTCATATCGAGCATGGTTTTCGCCAGGTAGTTGGGATATTGCCCGGCGAGCCGGGGAACGCGGCTGTTGCCGGTGTAACTGCCCAAATGGCAGGCCACGCACTGGCCGGCGTTGGCGGCCCGTTCCCCGTTCAGAACGCGTTCCGGATCACCCGTGAAGCCGATATTGGGCCATTTCTGTTCGGAGAAATATTTGGCCAGCGCGAACAGGTCCTGTTTCTTCAGGTCCGCCAAAACAGGTTGCATGATCTCGTTCTTGCGTAATCCGCTCTTGAAGTCCTTCATCTGGACATAGAGGTAGTAAAGCTCCTGACCGGCCAGTATGGGAAAGGCGTCTTCCTTGGAAGCACCGCGTTCCCCGTGGCAGCCGGCACAGGCCTCGATTGTCTCGCGCAACGCCGCGTATTCATCGGCGTTGGCGGTGGCCGTGACAAAGGCGAACAGGAAGCCCAAAACGAAGGGGATCTTGGCGTTCATTCAGTCCTCGTTTATCCCGCAACGGAAAAAACGGCCGCCCCCGTAAGGGCGACCGTCTTTGGAGTATGCCGTGCCGGCGTCAGTCGGCAAGCGTGAAGGCGATGATGTTGTTGCCGCGCTTGTAGTTGAGCTGAACGTTGCCGCCGGCTCCGACCACGATGTACTGCTTGCCGTCCACCGTATAGGAGGCCGGTGGGGCGTTGACGCCGGCACCCGCCTGGAATTTCCAGAGCAGGTTGCCGGTTTTCGAATCATAGGCCTTGAACAGGCCGTTGCCCTCGCCGGTGAAGACGAGGCCGCCGGCCGTGGCCATGATGCCGCCGATCATCGGTTGCTGGGTTTTGACCTTCCAGCGGATCTTGCCGGTGTTGTAATCGACCGCCGAAACGTTGCCCCACTGTTCCTCGCCGGGGATGACCTTGAACGCGCCGCCCAGCCACAACTTGCCGCCCGGGTAAGGCGTGCTTTCCACGTGGTAGGTCATCGGCTGGTGCAGGTTGATGACGTAGACGAGGCCAAGCCCGGCATCGACCGTCATCGGCGACCACTCGACGCCGCCGTTGGCGCCGGGCAGCATGCGCTGGCCGTCCTTGGTCGGCAGCACCCACATGTCTTCCTGTGGGACCATGGCTTCCGAGAAGCGGATCAGGCTGCAGTCATCGGCCCTGTGGACATAGACATGGCCGGTCTTGCCGCCATGCAGGACGCCTTTGACCATCTTGCCGTTTTTGTCCTTGACCTGGGTGATGATCGGCGGGCTGACCGCGTCCAGGTCCCAGACGTCGTGAGCGATGTATTGGAAGTGGCAGATGTACTTGCCGGTGTCCAGATCGACCGAAATGAGCGAGTTGGTGTACAGGTTGTCGCCCGGCCTGACCGAGCCGTCCAGGTCCGGTGACGGGTTGCCGGCCACGAAGTAGATGCGGTTGGTTTCCAGGTCCACGGCCGGGTTCTGCCAGACACCGCCGCCGAGGGTCTTGTACGGATCGCCCAGTTTCTTGAGCGCCGCCTTTTCCGCCTTGATGTCGCGCAGCATGTCGCGGCCGGTGGCGTCGTGGGTGGCCCACACGCCGACGGAATTCTCGGCCGTCGTATAGAACGTCCACAGCAGCTTGCCCGATTCCGCGTCGTAGGCCTTGACGAAACCGCGGACACCGTATTCGCCGCCGTTGGTGCCGATCAGGATCTTGCCGTTGACGGCGGTCGGCGCCATGGTTTCGGAATAACCTTTTTCCGGGTCGGCGATCTGCTTTTCCCAGACGACCTTGCCGGACTTGGCATCCAAGGCGACCAGCTTGGCGTCCAGGGTGCCGAGAAAGACCTTGTCGCCGGAAACCGCGACGCCGCGGTTGTTGGGGCCGCAGCAATAGGTCGTGATCGGGCCCATCTTGTGCTTGTAATGCCAGATCTGTTCGCCCGTCGCCGCATCCAGTGCGTACACATGGCTGAACGACGTGGTGATGTACATGACCCCATTGACGACGATGGGCGTCGTTTCCTGAGATTCCACGACCTCGGTCTGGAAGATCCAGGCCGGGCGTAGGTTCTTGACGTTGCCGGTGTTGATCTGGCTGGCTGGATAATAACGCGTCTGACTGTAGTTGCCGTTGGTGTGCAGGAAATTGTTCGCATCCCCTCCGGCACGATTCAACATGTCCTGGGTGACGACTGTCATGTTGCCATAGAGAGTCGCCTTTTTGACTTCTTCCGCCGAAACCGTCCCGGCAGACGAAATCACCCCGATTCCACACAGAAAAGCAAACAGGGCCGAGCCCCGCTTCAATAACGATTTTCTCATGGTTCCTCCCAAACCCTAGCAGAGCCGCATTGTGATTCTTTGTCTTCGGAGCGGTCCTGTCCTCCCTTAACCCTGGAACTTTAATACGTCATACCACGGCAGCGCAACCGGGGGTCGGGAAAACCCGTTTGGGTCAGGGCGCTTCGCCAGCGCGCGCTTTTGATTGGTACCCGGTCATGCGACGCAGATTAAATCCACCTTGACAGCAAACGCCTCATATAAGCCGACATCGGCACCCCGCCGCCGACCCAACTCTCGTTTACGGGTACGCGACCTGGTACTCAGCGCCGCCTTATCGGCCCTCCGCGTACGGGTTGTCGCCCTTGCGCGGGTGCAGGCGTACGGGCACGCCGGGCAGGTCGAAGGCGTCGCGCAGGCCGTTGACCAGGTAGCGCAGGTACGACTCGGGAAGCTCCTCGGGCCGGCTGGCGAACAGCACGAAGGTGGGCGGGCGCGCCTTGGTCTGGGTGATGTAGCGCAGGCGGTTGCGCCGGCCGGCCGCCAGGGGCGGCGGGTGGCGCTCGCCCATATCGGCCAGCCAGCGGTTGAGCGGCCCCGTCCCGATGCGCCGGTTCCACACCTGGAATGCCCCGAGCACCGCCGGCAACAGCCGGTCCACGCCGTCCCCGGTGAGCGCCGAGCAGGTGAGCACGGCGACACCGCGCAGCTGCGGCAGCGACGTCTGCAGGCGGTCGGCGAGGCGCCTGAGGGCGCCCTTGCGGTC
>SMUY01117934.1_pt1 | contig 10783 bp, 13 predicted proteins | sample 2456441 | NCBI WGS metagenome assembly SMUY01 (sample SAMN11095931, study PRJNA526329) | marine sediment metagenome | biome: Marine sediment; feature: Surficial sediment; material: Deep marine sediment; isolation source: Hadal surficial sediment | place: Pacific Ocean | collected 2014-11 | depth...
AAACTGCTAATACATGTGAGGGATAAAAAGATAATGGAAAATAGGATTTTTACCATAATGAATAATAGCGGGTATACAAAGATTCTTGTATGCCCGCTTTTCATTTGCTATTAGTCAGTCAATAAGATTACAACTTTTTCTAATTTCCCATCAAAAATAAATGGGCCATTGTAAAACTTGGTTACTTGGGTTCCTGTATCACGGCCAATATCAAATGTTTCAGCCAAAGAATAGGTACTAAAATGCATCTTTGGCATATTAACCTCATCAGCTTTTTTACCATTAATATAAAGTTCTCCCGTACCGGCAAGAAACCCTGTTTTTGTAAACTTAAACTTTAACTCTGTCGGACCTTCCGGAAGTTCAGGTGAAATTAAATTATAATGTAGACCATCCAAATAGTTGTAGTCATACATGAGGCGTCCACCTTTAATAAACATTGAAAATCCACCCGTCATACCACCGACAGCAACAATGACACCCTCTTCCCCACCTTTAAGATCAATATTTGTTGTAATTGTGTGCGAACGGTTCTTTACGGGTGCCGATGATTTCTCAGCGATACGTATAGCGCCAGGAGAATAATACACATACTCTTTCTGGTCGCCGAACAAACGGTCTTGCTGCTTGGTTAGCCGCTTGATCATATCATCATAAAGCGGATAGACATTATATTTCCACGCCTCTTCCACGCTTTACTGCATTTACTTTTCTATAATACTCCCTGTTTTTCTTCCTCCTGTTCTTAAACTTAGGTCCCACATAGGTTTCATCTATCTCTACTGTTCCAAACACCGTTTTAATCGTATTTTCTTCATACTCATAAATTGCTTTTCTTACTGTTGTAAAACACCTATGTACTAGTTTTTGTGATATTTGAGTCTCTTTTGCAGTCCTGTTAGCTGTAAAACCATATACAAACCACCATAGTAATTCATACCATATATCAAAGGAAACCCTGCTTTGTTTTAGATATGTATTTGTTCTAAGTGAAAAACGAAAATGACATTTTGAGCATTCATATCTTCGGTCACCAAGCTTATATAAAACCCTTGATCTACAACTCTTACATACCCTGTTTTTGCCATATTTTGCGTGTGAAAAAAATCGTGATATTTTTCCCTCTGTTAATTGAACCGAATACCGCTTTATCATTGCTCTTTATCATTATATACTACTCCGGGTAACGTCTAATGCCCTTAAATAAATACTTTGGAACATTCTTTTAAACCCCTATCATTACTACATTATTTAAAATCTATTTAGAGATAGTCTCAAAATCTCAAAGTCTCAGGGGTAGGGTTTGGATTAAGAGATTATGAGACTTTATCAGGGTTAGGCTCATAGGCTCAAAGGTTTAGGGGTAGGGTCTGAGCCTATGAGTTTTTGAGCCTGAGTCAGAATAAGACTCAAATTGTCATATTGTCATATTCTCAAGGGTATACCCTAAAAAAGTGATAATTTGATATTTTGGTCGAATAATAAGAAAAGCAGATTTCTCACTACGTTCAAAATGACAACCCCACCTTTAATTTTAAAGATGACGAATTTCACCTTAAACAAACTTTATTGTTAAGATAAAGTTTGGCATGCTCTGATCGAAGGTGTTGTACTTATTGATTGGGTAAGGATTAAATAAAGCCAAATTAAAAATCCGTTCCCTTAGTAAGGATAGGAAATTAGTTGCTATCAAAACTCCCTATTATTTCTTTGCCACCATTGCTAATTATTCTTTCAGCAAGCTGTGATGAAAGTTTGATATTATCTTCAATGCTTCCTGAAATATTATCTTTTATAAAATCTTTTCCATCAACAGATGCGACAAATCCGCTTATTTGAATTTTATTCTTATCTTTTATTTCACAATAACAACCAAGCGGAAGGCTGCAATCTCCACCCATCTTAGCAACGAAGTTTCTTTCAGCTCCAATACAAAACATTGAATTTGAATCATTTATATTTGAAATCATTTCTTTAATTTCTATATCATTCTCTCTGCATTCAATCCCTATTATCCCCTGCCCTGGTGAAGGAATAATATCGGTTGTAGAAAAATACTGCGTTATTTCACCTTTGAGTCCAAGCCTCTTAATCCCTGCCGAAGCTAAGACTAACGCATCGTATTCTCCGGATATGAGCTTTTTTATTCTTGTATCAACATTCCCTCTAATTGGTTTTAATTCTAAATCGTCTCTTAATTTCTTTATCTGAACCTGGCGTCTCAAGCTTCCTGTCCCAAGAACCGAGCTTCTGGCAAGATTTTCAAATTCAACTTTACCATTTGAAAGAAGTACATCTCTTGGATCTTCACGACTGAGAAAAGTAGGTATCTCTAAACCACGGGGAATAGTTACTGGCACGTCCTTCATGCTATGAACAGCTATATCAACCTGGCCATTTAACATCGCTTCTTCAATTTCTTTTACAAATAATCCTTTGCCGCCAATAGATGAAAGTGACCTATCCTGGAAATTATCTCCAGATGTTTTTATAATTTTCAGGTAAACAAGTAATTCTGGAAATATTTTTTGGAGGGACTGTTTAACAAAGTTAGCCTGCCAAAGGGCAAGCTTACTACCCCTTGTTCCAATCCTGAGAAGGTTGCTCATCAGATTCGTCATCTACCAGAGTTAATTTGGTTTGAAGGTCAAAAAGTTTAGTTATTGTATCTACGTACACCGAACTTGCATAAGTAGAAGATTGTTTTTTTAGGTTTGAAAACGGGCTGTGAAGCAATTTTGAAATGATAGCCGAAGCCATATTTTCAACTATTTCTCTTTGATTGCTATCTTCCAAATCAAGCTTCCTAAAAGCCTTAACAACTTCCTGGTTTTTGATTAGTTCAAACCTGTTCTTCAGTTCAACTATAGCCGGAAACACCTTGAGCTCTTCAAGCCAGTTTGAGAATTGTATTACTCTGTGATTTATTATTTCTTCAGCTTTTCTGGCGTTTTGTTTTCTCGATTTAATGTTTTCATCCAAAATTCCATTTAAATCGTCAATGTCATACAGGTAAACATTTTCCAGTTCTTCTATCCTTGGATCGATATTCCTTGGAACAGCTATATCGATCAGAAATATCGGCTCGTTTTTTCTTATATTCAAAGCCTCTTTCAAATGTATGGGTTTGATAATATATTCCAATGAATCAGTGGCAGTTATAATGATGTCTGCATGATTGATATGGTAATAAATTTCCTCCATTCCAACTGCTTTACCATTTAAGTTTTGAGCAAGTATTCTGGCATTTTCGATGTTTCTACTCGCTATTATAAGCTCATTTATACCAACATTTATCAGATTCCTGGCCGCAAGCTCTCCCATCTCCCCGGAACCGATAAGAACTGCTGTTCTGTTTGTAAAATCATCAAAGATTCTTTTAGCAAGCTCTACCGCTGCATAGCTGATAGACACGGCTTGAGATCCAATACCCGTTTCTGATCTGACTTTTTTGGCTGCAAAAAAAGTGCTGTGGAAAAGCTTATTTAGTATTAATCCTGTAGTATCGGCTTTTGTGGCAATTTTATAAGATTCTTTTACCTGACCCAGAATCTGAGGCTCACCTACTACCATAGAATCCAGACTCGAAGCTACTCTGAATATATGTCTTATAGCCTCTACACCAATAAAACTATAGTAATGGGAAGATAATTCTTTAACGTCAATATTGTGAAACTCAGCAATAAACTGCTTTATCTGATTAATAGCGTTTTCGACATCTTCGGTTACTGCGTATATCTCAATCCTATTACACGTGGAAAGAATGATACATTCTTCTATATTTGTATTTTTTATTAATTTTGGAAGTACTTCAGCCGTATCCCTTTCAGAAAAGACCAATCTTTCCCTCAGTTCTACAGGAGTCTCTTTGTAGCTAATCCCTAAAGTTAATATGCTCAACATTTTGTAGCTCTTATAAAATATTATAATATATATTAATTAAATAAGATATATTATAACCCTCCGCTGCTTGGAATGATATAAACTTCTTCTGTCTGCACATCAGCCGGCTGGCTGTAAACATGCAGTATCATTTCAGCAATGCTTTTTGGTTCCATCATCTTTGTTTTATCCCAATCTCCCTGCAGAGAATCCCAAAGCGGAGTGTTCGTGGGACCTGGAAGAATAGCCGAAACTTTAATTCCCTTGGATCTTAGTTCTTCCCTAATAGAATTTGTAAAACCTAAAAGACCAAATTTAGAAGTACAATAAGCGCTCCAATTTGCAAATCCAATTTTTGAAGCATTTGACCCAATATTAAAAATATGCGCGCCTTCATCCATAAATTCTAGCGTGTGCTTTGTAATTAAAAACGTGCCTGTCAAATTAACCTTGAGGGTTTGCTCCCAAGTTTTTAGATCTGTATCAAAGATTGAACCAATGTAAGCAACAGCAGCATTGTTTACTAAAACATCGATTTTACCACTAACCTCCGAGACTTTATTAATAAAACCTCTTACCTCAGACTCCCGGCTTATATCACAGACATCTATATAAATTCCTGAACCGATTTGCTCTATTTCATTTTTAAGATTTTCTAAATCAGAGGCAGTCCTACCGCAAGCTGCTACATGGAATTTTTGTTTGGCAAATACAAGTGCGATTTCTCTTCCTATTCCTTTACCAGCACCAGTAATTAATACTACTTTATCCATAAATCACTTTAGACTATTTTGACCTATTAGACTTAAAAATTCGGCGCGTGTTCTCTCATCTTTTTTGAATACCCCGAGCATTGAGCTTGTTAGCATATTTGCCCTTGCCTTTTTTACCCCCCTCATAGCTATACAAAGGTGAAATGCCTCAGCGACAACCCCAACCCCATGCGGACTTAAAGTCTCATTTAGAATATCGGCAATGTTCATGGTCATTCTTTCCTGTAACTGAAGGCGTCTTGAGTAAATTTCAATCAGTCTTGGAATTTTACTAAGACCAATAATTTTCCCATTGGGCACATAAGCCACATGACATTTTCCAAAAAATGGGAGCATGTGGTGTTCACAGAGGCTATAAAATTCTACATCCTTTATAATGACCATCTCATCATACTTTTCATCAAAGATTGCATCATTAATAACCTCGTGAGGTGATTGGTTATATCCAAATGTAAGTTCCTCCCTATACATTCTTGCAATTCTATCAGGGGTGTTTCTAAGCCCCGGTCTTTCAGGGTCTTCACCTATTTCTTTAATCAAACTTCTAATGGCATCTTCAATTTGCATATTTTATATCTTTCTCCTCAAAGTATTCAAAATAGTTATTCTCAGTTTCCCAAAGTTTTAGATAAACCAGATTAATATTTTGTATATTATCTTTAAGCTTACCCCAAAAAAATCTAACTATATTTTCACCAGTTGATTGATTCTTTATAAAATAATCAACCTCTATATCGAGGCGTTTGTGATCTAGTTCTGAGATTACTTTATCAACAATTAAATCTAGCTCTTTCAAATCTACTACCATCCCAGTATCATTGTTAATCTCACCTTTTACCCTTACCTCTAAATAGTAATCGTGTCCGTGTCCCCTGGGGTTTGAGCACTTTCCAAAAACCTCCGAATTCTCTTTTTCACTCAATCTGTCTAAAAAAAGCCTGTGCCCTGCCGAAAAGTTATAAATTTTTGTCAGGCAGCAATGTTTGGTGTTCAACTACCCCTCCAATAATCAACATAAACTTCCGGGGTTTCATAAAGCCTGATTCTGTGAAGTTTACAGGATTTATTTTTATCAAGGTTATTACTTATTACTTCCCAAAGCACCTTAGCAATATTTTCTGTGGTTGGAATTAAATCCTTAAAGCTCAAATTATCCTCATTTAGATATTTATGATCGAAATCCTTAAGAGCATCTACTATAATTGGTTTAAGGTCGTATAAATTTATTATCATCCCTGTCTCAGGATCTATTTCTCCTTCAACTGTCGTCTCTAAGACATAATTATGACCATGCCCATGAGGACTTGTACGCTTACCAAACACCTCAACATTTTTTTTCTCCGACCAGTTTTTATTCCAGTACCGGTGAGAGGCAGAAAATGTAACCCTTTTTGTAAGCAGCGTCTTGTTTACCATAACTAATATCAAAAAAACCTAATATTATCACATCAATATAATGATACTAGTATTAATAAGCATAAGGTAATATAGCAATTAAATAAGGAATTATCAGATAATTAAAATGATTTGCGGCAATTTTATAAATAATAAACAAACTACTATATTATTTCTGAGACAATATCTTATCAGAATAATTTTGCTTTATTGTCTGGCTAAACTTGGTGTGGATTAGATTACTGACGCTTGGCTCTATCCTTTCCAGAAATGGCTTTGGATAAATACCCATGACAAAAATCATAATAGAAATTGGAAGCAAAACAAAAATCTCTCTTACGCTCAGATCTTTAAGCGCTTTATTTTCTGGTTTGTCTAAAGGACCAAACATTACCCTTTGATATGCCCAAAGCATATAAATTGCGCCAAGCACAATACCAGTTGTGGCAAGCACCGAATATCTGTAGTCCCACTGAAATGCGCCCAGCAGTATTAAAAATTCTCCAACAAATCCGTTTAAAAGAGGAAGCCCTATTGAAGAAAGAGTTGCTATCATAAAAAACAGCGCCAGGATCGGCATAACCTTGGCAATACCGCCAAAATCCGCAATTTTTTTGGTGTGCCTTCTCTCATAGACCATCCCGACAATCAAAAAAAGTGCGCCTGTAGACAGTCCATGATTTAACATTTGATATATCCCGCCCTGCACGCCCTGAATGTTTAAAACTAAAATTCCCAGCATTACTAACCCCAAGTGGCTCACACTCGAATAGGCAATCAGCTTCTTTAGGTCTTTTTGAGCAAAGGCAAGAAGCGCTCCATATATAATTCCTACCACTGCAATCCCGCACAGTATGGGAAGCAGATCAATCGTTGCTTCAGGAAAAAGCGGCATGAGAAACCTGAGAAATCCGTATGTTCCCATTTTAAGAAGAACCGCAGCAAGGATAACGCTCCCTGCTGTGGGAGCTTCTACGTGCGCATCCGGAAGCCAGGTGTGAAATGGAAACATCGGGACTTTAATGGCAAATGCTAAGAAAAAAGCTATAAACAATATTCCTTGCGTACTGAAAATTCCGTCATATGGAATGGAAAGCTTGTAAAAATCAAAGATGTTCATGCTCGAGGTTCCAAACTGATCAAGATGAAGTTTGTGCAGATACAATATGGCAATGAACATTAAACCACTGCCAAAAGCCGTAAATATAAAGAATTTTATTGCGGCATAAATCCTGCGCTCTGTTCCCCAAATACCTATTAAAAAATACATTGGTATTAGTACTGCTTCCCAAAACACAAAAAACAGTATCATGTCTAAAGAACTAAAAGTGCCAATCATTGCAGTTTCTAGCACAAACATTATTACAAGAAACTCTCTTAAACCTTTATGAATTGCATTCCAGGCACTTAAGATTACGATCGGCATAATAAAGGTGGTCAGTAAAACGAGAAAAAGGCTGATCCCGTCTATTCCCAGGTGATAATTGACCCCAAATTCACTGAGCCAGGGAATGTTTATCTCAAACTGTATTCCGGCAAACCCTTTTTGGAAGTTAAAAAACAGGGGAAGTGATATTACAAACTCAATCAAACTTATGACAAGAGCCGCTATTTTTAGGTCGTTGTCTGAATCTTTTTTAACTATTGAAAGAACAACTAACAGTAGCGCTCCGATCAAAGGAAAAAATATAATTAGGGAAAGATTTCCGGTAAGGATAGAGTCCAAAACTATTGCTAAACCTCCTAAAAATTATCAAATTCTCGGACAAGAATATACAAAAAAGATAATATGTAAATAATTAATTTAGAACTATAAGTTATTGTGTATTATAATGTTTTGTTATAGCTTTTATTATGAATTTTAAATGCTTGAAACTTTAATTAATATACTTTGTTGAATTATAATCAGATAGAGCTTATCATAGTTACCCAATTGTAGAAATTATACATGCGTAGAATAATTCCATTACTTATTATCATTTTTTTAGCTTCATGTGCTGCGACCAATGGGCCAAGTGGCCATAGTCCAACTACAGGAGACAAAAACAGCCCAAGCAATATAGTAATTAAGTTTGTGAATTCAATAATTGCTAACGATTTCAGATCAGCCTTTAAATATATCCATGCACCAATAACCGACAAACAGGGCTATGTTGCAAGAATGGAAAACCTGGTTAAAGACTCTAATAATAGAATAATTAATTATAATTTGCTGGCTACTCGTATTATAGGTGACATTACATACGTAGTAGTCGAATTGGAGCTTGAATTAAACACGGGGAGTTCTGAAAAAAGTTTGCGATTTACAAAAAATCAATATGTACTTAATCTGATTGATAGCAAATGGAAAATTGTTTCGGATCAGTGTATCGAGAACTGTATAGAAATAGAAAAGGTTAATTAAGGTTAATTAATGAGTTTATTAAAGGCAGGTGTAGTAGGGGCTGAGGGAAAAATGGGTTTAGCAATTCTCTCACTTCTTATAAACAGCAATGAATTTAAAGTGGTCGGCGCTACCGAGTTATCAGGAAATCCCACTGTAGGAAAAGATATAGGAGTTTTAACAGCCGGTGCAGAGCAGGGCATTTTAGTCAAAGAAAACTTTGAGGATGCTTTTAAAGACGCAGACGGCATAATTGACTTTTCCTCACCCGCTTCGACTCTGCAAACAGCACAATATGCAGCTAACAATTGCAAGGCTCTTGTAATAGGAACTACAGGATTTTCCGACAAACAAAAAAAAAGCCTCTTAAAACTTGCGCAAAGCTTCCCTTGTGTTTTTTCTCCCAATATGAGTGTTGGAGTAAATGTTATGTTTGAGATGTCCAAGAAATTGACTGAATTACTTGGAAATGATTTTGATATAGAAATTCTTGAGTCCCATCATAGAAACAAAAAAGATTCACCTAGCGGTACAGCGCTAAAGATAGCTGAAGTAGTTTCGCAGGCGCTCAATAAAAATTTGAGTGACATAGCGGTCTACAGCAGGCACGGGAATATCGGCAAAAGAAAAAAAGGTGAAATTGGTATTCAGACGCTGCGTGGTGGAGACGTAGTTGGTGAGCACAGCCTGATATTTTATGGAGATGGAGAAAGAATTGAATTTACTCATAAAGCCTCCAGCAGAGATACCTTTGCAAGTGGAGCGATTAGAGCCCTTAAGTGGGTATCGGACAAACCGGCAGGACTTTACTCTATGAAAGATGTACTTGGCTTTTAATCAGCCCAAATTTCCTACTACCTACCTTAATTACTATGTACAAATTTGAAATAATCAAAGAGGATAATTTTACAAAAGCACGCACCGGACTTATTTCCACAAGCCATGGACGTGTTGAAACCCCCGCATTTATGCCTGTTGCAACACAGGGTACTGTGAAATCTATCATCCCCGAAGAACTGCAAGACCTTGGCTTCAGGATGCTAATTTCTAACGCTTATCATCTATACCTAAGGCCGGGACATAAAGAGATTAACAATCTCGGTGGACTGCATAAATTTATGAACTGGAGAAATTCTATTGCTACCGATAGCGGAGGATTTCAGGTTTTAAGCCTTTCAAAAAAAAGAAAGGTTAAAGAAGATGGGATAATTTTCCAATCACATTTAGATGGGTCTGAACATTTCTTCACTCCCAAATTAAGTATTGAGATCCAGCAGGCTGTTGGTTCAGACATTATGATGTGTTTAGATGAGTGCCCTCCCTATTCCACAGACTACAGCCAAATTGAAAAATCTTTGCAGCTAACAACCAGGTGGGCCAAAATGTGTAAAGAACATAAATCAGGAGAACAAAACGCACTTTTTGGAATCGTCCAGGGAGGAATTTTTGAGAGTTTAAGAAAAAGGTCATGTGAGCAATTAATAGATATCGGTTTCGACGGTTATTCAATAGGGGGTCTCGGAATCGGAGAAGAGCCTGAGAGAACACACGAGCTTATAGAATATAGTTCGGGCTTGCTGCCGGCAAATAAAACAAGGTATGCCATGGGAATTGGCAACCCTCTAGATATCATTAAATCTGTTTGTTATGGAGTAGATCTTTTTGATTGTGTTATTCCTACAAGGAACGCAAGAAATGGAACTCTCTTTACAAACAATGGAAAACTTGTTATAAAAAATGCGCAATTTACAAATGATTCAAATCCAATAGATGAATACTGTAAGTGTTATACATGTAAAAATTATTCAAGGGCTTATTTAAGACATCTTTATATTTCAAAAGAAATTCTAGCCATAAGGCTTCTTACCATGCATAATCTTTATTTTTTTAGCGGCCTGATGACCAGTATTAGAGATGCAATTAAGGATGGGACATTCACTGAATTTAAAAATAGATTTGAAACAGCGGAGGTTATTTAAATTGAAATTTAAAAATATTATTTTCACTTTACCATTTTTGACCCTAATCGGATGTGCAGCTCAGGGCGGCGCTCAGGGTTCGGGAAACAGTTCACTTCTTCAGGGAATGATTCCTTTTATTCTCATATTTGTACTGTTTTACTTTCTGATATTGAGACCGCAGCAAAAACAAGGTAGAGAACTAAAAGAAATGAAAAGCAATCTAAAAAGGGGTGATAATATTCTAACAAGTGGCGGCATTTACGGAAAAGTTGTAAATGTAAACGAAGATATTTTATCAGTGGAAATTGCAAAAGGAATAAATATAAAAATGACACGCTCCGGGGTAAGCGCAATAGTAAACCCTGAGGATGAAAATAAGGGCAAGGAGG
>SMUY01103364.1_pt1 | contig 10781 bp, 14 predicted proteins | sample 2456441 | NCBI WGS metagenome assembly SMUY01 (sample SAMN11095931, study PRJNA526329) | marine sediment metagenome | biome: Marine sediment; feature: Surficial sediment; material: Deep marine sediment; isolation source: Hadal surficial sediment | place: Pacific Ocean | collected 2014-11 | depth...
CGCAGGGTGCGTTTGAAGGCGCCTTCCAGGTAGTAAGCGTTCTTGTCCTCGTAGATGTTCACCAGGCAGTAAGCGCGAAAGTCGATAGGATCCGGGCAGGCCGCCCAGCAGCCGTTGTATTCATCCGGGTAGAAAATCTGCGCTGCCAGCGCCTCCCAGCCGCCGGTGGAGCCGCCGTAAAGGAAGCGCGCCCAGCCTTCGCCGATACCGCGAAATGTTTTCTCAACGTACGGAATCAGCTCGTAGGTGATGGCGTCGCCGTACGGTCCGACATTTTCGGAATTGACGGCGTACGAATCATCGTAATACGGATTGGCATGCTGAATCTTGATGAGCAGCACGCGCGGGAAGTCCGGTCCGGTCCAGTCTGCATAAAATTGGTGCGCATGCTCCTGCACGATCTTATTGTAGCCGTGAATGCCGAACCGTTCGCTGTAGTCTGGCTCGAGACTCGAATCCGGCGGCGTTTCACGAAAGCCACCGAAGTCGTACGGGAAATGGCCATGATCGATGACCAGCGGGTAGCGCGCCTCAGGGTGTTCGTCAAAGCCTGCCGGCAGCAGCACGTGCGCGCCCAGGTACATGGGCCGGCCCCAAAACTCGGTGAGCAGCTTGCTCTGAATTTTGATGTGTTTGATGTACTTTGTCTCCGGCGGATCCGGGATCGGCGGAATCTTGCTGTCCAGCTCAATCTCGATGGCCGCACGTTGGTTCGGACCGAAGCGTACTTTTTTGGGGGTGCTGTAAAGGTTGCCGGGCGCACGGTTCCAGTGTTGCCCTTCGCCGCGGTCCATGGGAAGCTTGACCACGTGGCCGTCTGCGCGCTGAAAGGTTTCGTAGATGTGCAGCAGCGCCTGTACGTGGTATTCTCCGGCGGGCACGTCTTCCAGGCTCGCGATAGGATAACCGAAGGCTTCGTGGTTGAACGCAATCTTTTCTCCCGGTTTCATGCCTGCCACATCTACCCCAAAAATCAACTGCGTATCGCGACTGTCTTTGATCTGGAAGCGCGGCTCGCCCGAAACGTCGGTTGAGAGCATGAGGAGAAGACGGCCGTCCAATAGACCGGCGCTCAATTTTTCGGGAAATGAGACCGCGAAACGAACCTGCGCTGTGAGACTGCTTGCGACCGCCAGCGCTATAATAGTTGACAAGATTCCCCGCAACACATTTTCTCCAAAAACAGGTATCCGCGACATGTGTTCTTCCTCCGGTTACATTTTAGGTTGTCGCTATTTTGCTTAATATATCTAACTGGTGTCTGAACGAAAAACTCGACCACCCAAGTCATTCCGGCGATGTTTTGTGCCGGAATCTCGTTGCTATGGCCAGGGAATTTCCGTCAAAGGCATACAGGAATGAATAGAAGAGACTGTTTTCGTCCAGACACTAACTAACCTTGCGAAGGTTCCGAATCTTCGCAAGGTTGGCCGATGTCAAAAACAAGTTTCCTGTGCCCCTCACGCAGTGCGCTTTCAACCTCCTGCGGTGTTTCTGCTCGGGCGAAAATGAAACCGAGGTATCTGTTGCCTTCGGGCATCGGCACGACCTCTTGTGAAAGCGGGATGGTTATTCTGATGTCATCGACATGCTTCACAGCCAGGGCCTGCTTTTCCCCGGACACTGCGCGCAGCGTGCCTTTTTGCGGTATGGGAATCATCATCACGCCAGATGCGTTTTCCTCCCGTTTGACGTGGCCGACGTCTTCGCCGATGGCGTGCAGCAGGATCAGCTCCTCCAGGGACATGTCATTTTCGAAGCGAAGCGCGCGCGCACACAGGCCGCCGATGGAGCGCGCCGCTATCTCCAGAATCCAGATGCCGTCCTGGTTGATCCGTATTTCCGCATGTACCGGGCCGTGGCGAATGCCCATGGCCTGTGCGGCAGCCGTTACGGCTTGTCTCAGCCGCTGCTGAACCGACTCCGGGTGACGCGAAGGCGTGACGTAAATGGTCTCTTCGAAGTAGGGCCCCGTGAGCGGATCAGGCTTGTCGAAAATGGCGAGGGTTTTCAGATGGCCTTCTGTCAGGAGCCCTTCAAGCGCAACCTCTTCGCCGGGAATGTAGTCTTCCACCAGAATCTGTCCGGCAAGTTTTTGGTCATAGGTGGACAACTGGAGATTTTCGAGAATAGCGGAGATCCTGTTTGCCGCGTTTACAAAACTTCCGGCACCATCAGCACGAATCACACCGCGGCTGCTGGAAAGAAAAGTCGGCTTGAGCACGCACGGGTAGGACATTTCTCTGGCCACAGATGCAAAATCATCCTCAATAGACACGAGCGAGAAATCGGGGGAGGGCAGACCGGCGTCCGTGAGCAGTCTGCGCATTCTGGGTTTTTCGCGCGCTGCCATGGCGCTTTTCGGGCTGTTGTGCGGCAGTCCCAGGGTTTTCAGTGCAAGTGCTGCAATCACGGCGGTGTCTTCATCCACCGGGATGATGGCATCGAGTTTCACCTTCGTTGCGAACGCAACGATATTCTCTGAAGCGCCGTCCGGATTTGAAAAGTCCAGGGTGAGGGTCTTGTTTTCGGTGAGCGATTCCAGCGCCTGTTGCCGTTCCGAGGCGACGACCACTTCCAGAGCAAGTTTCTCAGCAGCCAAAAGAAAAGCGCTTGCCCGGTAGGTTTTTGTTGGCATCAGGAATAGTATTCTGGCCATGCTAAGCGCCCTGGTGACAAGACATCAAGATCAATGATCCAGCCCAAGGCTGACACTAAAACTCAAGCTGACCGCCCACGGCCAGAACCTGCGCTTCTTTGCCGATGGCCTGGGTTTTCCGGACAAACTCTTGGGGGTTGACGTCGATGAGATCGAACGTCTTATAGTGCATCGGGATGGCGAGTTTTGGATTGAGAAAATCCACCGCCTTGACCGCGTCATCGATGCCCATGGTAAAATTGTCGCCGATGGGCAGCAACGCCAGGTGGATCCGGTTCATTTCTCCGATGAGTTTCATATCCAGAAAGAGCGCGGTGTCGCCGGCATGGTAGATGGTTTTATCTGCTGTTGTTATGAGGGCGCCGGCCGGGTTGCCCATGTAGATCATGCCGTCGTCGGTTTCGTAGCCGGAGCCGTGGTGGGCGATGGTGAGCTTGACGCGGCCAAACGGAAACTCGTGTGCGCCGCCGATATGCATCGGGTGAACTGTGATGCCCTGCTTGCCGCACCAGGTAGCAATTTCGTAGTTGGCGATGACCGTGGCATTGTTGCGTTTTGCAATAGTGACAGTGTCGCCGATATGATCGCCGTGCCCGTGCGTGAGCAGGATGTAGTCGCAGGCCACTTCTTCCGGTTTCACCGTCGCCAGCGGGTTGCCGCTTAGAAAAGGATCGATGAGGATGGTGGCGCTGTCGCTTTCCAGCAGGAAAGCCGCGTGACTGAGAAACGTTAACTTAGGCATTGTTAACTCTCCCTCAAATTCGCTTAAACGTTTCTTTGTGGTTTAATCAGTTGCATGAATTCTGCCCGTGTGGAAAGATTATCGCGAAACACGCCGCGAAGGGCGCTGGTACTGACCACAGTGTTTTGTTTTTCGACGCCGCGCATCATCATGCACAGATGCCGCGCTTCGATGACGACGGCCACACCCTCTGGGTTAAGACAATCCAGCAGAAGGTCGGCTATCTGGTTGGTGAGCCGTTCCTGTACCTGCAGCCGGCGCGCGTAAACGTCCACCACTCTTGGGATTTTGCTCAACCCCACCACCTTGCCGTTGGGCATGTAAGCCACGTGACATTTGCCGTAAAACGGCAGAAGGTGGTGCTCGCACAAGCTGTAAACTTCAATGTCTTTGACCACAATCATCTCGTCGCAGCGTTCGGTGAACAGCGCGTCCGTAATGATTTTGCAAGGGTCCTGCTGGTAGCCGCGCGTCAGGAATTCATAGGATTTGGCGACACGGGCCGGCGTATTCAGCAGACCTTCGCGTTCCGGATCTTCGCCAATTTCGATTAGCAGTCGTTTAATTATTGCCTGCATAGTGCTCAGGAGTTCCTCCCGTTAATGCGGTGAAGCAAGAAATGACAGCATTGATAGCAGAATCAGCACGCCGATGACTCCCACCGCAATCAGCGTCAGGTGCTTCTTTGCGGTCTTTTTTTGGTCATCGTCCATTAGGTCTTTCTCAGCGATTTGTGCATTATCTGTGGTTAAATATACCCTTGGTTCCGGCTGCGCTGGATTAGGCTAAAGCCGATTGTGCCACACGTGACTTGAAGTCTTTGCCCTGGCAGGTGTCCAGCGTTTCGAGTCTTTGCTGAATTGCATAGATGATTTCAGCCGCACTTTTTTCGTGGCACCATTGCGGCTCGATCAACAGGTGCGGCGGCGCATCTCCGTACAACCGTTCGATTCTGAAGTCGGGGTTGAGCCGTACGATGACATCGCAGATAAAATCAACCCATTCATCGAATGAAAAAACGTAAAATGGCTGCGCCTTGAATTGCCGCGCAAGCTCCGTGTAACGTACCACGTGCAGATTGTGCAGCTTGACGAAATCCAGCGGCAGCCTCGATACTTCATCTACCGTATCAAGCATTTGGGTGCGGCTTTCATTAGGGAAGCCGAAAACCAGGTGCCCGCAAACGTAAATGCCGCGACTTGCAGTTTGATGAATTCCCTCGACGGTGCATTTGTAGTCGTGCCCCCGGTTGATCAGGCGCAGTGTTTCATCGTGGACGGATTCGATGCCGTATTCAACGGTCACGAAATAGTCGCGGGTTAATTCCTGCAGATAATTCAGTTTCTCTGCGTCGATGCAATCCGGCCGCGTTCCGATGGAAATGCCGACTACCTCGGGGTGCGCCAGCGCTTGCTCATAGAGATCTTGCAAGTGGGGCAGATCCGCATAAGTGTTTGAGTAAGGCTGGAAGTACGCGATAAAGGCTGTTGCTTTGAAGCGGGTTTTCAGGTAGCCGATGCTGTTTTCGACCTGTTCACGCACCGGGATGCGAGCGCGCGCCGCCTCGGGTGTGAAGCTGTCGATGTTGCAGTAGGTGCAGCCGCCGAATGCCACCGCCCCATTGCGGTTCGGGCAGGTGAAGCCGGCGTTGATCGGTATTTTGTGCACTCTGCGACCGAACTTCTGTTGCAGAAACTCACCGTAGTGGTTGTAACTTTGCGAGAACATTGTACTTTTTGGTTTCTTTTGAGTCCTAAGAATTTCCAACCCCGGGGGGTGGGTATGCTAATTCGCGTCTGAAAGGAAAACAGCTTTTCCGGTCATTCCCGCATGCCTCTGGTGGGAATCCCGTGGCAAAGGCAAAGGGATTCCGGCACAAGAGACCGCCGGAATGACATGAGTGATCAAGTTTTTGTTCAGTGATTCAATATCGGAGTTTAAGGAATCGAGAAAGTAATCACCGAGACCAGCTTCTTGGCTTTCGTAAAACCAATATCCTTCTCTCAAATCCTCTTGCGCTGATTTGAGTATTCGAATTTTCATGAAAGAGAATCTTTTAACTGCTGCTTAGATTCTTCCCAATCAAGAATTTCCTCTTTACCTTCTTTGAGACGTTTTTCCCTTTCTTCAAGAATATCTTTATGCCAACCCGGAGAAGTGAAGTCTGAGGTATGGCATAGATCGTCCCCAATTGACTCCATCGCGCGAAGCTTTTCTTCAGTGGACATTTGACTTAATTGAGATGTAATATCCATTTTTGCCTCTTTACTTTTACTGCTTAATGCTTAATTATGGGATTACATGGGAAATCCCATAAGTTCAAATAGACCCTCCGGGGTTTTCGGGCAAAGTTAACTCAACGCCTTGCCCAATGCCTCTGCAAACTCTTTCGCCGCGTTTGCGCCGGAGCTGGTGATGATGTTGCCATCGACTTCCAGTTTTGAGCCCGTGTACTCGGCGCCGATAATCTGTAGCTTTTCGTAGATCGCGACATGTCCTGTCACCTTTTTGCCTTTGAGGATGCCGGCCACGGCCAGCGTTACCGAAGCGTGCGAACTGGCTGCAACCACTTTGCCCGCTTGGTCCAGCGATTTGGCGATCTCGTGCGCTTTAACGTCGTGCCAGTACTGGCTGGCGCCTGTGCCTCCGATAAAGACCACTGCGTCGTAATCATCCGGATTTACATCATCGATCATCATATCTGGGTTCAGTCTCATTCCCTGGCTCCCTGCAGCGTCATGCGTTAGTGTCGAGGCCGTTGTAACGGTGGCGCCGATACTATCCAGCTTTTCACGAGCGGCGGAGTACTCTTCATCCCTGAAATTATTGTGTGCCAGAACCATCAAGACTTTCTTGCTATTTTTGCTCGTCATGAACTCTCCTCAAAAGTTAAGCTTGCTGCGGCCAGGTGTAAATCAGGCGATCGACCGGTTTGTCGTTCAAAATGTGGCTTTCTACGATTTCAGCTACATCTTCCGGCGTGACGTGTTGATACCACGTTCCTTCGGGATAAACCACCATCGCCGGGCCTTCGTCACAAGGTCCCAGGCATGCACTGCCGGTAATGCGAACCTCTTCTTGTAGCCCGCGCTTTTCTACTTCTTCTGTCAGCATCATCAGGATTTGATTGGCGTTTTGCGGGCCGCAGGAAGGTTTTGCAAAAGGCGGCCGCTGGTTAATACAAACAAAAAAGTGTTGCCGAAATTTGCTCATTGTAAAATGACCAGTTCAGGATGTTGAGATTTATCCGGCTTGTTCGTTGCGCTTTTCGACTCCGGCAGATCGTTGAGTGCGACGAGGAAGTCTTCCACACCGACGTTGTTGATGGCAGCGCCGTAAGCCAGCGTCTGCTTCAAATCGACCGCGCAGTCAGGGCATCCGCCGACGTGCATCTCGCCCATGATCTCCTGCACCCTCGGATTGATTGCCAGCGCTTCTTTGAACGTCATATCGCCGTGGAACGTCAACTGCCCGGTGTTCTTTTTGAGGCCGTACCGCAGTTTTGCGATTTCCTGACCGAGGGTTTCCTCAACGAATTCCAGTTTACGCCTTGTACGAGTGAGAGATTGGGTCGTACTTTCCAACCGCGCGGAGAGCTTTCGAATCCACCATGCAAGGATAGCCACGACCAAGAAAGAGACAAGTGCGAGTGCGAATAGTGAAAATATCATGCGCCTGCTTTATTTTTTGAACTCGATGCCGGCTTTCTCTTCCACGGCTTCGATCTTGTGCTCGAATGAATGCTCATTGATTTTGACGTCATCAATCTTGATGTGGGTCATCACCCGGTCATAGTCCTTGCGCACCGCCTCGTGGCATTTTTTGATGACCGCCATCACTTCCTTCCACTCGCCTTTGACCAGGGTACCCATGGGGGTGAGTTTGTACTCCAGACCGCTTTCATGCACGATCTTTAGCGCCTTTGCAATCGGCTCGCTGATATGCCGGTTGTCGCTGATCGGCAATATGCTGAATTGAACCATCATATCGGGATAAGTCTCCCTCAGTTTTGGATTACGGCGTTCTCGGAATGACGCCTTCCACCCACGCTTCGCCGTCTGCAAAATACTCTTTCTTCCAGACCGGCACAATTTCTTTGAGCGTGTCGATGGCGAAGCGGCAGGCTTCGAATGCATCTTTTCGGTGCGCGCAGGCCACGGCGATGGCTACGCTGACTTCTCCAAGTTGCAGCTTGCCGGTGCGGTGCACCAGGGCAATTTTCTGCACCGGCCATTTCCCCAGAGTTTGTTTTTCGACCTCCAGCATCTTGGCTTCCGCCATCTCAGGATAGGCCTCATAATCCATTCTTGTTACTTCGCGGCCGCCGGCATGGTTGCGCACTTTGCCGAGAAACAGGACCACGCCCCCGGTTGCGTGGTCGTCAACGCCCTGCAGCAGAGCTTCGATATCGATTTTCTCTGGCGTGAGCTGAACCACCTCAACCTCCGCTGATGGGCGGCAATAGCCCAACGACATTGCCGTCCTGTAAAACGGTACCTTTTCCGGCATACTCGTTATCGATTGAAAAGCTGACCACTTTCAGGTGCTCTCGAATGTTGGGGAAGCGTTCGCCCAGCACCCAGATGAGATCTTCCACCATTGTGTCCTCTTTAACCTGAATTTCCGTTTCGTCGCATTTGGTCAACTCGCGCAGTTGCCCGAAGAATTTCAAAGTGATCTTCATGGTGAGCCTTTGTCAGCTTTTGCCAAGATTCCTAAATTAGTTAGTTTCTCTTTTCTCGTCATTCCCGTCGCGGGAATCCCCTGACAGGAGCAAAGTGATTTCGGCTAAGAAGATTGCCCCGGAATGACATAAAGTGATCGAGTTTTCGTTCAGACACTATTTAATTTACTTGGGTCATAATTTAACACATACAATATGACGGGGTCATGCGACTGTCTTTTCCTGCTCTTGTTTCCTCTTATCCTTCATAACCAACGACATGGCCAGCTCATGGTCGAAGCCGCGGTCCTCGGGGTCTTCTTCAAAGTCGCGATAGATAGCGCGGCAGTGGTAGCAGATGGTCACGGTTTTCAGAACCTTGTAAAGAATGAAGTCGATGATGGTCGCAATGACCAGCGTGAGGCCGTATGTGTGGTAGCTAAAGGCGACCCCGATTGCAAAAATAAGTATGCCAAGCCGCGGGTTGAAATCTTTCTGGACATAAAATTTGTCGCGTCGACAGAGGACGCACCGGTCGACCTTGCCGCCTTGCAGCATGCTGGCGGACAGTTCGATTGGGTACTCCCGCCCGCAATGGGGGCACTCGCCACTCTCGGCGCCATTCGCCAGATCGCGCATTACATCTTTGTCGCAGTTTTCACAAACAAATTCAACAGTCATATTCTTAGTTCCAGCTTGGGTCTTTGGGTACGTATTTTATTTTTCTGGCGACGCCAAATGCAAACAGCTTTTCTTTCAGCAGCTTCCGGAGCCATTCATACCGGACGCCCAGGCGGCCTTCTTCCAGCAGCTTTTGTTTTTCCAGCGGCGTAAAATCCAGGATAGATGCAACCTGGTTGATGACGGATTCAAATGACTGGTTCTTCAGCTTCAACAGATCGTCGATGTTCTCCACGCCAATTTCGCGCAGGTACCGCTGCAGCAAACTCAGGAAGGCGGCGGTCTCGTGCGTTTCGTTGAATTCGTCGTGGTCGAACGTGAAGTCCTTCAGGTATTTAACCTTCGCAATCCGGTAGGGCCTATCCTGCACAAAGCCGATGATTCTCACGCGGCTCATGCCGTAAAGCATGATGTTGTATTTGCCATCGTACAACTTCTCAGTCTGCTGAATTTTGCCAACGCAGGCGATGTCGTGCACCTCCGGGCTGCCGAAGTAGTCTTGTTGCCAGCCCTCTTTTAACAGGGCCATCCCGATCAGATTTTCACTCGCGGTGGTATCTTCGATCATCCTGCGATAACGCGGTTCAAAGATGTGCAGCGGCAGAAAGGTCTTCGGAAAGAAAACCAGGTTTGGCAGTGGGAATATCGGGATCTGGTGGATGACTTTTATCTTTTTTTCTTCCAAATTGATCTAACTTTGTTTGAGTTTTTTGATTGCCCACGCTGCGTGCCTGGCGATAAGCGGCTCCTCGTTCTGCGCCAGCTTCTGCAGCAGTGGCAGAAACCGCGATTCACCTGAGTTGCCCAGAGCCACAGCGACGTTGCGCAGAAAGCCTTTGTATTTCGTTCTTTTTATCGGGCTGCCCTGGAACCGTTGGCGAAATTCTTCAAGACTCAGATTGGCAAGCGTGTCAAGCTCCGGATTCATCATACCTTCTCGCGGCTTGAACGCATCGCTGTCGGTTTCTGCCGCTTTGCGGTTCCACGGGCACACATCCTGACAGATGTCGCAGCCGAAAACGTGATTACCGATGCCTTCCCGCAGTTCAACCGGGATATCCTCCTTGAGCTCGATGGTGAGATAGGAGATGCATTGCCGCGCGTCCAGAACATAAGGTTCGAGGATCGCATCCGTGGGGCAGGCGTCGATACAGCGTGTGCATGTGCCGCATCGGTCCGGCGTGGGACTGTCGTAGGCAAGCTCGAGATTGGTGATGATTTCCCCGATGAAAAACCACGAGCCTTTCTCCTGATTGATGAGGCACGTATTCTTACCAAACCAGCCGATGCCGGCGTACTTTGCATAAACCCGGTCGATGACAGGTCCTGTGTCGACGTAAATCCTGCCGATGACCTCGTCCTGTGCCGCCAGCGTGATGAAGTCGAGTAATTCAAAGAGCATTTTTTGCAAAACGTCGTGGTAATCGTCGCCCCAACTGTAACGCGAAATCCAGCCCCGCGTACGGTCCGTTTGTTCGACGGACAAAGGTTGGTTTGTATTATAAATCCGGGCGCAGACGATAACCGATTTTGCTTCCGGGACGACCCTGGTGATATCTTCCCTCTTGTCGATATTTTTTTCCAGGTACGCCATTTTACCGGCATACCCGGCGTCTATCCAATCCCGGTAGAAGGAAAGTTCGGGCACAGGCCCGACAGGCGCTACTCCTGCCAGGTCAAAACCAAGCGCCAGCGCCTTTTGCTTTATTTTGTCGGTCAGGGTCACCTGGTTTTGAATCCCGAAATCAGGTGCTAAGATAGTCACATTGGCCATCAAATTCAAGGGCTAAATTTGCACGAAAAGCAGGCGGACGGTCTGTTACTCGCTCAAAACCGCCTTTTGTTTGATCCGGTTGTCACGCCGGATTTCCGCCTGTTTCCACCGACGTTTCTCTTCGTCCGTTTCTGGCATGATCGGCTCTACCGCTATAGGGCGCCGGTTTTCATCGAGTGCTACGAAAGTCAGGTAGGCCGTGCTGGTGTGCTTGCGCTCTCCGGTGTTGAGATTCTCGGAAAAGACTTTGGCGCCGCATTCC
>SMUY01175187.1_pt1 | contig 10780 bp, 8 predicted proteins | sample 2456441 | NCBI WGS metagenome assembly SMUY01 (sample SAMN11095931, study PRJNA526329) | marine sediment metagenome | biome: Marine sediment; feature: Surficial sediment; material: Deep marine sediment; isolation source: Hadal surficial sediment | place: Pacific Ocean | collected 2014-11 | depth 0-1...
ACGGAGTTCCTCAAGAAGTACAGTTTAGACCGAAATACATCGAATACCTGGATTGGGTCGAGGCTGTGTCATAGTGGGTTTGCCCCCCGTTTGTCTCTCACTCGCCGGAGCGGCGCGCGTCGTGACCGGGAATTCCCAGGTATGACAGGCGTCTGACCTCGCGCCGGCCGCGTGTGACGGTGTCGGGAATCAGGCCGCAGGCCGGCGCCAGAAACGCGAGCAGCATCAGGCCCGTGGACAGCACGGCGGCCGGCAGGTCTCCATTGCGGGATTGTACAAATTTCTGCTATAGACGAAGATGGCATTCGAATTCCTGCGCTGACCCGTGATGTGACAGGGCATCGCTGAACCGCTCGAGGTGCAGATGAAATACAGACTGATGACACTTGTTCTCACAACCACATTACTCGGCGCCTGTGCTGACGAAAAATCGGCACCGCCAACCGTGGAGAAAAAACCGGTCAACCTCGAAATTCATGGTGATGTCAGGATCGATGACTACTTCTGGCTGAATCAGCGCGAGGACCCGGCCGTCATCGAATACCTTGAAGCCGAAAATGCCTACACCGAATCGGTGCTGACCGGGACCTCCGGGCTGCAGGAGCGACTCGTCGAAGAGATGAGGTCGCGCATCCGGCAAGACGATGTGTCGGCGCCCTACAGGCACGGTGAGTACTACTATTATTACCGCCTCGAGGAAGGTCAGGAGTATCCGGTCTACTGCCGCCGCAAAGGGTCGATGGACGCCGCTGAAGAGATCTTGCTGGACGTCAACAAGGAAGCCGAGGGGGAAGCGTATTTCTCGGTGCGCGGCTTCAAGGTCAGTCCCGACCATAAGCGCGCGGGTTACGCGGTTGACACGACCGGACGGCGATTCTATGACCTGCGCTTCATCGACCTGGAAACAGGCCAGAGGCTGCCGGACCGGATCGACGATGTAACGGGAAATTACGAATGGGCCGCCGACGGCAATACCTTGTTTTACGTCAGGCAGGACGCCGAGACGCTGCGTTGGGACCGCATCTATCGCCACGAGTTAGGATCCGATGACGACGAGCTGGTCTTCGAAGAGCGAGACGAGACGTTCAGCACCTACGTGTACAAGTCCGTGTCCGGGAAATTTATCTACATTGCCAGCGACAGCACGCTGTCGACCGAGGTTCGGTATATACAAGCGATGGCGCCAATGGATGAGCCGCAAGTGTTTCTGCCGCGAGAGCCAGAGCACGAGTACTCCGTTACCGACGGTGGCGATCGTTTCTTGGTGATCAGTAACGACAACGCACAGAACTTTCACGTGCTGGAGACGCCGCTCGACAACACGGCCAAAGACGCATGGACGGTCGTCGTTCCGCATCGCGAAGACGTTCTGATCGAGGATGTCGATGTTTTCTCGAATCACATCGTCATCACGGGAAGGACGCAGGGGCTCACGCAAATTGAGGTCATCGACCGTGACAGTCGTGACGTGCACCTGATCGATTTCGGTGAAACGGTATTCGAGGCGAGTTCCGGAGACAACTACGAATTCGAGACAGGTGTATTCCGCTATAATTATGAGTCGCTGACGACACCGGAATCTGTCTACGACTACGATCTTGACGGCAAACGACGGCGGTTGATCAAGCAGGACGAAGTCCTGGGCGGCTTCGATCGCAACAACTATGAGTCCGAGCGCCTGTTCGTCACGGCACGCGACGGGGCAAAAGTTCCGGTCTCGCTGGTCTATCGCAAGGGGCTGGAGTTGAACGGCCGCAATCCGCTACTGCAATACGGCTACGGATCTTACGGTTTAAGCATCGATCCCACCTTCAGCTCCTATCGCCTGAGTCTGCTCGACCGTGGGTTCGTTTACGCCATTGCGCACGTTCGCGGCGGCTCGGAAATGGGTCGCCATTGGTACTTCGACGGGCGACAGCTCAACAAGAAGAATACGTTCACCGACTTCATTGACGTTTCCAGGTTCCTGATCGACCAGGGATATACGTCACCCGAACATCTCTATGCCTACGGCGGCAGCGCCGGCGGCCTGCTCATGGGCGCAGTCGCCAACATGGCGCCGGATCTGTACAACGGCATCTCGACGCGCGTGCCTTTCGTCGACATCGTTACGACGATGCTCGACGACAGTATTCCGCTGACAACCGGTGAGTGGGATGAATGGGGTGATCCGAACGAGAAGAAATTCTACGACTACATGCTGTCGTATTCGCCGTACGATCAAATCGAGCGCCAGGCATACCCGAACATCCTCGTGACCACCTGTCTTCACGATTCACAGGTGCAATACTGGGAGCCGGCGAAGTGGGTTGCCAAGTTGCGCGACTACAAAATCGACGACAAGCTGCTATTGCTCAAGACGGACATGCACGCGGGGCACAGCGGTAAGACCGGCCGGTTCCGGAGCCTTGAGGATACGGCGATCTATTACGCGTTCTTCCTGAGCCTGGAGGGCATCGCGGAGTAGGGGGACGTCGTTTCAAGATTACGGATTGCGTGACACAACGAACACTTCGTCGTTGAACCACAGGCCACCGAACTTCTTCAGCGTCTTCGCCGTCTGCTCGAGGTATTCGCCGCTGGCGAGCGCCACCTCCAGGCGGTCGTCTTCGATCTGTGCGACGTACACGGCCGCATTCCACGCGGCGAACAACGTCGACGTTCCGATGTTGGTTTGAATTTCATCGGGCAGCGTGTGCATCTCGTAACGCAATATCGACTCGGCGTCCGACATGGAATGAAATTTGTAGTTCTTTAAATTGTCGCCGAGCCGGTCCCGCAACGTTTCTATCAATTCATGCCGGTTGACCTTGAACGGATCGGCATCGGGCCAGATTCCCCGGATGAGCTCCAGCCCCGGGTCGTTGCCGCTAGCCTGCGCTACCAGGGCACGGCCGCCCGGAGCAAGGCTGCGGACCATCGGTTCGAGAACCTTGTCCACCTTGAACGCCGCCGTCATGCGTGCGCGCCACGGTTGCGACACGAGCACGAGATCGAATTCTGCGCGAGGTTCTGTTTGTCCTGGCTTGACACCGTCCAGCGCAAAAGAGTGATCCTCGCGGTACAAGACCAGCACCGACGGCTTGACGTACAGCGGGTTACCGGTCCTTTCGCTGGCCCGGACCTGCCAGCCATCGACCAGCCGCGGATCCAGATTGCGCAACTGTTCGCCGAACTCCGCGGCCGTGTCGCCCTGCAAGGGCACATCCATCCAGTTCACGGTGCCAGCAAGCTCCGGTTTGCTGACGGTCAGCCACGGTGCCTCGGCGTAGTACAGGTTTGTAAATACGACGACACTCGAGGGGTGCTCAACGAAGCGGTCCGGGAGTTTTTCCAGGCTCAGGCGAATGTCCTCGAGGCTGATTTCCTTGCCGACAACATACAGCGGCACGGTTGGAAAACGCTTGTGCGTGGCGCGCATGACATGGCTGAGCAGCGTGCCGTCTCCCATGCCGGCATCGAAGACGCGCAATGCCGGCGGCGTGGGTGTTATGTGTTGTAACTCTGCATTGGCGCGCTCGGCGACCTTCCACTTCTCGTTGCAGGTGGTCACAAACGACAGGTACTTCTGCCGGTTGTCGTAAAAGCGAAATGGTTTGCCGTCACTTGCCATCGTCCGGGGCTTCCCTTTTGGTCCATTATCCAGGCCGCCAGCTATTGTATCGGCATCCTGCGGGTTTCGTCACGCCTTGCGCGTCGAGCATTTTGGACGCCGATGTATTAAAATCGACGGGTCGTATCGTGAAGTCGAGAGGGGTCAGTCGTGATCGAATTCGAGTTGAATGGGGAAACCGTAACGTCCGGGAGCGCGCCCGATACACCTTTATTATGGGTGATTCGTGATGAACTGAAATTGAAGGGCACGAAATACGGCTGCGGTATTGCGATGTGTGGCGCCTGTACCGTGCACGTGGATGGCAGGGCAACCCGGTCCTGTGTTACGCCAATATCGGCAGTGGCCAACCGCACGATCACGACGATCGAAGGCCTGGAATCGGCGGCCGGTCAGGCCCTGCAGGAGGCCTGGGTATCGGAGCAGGTGCCGCAATGCGGCTATTGCCAGTCCGGACAGATCATGCAGGCAGCGAGCTTTCTCGCCGCTGTGCCCGACCCGACCGATCATGAGATTTCGACCGCGATGAACGGCAATCTTTGCCGCTGCATGGCCTACAAGCGTATTCACAGGGCGATAAAAGTCGCCGCCAACGGCGGGGGGGCGTAACCATGGCCATGCGAGCAGAGAAAATGTTGGGGGCCTTCAGCCGGCGGACTTTCCTGGCCGGCAGCGCGGGTACCACCCTGATCATGGGTCTCGGCGCGGTGTTGCCGGGGTGCAGCAGCGAAGAAGCGGTCGACGAGATAAGCGCTGCGGCGGCAAGCCGCAAATTCGCGCCGACCGTGTGGTTTGAGATCAGCGGTAAGGGCGACGTCCTCATCAACATCGCGAAGGCCGAAATGGGGCAACACGTGGGCACGGCGCTCGCGAGAATTATTGCAGATGAGCTCGGCGCAAGCTGGAGCGATATTCGCATCGAGCACGTCGATAGCGATCCGAAGTGGGGTTACATGGTCACGGGCGGCTCGTGGTCGGTGCACACGACGTTCGCGATGTTGTCGAAGGCGGGAGCGGCCGGCCGCACAGTGATGCGCGAAGCCGGGGCAGCGCTGATGGGCGTGGACATTTCCACGTGCAGCGTCGAGCGCAGCCACGTCAGCGCCAATGGCCAGCAAGTATCGTTCGCCGAGATCGTGCAAAAGGGCGACATAAGCCGCACATTCAACGCCGAGGAACTCGAAGCAATGCGCATCAAGCCCGCGGCCGAGCGGCTCTATATCGGAAGTGACACCAAGGCGCTGGACGTGCCGGCCAAGACGACAGGCCGGGCGGTCTATGGAATAGACGTCGAGTTGCCGGGCATGGTCTATGCACATCCGCTGCTGCCGCCGACACGATACGGGAGCTCGATAACAGACGTCGATGACAGCGCCGCGCAGGATATTCCGGGTTACCGCGAGACCATGGTCCTGACCGATCCCAGCGACACGCTGCAAGGCTGGGCCGTCGTCATAGCTGATACTTTCGTGAGCGCAATGCAGGCAGCGAAGGCTGTAGCGGTTACCTGGGAGCCGGGTCCGACGGCGGGCGTCAGCGAGGCCGACCTCATCAGCGAGGGTGAGCGGCTTGTGGCCGACAAGAGCAGCGGCGTACTGGTTGTCGATGACGGCGATGTCGCGAGCGCGCACGCTGCAGCGTCGCAAACCTATAGCGCGACGTATCGCACCAGTTCAGTGCTGCATTTCACGCTCGAGCCGGCTAATGCAGTCGTGGAATTTCTGGACGGTATCTGCCATATCCATTCCGGCAATCAGTGGCAATCGCTGATCCTGCCGGTGCTGGCGAAAGCGCTGGACATGCCCGAGACCGATATCATCATTCATCAGTACTACCTCGGCGGCGGATTTGGGCGACGTCTGTGGGGTGACCAGATGATCCCGGCAGCGTTGGCTGCACGTGAGTTGCACAGGCCGGTCAAGATCGTATTCCAGCGCGCTGACGACACCCGCTTCGACTGCGTACGGTCTGCTTCGGTGCAGCAATTTGATGCGTCATTCGGTGCTGATGGCGCGCTGACCGGCATCGATCACGCCGCGGCCGCCGGCTGGCCGACCCTGTCCATGGCGCCGGGTTTCCTGGCCGACGCTGTCGACGGCAACGGCAAATATGACGCGTTCTCGATCAGCGGCGCCGATCACTGGTACACGCTGCCAAATCATCGTGTGCGCGCGATTAATAATGAACTCGCGCAGAAAACATTTCTGCCGGGCTGGCTGCGTTCGGTCGGTCCCGGCTGGGTTGGCTGGGGCGTCGAAAGCTTCATGGACGAATTGGCTATCGCTGCGGGTGAGGATCCGATCGCAGTTCGCCTTGCCCGTCTCGACGGTGCGGGCAAGAACGCCGGCAAGGCGCCGGCGTCCGTCGATGGCGCACTCCGGTTGGCGGCGGTACTCAAGGACGTCCGGGATCGTTCCGGTTGGGGCCGGGAGTTACCCGATGGAGAAGGACTGGGCGTCGCGATCTGTCACGGCCAGGAGCGAGCAATGCCGACCTGGATTGCCAGCGTTGCCCACGTTGCCGTGGACAAGGAGGCGAAGACGGTCAAGGTGAAAAAGATCTGGCAGACCATTGATTGCGGCACGGTCGTACATCCCGATGGTGCGCTGGCGCAGGCAGAGGGCGCGATTTTGTGGGGCGTGAGCATCGCGCTGCACGAAGGCGCGACGTTCCGGGACGGGCAGATCAGCGAACGCAACCTGGATGCTTACACGCCGCTGCGCATGGTCGATGTGCCGGAGCTCGATATCCATTTCATGCCGAGCACGGAGGTCCCGACGGGCCTCGGCGAACCGCCGTTGATCACGGTACCGCCGGCGATCGGCAATGCAATTTACGCAGCAAGTGGAATTCGCGTTCGGAATCTGCCGATCCGTCTCTGATTGCCGACAAAAACCGGGGTCGAACCGAAGTTTTCCGTCGATTGCGATATTGACGAAAACTTCGGTTCGACCCCGGTTTCTCCGCGATTGCTATACTCAGTGACTCACTGGTTACAATCCTGGGTGCCAGACATGAAAGACAAAATCCTGATCGTTCTATTGGCAACAGTGTTGCCCGGCCTTGCTGCGGCGCAGGACGCCGAGAAGTTTCAATGTTCCTACGCGGACATGCAGCGGCGCGTCGAGATTTATCACGAACCCGGCGTGGACGTTCCCTGCGAGGTGCACTATTACAAGGACTCCGAGATGCCGGGCGAGCGCCAGGTGCTTTGGTCGGCTCAGAGCGAATCCGGTTACTGTGAGCGCAAGGCCAGCGAATTCATTGCCAAGCTCGAAGGCTGGGGCTGGGATTGCGGACAGGGTGCTGCGGCTGCCACGGAGGATATGGCCGACGCAACCGAGGCACCGGACGCCGAGGAACCGGCTGACGATACCGATGTGCTCGCGCCGGCCGCCGAGGCTGAGTAAGCGGAACCCCGGGTTGGGGCCGGAAATCGACTCTGGCCCCACTATTGCTTCGCGGTAAGTACCGGATTGTAAAGAAATTTCCGGAACCCGTTGATTTATTCGCCTGTATATGACGCGAGTCGTTGACAGGCGTCCGGATATTATGGAACCTTGCCCGGACATCGATGAAAGGCACACCTTCTGAAAGGAAGGGTCGCAAAGCCACCGGTCTACAGTTATCGACTACGACAGCGGGGTTGCAAGAATGAACTTCCTCTTGAACATCACTCCATGGCCAGCAGTTTCTGCACTGTTATGGATCGTATTTGCAGTGACGGCGATGTATCTCGCCAGAGTTACTGCCCATCAGGCGATTCGCGCTGGCGCGCGGACACTCTCCAGGACATTCCGGATCGCGGCGAAAATGGTTTCCAAGGGCCGGCATGACCTGGACCAGCGCAACCGCGAAGTACTGCTCGCGGCCGGCCGCGAAGCCAAGGAGCGCATTATCGAGCGCGAATTCGATCGCGTGAACGAGACGGTGCGCACAGACCTCGCGAACTACCCCAAGTTGCATCGCGCCCTGAGCGAGTCAATTACCCGCATTGAAGAAGACCACCAGCAGGCCGTTGACGTGCCGCCCGACCCGCCGGGCTGGGTGAAGGCCGTTGAGGCCGTCGCCAAAATCGACTCAAGCGAAGGGCGTGTCGGCATCGGCAACGTGCTATCCGATATTCACAAGTCGCTCGTGAAGGCGCACAAGGAATCGATGGTGTCATATCGTCACGAGAGCGGCAAACGCCATGCGTTGTTGCGACGCATGCGGCCGGACTGGCGCAAGATTCAGGTAACACTGGGCCACGTCGGCAAGAACGTGGACAGCCTGCTCGACCGCTCGGTGACGATCGATCGGCATATGCAGGAGTACGAGGACATCGTATCGGGCAAAGATCATGCGGTATCGATTCTGTCGTCATCGTCGCTTGTGCAATTCTTCGTTTCCGCGTTCGTGTTACTCGTCGCGATCGGTGGCGCAACAATCAACTTCTCGCTGATCGCACGCCCGATGGCGGAGATGGTTGGTGGCACCGGGCTGATCGGGGGTTTTCGTACCGCGGACATCGCCGCCCTCGTGATCATCATGGTCGAGATTTCAATGGGACTTTTCCTGATGGAGTCTCTGCGTATCACGCGCCTGTTCCCTGTGATCGGTGCGCTACCGGACAAGATGCGAATTCGCATGGTCTGGATCACGTTCACGATCCTGTTCCTGCTCGCCTGTGTGGAGGCCGGCCTGGCCTTCATGCGCGAAGTGCTGCTTCAGGACGAGCTCGCGACCAGCGCATTGCTAAGGGGAGCCGACGCGGCAGCCGCTGAAGCGGCCACGCTGTCCGGCGAATACTACTGGATCACGACGGCGGCGCAGATGGGCATGGGCTTCATCTTGCCGTTCGCATTGGTGTTCGTCGCTATCCCGTTGGAAACGTTCGTGCACTCCTTGCGCACGGTTCTCGGCATGCTCGTCAACGGGCTGTTGCGGGTCTTGTCGACGACATTGAGGCTTGCCGGTAATACGTTTCGTTATTTCGGTTCACTTTTCATCAAGATCTACGATTTGCCGTTGTTCGTACCGCTGTGGCTCCAAGAGCGCGCGGAACGGCGCAACGGCGGGAAGAAACCGTCGTACCAGGGGGTTTTATAATGAAAATACTGACGATCGTTCTAAGCTGCGCGATACTCGTCGCGTGTACAAGGTCTACAGCCGACAACCATGGTGTCTACATGTTGCTGGATACGTCGGGCACCTATAGCGAAGAACTGAAGAAAGCAGAACAGATCATTCGCTATACGTTGTCGCGGCTCGACGCGACGGACACATTTGCGGTTGCGCGCATCGATACGGGCAGCTTCAGCGAGAAAGATATCGTCGCGAAAGTCACGCTCGATGATCGACCTAGCGCGATGAACAAGCAGAAGCGGCTGTTCGCCCAGCGGGTGCAGAAGTTTGTCGCGAGCGTTCGTTCTTCCCGTTACACGGACATCACCGGTGGAATACTTCAGGGCATCGAATTTCTGAACGAGAAATCACCCGCCCGCAAGACCATACTGATATTTTCCGATCTCAAGGAAGACCTGGCGGAAGGCTACGTACGCGACATCGCCCTTGAGCTCGACGGATTCAATGTCATTGCGCTCAACGTCACGAAGCTTCGATCCGACAACATCAACCCGAGAGAGTACCTGGAGCGCGTATCGGATTGGCAGAGCCTCGTTGAAAAAGCTGGAGGCAAATGGCGAGTGATCAACGATCTGGACGGGCTCGAAGGCCTGTTCTGAAGAGTCTTTGAGAAGCCACGGCAAGGTAGCTGATGAACATGTTCAGGATTTTATTTTCGACATTGGTAGCGGCAGTGCTGCTGGCCGGTTGCACCCAGACCGCGGTTGCCGAGTTTAGCGCGCATGCCGTGTTCAGCAGCCGTGAGGCTGCCATTATTCTCGAATACTACCGTGGTCACGACAGCCAGCAGCGGCGCAAGGGCAAGGGCCTCAAGTCCCTGCCGCCCGGGATCGCCAAAAATTTGCGGCGCGGCAAGCCATTGCCTCCGGGCATCGCCAAGCAGGTCCTTCCTGCCGGTCTGATCGACCTGTTGCCGCCGGCCCCGCGAGGCTTTGAGCGCATCGCCCTGAACGGAAGAGTGTTGCTTGTGGAGATTGCGACGCAGGTCATACACGACATGCTCGAAGACGCGGTCTACCGCTAGCGGGCCATTCGGCCGCGGACGCGGCAAAAATCTCAGTAATCCCGACAATAATTGCGGCAATGCCAGCCTGCGACGGCGTCTGACGCCTTTCATTTGCAAAATAACAACCGTATGATGTTTGCTCGAAGCGGTAACAACCGCTTGCGATAGAGGCTCATGCAATCACCGTGAATAGGGGTGTGCCGCGATGAGTAGTGACAGAAATACAACACAGGGGCGCGCACTGCGACCGGTGGGGGATCTCATGAAAGCATCAACAAAAATCAATCCGTTTGCGCTGTCATTGGCAATTGCTGTATCCATAACAATGGCGCCTGCGACAGCGCTGCCTCAGGACGAGGGCGCCGACGACGTAATCGAAGAAATCGTCACGACGGGTACGCGTAGACAAGGGCAGTCTCCGACGGAGACTCTTTCGCCGATCGATGTGCTCGGCGGCGATCTTATCGCCAATCAGGCTGCCTTCGATCTGACCGATGGCCTGACGAAAATTATGCCTTCCATCAACACGCAGCGCTTCCCGATCGCGGACGGTACCGCGTTTATTCGCCCGGTCAGCCTGCGCAATCTGTCACCGGATCAGACCCTGGTGCTCGTGAACGGCACCCGCCGCCACCGTTCGCCGCTGGTGAACCTGCAGTTTGCGCCGCTGGGCACCGTGAATCAGGGTGCCCAGGCCGTGGATTATTCCGCACTGCCGGCCGCGGCCATCAAGCGGATTGAAGTATTGCGGGATGGAGCGTCGGCACAATACGGCTCCGATGCCATCGCCGGCGTGATAAACGTCATCCTGAAAGACGCCGACGAAGGAATCACCCTCTCGGCCCAGACCGGTGAATATTTTGAAGGCGACGGCACGCGCACCACGCTTGCGGCCAATGCGGGTTTCAGCCTGGGCGACGGCTTCCTGAACGCAACGGTCGAATATTCGACGGCGGATACGACGTCGCGTGGAGTGCCGCGTCTTGACTGCGCGGGGGTGGAGGCAGTCGTTGGACTCGGGGTGGTGCCGTTGG
>SMUY01188448.1_pt1 | contig 10780 bp, 7 predicted proteins | sample 2456441 | NCBI WGS metagenome assembly SMUY01 (sample SAMN11095931, study PRJNA526329) | marine sediment metagenome | biome: Marine sediment; feature: Surficial sediment; material: Deep marine sediment; isolation source: Hadal surficial sediment | place: Pacific Ocean | collected 2014-11 | depth 0-1...
CGCCTCGGCCAGCTCGAGGAGCTTCATGTCGAGCACGTTCTCGAGGTCGCTCCAGTCTTGGCGACCGGTGTTGGCGATGTCATGGGGAACCTCGGGCTTGGCCAGCAGATCGCTGAAGTCGAGGCCCTTGGCCTTCCAGTGCTGGACGGCGCGGTCGACGCCGAGCTTCTCCACGTGGCCGATCATCTCGGCCATGCTGCGGAATCCGAGCTTGGCCATCTCTTCGCGGACTTCTTCGGCGACGAAGAAGAAGTAGTTCACCACCTGTTCGGGAAGACCCTCGAAGCGCTTGCGCAGCTCCTCATTCTGGGTGGCAATACCCACCGGACAGGTGTTGAGGTGGCAGACCCGCATCAGGATGCAGCCCATCGCCACCAGCGGTGCCGTGGAGAAGCCAAACTCATCGGCCCCCAGCAGGGCGCCCACCACCACGTCGCGCCCGGTCTTGAGTCCACCGTCCGTCTGCACCCGGATGCGGCCGCGCAGATCGTTCATGACCAGCACCTGCTGGGTCTCGGCCAGACCGAGCTCCCAGGGCGCACCCGCCGCCTTGATCGACGCCTGGGGTGAGGCACCGGTGCCGCCGTCGTGGCCCGAGATCAGCACGCCGTCGGCCTTGCCCTTGGAGACGCCGGCCGCGATCGTGCCGACTCCGGTCTCGGCAACGAGCTTGACGCTCACCCGGGCATGGCGATTGGCGTTCTTCAGATCCCAGATGAGCTGGGCCAGGTCCTCGATCGAGTAGATGTCGTGGTGGGGCGGCGGCGAGATCAGGCCCACACCCGGAGTCGAGTGCCGGGTCTGGGCGATGGCCTCGCTGACCTTGTGGCCCGGCAGCTCCCCGCCCTCGCCCGGCTTGGCGCCCTGGGCGATCTTGATCTGCATCTCGTCGGAGTTGACCAGATACCAGCTGGTGACGCCGAAACGGCCCGAAGCCACCTGCTTGATGGCGCTGCGGCGCGAGTCGCCGTTGGGCTCCGGCGTGAAGCGGGAGGGGTCCTCGCCCCCCTCGCCAGTATTGCTCTTCCCGCCCAGGCGGTTCATGGCGATCGCCAGGGTCTGGTGCGACTCGAGCGAAATGGAGCCGTACGACATCGCGCCGGTGCAGAAGCGTTTCACGATCTCGCTGGCCGGCTCAACCTCTTCCAGCGCCAGGGGTTCGTCGGCGTACTTGAAGCGGAAGAGACCGCGCAGCGTACACATCCGCTCGGCATCGCCGTTGGCCGCTTTCGAGAATTCCTTGAAGGTCGCATAACTCTGCTGGCGCACGGCATGCTGGAGCTTGAACACCGAATCGGGATTGAAAGTGTGGTTCTCTCCCCGCAGACGCCACTGGTAGAGTCCGCCCGGATCGAGCTCGGGATAGACGAAATTGTGGTTCGGGAATGCGCGCTCATGCTTCATGGCCGCTTCTTTGGCCAGGACGTCGTAGCCGACGCCGGAAACCCGGGAAGACGTGCCCGTGAAGCATCGATCGACCAGCTCGCGGTCGAGACCCACGGCCTCGAAGATCTGGGCGCCCCGATAGCTCTGAAGCGTCGAGATCCCGATCTTGGCCATGGTCTTCAGCAGACCCTTGTCACACGCCTTGAGATAGTTGGCGATGGCCTTTTCGGGGTCGATGTCGTCGGAGACGAAGGCCCGCTCCTCCAGCAGCTCGGCGATGCTCTCGAAGGCCATGTAGGGGTTGATGGCCCCGGCCCCGTAGCCCAGCAAGAGCGCGAACTGGGTGACGTCTCGCGCCTCGCCGGTCTCACAGATGATCCCGCACTGGGTGCGCAGACCTTCGCGGACCAGGTGGTGCTGCACCGCACCGGTGGCGAGCAGCATCGGAATCGGCGCCAGATCCTGCGTCACGCCCCGGTCCGACAGGATCAGCAGGTTCACACCCGCGCGCACGGCCCGAGCCGCCTGGTCGCAGAGAGTGTCGAGAGCGGCCAGCAGTCCCTGGCCCGTCTCCGCCACCTTGAAGAGCGTGTCCAGGCTGCGGGCCTGGAAGCCGGACTCCGAGAGCGACCGGATGCGTTCGAACTCGTCGTTGGTGAGGATCGGCCGGTCGCAGCGCAGCATGCGCGCGTGGGCCTCGGTTTCCTCCAGCAGGTTCTTCTCGGCACCGAGCGTCGAGTAGACGGACATCACCGACCCCTCGTTGATCGAGTCCATGGCCGGGTTGGTGACCTGGGCGAAGAGCTGCTTGAAATAGCGATACAGCATCTGGGGCCGGTCCGAGAGACACGCCAGCGCCGCATCTTCGCCCATGGACCCGATCGCCCACTTGGCGTTTTGGACCATCGGAGCGATCAGGAACCTGAGGTCCTCGGTGGTGTATCCAAACACCTGCTGGAGCACAAAGCGCAGCTTCGGCTCCATGTCGCCCTGCTTCGCATTCGTCGCCGGGAGCTGGGAGAGCAGCACTCGATTGTTCTCGACCCATTCCCGGTAGGGTCTGCGCGCGATGTAGTCGGCCTTGATCTCAGAGTCCTCGACGATGCGACCGGCTTCGAGGTCGACAAAGAAGATGCGGCCCGGCTGAAGTCGACCCTTGCGGAGCACGTTCTCGGGCTCGACATCGAAGACACCGACCTCGGAGGCCATCACCACGAAACCGTCCTTGGTGACCACGTAACGCGACGGTCGCAGGCCGTTTCGATCGAGCACGGCGCCGATCTTGCGGCCATCGGTGAAGGCGATCGAGGCTGGTCCGTCCCAGGGCTCCATCAGGAAGGAGTGGTACTCGTAGTAGGCGCGGAGATCCTCGGGCATCTGCTCGTGCTGTTCCCAGGCCTCGGGAATCATCATCAAGATGGCCTCGGGCAGCTCGCGGCCGGCCAGGATCATGAACTCCAGGGCATTGTCGAACTGGGCCGAGTCGCTGGCCGCCTCGCGCATCAAGGGATAGAGCTTCTGGAGGTCGTCGCCGAAGTACTCGGACTCGAGCGTTCCCTGGCGGGCGCGCATGGCGTTGCGATTGCCCTTGAGGGTATTGATCTCGCCGTTGTGGGCCATGTAACGGAACGGCTGGGCGAGGTCCCATGCGCCCAGGGTGTTGGTGCTGTAGCGCGAGTGAAACAGTGCGATCGCCGACTCCACCGCCGGATCCGTCAGGTCCGGAAAGAAGGACTCGATCTGGGTCGACTTCAGCAGGCCGGTGTAGACGAAAGTGCGGCTTGAGAGGCTCGGCACGTAGCAGAAGCTCTCGCGCACCTTCACGGCGTTCTCGAACACACGGCGGAGCACGTAGAGCTTGCGTTCGAAGGCATCCTGGTCGAGGTCATCGGCGGCAAGGATGAAGATCTGGCGGAACACGGGCATGCTCTCGCGGGCCGACCAGCCGACCGCCTCAACATCGACCGGCACCTCGCGCCAGCCGAGCACCGTCTGTCCCTCGGCCGCAACGATTTGCTCGAGTTGGGCGATCTGCCAGTCGCGCTCGCTCTCAATGGAGGAGAGAAAGATCATCCCCGAGGCGTAGCGGCCCGGCGGCGGCAGCTCGATGCCGAGCTTCGCGACCTCCTGACGAAAGAACCGGTCGGGAATCTGGATCAGGATGCCGGCACCGTCGCCGGTTTCCGGGTCGCAGCCGCAGGCGCCGCGGTGTTCGAGCCGTTCGAGGGCCACAATGCCCTTGTGGACCACATCGTGGCTCTTCTCGCCCCGGATGTTCGCCAGGAAGCCGACGCCGCAGGCGTCGTGCTCGAGAGCCGGGTCGTAAAGCCCCTGCCTCCGAGCCAGTCCGACGTGATGCTTCATTGGGGCCGCCCTCCCCTGACGCGCTGTCCGCTCCGCCGGGGCGGTCGCGGAACGAACCCGTCGCTGGCGTCGAGTGCAATGCGCGAACGTTCGGTGTGCGTGGACAGCACGACCATGGTTTCCGTACGCGAGACACCGTCCAGTGATCGGATCTTTCCGATCAGACTCTCGAGCGTCTGGGTGTTCTTGGTCTTCACTTTCACCATGAGCGTGTGGACACCGGTGACGTGGTGGCACTCGAGCACGTCCGGAATGGCGCTGATCTGCACCTCGAGCGTGCCGATCGCGTTCGGCTGCTGGGTCGAAAGCCCGATGAAGGCAGTCACGTCCTTGCCGAGGCGCCGCGCATCCACCAGCGCCACATAGCCCTGGACGACACCCGCCTCCTCCAGCTTGTGGATCCGCTCGACCACGGAAGGGGCCGAAAGGCCGACCTTTTCACCAATGGTGGCGAGGGGCTGCTTGCAGTTCTCCTGGAGGAGCTCGAGGATTGCCCGATCCGTCGCGTCGAACTCCGCCACTCGGGTCAGTTTCATCAGGTCTCTCCGGGGGTTTAGCCTAATTTATAGAGTAGAATTCGTAGTTTTGTCAACCAAACAGAGGCTCTCTGGGCTCTTGGCATTAGATTCTTCGGAACCTGCCTACTCGCGTGTCTGCGATTCCCCATTGGGTAGCAAGAGACGGCGCAACTGGTCGGGATGGTTACTGAACATGCCGTCCACACCGCGTGCGAGCAGCTCGATCATCTGCTGCTCCCGGTTCACGGTGTAGGGATAGACCGCCATTCCAGCGCTGTGCGCGGCTTCGATCAGCTCCGAGGTGGCCAGGCCTAGCCAGGGATTGAGCGCCTCGGCGCCCACGGCGCGGGCCCGTTCGAGTGGGCGCTCGGGATGGCGCGGATCCACCAGGCAGCCCAGCCGGACCTTGGACTCGAGCTCCCGCAAGCGCGCCAGGACCGGGTCGGAAAACGAAGAGAAGAGCGTCCGGTCCAGCAGTCCACGGCTGCATACCGCTTCGAGGGCAACCTCTTCCAGCCCCGCGTAGGGAGCGTCACGTCCGCACTTGATCTCCAGATTGAACGGAATCCGTGAGCCAAAGCGATCCAACACTTCGTCGAGCAGCGGAACCTGCTCGCCCTCGCCCATGTCGAACCCGCGCAATTCGTCGAGGCTCGCGTCTTCGATCCAACGGCCCTCGCCGAGCAGATCGAGCTCGGCGTTGTGGGTGATCACGACGTCACCGTCCCGACAACGATGCAGATCGATCTCGATCATGTCTGCCTGCATCTCGACGGCGAGCTCGTAGGCCGGAAAGGTGTTCTCGGGGCGGTACGCCGAAGCGCCGCGATGCGCGATCACCAGCGGGCGCTCCGGACGCGTCACACTCAGTCCTGCTCCCAGTCGAGGGAACGGCCCACCGCGCGCTGCCAGCCTGCGTAGAGCTCGTCGCGACGCGCGGCCTCCATCCCTGGCTCGAAGACCTTGAGATCGTCCGCCCCCGCCACCTCGCTGCGATCCTTCCAGAAACCGACGGCCAGGCCGGCCAGGGCCGCTGCGCCCTTGGCCGTGACCTCCAGCAGCGCCGGTCGCTGCACGGGGACTCCCAGGATGTCCGCCTGGAACTGCATCAGGAAATCATTGGCCGCGGCACCCCCGTCGACGCGCAGGGCCTCGAGGTCGATATCCGAATCCTCGCGGACACACTCGACCACATCCCGGGTCTGGTAGGCGATCGACTCGAGTGTGGCGCGCACCAGGTGTTCGCGCGTCGTTCCCCGCGTGATGCCAACCAGTATGCCGCGCGCCTTTTCGTCCCAGCGCGGAGCACCGAGCCCGACGAAGGCCGGCACGAGATAGATACCGCCCGTGTCCTCGACCGACATCGCCATGGCATGGCTGTCGGCAGCGGATTCGATCACGCGCAATCCGTCCCGCAGCCACTGCACGGCGGCCCCGGCGACGAAGATGCTTCCCTCGAGTGCGTATTCGACCGTGCCGTCGATCCCCCAGCCGATGGTGGTGAGCAGACCCGTCTTCGAGGCGGGTGCCTCGCGGCCGGTGTTCATCAACAGAAAGCAGCCGGTGCCGTAGGTGTTTTTGGCGCGGCCGGCCGCGAAGCAGCCCTGACCAAAGAGGGCTGCCTGTTGGTCGCCCGCCATCCCGGCAATCGGGATCTCACCCTCGAACCATTCCGGGTCCGTCATGCCCAACACGCCGCTGGTGTCCTTTACGTCGGGCAGGAGTTCGCGCGGTACGCCCAGCTCGCCGAGCAGCTCGTCGTCCCAGTCGAGCTCGCGGATGTTGTACAGGAGCGTGCGCGAGGCATTGGAGTATTCGGTGGCGTGAACGCGTCCCTTGGTGAGTTTGTTGAGCAGCCACGTGTCGACGGTACCGAAGGCCAACTCGCCCTTCTCGGCGCGGGCCTGGGCGCCATCGACAGCATCGAGGATGAAGCGAACCTTGGTGCCGGAGAAGTAGGCATCGATTACGAGGCCCGTGCGCTGACGCACCTCGTCCTCGAGTCCGCGGGAGCGCAGCTCCTCGCAGATCGAGGCCGTCTGGCGCGACTGCCAGACGATGGCGCGGTGGATGGGGTGTCCGCTGGCGCGGTCCCAGACCAGGGTCGTCTCGCGCTGGTTGGCAATCCCGATGGCCGCGATGTCGGACGCGTTGGCGCCCGCGAGTTCCATGGCACCCCGGGCGGCGCGTAGCTGACTGTCCCAGATCTCTTCGGGGTCGTGCTCGACCCAGCCCGGCCGCGGATAATGCTGGGTGAACTCGTGCTGTTCCACGGCGACGAGTGCGCCGCTTTGATCGAAGAGAACGGCCCGTGAGGAAGTCGTGCCCTGATCCAGGGCCATCACGAATCGACTCATCGTCTCCTCCCCTCTTCTGACCGGCCTATGGCCCGATCTTGCGATCGGGCCATAGGCCTATTCGAAGAGTGCTTCAACGAACTCCTCGGCGTGGAAGTCGCGCAGATCCTCGATCGCCTCACCTATCCCCACAAACTTGACGGGTATCCCGAGTTCATCCGCAAGCCCGACGATGACGCCGCCCTTGGCCGTCCCGTCGAGCTTCGTCAGCACTAGACCCGTCACACCCGTCACCTCGGCAAAAAGCTTCGCCTGGCTGATGGCGTTCTGTCCCGTATTCGAATCGAGCACCAACAGCGTTTCGTGCGGTGCACCTTCAAGGTTTTTGCCGATTACGCGTGACAGCTTCCCGAGTTCTTCCATCAGGGGCTTCTTCGTCTGGAGACGGCCGGCGGTGTCGATGATGGCGACATCGGCGCCCCGGGCCTGGGCGGCCTGCACCGTATCGAAGGCCACGGCCGACGGGTCGCCGCCCGCCGTTCCCACGATCACATCGCAGCCGACGCGCTCGCCCCAGACTTGGAGCTGCTCGCTGGCGGCCGCGCGGAAGGTGTCCGCGGCGCCGAGCACGACTTTGTGGCCGGCGGCCACGTGGCGGGCCGCGAGCTTGCCAATGGTCGTGGTCTTGCCGGAGCCGTTCACGCCCAGCACGAGAATCACGTGGGGTCTTGCCTCGAGGTCGAGACCTGGCTGCGCGAACGATTCGACCCGGCGCAGCTTTTCGAGGATCGCATTCCGCAGGACAGACTTGACGGTTTCGGCATCTTCGCCACTGGCGCGTTGCTTCAGCTGTTGGAGCAGGTCGTCGGCCGTCTTCACGCCGAGGTCGGCGCTCATCAGCAGGATTTCCAGCTCATCCAGCAGAGCGGCATCGACACGACGACCGCGAACCAGGGAACCGAGTTGGCCGACCAGGGCTTCGCTGGTGAGCCGCAGGCGATCGCGCAAGCGGGCGGGCGGCGCGGTGGGTTCAGAGACCGGCTCGGGCTCGGCGGCAACCACTGCCTCGAGCGGCACCGCTTCGTCCATCAGCGGCAGCCTGGGGCGACGCGCCTCAGGCTCGGGCGCCAGCGCGCCGCGCTGCATCAGCTCCACGACCGTGATGATGCCGACCGGAATCGCCAGCGCGACGAGTACGGTGACACGCGGGCTCGACACGATCCAGTCTGCCAGCAGACCCAGCCAAGTCGTCGTGTTGGGATCCATGGGGGGCCGAGGATACCAGCGGAAGGGTATGCTGACCCGCACCATGTCGATCCCTGGGGGCCCCCGGCCCTACGAAGATTGGCGCGTCGCGTGCCTGGGCGTGCTGGCCGTGCTGATGCTGATGCCGGTGACGATGCCGGTAACCGTGCTGCGCGCTTTCGTCCAGGAACGATTCGGGGTCTCGGAGTTCATGACCTCGCTCTTCATGTCGATCAACATGGTGGGCGCCGTCCTGTCTGCCCCGATCGCCGGTGCGCTCGCCGACCGCTTCGGACGCCGCCGCGCGCTCATCATCGCGGCCCTGCTGGCCGACGCCGTGCTGCTCTTCAGCCTCACCCTCGACCTCCCGTTCCCGGTCTTCATGGGTCTGCGCCTTTTCGAGGGCGCCGCCCACATCTTCGCCCTCTCCCTGCTGCTGTCGGTGGCCGCCCACGCTCGCGGTGAAGCGCAACGCGGAAGGGTGATGGGCATCGTCGGTGGCGGAATCACCCTCGGTGTTGCGATTGGCGCTCCCCTCGGCGGGGCGATCGGCCGCACGGATCCGCTGATCCCCTTCTATGTCGGTTGCGTCGTCGTCACGCTGGGCGCCTTGCTCACCTGGGCGATCCTGCTCGAAGTCGAAGCCGAGGCACGGCGGGAGACCAGCCTCGCGCGCATCGTTGCCGCCCTGCGCGAGCAAAAGCTGCTGCTGGCACCGCTGGCTTTCGCCTTTGTCGACCGCTTCACGGTCGGCTTCTACACGACGACGTTCTCCCTCTTCCTGTCCCGCATCCACGAGCTGCCCTCGCAGCAGATCGGCCTCCTGATCGGCGCCTTCATGCTTCCCTTCGCACTTTGCTCCTATCCATTCGGTCGGCTCTCGGAGAAATCCTCGCCCGTCTGGATGGTATGCGGCGGCAGCGTTCTCTACGGCATCGGGACTGCACTGGTTCCCTGGTGGCCCGAATCGACGCTGCTCGTTTTGTTGGTGCTACTCGGCATCGCATCGGCCGTCATGTTCGTACCGTCAATGGTGCTGATCACCCAACTGGCCTCCAACCAGGCGCGCGGAACCGCACTCGGCGCCTTCAACGCCGCCGGCTCCCTCGGCTTCATCATCGGCCCGGTGACCGGAGGACTCATCAGCCAGTGGGTGGCCGGGTCTTCCGGTTGGGAGAGCGGCTACCGCGCAGCCTTCGCCGTAGCCGGCGCATCGGAGATTCTGTGTGTCGCAGTCACGCTCCCCTTCTTGTTGAAACTCGTCCGGTCTCGCTCATGACCGGACGCGCCTCCCCCCGCCGAGAGCGCGCGCCTGAGACCCCATGGCGGATGGATCTCGTTGCAGGCAGCATCCGATCCGGAGGACCCAGCATGCTCTACCGACATCGAGCCTTGATCCGAGTGGCCGGCCTGATCGGGGCCACTTTCTTCGTTTCGTATCCGAGCGCATCGCTGGCTCAGGGGAAGACGTTGGACGCCGCGCGGGTCCTGAAGGAGTTGGGCTTCCCGGACGACGCCAGGGCGAAGCTCGAAGCCGGCCAGATCGTGAAAACCACCGTGAAGTCGTCCAACGAGCGGGAGCTGACGGCGGCCATGGCGTTCCTGGTGAAGGTCCCGCCGAAACAGCTCGTCGACAAGTTGCAGGGCGGACTACTGATCTCGGTAGACAAGAACACGATCCAGTACGGCCGCATCAACGGAAAGATCAGCGACCTCAAGGGGCTGACCCTCGCGCCCGGCGCCGACAAGCGTGCGAAAGGCTACACGAACGCGAAGGCCGGCAGCGACCTGAACCTCTCCGAAGCGGAGATCAACGCGTTCGACGCCCTCAAGGGAAAGCCACTCGCCGCGGTCGAAGAACAGGTCCGAAAGTCTGTCTTCGCACGCTACCAGGCCTACAAGGCGAAGGGGCTCGCCGGCATCGCACCCTATGCGCGCGGCGGCGGCAAGTCGCGCGACGCAGCCGGCGACCTGCGCTCGGCAAGCAAAGCCTCGGTCGCTCTCGAAAAGCACGTGCCCGACTTCTACAAGCTGCTCAACGATTATCCGGCCGGAGCCAGGCCGTCGACCGAGACCTTCCACTGGACGACCTACAAGGCCCACGGCGAGCCGGTCATCTTGCTCACCCATGCCTTCTCCATGTCCGAGGGCGAAGCCGTCGCCGTCTGTCAGCGACAGTTCTATGTGAGCTCCAGCTACAACGTCGAGCAGGCGGTAGCGGTCTTCCTGCCGGTATCGAAGGGAACGCTGGTGGTCTACGTCAACCGGACTTCGACCGACCAGGTCGCGGGCTTCGGAGGCGGAGCCAAGCGATCGATGGGCGGAAGAATCCTGGCATCGCAGTTGGAGGGCCTCTTCGAGGATCTACAGAAGGCGGCCCGGTAGAACTCGACGTCGTGCTGAAACGCGGCTGGAAACTCGGGGCGTCGCTGGCGGCGATCGGCGTGCTGATCGCGCCTGCACCGACCGGGTCTCAACAGATTCCTACCCGGGCCTCCTGCCATGCTTACGCCCTGCGCGCAGCGGAGGGCGCCAACGGCATGCTGGGCGGCGCCGAGCACGGCACGGCCAAAGACGACCTCCTCGGCGACTTCAGCAGGCCCCAGATGTCGCAGGCCCGGCAGCAGGAATTCGGGCTGCTGGCCAACGGCAACCGCGGCTGGCTCTCGAACACCTGGGCTTTTCGCAATGCATTCGACGCCTGCATGGCGCGCGGACGCTTCCGCTACTGATGCGCCCACTCAAGTCCAATGAGGAGACGACCAGCATGAAGCAAATTCTTCGATTCACAGGACTCCTGCTCAGCAGCCTGGCACTCGTCACAACGGCCGCCGCACAGGGCCCCGACACGAACCGCAAGGCAGCCAGTACACCTGCAAGGACATCATGCGGATGGATGGCGACGATCGGGACATCGCCATTGCCTTCCTGCACGGCTACCTGCTCGGCGGCAAGAAGGCCGACGACTTC
>SMUY01015648.1_pt1 | contig 10779 bp, 7 predicted proteins | sample 2456441 | NCBI WGS metagenome assembly SMUY01 (sample SAMN11095931, study PRJNA526329) | marine sediment metagenome | biome: Marine sediment; feature: Surficial sediment; material: Deep marine sediment; isolation source: Hadal surficial sediment | place: Pacific Ocean | collected 2014-11 | depth 0-1...
CCACTGGTCGTCTCAATTTTTTAGATCTACTTTTACAATCAAAACATTGGCCCTTCCATCCTCGCCAGTAACAATATATAAACCGGCATTATCACTATCATCCATCCAGGGGTACTTTTCTTCGCCAAGTATGGCGTTGACAAACATTGGAGTAGTATTGCTATGACCCACGATAAGGACCTTTTGTCCTTTGGTTTGAACTTGGAAATCTTCGGTGTACAGTTGATCGGGATCATATTGCTCAACCGGTAGATTTTGGTTGGTCGAAGTATATGCCACCGTTTGTTGTGTGCGATGAAATTCGGTGGAATAAATTCGGTCCAACGGAATACTGTCGAAGTATTTTGCCCAATTTTTAGCTCTGGCAACACCTGCTTCTGTGAGATAAGGATCTTTATTAGTCGGGTCACTACGATCCTTTTCTGCGTGGCGCATCAGGTAATAGGTAGTGACTTCCGTATTGGTTTCAGGATTCATTTTTTTAGTGTTGTTCTGCCTACATGCAACAATGATAGCTAACAAGGCCAGTAGAAGAATTGGTTTTTTCAAGGTGTAGTTTTTATTCAGTATTAAAAATACGAAAAACCAATTTGCTTTTAATTACGTATGTACAAATGAACGAGAGTCCGGTTATTTTGTTCAGCTAGTTGAATGCGAAACCCTCCCTTGAATTTCGATGGAGGGTTTTGACTATAGATATGGTCCTTCAGTGATTAAAGTATGGGGGATCATCAATAAGGTGATCGATACTATGTAAACGACTAAGGCCGAATTTCGCTTATGGATCACTTGAGTTTTCATGCTGATCGGTTTTAAGAATAATACACCAACTAGACGATCAAAAAGGTGTTTTTTGTCGCTTAAAATCAAGAAATAATTTATAAATTACTTCAGCAACCTTTTAAATCTTAATCTTCTAAGGTATAGTTGAAAAAACCGATCAACATCTCGTCTGTACTTTGAATACCGTAAATGAGCTCTTTTGTGGGATCGGGGTTAAGTGGATTTTGGTAGGTATTGTCGAATATACCCTCCACCAAAATCTTAGACCCTTTTGGTACGGATAAGGGTTCTTTCAATTTATACAACCATTGCCAGTTAAAGCTGTAATCTGCTACCGAAATAATAGTCTTTTCACTGCCATCAGGAAAAATTACAGAGATCTTAATACTTTTTCCACGGTAATGCATATGCGGTACTACATAATGAATTTTAATATCTCTGCTGATTTCATCTGCAACAGTTAGCTTGACATTTTTACCAAAAGGTGGGATCACAAATTCCGTATTGGAAGGGGAGAGGGCATAAAACTCTTTTGCCGGGATGGAATCGTGGAAATAGAATCCTATTCGTGTTTGATCTTTTTCTACTTTCCCGGTAGGTGTATAATGTATTTGCATGGTGAGCGTTGTCCCTTTCGGAACAAAGATCCCGGTACCTTCAGGAAAAAAAGTGGCTTGATCTGCTGCTCCGCTCAAAGCCAAAAAGTTATCGGTCCACGGTTGGATCTTCCGATCGGTAATCGGACTTATTTTGTTGGTTTCAGTGTTGGTGAGCACTATATGGTGCACGGTTTTCGGATTTCCGGGCTGGATCTCTATTCCGCGTAGCCATTTGTCTTCAGGAAGGTCCATCGAGATCTTTTGATAACGATACGGGATGAATTTTGAAGCCGGAATTGTTTCTTCTTTTAAAACTATTACCTTGTCCGGAGTGCCTTCTTGCCAGGTCTTTTGATAAGGCAGGAGGCCTTCCATGGGATCTTTGCCCGGGCCCCTGCTCAATCCGTCATCGATCCAGGTTATGATCTTTCGGGTGTTGCTATCACTTAAACCGAAGGAGTTCGTAAAGTCACCCACTTCCGGATCAGCCTTCCATGGTGGCATACGCTTGCTTAACAAGACTTCCTTCATCATTTCAGACCACCCTACTATAGTGCTATAATCTGTCATCGCCCAGGGTGCGATACCTCCTTCACGATGACATCTCACGCAAATTCCGGTTAATATAGGAGCGATATCTTCAGTGTAGGTTAGTTTCGTTCCCTTATTTAATTTCGAAAGTCGTGTTACTTTACAGCCGCGGGTCATTCGCTGCTGTATTACCGGAGTCTTTCGATTCAAGATGTCATCCAAGGCATCTTTTAGATATGTTTCGCTGGGCTCGTCCTTTTGTGCCTCGTAATCCAAACGGTTGTTGATAGGGCCACGATATAATATTTCCCGGGTGGTGGGATGGAGGATTATGGCTTCGGCGGTGAGCGTAATGTTCAATTCATCGGCTATAAGTTGTGCCGAATCCACCAGCACAGGGACTTCAAAACCAAATTCCAGGGCTTCTTTTTTTATTTTTTCTCTATCATCCTGCAAATTGCTATTCAGCATAAAAAATACAAATCCCTTTTCAGAATAGGTAGAAACGATCTCGTGAAAATCGGTCAGGGCATTGCGTACAATAGGACAACCGTTACCCTGTACAAATAAAACGATCGCCTTGTGGTCATTATAATAAGACAACCGGTGGAAATCCCCATTTTGGTCATAGAGTGCATAATCATTGTTGCGGCTGTCGGCAATTGGTTTAGGGTTTCTATTGCAAGCCGAAAGAAAGATTGAAATGATAAGAAGTGTGGCTATTTTCTTTACTGCGATCATCTATTGCGAAAATACACATTTCCTAAGAGACGGAGCATAAAAAAGCCATCAGCAACTTTCATCGCAGACGGCTTTTCAACGAACTAATTTAACCTTAAATATGAAAAAACTATGTATTATTCACCAAATCCCCCTCATTCCTGAAAACCAGAGTGTCGTTAAAACTATCTAATAGAATAATACTGTCTTCCGTTATTTTTCCTGAAAGTATTTCCTTGGATAATTCATTCAAGACTTCTTTTTGAATTACCCGCTTGACAGGTCGTGCACCAAACTGTGGGTCATATCCTTTGTCCGCCAGATAGGAGATAGCTTCAGCCGTTGCATCTAAGGTTATCCCTTGTTTCGATAACATTTGGGTCACTCCCTTTAGTTGAAGGCCCACTATTTGCGTTATGTCTTTACGGCTAAGGGGTGTGAACATTACAATGTCGTCGATCCTGTTTAAAAATTCGGGACGCACCATTTGTTTTAATAATCCGAGAACCTCTATTTTGGCACTTTCCATGGCCGTTTCCGGATCTTTGACGTTATCATATTTCTCCTGAATGATATGACTTCCAATATTACTTGTCATGATAATGATCGCGTTCTTGAAATCGGCGACACGGCCTTTGTTATCGGTCAATCTGCCTTCATCCAGCACTTGTAATAGTATATTGAATGTATCCGGATGGGCTTTCTCAATTTCATCGAGCAAGACAACTGAATAGGGCTTTCTTCGTACGGCTTCGGTCAATTGACCCCCTTCGTCATAACCTATATATCCTGGAGGTGCACCTATAAGACGACTCACACTGTGTCGTTCTTGATATTCGCTCATATCGATACGAGTTATCGCGTTTTCATCATCGAATAGATATTGTGCCAGGGTTTTGGCTAATTCGGTTTTACCAACACCGGTGGTTCCTAAGAAAAGGAAGGTACCGATGGGTTTCTTAACGTCCTGTAGTCCGGCTCGACTTCTGCGAATAGCATCACTTACAGCTACGATCGCTTCTTCTTGTCCAACGACGCGTTTGTGTAATTCTTCTTCGAGATTTAATAATTTCTCACGGTCACTTTGTAACATTTTAGTCACAGGAATACCGGTCCATTTTGCGACAACTTCGGCAATATCTTCGTTGGTAACTTCTTCTTTGATCAGCCTATTGCCTCCTTGATTTTCCGCCAACTGAGTTTCCAGTTCCGATAGTTTTTCCTGGGCCTCTTTGATCTTTCCATAACGGATCTCAGCTACTTTTCCGAAGTCACCTTCACGCTCGGCCTTTTTGGCATCCAATTTATATTCTTCAATCTCCTTTTTGAGATTCTGTACATTATCAACCACCTCTTTCTCACTTTTCCATTTGGCATTGAGCTCGTCGCGCTCTTCTTTCAAATATGCCAGGTCCATCCGTAGTGTTTTCAACTTTGATTCGTCTTTCTCTCGCTTAATTGCCTCGATCTCGATCTCCAATTGCGTGATCTTACGGTTGAGTACATCCAGTTCTTCCGGTTTGGAGTTGATCTCCAAACGAAGTTTGGCGGCGGCTTCGTCCATTAGATCAATAGCTTTGTCGGGTAAGAAACGATTGGTAATATATCGCTGTGATAATTCCACGGCAGCAATGATCGCTTCATCTTTGATGCGCACTTTATGGTGGGTTTCATATTTTTCCTTTATTCCACGGAGAATAGAAATTGCACTCTCCGTATCGGGTTCGTCTACAAATACTTTTTGAAAGCGTCTTTCCAACGCTTTGTCCTTCTCAAAATATTTCTGGTATTCGTCCAGCGTAGTTGCTCCTATGGCACGTAGATCTCCACGAGCCAACGCAGGCTTTAAAATATTAGCCGCATCCATCGCTCCTTGTCCTCCACCGGCACCCACCAGGGTATGTATCTCGTCGATGAATAAAATGATATTGCCATCACTGGAGGTTACTTCCTTGATCACAGCCTTTAACCGTTCTTCAAATTCCCCTTTAAATTTGGCACCTGCGATCAGGGATCCCATATCGAGGGAATACACGATTTTCGATTTTAAGTTCTCCGGCACATCACCGGCTACAATACGATGGGCAAGGCCTTCAGCTATTGCTGTCTTACCCGTTCCGGGCTCTCCCACCAACAGGGGGTTGTTCTTGGTACGGCGCGTTAATATTTGAAGGATCCTTCGTATCTCTTCGTCCCTGCCAATTACCGGGTCCAATTTTCCATCGCTCGCCAACTCATTGAGGTTACGGGCGAATTTATTTAGTGAATTGTAGGTATCCTCTGCACTTTGGGAAGTTACCCTATCTCCTTTTCGCAATTCATCAATGGCAGATCTCAATCCTTTTTCGGTAACTCCTTGATCTTTTAGTGTTTGGGCAATATTGCTTTTTGACTTAAAGATGGCCAATAATAAATGCTCAATGCTCACATACTCATCGTTCATTTTCTTAGCGATGATACTGGCCTCGTTCATTGTTTTTCCGGCTTCACGGGATATCATGATATCCCCTCCGCTCACTTTTGGAAAGCTCTCTATTTGTTTATCCAGAATTTGTTGTAGCATCGCTACATTTACGTTCAATTTCTTTAACAAGAAAGGGATCACATTATCATCTATTGTGAAGATGGCTTTCAGTATATGCTCATTTTCAATTTGCTGATGATCAAAACCTTGAGCAAGCACCTGTGCCTGCTGTATGGCTTCCTGAGATTTTATTGTATAATTATTAAAGTTCATAGTCATCATTTATAAGATGGGTTAGTCAAAATATGAGCCACGCTGAATATCAGTCATTATGACTGAATTTGTAAGGTTTTAACCGACATTTTGACTGAAAGATCTTCAGAAGTATAGAAATTGAATCTATCTTTGTAAAATAAATTAATCTATGAGTTTATTTGGTTTATTCGGAACAAAAGGATCCTCCGATAAAAAAGAAGTAAAACAACTGCCCTGGCAAAAATTGACCTCGGTAGATCAACTGGACTCAATCGTCGAGGAATCCAAGGTCACTCCTGTTGCCATTTTTAAACATTCTACCCGCTGCGGAATAAGCAGTATGGTAATGCGACAATTTGAACGTGCCTACGATCTGGATATGGATCAAATGAAATTATATTATCTCGATTTGCTGGCGTTTCGTAAGGTTTCGGACGAAGTGAGTAATAATTTTCAGGTGTTGCACCAGAGTCCGCAATTGATAGTAGTCAAGAACGGAGAAGCGGTCGCACACTCTTCTCATCATGGGATAAATGCGAGTGAATTACACAATTTTATTTAAGTAAAAGGCTCCCTCATCAGAGCCTTTTTATCTCAGGGAATTATTCTTCAATATATCCCTTAGCCTGGCTTTGATATCATCACCGGCATCCAATACCATTTGAGAATTCGAAGGGAAAGGGATAAAATCATTTTCCATAAAATCCAGATCTTTCTGCGTAAGCGCTCGCTCATCCCCTCTGAATTTGGCGAATTCATTTTTAAAAATAAACTCGGAAGCCAAAAGATGTCTGTCGATATCACGGCCCTTTAACAGGTCACGGTAAAGTACATCCCCGCCAACCAGCACATTTTTGGATTGTTTGGTATACATCACCCGTGCTGTAACGACTTTGTAAACATCTGTTTTAATATCATTTCCCAGGCTGTCTTTCATCACATTTCCGTTTCTATCCAATTTATATCTCCAGCCGTCCTTGATCCGTTTTTCTCTGAAGTATTCTTTTTCTGAAATACGCTCAGGAGAAACAACGATTTCCTTAAAATTAAGGCTGATCCCGAAGTTGTAAGTTATCCCGGCTTCTCTGTTCACATGATATTCGGTCCAAAAATCGTCCAGACCGTAGGTATTAAAATCCAGCAGATCCCGAAGTAACCTTGCCGGAATAATTTGTCCACTTCGATTATTTATGCTCACTTTCACAAAATCGGTGCCTTGAAAACGCGCCTCATTCAATAAGGTGTTTACATTTTTATAATTCGGTTTTATATCCTGTAACTCGGCCAGACATTTATAGGCTGCACGTGCATCCAGGATGGTGTTGTAGTTCAAAAGTGTATTGGCTTCAGAATAAAGATCATCGGCAAATTTATTTTTAGCGACGATAATCTTATCGCTATAATCAACCATTTTGAACCTGGCATTTCGTCCTAATACGTCACTATATAGGGGTAACAAAGGGCGAATGATACTCTGCCTTTTCTCGAGATTTCTATAGGTATAATAGATCTCCCGGATTGCTTTAGTATTTTGATCCTTTTCCAGGAATTCGATTCTACGAATATCTTTTTCATTCCCTTTTTTAAAGGCTTCTTCAAGTAGTAAAATGTGGTCACCACTTTTTTTGGAATTCTTGTCTTTGGATAGTTTCTTGACGGCAAACTCGATCGCCTGATCATAGTTTCCGGTTGCTAAAAATTTCCGATTCCGTTTTACGCTATTACAACTCACCAGCAATAACACGGTGGATAAAAAAATAATAGTAGGTCTCATAACAAAAAGATATTGGTTATAATGAGGTAATAACAATTGTAATGCCAAACTTATAACTTTCTGGCTGGCAGCACTTTACCTCTACAATCTCCAAAACCGAGACGAATGGAATCATTTTGACAGTACCCACGTAAAATAACCGTATCATTATCATTGATGAATTTTCGCTCGCTGCCGTCTTTTAATTTCAAAGGATTTTGGCCTCTCCAGGTCAATTCGAGCATAGAACCATAACTGTCCTTGGATGGGCCCGAGATGGTCCCACTACCCATCATATCTCCACTCCGAACGTTACAACCGTTTACGGTATGATGAGCCAATTGCTGTGCCATGGACCAGTACATATATTTAAAGTTGGAGTTGGTAACCACGTTTTCTACACCACCTTCCGGCTTAATTATAGCCTGCAAGTGGATATCGAAGTTTTTAGGTCCTTTTTGTTGTAAATAGGAAAGTGGTTTTGGGTCTTGCTTGGGCCCTTCTGTTCTAAATGATTCCAACGCATCGATCGTAACTATCCATGGAGATATGGTTGAAGCAAAACTTTTGCCTAAGAAAGGCCCGAGAGGAACATACTCCCAGGCTTGAATATCGCGAGCACTCCAGTCATTGAAGAGGACAAGACCAAAAATATAGTCTTCTGCTTCTTCTATTTTAATACGCTTCCCCAGGTCATTTGTGGCCGTAGTGATGAACGCCATCTCCAATTCGAAATCGAGCAACTTGGTAGGGCCGAACCCCGGTACGCCATCGTCGCCCGGTTTGGTTTGTCCAACGGGTCTTCGAAATGGGGTGCCGGATGGAATGATGGAGGAGCTTCTGCCGTGGTATCCAATTGGCATGCGCAACCAGTTGGGCAAAAGAGCGTTTTCCGGATCCCGGAAAAGTGAACCCACATTGGTCGCGTGTTCCTTGCTCGCATAGAAGTCGGTATAGTCACCAACGTCCACCGGTAGTTGCATTTCAATTTCATCTAAAGTAAAAAGTACTTTCTTGCGTTGTTTCTTGTCATCACGTAACCCCGGGCTGGTATCCAGGAAAATATCTGAAATACGATTACGAACCAATCGCCATGTTTTTCTACCATCCGCGATGAAGTCGTTCAATGTATCCTGAAGAAAAATATCGTCGGTAAGTTGTATGCCACGAAAATACCCTAATTGGTGCATCGCACCCAGGTCGAGGGCATAATCCCCGATACGAGTTCCGATAGTAATAACATCATCAGGTGTTAAAAACACCCCAAAAGGAATATTCTGTATTGGAAAATCACTATTTGCGGGAACATCCAGCCATGATTTGCGGGTTGGGTCATTGGCGGTCAAAGGCATATAAAAGTTTTATGTTGTTGGTAAAATGTTAATCAAATATATAATTTCTGAAGGACTAACCACACGATTTTAGTATTTTTGACGATTAATCGATGAGATAAAAATGATGGCAAGAGATGAACAAATTTTTGAGCTGATAGAAGCCGAAAAAGATCGCCAATTAAACGGCCTTGAACTCATTGCTTCTGAAAATTTTGTAAGCGACCAGGTGATGGCTGCAGCCGGATCTGTATTGACCAATAAATATGCCGAGGGCTACCCCGGCAAACGCTATTACGGTGGCTGCGAAGTAGTGGATGAGATAGAACAAATTGCCATCGATAGAGCCAAGGAACTATTTGGAGCTCAGTATGCCAACGTACAGCCTCATAGTGGTTCCCAGGCGAATTCAGCCGTTTTCGCGGCTTGTTTAAAGCCCGGGGAAAAATTTTTAGGATTCGACCTCTCACACGGGGGACACTTAACCCATGGTTCACCTGTGAACTTTTCAGGAAAACTATATAAGCCTGTTTTTTACGGCGTCGACGAAGCCACCGGGATGTTGGATTACGATAAAATTGAAGCCATTGCCGTTCAGGAGCAACCTAAGTTGATCCTCGCCGGGGCTTCTGCCTACTCTCGCGAGATGGATTATAAAAGATTTCGGGAAATAGCCGATAAAGTGGGCGCCATTCTCTTTGCCGATATTGCACATCCTGCCGGCCTGATCGCAAAAGGAATCATGGCAGACCCTATTCCTCATTGTCACGTTGTGACAACAACTACGCATAAAACCCTGCGTGGCCCCCGTGGCGGACTTATTTTGATGGGCGAAGATCACAACAATCCTTTTGGTTTGAAACTGAAAAATGGAAATCTCAGAAAAATGTCTTCTCTTCTCAATAGCGCGATCTTTCCCGGGAACCAGGGTGGGCCTTTGGAACATATCATCGCTGCCAAGGCGATCGCCTTCGGTGAGGCATTGACCGATGATTTCTTGCATTATATGATCCAGGTGAAAAAGAACGCGGCCGTTATGGCTGATGTTTTTGTACAAAAGGATTACAAAATAATCAGTGGCGGAACAGACAACCATATGATGTTGATCGATCTTCGCAATAAGGATCTTACCGGAAAAGAGGCAGAAGATGCTCTGGGGAAAGCCGATATTACCGTAAATAAGAATATGGTGCCCTTTGATGATAAATCTCCGTTTGTCACCAGCGGAATTCGAATTGGAACCGCAGCCATTACCACACGTGGGTTGAAGGAAGACGATATGCTTCCCATCGTCGAGTTGATCGATGAGGCACTGATGAACTCCGATGACGAGGGAAAATTGGAAGCGATAGCGGAAAAAGTGAATGCGATGATGGCGGGAAGGCCTTTGTTTCAGAAATAGAACTCGACAAACGAATTTTTAGAGCTTCAGTGAAAACTGAAGCTTTTTTTGTATTTTTAGATTGAGAAATAGTCTAATAAACAGATAGATATGCGCGTAATCAATATTTTTTTAGTAGCAGGAGTTTTCTTGTGGTCCTTTGGTATGGCCTGCCAAATTCAGTTTAGCGAAGAGGCTATAGTATTGGGTTGTGGAAATTCAACCTATGGAACCGGCACCTTGGGCGGAGGTATTTCTTTTTTCGATTTTGATCAGGATGGGTGGGATGATATTACACTTTCTTCCGAAGATGGACAGCCTCTACGTTTCTTTAAGAACAATAATGGATTTTTTACAGAAGTTAACCTGGGTATCAATAACACTTTTGAAACCAAAACCGTGCAATGGGTGGATTTTGACAACGACGGAGATTATGATTTTTTTACGACGAGTCATATGGATCACAATCAGCTATATGAAAATGATGGTCAGATGCAATTTACGGATATCACGGTAGCTGCAGGACTTTTCATCGAAGGCCATCTGAGTTATGGGAGTTCCTGGGGCGATTATAATAATGACGGATTACTGGATATTTTCTTGACGTCACATCGCGAGATCTCTGCGGGTTTTCACAATATACTTTATAAAAATAATGGAAATGGCACCTTTACAGACGTAAGTGAGGAGGCTGGAATTCTTTTGGATACCTATACATCGTTTTGCTCTGCCTTCATTGATTTCGATAAGGATGGTTGGCAGGACATTTATGTGGCAAATGACAGAGACCCGGTAAATCATATGTATCATAATAATGGTGACGGAACCTTTACGGAAGTTGGTATTGCCTCGGGAACGGGTATTTCCATTGATGCAATGAGTACAACCATAGACGATGCCAACAACGACGGTTGGCTGGATATCTATGTTACCAATACCGGGGAAGGCAATGTGTTTTTTCA
>SMUY01012788.1_pt1 | contig 10777 bp, 6 predicted proteins | sample 2456441 | NCBI WGS metagenome assembly SMUY01 (sample SAMN11095931, study PRJNA526329) | marine sediment metagenome | biome: Marine sediment; feature: Surficial sediment; material: Deep marine sediment; isolation source: Hadal surficial sediment | place: Pacific Ocean | collected 2014-11 | depth 0-1...
ATGCCCTGTCGCATACCCTGTTGATGTTTGATGCATTTCATGATGTTAAGGAAAAAATGGATGCGGGGAATCAGTATGCCAAACAAATTATAGAATCCTGGGCTCAAGGAGAATGGTTTACCAGTAAGCCAGCATTAGCTGAAAAAATTACCGTTACCGTATTTAAAGTGACCGGCGAAACCAATACTGATGATCTTTCACCTGCACCAGATGCCTGGTCACGTCCCGATATCCCATTGCATGCACAAGCCATGTTGAAGATGGAACGTGATGGCATAAAGCCTGATGAAGCGGGGAAAATTGGTCCAATAAAACAGATACAAGCACTCAAGGAACGAGGTCATCCGCTCGCCTATGTCGGTGATGTTGTAGGAACTGGCTCTTCACGTAAATCGGCAACCAACTCAGTCTTATGGCATATGGGAGATGACATTCCCTTTATTCCAAACAAACGCAGTGGTGGCTATTGCCTCGGCAGTAAGATTGCGCCAATATTTTTTAATACCATGGAAGACTCCGGTGCGCTCCCCATAGAGTGTGATGTCACAAAATTGGCTATGGGTGATGTCATTGATATTTACCCCTATGATGGTGTCATCAAAAACAACGAAACAGGTGAAACACTCTGTGAGTTTTCACTAAAGACCGATATTTTACTGGATGAAGTACGAGCAGGGGGTCGTATTCCACTGATCATCGGACGCGGGTTGACCGCACGTGCACGTGAAACACTTTCGATGGGCGAAACAGATTTATTCCGTAAACCAGTGCCAGTTGAAGATACGGGCAAAGGTTTTACGCTGGCTCAGAAAATGGTTGGTAAGGCCTGTGGTGTGGAAGGTATTCGCCCTGGCACCTATTGCGAACCCAGGATGACTACCGTTGGCTCACAGGATACTACTGGACCCATGACACGAGACGAACTCAAAGACCTTGCCTGTCTTGGCTTCTCCGCTGATCTAATATTGCAGTCTTTCTGTCATACTGCGGCCTATCCAAAACCAATTGACGAAATAACCCATCACACCCTGCCTGATTTCATGATGACACGCGGTGGTGTCTCCCTGCGTCCGGGTGATGGCATTATTCACTCCTGGCTAAACCGTATGTTGTTACCTGACACAGTGGGCACCGGCGGTGATTCACACACACGTTTCCCCATCGGAATTTCATTTCCGGCAGGTTCGGGCCTGGTGGCCTTTGCCGCTGCAACCGGCGTCATGCCGCTGGATATGCCTGAATCGATTCTGGTGCGATTCAAGGGTGATTTACAGCCTGGCATTACCTTACGTGATCTAGTCAACGCGATTCCATTAAAAGCCATAGAAATCGGACTGCTTACTGTTGAAAAAGAAGGTAAGGTCAATGCCTTCTCTGGCCGTATTTTGGAGATTGAAGGTCTGCCCGATCTGAAAATTGAGCAGGCATTTGAACTGTCTGATGCATCTGCCGAGCGCTCAGCAGCGGGTTGCACCATCAAATTGAATAAAGAACCCATCATTGAGTATCTTAATTCCAATATCACCATGTTGCGCTGGATGATAACCAACGATTATGGAGACCCTCGTACACTGGAACGCCGTGCGTTGGCCATGGAAGAATGGGTCAAAAACCCGCAATTGATGGAAGCAGACGAAGATGCTGAATATGCTGAAGTCATCGAAATTGACATTGCAGAGATTAAAGAACCGATCCTTGCCTGCCCTAACGATCCGGATGATGTGAAGACATTGGCCGAAGTTGCCGGAACAAAAATCGATGAAGTCTTCCTTGGTTCCTGCATGACCAATATTGGTCACTTCCGCGCAGCAGGTAAATTACTCGAACAGTACGGTGAAAAAATACCTACCCGCTTATGGGTGGTACCCCCAACCAAGATGGATGAGAAACAACTAAAGGATGAAGGGTATTACGATATCTATGAAGCAGCAGGTGCCAGAACTGAAATGCCCGGTTGTTCTTTATGTATGGGCAATCAGGCCCGTGTTGAAGCAGGTTCAACGGTAGTCTCAACGTCAACACGTAACTTCCCAAACCGCCTAGGCGATGGTGCCAACGTTTATTTATCTTCCGCAGAGATTGCTGCCGTGGTTTCAATCCTTGGCAAAATTCCTACTTATGAGGAATATATGGAGTTTGCCGATAAGATTGATCCTATGGCCGATGATATCTATCGTTACCTGAATTTCGACAAGGTCGATGCTTATCAACAAGCGGCATCAAAGGCAGCAAGCAAACTTGCAGAAATCCCGGTGAAAGTAGCATAACACCAGGAACTTAATAAAATAAAAGGGCGGTTCTACCTGCCCTTTTTTATGTACAGGGACGTACTGTCAGGATTTTTGTTCCTGACAAATCCTAAGTACCTGCGTCCGTGCAGGCAATGCCGCGGGTGCAAGAACGACAGTCAGGACGTATTAGTGCCGCGAGAGGACAGGAGTCCGTAGCGACTGCACAGGACGCGGTTATGCACTTTATGATTTCTGGAGGAGTCATTAGTGACCCGATAGATTGCTAACAATTCTTTTTTATTTGATTTTCAAACCTGATCTCTTCAGCCTTACGTTCTTCGTTGGTCATTATTTTTGGATTGTTCGGATCGTCCGTTTTTTCGTATAGAAATCTGGCGTTTTTAATTTTTTGTAACGCTTTTCTTGCATCTGCGCACATTTTTTTATGTTCATCATTCTTTTTCTTTTCTTCTTTTCTCAATGCACTTCTTTCCTCACGTTCTTCTTGCATTACACCCAGTAACTTGTTTTGCTTTTCATTTCGCTGTTGTACTACTGGATCCAGTACAGGAGTTTTTTTTATTTTTATCTGTTCAGCATCACTTGATATTGGCTTATCACCATAGACTACTTTTCCATTTTCATCGATCCATTTGTAAATCTCTGCATTTGCATTACTTAAACAGAACAGAAAGAAGATAATGATCAAGAATTTATTGGGTACATTTCTATAAATCACCTTAAATTTGTTTCCTCCTCTTTAACTGAATCCTGTCCAAGTTGTCCTTGATTTAACATCGACTCTATCGCCACTTTATGTTCCATGCAAATAACTACCAAGTCTGGGTGACATCAATCAACGATTGTGGAACACTTAGACAAAACCATTTCACATCAAAATCAGAATTTCGGGGAGTTAGATTTGACTATCAAGATAGACATCCCATCCGATGGGGCAAGAATAACCATTAAAAACGGCAAGTTAAACGTACCAGACAATCCTGTCATCCCTTTCATTGAAGGTGATGGTATCGGCCCAGATGTCTGGGCAGCAACAGTCAGGGTACTGGATGCGTCCGTAGAAAAATCCTCACAGGGAGCCCGCAAGATTCATTGGGCAGAAGTTTATGCCGGAGAAAAGGCCAACCAGCTTTGTGGTAGCTGGCTACCTGACGAAACACTGGATACTTGTAGGGAATATCTGGTTGCTATCAAGGGGCCATTAACGACACCTATAGGTGGCGGTATTCGTTCTCTTAATGTCGCCCTTAGACAAATTCTCGATCTTTATGTCTGTCTCAGACCGGTACGTTGGTTTGCAGGTGTACCTTCGCCGATTAAACGGCCTGAATTGGTTGATATGGTGATATTCAGGGAAAATACCGAGGATATATATGCCGGGATCGAGTTTGAGTGTGGTTCTGATGAAAATGATCGCTTTCTGGAATTATTTAAAGAAGCATTTCCAAATCAATATCAAAAAATTCGTTTCCCGGAATCGTCCGGAATAGGTATCAAACCAGTTTCTAAAGATGGTACCGAAAGATTGGTCAAGGCAGCAATTGAATATGCAATTGCCAACAAAAGAAAAAGTATTACCCTGGTGCACAAAGGTAACATAATGAAATTTACTGAAGGTGCCTTCAGAAACTGGGGATACCAACTTGCTGAATCAGAATTTAGTGATCACACCTATACCTGGGATCAATGGGAACGTACTCAAGCAGAAAAAGGACAAGATGCCGCGAATCAAGAACAAAAAGAAGCGCTAGATTCAGGAAAAATTCTAATTAAAGATGCCATCGCTGATATTGTATTTCAGCAGGTACTCACACGGCCAAAGGATTTTGATGTCATTGCAACAATGAATTTGAATGGTGATTATCTTTCAGATGCGCTCGCTGCACAGGTGGGTGGAATTGGTATTGCGCCAGGCGGCAATATTAACTATGACACCGGGCATGCGATCTTCGAGGCCACCCATGGCACAGCACCAAAATATTCAAACCTTGATAAAGTGAATCCCGGTTCATTGATTCTGTCAGGTGAAATGATGTTGCGTTACCTGGACTGGACAGATGCCGCTGATCTTATCATTAGTGCGATGAATACAACGATCCAGGACAAAACTGTCACCTATGACTTTGCCAGATCAATGGATGACGCGACAGAAATCAAGTGCAGTGAATTCGCTGATGCATTGATTTCCAACATGTAACCGAGACATCATCATGGCAAAAATGCCTGATAAAAAACTGATCACTGAATCATCACAGATCATTTATGATGGCTTCGTCCACTATAACAATTTATTTCATCGGATAACACGCCGTGCCAGAACCCGCTTCGAAAAAAGCGATTGGGAAGGCCATCAACAGGATATCGTTGAACGGGTAGACTTGTACGAAAAATCTGTCAGGCGCATTGTCCTGGCGTTAAGACGTCATCTGGGCACTCGCGTTAAGGATCATGAACTCTGGAATGCAATCCGCACTTATTTTGGCAAACGGCTGGATAAGGTTCCGGACGCTGGTTTTATCAAGACCTTCTTTAATTCTGTGACAAGGAGAATCTTTGGCACAGCTGGCACGGACGCCCGGCTCGAATTTGTCTCAGCAAATCTTAACGCGGATATTGAGTTATTAAAATCACTTAACCTAAAACGCTATCCCTTCTGGGGATCCACTGAAAAGATCTTTGAGGCGATACTGCATGACTTTTCATTCAGAGTACCTTATGCAGAATCGATTAACAGTGACATTATTCAATTCGTGGAATCAAAATTTAGCAAAAAAACTGAATATTTAAGATTTGAATTTATCGACTCATTTTTTTATCAATCAGCACGCGCTTACCTCATTGGAAGAATCGTCACGCGCGATAGCATATCACCGATTGTAATCGCTTTTAAAAATACCGGGAAAGGTATCGTCATTGATGCAGTTCTTATGTCGGAGGAAGAGGTTAGCATTGTCTTTAGTTATACCCGTTCCTACTATTTTGCTGATCCTAACTCGGTTGTAGGTGCGGTACATTTTATTCATTCCATATTACCCAAAAAACCGATTGATGAACTCTACACTGTTTTAGGCAGACTTAGACAAGGCAAGACCGAAAGACACAGAATCTTTACCGAACATTTGAAATCAACCTCTGACAAGTTCGTACATACTGACGGTGATGTAGGCCTGGTCATGATTGTCTTTACTTTGCCTTCATATGATTTGGTCTTCAAAATCATCAGGAACAAGTTTGGTTACCCCAAAACGATTACCCGTAGTGAAGTTATCGAAAAATACAAACTTGTGTCCAAGCATGACCGTGCTGGGCGTTTGATTGATACACAGGAATTCATTAACCTTAAGTTTCCAATCAATCGTTTTTCCACAAAACTACTTGATGATTTGTTACAGGAAGCATCAAATACAGTAGCAGTAGTCGATGACAATTTATTGATTAAACATGTCTACATTGAACGTCGTGTACGACCACTTAATTTGTATATTAATGAAGTCAGCCGTGAAAAAGCTGAGCAGGCAGTTCTCGATTATGGACAGGCCCTTAAGGATCTGGCACGGACCAATATATTCCCCGGAGATTTATTATTAAAAAATTTTGGTGTCACACGACACAGCCGAATTCTTTTCTATGACTATGATGAAGTCAGTCTGATCACTGAGTGTAATTTTCGGGATATCCCGCAAGCCAATGATGACGTTGACGAGCTGCGTTCAGAGACCTGGTACTACGTCGGACCACACGATATGTTTCCAGAAGAATTTATCAAGTTTCTTTCCATGGACAAGGAATTACGTTCGCTTTTCCTTGTGGTTCATGGTGAATTATTAACCGCAGAATACTGGCGAGGAATCAAATCAATGCATGAATCTGGTAAAGTCTCATTGGTGGTTCCCTATGATCGACCAAAATTACATTCCAGTAGCTCCAATTATTGATCCCTATCACCGCATGGCTCATAAACAGCAAAACCCGATACTAAAAAACAGTAGCGGGTTCTGTTAAATATTTATTTCGGCCTGGTTAAACTAGAACTTAATTATTTAGAGTCGAATTGTGCTTCTTCAGTAGAACCAGTTAATGCGGTGACAGAAGATGTACCACCTTGAATAACAGTAGTCACATCATCAAAGTAACCAGCACCTACTTCCTGCTGATGACTGGCAAATGTGTAACCATGCTCTGACGCTGCAAATTCAGGTTCCTGAACCTGTTCAACATATGCAGTCATGCCACGTTCTACATAGTCACGGGTCAATTTAAACATGTTGTACCACATGTTATGGATGCCGGCCAAAGTGATAAACTGATATTTATAACCCATTGCTCCCAGTTCCTTCTGGAACTTAGCAATGGTTGCATCGTCAAGGTTCTTCTTCCAGTTGAAAGATGGTGAACAGTTATAGGCTAACAACTGGCCTGGATGTTCTTTACGAACAGCTTCAGCAAATTTCTTCGCTTCATCCAGATCCGGAACCGCTGTTTCACACCACAGCAGATCGGCGTAAGGCGCGTAAGCAATACCCCGAGCAATCGCCTGATCAATACCAGCATTGGTGGTGTAGAAACCTTCAGGTGTTCGTTCGCCTGTGACAAATGGTGCATCACGTTCGTCTACATCAGATGTCAACAGGTTAGCAGCATTTGCGTCAGTACGAGCAAGTACGATGGTTGGAACACCCATGGTGTCTGCTGCCAAACGGGCCGAAATCAATTTCTGAATTGCCTCCTGAGTTGGAACAAGAACCTTACCGCCCATATGACCACATTTCTTGACAGAAGCCAGCTGATCCTCAAAATGCGCACCAGCAGCACCAGCCTCGATCATGTTTTTCATTAATTCAAAAGCATTCAGAACGCCACCAAAACCAGCTTCAGCATCAGCAACAATTGGCACAAAGTAATCAATATCATTGCTACCCTTTGCCCACTGAATCTCATCAGCACGACGAAAGGTATTATTAATACGTTTCACCATGGTTGGTACTGAGTTGTAGGCATAGAGTGATTGATCGGGATACATGGTTTCTGAAGTGTTACCATCTGCAGCAACCTGCCAACCGGACAGATAGATGGCTTTGATTCCACCTTTCACCTGTTGCATCGCCTGACCTGCAGTGATGGCTCCCATACAGTTCACATAGCTGTCTTTATCATTAACAAGATCCCAAAGCTTCTTAGCTCCACGGGTTGCCAGGGTATATTCTTCATTGACAGAACCACGCAGACGTACCACGTCTTCAGCACTGTAATCACGCGTAACATTTGCCCAGCGAGGATTTTCAGCCCAATCTTTCTCTAGCTGCCTGATTTGTTCTTCTCTTGACATCTTTCTTCCTACTCCCCAATGATTTAGGCCTTAAATTTTTTCAGCCGGCGATCATCGCATAAATACACCCACCCTGCCAGAAGAATAAGCCGAGGTGAACACGCTGAAACCTACAATAAATCGCTTAATCATCAATTACATACGTATGTACTTCCAGCCTTAAATCATCATTTTTTTTTTAATATTCAAAAACCTATAAAATATATTGGATGTAACCCTTAATGAATGGTCTAATCGGAGTGGCATCCTCGTTTTTGGACAGTATAATTAGGGTAGTACACTAAAAAGTAGCACATCATGACTAAAAAGATTGAACATCATCAGGATGAGAGCGTTGCGGTACAGGAGGCCAAACCCAGGCTTAAACGTCCCCCGCTGTACAAGGTTGTCCTGAATAATGATGACTACACCCCGATGGAATTTGTGGTTCAGATTCTTGAAAGTATTTTCAGAATGAATGCCGAAGATGCAACACGCATCATGTTAGATGTACACAAAAGCGGGAAAGGTGTTTGCGGCACCTTCAGCAGAGAAATCGCGGAAACAAAAGTCGCGCAGGTCAACAATTATTCACGAGAAAATCAGCATCCACTTCTTTGTACTATGGAAAAAGAATGAGGGGAATGAGCCATGTTGGATAAAAATCTTGAAGTCACACTGAATAATGTTTTCAACGAAGCACGTGACCAACGCCATGAATATGTGACTGTCGAACATCTGTTACTTGCTTTGTTGGACAACATATCCGCCGCACAGGTACTCAGGGCTTGTGGTGCAAATCTGAACGAATTACATAGTGAACTAAGCAAGTTTATCCGGGATAATTCTCCCCTGCTTACCAAGAGTGACGAACACGACACACAACCAACACTTGGTTTCCAGAGAGTCCTGCAACGTGCTGTTTTTCATGTTCAATCTTCGGGCAAAAAAGAAGTTAATGGTGCAAACGTACTGGTCGCTATTTTTGGAGAAAGGGAATCACACGCAGCTTATTTTCTCAACCAACAGGAAGTCAACCGACTGGACGTCGTCAACTACATCTCACATGGTATTGCGAAGATATCTGAAGATGAGCATGGTCATGAATCAGAATCAGCAGAAGAGGAGCATCTTGCCGGAGATGAATCTGGATCTTCCCCGTTGGAAAAATATGCGGTTAATCTTAATCAGCTGGCGGAACAGGGGAAAATTGATCCCCTGATTGGTCGTCAACATGAAATCGAACGCACTATCCAGATTCTTTGCCGACGAAGAAAAAATAACCCGCTCTATGTTGGCGAGGCAGGCGTTGGCAAAACAGCAATCGCGGAAGGCCTGGCGAAAAAAATCGTCGATGGGGAAGTCCCTGATGTGATTGCGGATAATGTGATCTATTCACTAGATTTGGGGGCATTGCTCGCGGGCACAAAATATCGCGGTGATTTCGAAAAACGCCTTAAGAATATAATTTCCCAGTTGAAAAAACAGGAAGGTTCAATACTGTTTATCGATGAGATTCACAGCATTATCGGCGCAGGTGCTGCTTCGGGTGGTGTAATGGATGCCTCTAACATCATCAAGCCCGTTTTAGCTTCGGGTGAAATAAAGTGCATCGGTTCGACCACCTATCAGGAATATCGAGGTATCTTTGAAAAAGACCGTGCCTTAGCCAGACGATTTCAAAAAATCGATGTCACGGAACCAACCATCAATGAAACAGTAAAAATTCTTGAAGGTTTGAAATCACGATTTGAAGAGCACCATCAAATCAAATATACACACCAATCATTGAGATCGGCAGTAGAACTGGCTGATCGCCACATCACTGATCGTCATCTCCCCGACAAAGCCATCGATATCATTGATGAAGCAGGTGCATCACAGCAGTTAGTCACTGCTTCTCGCAGGAAAAAAACGATTGGTGTCACGGATATTGAAAATATCGTTGCCAGGATCGCGAGAATACCTGCCAAAAATGTTTCTTCTTCAGATAAAGATGTAATGAAAAATCTTGAACGGAATCTGAAGATGGTCGTATTCGGCCAGGATAAAGCAATCTCAACACTAAGCACCGCAATTAAAATGGCCCGTTCAGGCTTGGGAAACCCAGAACAACCCGTTGGTGCATTCTTGTTTGCAGGACCAACGGGGGTCGGCAAAACAGAGATCACAAAACAACTTGCGGGTATTATGGGTATTGAGTTGATCCGTTTTGATATGTCCGAATATATGGAACGACATACTGTTTCTCGTTTGATCGGTGCACCTCCAGGTTATGTTGGTTTTGATCAGGGAGGCTTACTGACGGAAGAAATTAATAAACATCCCCACTCTGTTCTGTTACTGGATGAAGTCGAAAAAGCGCATCCTGATGTATTTAATTTATTGCTTCAGGTCATGGATCACGGCACATTGACCGATACCAATGGACGCAAAACTGATTTCCGGAATGTTATTATTGTTATGACGACCAACGCCGGGGCAGAACGTATCAGTCGAGCCTCAGTCGGTTTTACCCATCAGGATCATAGTAGCGATGCCATGGAAGCCATTAAGACGACCTTCAGTCCTGAATTCAGAAATCGCCTGGGTGCCATTATCCTATTTAACGCACTGGACGCAAAAACCATTGCCAATGTGGTCGATAAATTTATTGTTGAACTGGAAGTACAACTTGATGGTAAAAAGGTACTCATCGATGTCGATGAATCTGCCAGGAAATGGTTAGGGATACATGGCTATGACAAAAATATGGGTGCAAGACCCATGGCGAGGCTCATTCGGGATAAGATCAAGAAGCCCCTGGCTGAAGAATTACTCTTCGGTAAACTGGAGCATGGTGGCGACGTGCTTGTCAGTGAGAACGATGGCAAACTCACCATAGAAATACTGGAAGAAGAAACCGCTGATACCGCCTAGCAGGCGGATACTGAAAAGCTCCTCTATACCAGTGTCTCAATCAACACCTTTGAGTTGCGTTGGTAGTTATATAACGCCTGTTTGGACACAGGCAAATCGTCAATCTCGCCTTCAATAAAACCACGTTCCAGAAACCAGTGCGCTGTCTGGGTCGTCAGGACAAAGAGTTTTTCGACACCTTTTTTGATCGCCTGTTCTTCTATTTTCAAGAAGAGTTCCTCCCCTTTCCCCGACTCCTGATAGTTTATGTCTACGGCAAAACAAGCCAGCTCGGCATATTTATTGTCTTCTTCTATATGCA
>SMUY01282083.1_pt1 | contig 10769 bp, 8 predicted proteins | sample 2456441 | NCBI WGS metagenome assembly SMUY01 (sample SAMN11095931, study PRJNA526329) | marine sediment metagenome | biome: Marine sediment; feature: Surficial sediment; material: Deep marine sediment; isolation source: Hadal surficial sediment | place: Pacific Ocean | collected 2014-11 | depth 0-1...
CATGCTGTGCGTGATAAACGGATGCGGGAAACCGGACATGTCCCGGCCGGGAATTTCGCCGTTCGCATAAAAGGTACCATCCAGATATGCCACATCTACTTCCTCAATCTTACTTTCGATCCGAACACCCCATTGTTCCCACTCCTGCCAACTATCAATATCCGGAATGAAAAGCACTGACCGGTTCGGCCCTTCGATTTTGAATCCGACAACCTCTGAATACTCCTGCCGGTGTGGTACCAGGAACGGTGTGATGGTGAGCCGCTCGTTGAGTTGAACCGGCTCACCGGCTCGCAACGTGTGTAACTCGATATTTTTGTAACGGACGAGTTGGCCCCACGGTCCGTTTACGCTCAGGTACGATTTCATTCGCGGCATTACGAACACCGGCACCTCGCGCGCGCCCATCGATTCCTGCCCCAGAAACATCAAGCCGGTGTAATGCCCGATGTGGGCGTGGGTCAACAAAATGCCGGCGAGGCCAGGTGAGTCAGATACCGGCGCGATCTCGTCGAGCAGATTGAGCTGCTCGCGGAAGTCAGGCGTTGCCTCGAACATCCATCTCTGCGACGATTCGGGATCCACAACGGAGAGACATACGACCCGGCGCCTGTGTTGCGGGTCCTGCCATCCCGGGTGGCCTTTTCGGCCGGCTTGCGGAACACCTCCGTCTTGCGCAATTCCAAGGACGACTACAAAAGGCGCACCATCCTTATGGGCACGCTGCTCAGCCTCATGTCTGGTACAAGCAACATTCAACAACAGCGCCAATAGCGCCAATATGCACGAAACCATTTCTCCTCCTTTCTAAAACGCTGATGTGTCGGAACTAAGTCAGGCGACTGCCGGCCTGTCTCCGGCACATAAGCATTGCCGAGATCGCAGCACTAATCTTCGCCACGATCTTCTCACATATTTTATTACTGCGGAACTCTTATATCGGTCAGGCGTCCTTTCTGGTAGAATTCGTGCCAATTCGTGGTCAATGGATTTGTGTTCATTGGCTGTGCGGCTTCGACCTTCACCTGCCGAATTTACGGGTCTGCGGCGAATTTATCAACGGCGGAAGCGTGACTAAGTCTTCGGTGTCCGCATTTTCCGCAGATGTTGGTCGAAGTTGTTATATTCATAATGTTTTAACCACCCCACTCGCTGAACAACTATTCAGACGCAAATATCACTTTCAAAGCTGTTAACTTACGGAAACGCTGAGGAGCGAAACGTTGAAAATATTTTCCAACATCAAAGGCGATATCATGGGGGGTATAACGACGTCGGTGATTGCCCTGCCACTGGCAATTGCATTCGGCATTGTCGCTTTTGCGCCTCTGGGAGAGGAGTACGTTGCACAGGGCGCCCTCACCGGGCTGTACGGTGTCGTCGTGGCCGGTATTCTAACCAGTTTATTTGGCGGCACGCCGGGCCAAATTTCCGTCCCAACAGCGCCCATGTCGGTTATGGTCACCTCTATCATTGCAACGCTGCTGAAAGACCCGGACATCATCGCCATGGGCGACAACCAGGTGATGGTGGTTCTGGTGTTAGTCAGCATGACCATCTTCATGGCAGGGATGATGCAATTGGTCATGGGAGCGATCGGAGGAGGCCGCCTGATCAAATTCATCCCATACCCTGTCATCGGTGGCTTCATGAATGGAATCGCGATCGTCATTTTTCTGGGACAACTGCGGCCGCTGCTCGGCCTTCCGAAGGAAATAACTTTCCATCAGGTTTTGACAGGAACCGCGCCGCTTCGGGTAGAAACAGCCATCGTTGGCATTGTCACAATCGTCGCGATGCTTGTTGCTCGGCGGCTGACAAAGGCAGTCCCTAGTTCGCTGGTCGGGCTGATGTGTGGCGTTGCGACATATTTTGCGATTGGCAATATTTTCAACCCGTCTCTTCTGGTGCTCGATGGCAATCCGCTTATTATCGGCACGATTCCAAGCGTGTTTCCAACACCCAAACAGGTGATGAATTTTCTGAGTCTCAGCAGCCAGATTCCCATGAGCAAATTGACGGCACTGGTGGTTCCGGCCATGACCTTGAGCGTCCTGGCTTCCATCGACACCCTGCTCACCTCGGTTGTAACCGACATGGCGACAAAAACCAAACACAACAGCACAAAAGAACTGTTTGGCCAGGGCGTCGGCAATGTTGCTTCGGCTTGCTTCGGTGGCTTGCCTGTGGCGGGCTCCACCCTGGCAACGATGGTAAATATCAATGCGGGCGGAAAAACACCGCTCGCGGGCGTCATCACCAGTGTCACGGTGCTGTTAGTGGTTATCTTCATGGGGTCCCTGGTGCAGTGGATCCCCATGTCCGTGCTGGCGGGCATCCTACTGATTACTTCGGTAGGCATGATCGAATCGGAAAGCATCAATCTCTCGCTCAAGAAGTCTGCCATCGGCAACTTGCTGGTTATCGTAGCAGTTACTGCTATCACCGTCGCAGTCGATCTAATCATTGCTGTGTTGATCGGACTTTTGATTACGACATTTCTTTTCGTCAGAGAACAAGTCAGCAAGAACATCATCCGCCGCGCATACACCGGCAACCTGATTCATTCCAAAAAAATTCGCGGTAAGCCCGCCATGCGGATTCTTGACAAGAAGGGCGAATCCATCAAAATCTATGAACTCACCGGCTCGTTGTTCTTCGGAACCTGTGACAAACTATTTTCACAGATCGAAAAAGAGCTGGACAGTTTCGCGATCATTCTGGATTTTAAGCGCATCCACACCATCGATTTAACCGGGGCGCAGTTGCTCAAGCAGATAATTGCGCGCTGCCACGAGAAAGGTACCTTTCTCCTGATCAGCTATTTAAGCCAGGACATGACTGACGACAAAGCCAGAATTTTCGAGCTCCTGAAGGACGTTGGCGTCATCGAGGCCATTGGCGAAGCCTTCATTTTTCAGGACACAGACCACGCGCAGGAGTGGGCTGAAGACACTCTCATCATGACAGAGCTTGAGGTGGCGCAGATACAGAAGCAAAGACTGGCACTAAAAGATCTGCATATATTCGAGGATCTGAGCGTTGAGCAATTGGAGACGGTGCGCAAGTACATGAAACCCAGACGCTTTAAAGAAAAGGAAATCGTGTTTAAAGAGGGCGACCCGGGAGACAAAATCTATTTTTTGCTGGCCGGCGGTGTCAGTGTGCTGGCCAGCATCTCGGGCAACGGCCGCGCCCGGCGCCTCGCGACGTTTGGAGAGGGGGTCTTTTTCGGCGATATGGCCATTCTCGAAAGGAAGCCCCGGTCCGCTACGGTGCGCGCAGACACGGAGACCGACGTGCTCTACATGACAGTCGATGACTTCGAACATCTCGTCCAACACGAGCCTTTGCTGGCTTCAAAAATGCTGCTTGGCATGACGCGGGAATTGTCTTACAGATTGCGAATGACCACCACGGAAGTAAGAACACTTGAAGAGTGAAGCCGACTGACGATATTTATTTGACTCTGAGAAGGATTTTTCTTAACATGCCCGTTGAAAAAAATCCTTTTTTTTGTGAAGCAAACCCGGAAGAGAATCCAGTTCATGAAAATGGAAATGATTGGAATTCCCCTGGACCTGGGGGCCAACCGCCGCGGCGTGGACATGGGACCCTCGGCGATCCGAATCGCCGGCATTGCCGAACGCTTGCACCACATCGGGCATAAGGTCGTGGACGAAGGGGATATCAACATCGTGGCGCCGGAGGTTCAACAAATTGAAGACCAGAAGCTGAAGTACTTGCCTGAGATCACGAAATCCGTGACCAGCCTGGCAGATGCGGTGACCGAGACCCTGAACAACGGCCACTTCCCTTTGGTTCTCGGCGGAGATCATTCCATCGCCATTGGCACCATTGGCGGCGTGGCAAGACACCTGCATCAAAAGAATGAAAAGCTCGGTGTGATCTGGATAGATGCCCACGCCGACATGAACACGCACGAAACTACATTGAGTGGCAACATTCACGGTATGTCCTTCGCAGTGGCGCTCGGCAAAGGCTGCAAAGAACTCGTGAATGTAGGTGGAGAATTTGCAAAGATCGCAGCACGGAACGCTGTGCTGGTAGGCGCGCGTAATCTTGATCCGAAAGAACAAGACCTGGTAAGGGAATCCGGCATCACTGTCTTCACGATGGCCGACATCGACCGACGCGGCATCTGTGAGGTCATGCTGGCGGCCGTGGAAATTGCCTCCACCCGCACGCACAATTTACACATAAGCCTGGACATGGACGCACTTGACCCGTTGGTGGCGCCAGGCGTTGGTACGCCGGTCCGTGGCGGCCTCACCTACCGCGAAGCGCACACGGCTATGGAAATCGTGGCAGGCTCTGAGCAGCTCTGTTCGCTGGAAGTGGTGGAGGTCAATCCAATTTTGGATCTAAAAAACACCACCGCCGAAGTTGCAGCGGAATTGGTTGAGAGTGCGTTGGGAAAACGAATAATTTGAAGGCGAACTTCTTAATCAATCAAATTAATATAGAAATGAGCCAAGTCCGGATTATCCATCGGATTGGACAGATCTCTGAGCCGTGAAGCGAGATGGTCACGCGCTAATTTCGTAGGAAGTCGTTATTTCGGCTGTCTCCCGCACCATCCCGGCGACAGAGCAGTAAGTGGCCAGCGAAAGCTGAATCGCCCGCTCTACATCTTTCTCCTTAATACTTTCACCGCTGAAAACGTACTCGATATGGACTTTCCTAAGAACCTTGGGATGTTCTTCTGCCCGGTCCGCTGCGAGGTTGATCTGCAAATCATCAATCTGCACCCGCATCTTTTTCAGGATCAGTAGAATATCGATGCCGGAGCAGCTTCCAAGTGCGTTGAGCACCATTTCCATGGGGCCGGTAGCACCCTCGGCGCCATCGTCTTTTGCCGAAGTGTCGAGTACGGTCCAGTGGCCTGAATCTGCCAACGCGGCAAATGTGGTTCCCCGAATCTGCTTGAGTGTTGTTTTCATGATATCCTTTCGCCAAGTCAATTGGTAGTTAATCAATTTTCGTTCATTGGCAGTGCGGCTTCGCCACGACAGGAACCATTCAGGCTATGATCCCGACTTCCTTGCCAACTTGCTCAAACACGCCCGCCGCAAAATCCAAATCTTCTTTGGAATGCGTCGCCGAATTCATCACGCGAATGCGGTCTTTGCCTTTTGGTACTGTAGGAAAGCTGATAGCCATACCAAAAATTCCGTTCTCAAACAAGCTGTGACTGAATGCTTGCGCCTTGTTTGAATCTCCGATCATCACGGGCGTGATGGGGGTAACCGTCACGCCAAGGTCGAATCCCAGCGCTTTTAGCTTGTCCTGAAAATATCTGGAATTGTCCCAAAGTTTCTCAACCAGAGATCCGGATTCAGTCAGGATATCCACCGCTTTGATGCATGCAGCGACGTCCGCCGGCGTAGCCGCGCTCGAGAACAGAAACGGTCGGGCTCTCTGGCGCAAAAAGTCCACAATCTTCTGCTTGCCGGACACATAACCGCCCACCGCACCGAACGCCTTTGACAGCGTCCCGATCTCGATGTCCACTTGCCCATGCAAACCGAAATGGTCAACAATGCCACGTCCGCCGTTGCCCATCACGCCCTCTCCATGCGCGTCATCCACCATGACCATGGCATCGTATCTCGACGCTACTTCAACCAACTCCGGCAACGGCGCAATGTCACCGTCCATGCTGAAGACGCCATCGGTTACTACCAATTTACGGCGGGCAACGGCGAATTCCTTCAACCGCTCTTCCAGCGAGTCGGCATCGCAATGTTTGAAGCGTACCGTCTTCGCCTTCGTCAGCCGGCAGGCATCAATGATACTGGCATGATTCAGTTCGTCTGAAAAAATAACATCCTCTGCCGTCATGAGCGTCGGGATGGTGGCAGTATTGGCGCTGAAGCCTGATTGAAAGGAGATGGCCGCCTCCACATTCTTGAACTTTGCGAGCTTTTCCTCCAGCTCGTTATGCAGCGACATCGTGCCGGCGATGCTGCGGACGGCAGCCGGCCCGACGCCATACATTTCAATTGCCTCCTGCGCCGCTTTTTTTAATTCAGGATGGTTGGCGAATCCGAGGTAATTGTTCGCGCACATGTTGAGCACCTTCTTGCCATCCACTTCAATCCAGGCATCCTGTGCTGTGCCGATGGTGCGAATTGTATTGAACAGACCCTGCTCTTTGAGTCCCGCAATTTCCCGATCTAAAAAACTCAAATCAGCCATATTCTTCTCCAGATAATTCTAAGTGAATCGGTTTCTCAAAAAGTAATTTGGCCACGGATTCACGTAACGCGGCGGAGCCGAAAAATCCCAATGCACCAAATCTCAAATAAAAAATGCGAGGAGAGTAGAGCGATCTTCTTCGTTTGTGGCGATGCTCGTTTTGCGCTTCTCGCTCTACTCCCCTACTTATCCGTGTTCATCCGTGAAAATCCGTGGCTAAGAAAAACTCTGCTGAAAAAACGCAATGGTGTCGGCTCCAATCCCATCATCTCAATTTTCCCCTGGCAACATTGACCGCTACCAGAACCGGATCCCAGACCGGCGCAAATGGCGGCGCATAGCTTAGATCCAGATAAGCCATTTGATTCAGTGTCATACGATTGGTCAAAGCAGCAGCGAAAATGTCAATCCGCTTGCTAACGCCATCCGGCCCCACGATCTGCGCGCCCAGCAGCCGGCGGCTGCGTTTGTCGAAAATCACACTGACACGAATTTTTTGCTGACGCGAAAAGTAGCCGGCCCTCGCCGGTGCATCGACAGTCACAACATCCGCGTCGAACCCCAGGCTGCGGGCGCGCTCACACTCAAGCCCGGTCCGGGCCACGGCCAGGCCGAACGTCTTAAAAACAGACGTCCCAACCACACCAGGAAACTTTGCCGTGCCACCGCCAACATTTTCGCCAACCACCCGGCCCTGCTTGTTGGCGGTTGGCCCAAGCGGAATGTAATCCGGCTTTCCTGAAACATGGTTTCTAACCTCGACGCAGTCGCCGGCAGCGTAAATATTTGACACGTTTGTTTGCAGCTTCCAGTCCACTGCGATTGCCCCGCTGTTGCCGGTCCGCACGCCAGCCTCCGCCGCCAATTGTGTGCTCGGCCGCAGCCCGGCACAAACCAGCACAAGCTCTGCCTGAACCGACTTGTCGTCAAATGCAACGGATGTAACTTTGCCTGAACTGTTTCCGTGCAGACGTTCGATGACCACCGATGTCTCGACCGTGACCTTGTTCGCCTTCAGCTCCGCTGCCACTTGCTCGACAATGTCTGTCTCGAAGCCGTCTAGAATCTGCGCCCGTTTCTCCAGAATGATCACGTCAAGACCGCGAACGCAGCAGGCCTCAGCCATCTCCATGGCGATGTAGCCGCCGCCCACGATCACCACCTGCCCGGGATGATTCTCATCGATAAACTGCTTGATGTGGATTCCGTCTTCCAGAGTCTGAATCGTGAACACGTTTTTCAGATCCATGCCAGGAAGCGCCGGCCGGCTGGGCCGGCCGCCTACAGAAATCACCAACTTCTCGTAACCAACGCACACTTCTTTTCGTGTTTCCAAATCAACAACTGTCACCAGTCTCTGAACCGGCTTGATGCCGACAACCTCATGCCGCGTGCACACATCGATGCCGCGCTGAACACGGAAATCCTCCGGCGTCAGCGTCACAAGCTCCGACGCATCCCGCACCAGGTCCGCAATAAAATAGGGAATGCCGCAGGCGCTGTAAGAGACATGAGGCGTTTTCTCGAAAACCAGCACATCGAGTTTGGGATTCAGGCGCTTGGCCTTGCTGGCGGCGCTCATCCCGGCGGCACATCCACCGACCACCACAAATCGCTCTTTTCGGGTCTTCGGATTCACAAATTACCTTGCGAAAAAGTACGGGTAGTGGACAAGCAACTTGCAAATATAGCCGTGCACGGTTGCCAGGATGAAAAAAGACAGCAGACCGATGAGCATCAACATGATTGTGGACGGCTCTCTTCATAAAGTCTGATCAACGCGTGCGAGCCCAGCTCGCCCCAGCCATTTTCTTTGGCGCGTGTAAAGAGCCTATAGGCCAACTCGGTTCCTGAGAACTCTCCCTCAAACTGCCTGATGGTCTCGTGCGCGATTCGCAAATCTTTTTGCTGCATGCCGAGTTTGAAGCCCGGCGACAGATCACCTTTCAGAAGCCGGGGCCCGTAGTTGTCCAACGCCCAGGAACCGGCGGCGCCGCTGGACACAACTTTGTGCACCACCTCCAGATCCAGACCGACTCTGTCTGCAAGGGTAAATGCTTCGGATAGCGCCACGGCGTGTAAGCCGCACAAAATCTGATTGATCATCTTAACGCGCTGACCGTCTCCGTGTCCGCCGCAGTGAACCATAGTCTTCCCCATCCCCCGAAAAACCGGCAATATCTTCTCAAAAACTTGCCTTTTTCCTCCCACCATGATCGTGAGTGTGCCGTTGCGCGCGCCAACATCGCCACCGGACACAGGCGCATCCAGCATGTCACATCGCATTTTCCCCAGACGATCAGCCAGCAATTCGGTGACGTCCGGACTGATTGTACTCATATCGACGACCACTTTGCCAGGAGACAAGCCGGTCGCCAGGCCGTCTTTCCCGAGGATAACTTCATCCACATCGGGCGTGTCGTTTAACATTGTGATGATCACATCGCTCCTGTCGGCCAGTTGTGCAAGCGACGCAGCTACTTCAGCCCCGGCATCTTTCACGGCCTCGGTTTTCTCCGGCGTGCGATTCCAAACCGTCAGCGCATAGCCTGACTTGAGCAAATTCATGGACATTGACTTGCCCATGATTCCTATTCCAGCAAAGCCAATTTTCATATCAGTCGCTCACCGATGTTCAATGGTTATTTCCCGACTCAAATGAGGTCCGCCATCATCCGGGGAATTCGCTCGCCCTCATGTTTGAATTTCTGCTCATCCAAGTAGAATTGACAGGCATCACTGGCCCCGAGCTTTCGGTCCAGGTAAACCTTCGAGTTGAAGTACGCTTCCATCGCTGGCCGGGTAGGATAAATCTGCCAATCAAGAAACCATTTCACGTCCTGGCCGCTCTTGTCGTCTTGCACACAGCCGAGGTCGATTGCCCAGGATACGTCCGCCAGCGAAAAGCCGGCAAGATCGCGCTGCAAGGCTGCCAACCGGCCTTCGGACACGGGATCGAGGTACTTCAAGTATTCAGAAAAAATCACTGCGTTGTGGTAGTGGCCGGGCACCGTTGCAATTCCAAAAACGTTGAGTTTTTCGGCAAAATTGACCAGAACCTCCAGGAGGTTGCGCGCGATCCCAAGCCCGGGATGACGCTGTCCAGGCAAACAGGATTTGGCCGCAGTAAAACCCTCTTGCGGGTTTTGGGATAAAAGCCACTCTACAAAGAGGAAGTCAAGCTTCGGCATGCTGTCCAGCGATAACACAAACTTGTGGTTCGGAATGCTAGCTTTTCTGAGCACGATTTCGACCAGCAAACCCTCCTCACTACCATCTTGAGAACATATCCGAAAGCGATGTAGAGACGGATCATCCGTCTTCATTTCAGAAAGAACGTCGCGAAACCCCCGCCGGGCCAAAGCCGCTTGGACGCCGCAAGATTCGAAGAGTCCGAACACCTCCTCTTGCGACAAGATCCCTAGAAAAGCACCCTTCTCGTCCTGCTTGAAAAGCTGGCTTTCCAACTCGCCTTCATCTATGAGCCAATCATTGCGGGCGGAAGTATTAACACCACTCCTGTTGAAAAGCCGCAATTTATCTGACAGGCCGAACCGTCTGTTTATCATTGAGCAAGACACTAAATCTGTTACCTGAACAGTCCAAGTATATTAATGTTTGGGGGGATTGTCAATGACTTTTTAGGCAAGAAAAAAGCCCCGAAAATGGTCCGGGGCTTTTGCAGGAGGATACCACGAAAAATGAAAAAACAATTACGGCGAACCCGCCCCCAAGTACTGCTGGCTAGACAGGAAATTAAACAGGAACGAGTAGTTGCGCGTCAACGGCTTCCGGATGTCATAACATCGGTGCTCCGGGTTGTTGCGGCTGGTGTCATACTTGAAAATCAAAGAAAAAGGCACTCGGTAGTTCAGCAGACTGCTTCTCATGGTTTGCGGCTTGGGGGATTGTGGCACACTCATGTGTAGGTGCGCTACCCACTCGGCAACATCTTTACGATGGAAAACACGAGCGACAGACTTATGCTGCAACCCCGGAATGCTGTCGTTGCCGCCGCGTGGATTGTCGCCCTCCTTCCCAGCAGTTTGCCGGGCAAAGTTGCTTTGCACAGCCAGGAAAATGAAGACGATCACAATGAGTAAATTTCGCATAGTCGGGTCAGTGGGTAAGTTGTTCAGTCATATTAACAAATCCAGTTCGCTGCATATTCCGGAACGTCCCAAAAACTGCACGGCCGCCTTCTTTGCCAATCACCACGTGGCCATAAGTGCCCCGGTCAAACTTTGTCGACATGAGAATATTCAGCATCCCGAGTAATCCGGCGTATCGAGGGGTGCGTCTTGAGTCAGATGAAGGAGGTGCGAGAGCGCCTCCGAGGTCCTCACCCCCTCGATACGTCCCGCTGGACAACGCGAGATTACTCGGGATGTTATTTCCAAGTCCCACATTATGGAGTTAACAAAGAAGTTCATTTTTTCACTCTATGAAGCGTTTTGCCGCATTTGAAAGCTACTGGCTCAGCGACAGACTGAACTGAACCGTTTGAAGAATGGGAATGGTGTCGGTGGTTTGCGTCCCGGTGACAG
>SMUY01367553.1_pt1 | contig 10768 bp, 17 predicted proteins | sample 2456441 | NCBI WGS metagenome assembly SMUY01 (sample SAMN11095931, study PRJNA526329) | marine sediment metagenome | biome: Marine sediment; feature: Surficial sediment; material: Deep marine sediment; isolation source: Hadal surficial sediment | place: Pacific Ocean | collected 2014-11 | depth...
CCCTGACGAGCATTTGAAGGAAATAGAGGGCAGGAGCGCCAAGTGACCCCCGTAGAGGCAGTCATGGAGCTTGAGGATACCTACGATAAGCAACTCACGAACAAGCAGACAGCCAAATACCTGAAATTCTATGGGAAGTTCACGCCGGCTGACGTTGAGGGCATGACCATGAAGGCCATCGAGGATTGTAAATATATCCCCAGAATCGCGCATTTGAACGATGCCAGGAAGGATTTGATGATTCAACAGCCTGACCGCAGCCGGAAGCCTGACCGGGATTGCGGGATATGCGATGGGACCGGATGGCAGTACGTCAACGTCATCTACCGGGAGACAAAGCAGGAAGTCCGGGCCGTGGAACGGTGCGGCTGCCGCGACGATCCGGGGGCGGCCTTTTGAAGCAAGCACCCTGCGGAACCTGTCGATTTTGGGAGATCCTATCGAACCGGAGTAGTGAGCCCGAGGGCCGATGCCGGATCCAGCCCCCGGTGCTACTGATCGAGCGTGGCGTCACGATCAACGTGCGAGGCACCTGGCCTATCACTTTCATTGACGATTGGTGTGGGCAACACAAGCCGGCAGTCGTAGGGGCCGACAACCCCCAAGGCCGGTATAACGAGCAACTGAGCGAACTGACGGAGAAAGTGACGGAGAGAAGATACAGGAGGCCGAAGCCATGACCAAACCTGAAAAAGCCTGGGCCTGGATCTGCATGGAGCAAAAACAGAAAGGCATGATCCTGGCGTATTACTTTGAGCAAGTCACGCTCTACCTGTCGGATCCCGCCCCTGGCACCAAGCGGGTGAGCTACACGCCTGACTTTGTTTGCATCCTGCCGGATGGGAGTGTCCGGGTCGATGAGATCAAAGGCCCCTTCATCCGAGAGGATTCAGAGCTGAAATTCAAGATCGCCGCTGACCGCTTCCCCCACTTTTGGTGGCGCATGATCCAATACAAGAAACGGGGGAGAACGACAGGTTTCGAGACTATTCGGGAGCTTGGCAAAATTGCGCCAGCGTGGAAAGCATGACGGTTCACATTCACGCGCCACAACCGGAGAGCGTTGAGATCCAACGGAATCGTTGCCCGAATTGTGAGCGAAAATCACCGATGGTCGTGGCCTTTTATGAGTGGTATGGGCCGTACTGGACTTGCCTACGCTGCGGGGATGCGTACACCGACGACGAGCGATTACCTCGGCCTTTCGCGCCGGGCTGGAGGAAGGAGAACATCGAGGGCGCGAAGAAGTTGTGGAGATCAAAACATGGACTGCGAAAACTTGGAGGAAAAACATGATCGACAAGAAAGAGTACCTGGGCGATGGGCTGTACGCGACCTTTGACGGGTGGGGGATATGGCTGACCGCCGAGGATGGAGTTAGAGTCTTGCACAAAGTTTACCTAGAACCTTCGGTTCTAAAATTATTTGATGACTATGTTGTGCGGCTGCGGGTGTTTATCAAGGCTGCCCATGCGGAACGTGAGGCTGCGGAGGCCAAGATTACCGGCGAGAAAGAGAAGGTGGAAGCTGAAGATCACGGGTAAAGGATGGTGGGGGAGCCGCTGGCCACAACCGCCTAAGCTCGTTGCGGGTATGGCCGGGTGGACTCCCGATCACGTTGAGATATTTAAGCATCATAATCCTGACTTCATGGCCCACTTCTCGCACATCTTGGCGGTCCCGGCTCCCGGCCACTGGCTCGTCACTGTCGTTTGGTGGGCCGACTGGCTCCCGCTGCTGTGGTTCGCTTGGGGATTCAGGAACGGCGATCTATTCGCCATCGGCTTGGCTGAGTGGGACGATGTTGAAAAAGTTTACAAGCTCATGCGGGTGAGAGCGCATGGGACGAAGGGATGGATCGCCCTGGTATCCACAGGCCTTTGCGGTTCGTCCCTTCTCTCTTTCCTGGCTTGGCTCCTATGAAGAAAAAAGGCCATCCTCGATACAGGACGAAGCCCAATGAGAGGAAATCCAACGGCAGCGATCCGCTGCTGAAGTGCTTTGATTGCCAGGAAAAACAAGGGAAGATCCCGATTTGTCAGCTCCCGAACGGGATAGTCCTGAAAGTCTGCCGGCTTTGTTTCCGGTGGCGATATGAACCATGGGGAGCAACAGGAGAACGTCAATGAAAACAGTGAAATCAATCTTCAAAGACAGCAAACTGTACGTTATCTACCGGGTCACGATCATGTTCCGGGACAAGATTTTCGGCGGCCAGCCGAAGTCCCGAGAGATCCTTGAAAAGTGGATCGAGAGCAAGGGAGAAATGCCACGGGAGCCGATGGAGGAAAAGGAAAAGGTACTCGACCTGGAGGAAGAAACCGAGCAAGTGTGGTGCGGCTTCCGCAGGAACGGCGAGGGCATCTACATTCGAGACTTCCAGGTTGAAGCTCTGCTTTCCCAATGCGGCACCACCCTCGGGATAACCGTGAAAACGCGGGGCTCTAAAGGTATCATTCAACACGGCTTGCACGTTGGGCCTCGAGAGATTCATTTCCTCGACAAGCACGAAGCTGACGGGTACGACGACATAGCCGGCCATGTGATGACACCGCAGGGCAAACGGTCTATCCTGAAGCGATGCGACTACGTTAGACACGCGGAACTGAGCTTCGAGCTGAAGCTGTTGGAAGGGCAGAAGAAGCTCACCGAAAAAGACCTCCTGAAGATGCTCCACTTGGGCCAAGAGAACGGCCTGGGATCCTGTCGGTCCATGGGTGGAGGCAAGTTCGACGTTATCGAATTTGACAAGCTGTGAGTGAAAAGAAATTCGACTGCTACGCCTGTCAGCATCGCCGCGAGGTTCCTGGAAGCTATCACAGCCAATGCGCCCACCCAGACATAGGCCAAGCCAACCCCGTGACCGAACTTTTTTCCATGCTCGGCGGGGGCCGTACAGCGCCAGTGGGATTGCTTGAAAAAGGAGCATCGAAGCTGAACATCAAGGGTGCCGCCACCGGGATCAAGGGCGGTTGGTTCAACTGGCCTTTCAACTTCGACCCCGTGTGGCTGGAAAATTGTGATGGCTTCACTGTGAAGAAAGAGTAGAAAGCTGTGTGTCCCTGGTGGACCCTAGTTTGGGGGGTCTGCCAGGGGGGATAGGGTGGGCAAAAAAGGCAGAACAACACAAGACTTTACGGCGCCCTGCGGCTTAACCCGACAACACTCAACAGAGCCCTGCGGCTTAACGCGATGCTCCGGGACGCGACCCTGCGGCTTAACCTGACTTGGCGGTACTCTACGAGGCCCTTGCGGCTTAACAGATCGGCACTAGACCATACGGATCCTGGCGGCTGGACGATCCTGGATTGACTGTACGAACCCCTGCGGCGAATCGGTACTAGATCCTACACGACCCTGCGGCGGAACGGGATTGGTCTGAACTGAGCATGACAGCGCCTTACGGCTATACGAAACTGGTGCGTGACGCGGCTGTGCCGGATCCTTGCGGCAGGACGAAACTCAATAATTCCCTACCTTGCGGCTGGACACAACGTTTCTACGCGCGGCTGGACATTTCCAGATAAGCCGGCCCGAACCCTTGCGGCTCTACGAGACTGTTCATACCCCTGCGGCAAGCCAAGACGCCTCACGGCAAGCCCTGGCGGCAAATCGGAACAATTCCCATCAGAACTTTACGAATCCCTGCGGCGTAACTGAGCCCCACTTTCCCGAACCAGGACAAACCCTTGCGGCAAGACGAGTTAAATCAAAACATCACAAGCCTTCACCTTGCGGCATGACGGGACACGGCAGAACCCGACACGGCTTTACGGACCCTTGCGGCAAGACCGAACCACACACCCCTGCACCGACCCTTGCGGCAGGATCTTACTCGACTGTGCCGGACTCACCCTTGCGGCAAGACTTCGCTGTACGCGCCCCTGCGGCAATACGTTTCACTACTAAACTATCCGACCCCTTGCGGCCACACAAAACAGAACAAGCCCCTGCGGCCTAACATGACTCCACCCGGCGAATCCCTGCGGCAAAACTTAACACGCCCCACCAAAACTCGACACGCCCCTGCGGCTGAACAATCCAAATCGAAGCGAACGTGACGGACCCTTGCGGCCATACAAAACAGACCAAAGCCTTGCGGCTAATCGAGGCGTCACCAACCAGGACCCTGCGGCCATGCGCGACAGCTCCCGACCAAGACCTTGCGGCAAGCCTGAACTATCCGAGTCCAAACCTGGCGGCATAACAAAACGAGGCACCACGGTCCCTTGCGGCTATCCAGGTCACAACTCAACCGGCCATCGACAAGACCTTGCGGCCTGACTAGACTGACCCTCACACCCCTCGCCCCTGCGGCAAATCAAGGCGTCACCTACCATATCCTTGCGGCAATCCTCGACCTGAAACAGCTAGACTTCACAACCCACAAAAGCTGCGCCAGGAATTGTTCTCCGACCTATACTCGCGCCCCGCCCGGAAAATTAACAGCTGCTACTCCCGCCGGCAGCCGCGGGCTCCCTGAATTAAGGATATTGTCACAAAATGATACACCCCAAAATGTAGTGAGCCCTTCGGCGCCCTGGCGCCGTGTCAATCCTGAAACCCGGCACCCCGGCACATATCCCGGCATACACCCCGGCGCGCTCTATAGTAAGTAATATAAATTTAACTCTTGTTTATCGCACCCCGGCGTGATAGTTTCGGGCTGTGCAAAAACTACAAACCGCCGGCGCCGCCGGCACAACACGAAAGGGGAAAACATGGAACTCACGCAGGAAGATATTAGAAACCTTCTAGCAATCCGTGACCGTATCCGCGTTACTTTCAAAGTGGTGCAACGGAAGCGGAAACTCCGAGACAGTGAGCGCGCTATGTGGGCCGCCGAACTGACTGCCCAAGCCTTAACCGTAACCAAGTTAATCGAACACGGGAAGGTGGGGAACTGATGGCAAATAGAACGCTGAAAGGGTACGAACTCGCGGAGAAAATCCGGCAATCTTTCAAGAGCGCGCACAAAGCCGTTGATGTTGAAATCTGTAGCCTTCTCTGTCGCGCCGCTGTCTCTTATCTGCACGTTCAAGAGGGACACTGTAACGGCTGCGGGGCGATGAGTAACCCGTACATGGACATTAAAACCGCCAGCAAACTTCAAGAGCGATTCGAGAAAAGACTAGAGGTTAAAGAGGCCGGACTTGAGCGCCGGATAAGCGCCCTGGCCGCCCAGCTTCCCGGCGTTAAGAAAGTACACTTTGGCGGGGATCCACGCGGCGCAACTGTCAAGCTCGTAATGAAAAACGGTAGATATGATGACTGGGGAGCGGAGGGCTTATGTGTGCCTGGAAGTTAAACAGCGCCGGCGTCAAAACCTGGAACGGCACCCGCGTTGACTCCCTGAAACCCGGCGCGCGCTTTCGGTGCATATCCGGGAGCGCCTGGCGCTACGTCAGGCCGCACCATTACAGCGGCGTTTTTACTTGTGAAAACTTGGAAACCGGCACCCGTGACGACTTCGCCGGCTGCGCCGAAGTCGATCTAATGGAGGAAACCAAAACGTGATAATCATTAAAATCAAGACAGACAACGCCGCTTTTCAGCACGACCACGACCCCGAATTGAGCGCCCGTGTTGAAGTGGCCCGGATATTAATAGGCCTGGCGTTAAAGCTCGAAACCTACAGCCTGAACTCCCCGAAGTTAATGGATTACAACGGTAACGCCGTGGGTGAAATCACCCTGACGGGCCGCGAGCGGAGCTGGCTTTGATTCGCATGAGAGGCCGGAACGGGCCTTTTGTCTATCACCACCACTACGCAGAAATCCAGGGGCCGGTTGCCTATGTTGAAATCTTTAGCAATTCACCCCACACTCAAACGGCGCCCGTGACTTTTTCCGGGCCGCCGAAAGAACTGATTAAACTGTTTCGGCGCCTGGCGTCCGAGCTGGCCGCCGGCAACCGCGCGAAAGCGTAAAACCCAAAACATGAAAGGAACCCAAAACATGAAAACAGACAGAGAAACCCCGCCGCCGCCGGCGCCGCTTGAGGCCGTGAAGCCCAAGCCCTACGGTATCAGCGCCTTAATGGAGGCCTACGGATACCGCGAGCTTGATGCCCTTGTGAGCGATTGCGTCATGGACTCGATCAGCCCGGCAATCTGTACCGAGTGCGGATATACCACGGACATGGAGCCCGATCAAAGGGAGGGATGGTGCGAGGAATGTGAGGCCGGAACCGTCAAAGCCGCGCTTGTATTGTTGGGGATGATCTAACACCCCGTAACCCGGAGCGCGCGCCCCTGGCGCGCTCCACTTCCAAGAGGTAAAAACATGAACCTAGAAGGATTTTTTGACGCGCTAAAAAAGGCCGGGCTGACCTGGCGCTGTAACGCCTACGCTTTAGCCTTCGACGCGCTCCGACTGCGCGCTGATGTTGCGCCCGTAGTCAATCTCCCGCTTCAGTCAGTTTGTCCCATAACCGCCGTTTGTTTCTTCCTCACTGGTGAATACTTCACAACTTACGACTTCGAGGAAGCCGGCAACCTGTTGGGGCTCGACAAGGAACTGATGATGCAAATTGTCGAAGCCGCCGATCATGTAACGCAATCCGGCGCCCCGCTCGGAGAATACCCGGAGCTTATAACCCTGCGCGCTCGACTGCTGGAAACAATGGGAATTGATGAAGGTGGAACAGCATGAAAAGCGCCACGGAGCTATTACTTAACCTGTTGAACCTGCGCCCCGCTGGCGTGGTTGACGTTGTTTTAACGACTGATGGCCACTTTATCGGTAAAACCTGCGGAGATATTGGCTATAACGCCTTTCTGGGTAAACCGTCCGGCGCCCCTGGCCCCGGCATGGATAGAACGCGGGAAGTTTGGGAAACCTTCAGCGACTCGGAGCGCGCCGCCGTGATCCACCGCGCCGCTAACCCGCCGGACGGGAGCCCCATAGACCTGGCGCTATTCGGAATTGAGCCGGAGGTGAAAACATGAAAACCTACGGAGTGATAATTGAGCGCCGGGAAACTCGGAGCGTAACGGTAGAAGTACAGGCTCCGAACGTGACCCAAGCCAAACGCGCCGCCCGTGAAAAGGCCCGGACGACTTCCCAATTTCTTAACGTGCCTGTCATGTCCCTGCGCTTTGTGGCCGTTGATAGTTGGGAGTGTGACCAATGAAAAGCCAGAGAGAATATATCCAAGATTCTAGCTCTTGCCCCTGTTGCGATGATGGCAACGTGGAAGGCGGTTTCGTTGAGATCGACGGAGCCGGCGCCTTTCAAAATGTCGGCTGTATGAATTGCGGCTTTTCATGGACTGATAACTACAAGCTAATCGGCTTCCACTTCGAGCGCTCCGACATTCCCGAAATCGTAGAAGGCCCGGACTTCGAGCCCTCGGACGCGGAGGAAAGGGAACAGCACCGCCTACAGATTGAAGCCGAAGAAGCCGCGCGCCTGGATCCCTACCCGGACATAGCCGAACAGCTCACGCGGCACTTGAGCCCGGAAGAAAAGAAGGCCCGAAGATGAGCCGGCGCCGCCGCGCAGTATCAACCCGGCGCCCGTGGGGATTCTGGCCAGCCCCACAGCAGAAACCCGCCCCGCAGCAGGAAGTTATCGACAAGGAAGCCGAACGCCGCGCAGCTCTTGAAGATGAAGCTCTAACCCTACACTCGGCTTCCCTCTTTATGATGGCACCCCGCTCGGAAGAATAGACCCGCCCGACTATCAGAGCGCGCGCCCCTGGCGCGCTCCCCTTTCCCCTGTCTCTTACCATTGGCCAGCGCCCTGGCGCCCCGCAGCCGGCAACCTCAGCGCCTTTTATCAGCCGAAACCGCCGAAACCCGCTATAATTCACGCATGGCCGGCAAACAGCCAGAACTGAATCGGCGCCAAACAATCTTCGTTGAAGCCTACAGCGCCAAGCCTAACGCAACCGCAGCAGCTATCACCGCAGGCTACAGCCCACGATCAGCTAGACAGCAAGCCACTTGTTTGATGGCGCACCCGTCAGTGATTGAAGCTCTACGCTTGAGAAAGCTCACCGCCTTGAAGCGCTTGAAAGTCACCGAGGATCTAGTCCTGGCCGAGCTTGCCGCTATCGCCTTCTCAAACTTGGATGACTTCGTAACATGGGATGAGAAGGCCGGGAGCTTAGTTGTCAGGCCTAGCGCGGAGATCCCGAGGCACCTGTTAGCAGCTCTTGAAAGTGTAGAAGATCAAACCCTGACAAGCACCAACCGTGACGGGAGCCGCTCCTACGAGCGACACAAGCAAAGGGTGAAGCTATACCCTAAGATTGAAGCCCTGAAGCTCTTAGCCGAGTATTTAGGCCTGACTGATACCCTGGCGCCGAAGGTTATTATCTACCTCAAGACAGGGATCGTAAGACGCCAGCCGGCAGCCCTGACAGTTGAGCCCGAAGAACAGCCGGCAGCCCTCCCACCTGCGCCGGACAGCTCACCACCTGGCGCCCCTTCTCATTAGTTTACATAAAGAGTTATTATCCGACTCTCCCCGTATTCATTGACTATCAGCCGAAGCCGGGCGAGCTTCTGGAGTCATTGTCTATATGTAGTGAGCCGAAGCCGGAGCCGGGCGCCGCGAGCCGGACAGATGACCGGCAGCCGAGGCCGGGAGCGATTCCGGGAAACCGAGGTCGGGTCGGGTCGGAGGGGGGTGCCCCTTTGTATATATGCTCTTGTCTGTTTCTAAATCTGTTTCTAAAAAAGTAGCTATGCTCTTGAGTTTTGTTGAGTTATTCTTGGTTGGTGGATTTTATAGGATTGACACCGGAGCAGTTGGGGGAGTTAGAGAGGGCCGAGAAGGCATTGGTGAGGTTGCGGTATGCGGTAGACGGGTTCTGTCGCAGCCGTGGGATCAGGGTTCCGATTATCTGGAGGGAAAAAGGGATGTTGCAAGATTTTGAAGTGTTGGAGAACAAGCTGAAGGACGGGAAGCCGGCGGGAGGGAAGGTAAAGGCGGTAGGGCTTGAGATCAGTTGGCAGAATGGGCCGCTTGGGCGGGGAGCGGAGAGGAAGAAGCCGAATGGGGCGTTTGTGGAGACAGTTATCAAGGCGGCGTTGATTCGGCTGGAGTTCTACCAGGACAGCGGGTTCGCGTGTTCTGAGAACGCGAGTGCGATCACGAATTTGAAAAGCGCGTTGGGAGTGTTGAATTTCAGGACGATACAGCGAGAGGGTGCGGGGGTGGAGGGAACGCATGAAAGGAGGCCCTGAACCGAGGTTGCCGCCAGATATTCGGGGGAACATGGAGCTACCCATCGAACAGGTCCGTGAAGCGGTTTTTATTGCGGATACGATGACGGAGTTCCATGGTGAGCGGAAGGGGAAGTGGGGCCAGCCTTTGCCGGACAGCAAGCGGCATCGCAGGATGGGAACGGTGTCAGAGTTCTGTCTGCGACACGCCTTCGGGATGCCGCCACTGGACCGGACGACTTACGTTGATTACCGGAACCGCCATGAGGCTGATGTGGGCGATAACTGCGAGGTTCGAGCTACGGACTGGCTGGATGGGCGGTTGTTTCTCCATGAGGAAGATGCCATAGAGCCGAAGTTGAGCCGGAACTACGCTCTGATCGTTTACAAGGGGCAGGGGGTGTTCCGGGTGGCCGGGTGGCTGCCGATGTGGAAATGTGTTACGACCTGGCACGACTACGAGCATTGGGAGAATGGGGAACGCCAGCCTGAAAGGGACTGTAAGGGAGTCTATCAGGCTGAACTTCTGTTTTCTGACTGTCTGGAGATCGTAGAGGGAAACCGGGTGTATCTGTTCAAACTTGGGAGGATAAAATGTCAGACCCCGTTGTAGCGGCAGGAAAGTCAGGCACAGAGCGGCTTATCGAGGATAAGCGGCAGGGTGTTGAGCTTTTGCAGCCCTACGAGCCCTTTCCCAAGCAACAGGTATTCCACGATTCAGAGTCGAAGTACCGCCTTTTCGGGGGAGCTGCGGGGCCTGGTAAGTCATGGGCGTTGCTGATGGAGGCGGTTGATTTAGCTGCCAACGTCCACGCTGGCATCAATACGATGGTGCTACGCCGCACCTTCCCTGAGCTTGAAGCGTCGATCATTCTGAATTTTCGGCGCCTTATCCCACCGGAGGCCTACAAGAGCTATAACACTCAAAAACAGATAGTTACCTGGCACAATGGATCGGTAACGAAGTTCGGATATTGCAAGACGGATGATGACGTTTGGCAGTATCAGGGGGGTGAGTGGGCTTTCGTGGGATGGGACGAGCTGACCCAGTTCACGCTGGCTCAGTGGGTGACACTTTCAGGGTGGAACCGGAGCCCTCACATGGGCGGGAAGATGGCGGGAGCCACCAATCCGGTAGGACCGGGTTTTGGGTGGGTAAAGGCCATGTGGCTGGACAAGGTGCCGCCGGCGGGTATGGATGAGGGGCAAGCGGCAGCCTACGACCCGGACGACTACGAATTCATCCCTGCCTTGCTCTCAGATAACCCTGTTTACGCCAACGATGAGGTCTACAAGGCGAAGCTCAGAGCCCTACCCAACCACCTACGGGCAGCTCTCTTGGAAGGGCGTTGGGACGTTTTGGGGGGTGTGTACTTCGATATTTTTGATCGAGCGACGATGTGTTGCCGGCCGGAGAAAATGGGGATGAAGCCGTGGTGGCCCAGGTGGGTTTCCGTGGATTGGGGGTATATCCACCCTTCAGCGGTCTATTGGCATTGTCAGAGCGATGCAGGGACGACTTACACCTACAGGGAGCTGGTCAAGGCCAAGCTCACACCGGAGGATTTGGCCTACGAGATCGTGAAGCGGAGC
>SMUY01336411.1_pt1 | contig 10767 bp, 9 predicted proteins | sample 2456441 | NCBI WGS metagenome assembly SMUY01 (sample SAMN11095931, study PRJNA526329) | marine sediment metagenome | biome: Marine sediment; feature: Surficial sediment; material: Deep marine sediment; isolation source: Hadal surficial sediment | place: Pacific Ocean | collected 2014-11 | depth 0-1...
ATGCTGGCCCAGATCGTCGCCGAGCGGCTTGGCGGCGACATGGAAAATGTGACGGTGACCACCGGCGACACGGCGGCCACCGCCTTGGGCATCGGAACCTCCAACAGCCGCCTTACGGTGGTGGCCGGCACCTCTGCCCATGTGGCGGCCGGCAAGGTGGCCGACAAGGCGTTGCAGATCGCCGCCCATGTGCTTGACGCCCCGGTCGAGGATCTGGAAATCGACGGAACCGCGATCCACGTCAAGGACCGGCCGGGCCGGATCTCCAATGTGAGGGTCGAACTGGGCGCGTTGGCCCACGCCATGGCGGGCACCCCAGGCTATACCCTGCCCGGCGGGATGGGCCCCGGGCTGGAAGCGACCGAGAACGTGATCCTGGATTCCAAGACCTTCGCCAGCGGCACCGCGGTGGTGGAGGTCGAGGTCGACGTCGAGACCGGCGGCGTGAAAATCCTCAACTACGTTCTCGCCCACGACTGCGGCCGCATCATCAATCCCATGCTTGTCGATGGCCAGGCGATCGGCGGCACGGCGCACGGCATCGGCAACGCGCTCTATGAATGGATGGCCTATGACGAGAACGGCCAGCCCCTGACCACCAATTTGGCCGACTATCTCTTGGTCACCGCCACCGAAATGCCGCGCATCGATCTGCTCCACCACTGTTCGCCATCGCCATTGAATCCGCTCGGGGTCAAGGGCGTGGGAGAATGCGGCGTGGTGCCCGCGCCGGGGGCGATCATTTCGGCGGTGGAGGACGCGTTGACTCCGTTTGGCGTTCACATCGATCGGGCGCCGATTTCGCCGCCGGAAATCGTCGCCCTGATCGAGCAGGGCCGCGAGCGGTCGTAACCCTTGTTGCGGACCCGGCATGGCCTATATCGGGAAAAATCAAGCAAGACTCGAAGACGAACCCTTGTTGCGGGGCGAAGGGCGGTTCGCATCGGACATATCCTTTCCGGATCAACTCCACATGCGCGTGGTGCGCGCGCCGGTGGCTTATGGGCGGCTGGGCGATATCAACGCCGATCATGCCAAGGAGATTCCAGGCGTGTTCGCGGTCTGGACCGCCAAGGACGTCATGGAGATCGGCCCCATCCCCTTCCGACAGGTCAACCTGCCCGGCATGGAACGATTCGCGCAATATGTTCTGGCCCGCGGCTACGTCCGTTACGTGGGAGATCCCATGGCGGTGGTCTTCGCCGATGACCCCTATGTTGCCGAGGATGCGGCCGATCTCGTCACCGCCGAGATCGAAGTCCTGGCGCCGTGCCTGGATGCGACGGGACCGGTCGGCGAGTTCGAGCCCGGGGTGCCGGCGGTTGCCGGAGTAGTCGAAAAGAAATACGGCGATCTCATTGACGCCTTCGCGCGGGCGGAGCACGTCGTCAAGCTCAGGTTGAAAATCGGCCGCCACGCCGGCATCCCTTTGGAAACCCGGGGCTGCGTCGCCACGTTTGACCCCAGTGATAACATGATCCGGTTGTACGGCGCGGCCAAGATTCCCCATAAAAACCGCATCACCATCGCCGCGATGATCGATCACCCGGTGGAGAAGATTCACCTCCATGAGGGACATGTGGGTGGCGGATTCGGCACCCGGGGCGAGGTTTATCCGGAAGACGTCTTGGTCTGTCTCGCCGCCCGGCGATTCAAGCGGCCCATAAAATGGATCGAGGACCGACGCGAGAATCTCATCGCCGCCAACCATTCCCGGCAACAGACCCATGAAATTCGTGCCGCCGTCGATGGGCGGGGGTTCATTCTTGGCGTCGATGACGTCTTTTGGCTCGATCAAGGAGGCTATGTCCGGACACATGGCGGCGCCGTGTCCGAGCTGACGGCGGCCATGTTGCCCGGTCCCTATGTTTGGCCCGCCTACCGGTCGGTGGGGCACATTCGACTCACCAACAAGACGCCGTGCGGCACCTATCGCGCGCCGGGGCGATACGAGGGGTCGTTCGTGCGCGAACGGCTGATGGACGCCATCGCGCGCGAGCTCGGCCTCGATCCGGTCGAGCTGCGCCGGGTCAACTTGATCCCCGAGGATTCCATGCCGTTCGATCGCAAGATCGACGCATTGGGAACCGAAATCATCCTCGATTCGGGCAAATACGAGGACCTCCTGGATCGGCTGCTCGAACGGGTCGGCTACGACCGGCTGAAGGCGGAAATCGAACAACGCCGCGCAGATGGCGAAATGGTGGGGATGGGATTGGCCTTTTTCGTCGAAAAAAGCGGCCTCGGCCCCCATGACGACGCCAAGCTGAACCTCCAAGCCGATGGCCGTGTCGAAATCCTCACCGGAACCGCATCGGTGGGCCAAGGGGTGGAGACCGTCATGGCGCAAATCGGCGCCGATGCCACGGGCCTTCCCATCGAGGCCTTTTATGTCACCCATGGGCAAACCGACCGGATCGACCATGGCATGGGCGCCTATGCGTCGCGCGCCACCACCATGTCGGGAACCGCCGTCCACTTGGCGGGCCAGATCTTCAACTCCAACCTACGCCAAGCGGCGGCGGACATGCTCCAGACGGAAGCCCAAGGGTTGACCATATCCAATGGGCGCATCCATCGCACCAATGATGAGCACGGCCCCGCGCTCACCCTGGCCACACTCGCCGGCGATTACCATAAAACCCACGGCGCGCCGTTGACCGCCGAGGCCACGTTCCACGCGGAGCGGATGGGATTCCCCTATGGGATCCATCTGGTCGTCGCCAGGATCGCGCCCGACACCATGGAAATCCAACTGGAAAAATTGGTCATCGCCTTTGATGTGGGAAAGGCGATCAATCCCATGTTGATCGGTGGCCAGTTCGCCGGCGCGGCGGCCCAGGGAATCGGCGGGGCGCTCTTTGAAGAGTTCGTCTACGACGAGGGGGGCCAGCCGCTCGCCACCAACTTCGCCGACTATCTGCTGCCCACCGTTCACGAGGTGCCGAAGGTCGAGATCCTGCTCCGGGAAGACGCCCCCAGCCCGCTTAATCCGCTCGGCATCAAGGGCGCCGGTGAAGGGGGGATCACCGGGACCGGCGCGGCCATCGCCGCGGCCGTGGACGATGCCATCGGCGGCGGCGGCGCCATCGACGCGCTTCCCATATCGCCGGCCCGGCTGCATCAATTGATCGAGAAACTGGGCCGATGACAGGAGCCTCGGCCGAGCCCGTTGGAGGCGCCGATCCGTCCTGGGCAGGCCGAAATGCGCCCTCACCGCTCCAAATTTCCGTGACAGCGCTTATAAAGTAAGCCGCTCCCGCAGTAGCAAAGTCCCTTTCTATTTACATTTTTCGGAATTACGGCCCGGTCCACAAGAACCCACGAGAACATTTTTTGATATTTAATCGGCAACTTAGAGAGTTGTTCTTCGGTTATGTCTATTGGCTGTTGCTTGGAATAATTTACTGGGTCTCTAAACCAAGGACATGTGTAGATACTGTACAATAGCGGTCTGGGAACATCCGATTTGTTGGCGACACCGCCATGCAATAATCGATAATCAAACAGATAGCACGAACCCAGATCTGCCACGAAGTCCACGCCGGGACCTAAATTCGGATCATTTTTTCTTACTTTGGTGAGGTGGGTGCCCGGCCAAAAACGCGTGTTACCGGTGAGCTCTGTTATCGGGACCAGGGGTATACCCAAGGTTATGGCGTAGGGAGGCGCCTTTGCTATAAAGGCTTCTACGTCAGGATAATTAAAACTGGGATGATAAATATTGCCGTAGTCGCGATGCCTATGCTGATCTTTCGATCCCGGCAAAGAAATCACGCAGCCCAGGGCCGCGACGATCAAATTTTTTGACAGGAGAAATTCTAAAAGTGGAAATACTTTTGCTGGGGCATAGTAATCACTGGAGTTGAAAGAACCCTCCAGTTTGATGGTCACCAACGTTCGCTTATCGCCAACATCAAGGGCGTCATCATAAATTTTATCGGCAAAGTAATCCTTGAAACTGTTGGTAAATTCATCGTGAAGCTTTCGAATAAATTCAGGATCGAAAGCATTCTCAATAACCAGGCATCCGTGCTGCAGGAAAAGCTCGACACCCTCCTGAAGGATTGCCGAATTCCGAACAGTTACCGGTAATTCCATCGACTTTACATCGATACTCGGCACGGCCGTCAGTGTCGTAGTTTGAGCATCCATGGGTCCTGCAACTTCCCACCGTTCGGTATTATTATAAAACCCCCATCAATTTCAAGTCATGAAGAAAGGAGCCAGCATACATGGTTCCAAGGGTTAGGGCATTTTCCGGCCAAATTGAACCATTTGGCGGGAAAATGCCCTAGATGTCGTTGTTAGCGATCGGCGAGGATCAGGCCGGCGCCTTTCTCGGCGATCATCAGGGTGGGGGAGTTGGTGTTCCCGTTATTTATTATGGGCATTTTTATGTTTGCAATGACCATGAATTCGTCTTGTTTGTTATTCTGCCTTAAAACTCTACTGACTTCCAATCTAATATATTTTATAACATTTTCTCATTCGAATTTAGCAACCACGCTTATTCTTCCTCTAAGGTGAACGTCGTTCCGCGGTCGGTCCAGGGACGATTTCGGTGCAGCGCGCGAGGCATGGATGTTGGTATGTGACGGTTTTTTGAAGGATCCGCAGCTCCTCGAGCAGTTGCGCGTTGAACACATGTGGAATGGTGTTCCGGCCTATAACTGGTGGGACGGGTGGTGGCGTTCATCGCCCGCAAATCCCCTGGAACTGATGATTCAACGGGTCTGGCAGGGCCAGATAAAGGAGACAGAGGTCGCCGGGTTCGAATATTGGTTCAATAATCTCTCCGTGGGCAGGAGCCTCAAGTGGCACCGTGACTGCGATGAGGCACTGAGGGCCCGAGAAGGGCGCTATATTACGCCGATGATCGGCAACGTCTATTACGTGATTGTAAAGGATGTTGTCGGCGGGTTGCTGGAATTGTCGAATAACTCTTCCCTTTTCGATGTCGAAACCTCTGAACTGGAACGCATTCAGCCGGTGGAAAACAGATTGGTGATTTTCGATCCGTCTTTTTGGCATCGCGTGACGCGCCTTGCCCGAGGGCGGCGCATCGCATTTCAAGTAAACCTGTGGTCGGAGAAACCCACCACGTTCGGCCTTGGTAACCACGTTGACAAAAAGTTCCAACCCATTTCTTAAAATAAATCAATAAGCGGCTTTCCCTCGTAATTATGGTTACGTCGGGAGTTAATGCCTGGAGCACTTTCCGGCCAAATTGAACCATTTGACCGGAAAGTGCCCTAGACGTCGTTGTTAGCGATCGGCGAGGATCAGGCCGGCGCCTTTCTCGGCGATCATCAGGGTGGGGGAGTTGGTGTTCCCCGAGGTGATATTGGGCATGATCGAAGCATCGATGACCCGGAGCCCATCGACCCCACGCACCCGTAATCTCCCATCGGTGACCGCCAGGGGATCGCTTTCGAGGCCCATCTTGGCGGTGCCCACGGGATGAAAGATGGTGGTGCCGATATCGCCGGCGGCGTGGATCAGGTCTTGGTCGCTCTCCACATGGGCGCCCGGCCTGTATTCCTCAGGCTGGTAGCGCTTCAACGCTTCCGCCGCCACCACGCGCCGGGCCAAGCGGATGGATTGGATGGCCACCCGCCGGTCGTCCTCGGTGGAGAGATAATTGGTCACGATCTTGGGCGGATCTTCGGCATCCCTGGAGGCCGCGTGGATAGAGCCCCGGCTGGTGGGGCGCAGGTTGGCGACGCTGACGGTTAAAGCATCGAAGGGATGCACCGGATCACCGAATTTATCCAGCGACAGGGGCTGGATGTGGAATTGCAGATTGGGCGTCGCGAAATCGGGGGACGATCTTGTGAAAGCCCCCACATGGGATGGCGCCATGGTCAAGGGACCTTTTCGGAACAACGCGTACTGCACGCCGAAGATCATCCTTTTGAGGACCGAGCGGTATTCGCTGTTGAGAGTTCGGACGCCGGAAACCTTGAAGATGAGCCGGAGTTGCAGGTGGTCCTGAAGGTTTGCGCCGACCCCGGGAAGATGGTGCACGACCTGGACGCCGAGATCGCCGAGGCGCTTCCCATCGCCGACCCCGGACCGCTCCAAGAGCGGCGGCGTCGCCACGGCACCGGCGCTGAGGATGACCTCCCGCCCGGCCTCGAGCACCCGTTCTTGGGCGTCTTGGCGGATGAGAACGCCGGTCGCGCGCCTTTCCCGGAAGAGGATCCGGTGGGCCAGCGCGTTGGTGATCAAGCTCAGGTTCGGGCGGCCGAGCACCGGTTTGAGGAACCCGCGGGCCGCGCTCCACCTCCGCCCGCCACTCTGGTTCACATGGAAATAACCGCAACCCTCGTTATCGCCGGTATTGAAGTCCGAGGTGGGCGGGATGCCCGTCTCGGCGGCGGCCTCGGCGAAGTCGTCCAGCAGCTTCCACCTGATCCTCGGCTCATCCACCTTCCATTCGCCTCCGGCGCCGTGGTGCGCGCTCTCACCCAGAAAATGATCCTCGTGGCTCTTGAAGATAGGCAGCACATCGTCCCAACCCCAACCGTCCAGGCCGCCTTGCCGCCAATTGTCGTAATCCGCCGCCTGGCCGCGCATGTAGATCATGGCGTTGATGGCCGAACAGCCGCCGATGACCTTGCCGCGGGGGTAGGCCAGGTTGCGGCCGTTAAGGCCGGCATCGTCCTCGGTGCGGAACATCCAATCGGCGCGCGGGTTATTCATGGCATAGAGATACCCGACAGGAATGTGGAGCCAAATCCAGTTGTCCTGACCGCCCGCCTCGATGAGGGCGACACGGGTATTGGGGTCCTTGGACAGGCGGTTAGCGAGCACGCAACCGGCCGATCCGGCCCCGATGATCACATAGTCGAATCTGTTCTCGGCCACGGTGCCCCCATTTGGCGCGGGTGCTTTTTTAAGCCACGTTTGGTTGGTTCTTGGCCCTGATTATAGGTGCCGGACGGCGTGGCCGTGGATTTATTTGCGATTTCAATGATTGAAAATACAACTAAATTTGGGTATCATCGGCGATTAATGGGAGCCGGCGGAGACCGTTCCTCGATCCCCCTGGCCGGCGATCCCCCCGGATAGAATTTTCGATGACCGTTCGCCAAGCCGAAGACCGTTCGATCCCCTTCCTGATGCATCAGATCGTCGGGCGGGTGGAAGCGCTGGTCAACAAATGGGCGCGCCCGCTCGGCCTCAAGATCGAAGGGGTAAGGGTATTGTTCCGGCTGTTGGGCGGCGACCGCACGGTCAACCAGTTGGCGCGGCTCACCGGTGTCGAGATTTCCACCCTGTCGCGGCTGTTGGGGCGGATGAGCGCCATGGGGCTTCTCACCCGGCGCCGGGACGCGGCCGACGCGCGCTCGGTCATCGTCAGCCTCACCGACACCGGCCGCAAGATGGCGCTGGAACACCGCCCGGTCTATTTTAAGGATTACGAAGAAGTTCTGTTCGGTGGCATCAGTGACCAACAAGCCGTGATGTTCCGCGAACTTTTGGTCGACATGATCGCAAACCTGGAGGCGGCCGACGAGGAAGCGAAGCCCGGCGCCGGGGCGCCGGCGGCGCGGGCAGCCAACGCATAGCCTTAAACATCACCGAGTCAGGACACCAGGAGACAACAACACCAAATTGGCCAAAATGGAGCGATAAATGGCAACCAAGAATATTCAGCACGCCTTCGCATACGACGATCTCCGCGAATGGATCGCCGAGGCCGACAAGCTGGGCGAGATGCGTTATCTCGATGGCATGAGCTGGGAGAGGGACATCGGCATGGTGACCGAACTTCTGCACCATACCGACCCCGCCCCCTGTGCCCTGTTCGACAAGATCCCCGGCTCCCCCGACGGCTTCCGGGTCCTCACCAACTTCTTCGGCGGCAAGCGGCGCGGCATGACCATCGGTTTCCCCGCCGACATGTCCAAGCTGGAGCTCTCCGACGGGCTGGCCGACATCACCGAGAGCAAGCCGCCGATCCGCCACGAGATCGTCGAGGACGGCCCGGTGATGGAGAACGTGCTCACCGGCGACGACATCGACATGTACAAGTTCCCGACGCCCCATTGGCACGAAAAGGATGGCGGGCGCTACATCGGCACCGGATGCTACAACGTCACCATTGACCCCGATGAAAACTGGATCAACACCGGCACCTACCGGGTGATGATCCAGGAAAAGAAGAAGGTCGGGTTCTACATCTCGCCGGGTAAGCATGGCCGCATCCACCGCGACAAATACGCCGCCCGGGGCGAGAGGATGCCCGCCGTGGTCGTTCTCGGCGGCGATCCCATGATGTTCCTCATGGCCTCCACCGAGGCGCCCTACGGGCTCTGCGAATACGACCTGGTCGGCGGCTACCGCGAAAAGGCCATGCAATGCATCAAGGGCAAGGTCACGGGGCTGCCCTTCCCGGCCAATGCCGAACTGGTTCTGGAAGGCTGGGTCGATCCCGTCGAGCAGCAGGACGAGGGCCCGTTCGGCGAATGGACAGGCTATTACGCGTCCGACACAAGGCCCGAGCCGATCATGCACGTCGAGGCGATCTACCACCGCGACGACCCGATCATCCTCGGCTGCCCACCCCAGCGCCCGCCGGACGAACTCGCCCGCTACCGGGCGGTCGCCCGCTCGGCCTTGCTGAAAAGGTCCATCCAGGCGGCCGGCGTCCCCGACGTCGTCGCGGTCTGGGCCGACGAGGTGGGCACCGCGCGCATGTTGGTCGCCATCTCCATCAAGCAGCGCTATCCCGGCCATGCCCGCCAGGCGGGTCATGTCGCCTGCCAGTGCCATGTGGGGGCGTACGCCGGTAAATACGTGGTGGTGGTCGACGAGGATATCGACGTGTCCAACCTGGAAGAGGTGATGTGGGCCATGTTGACCCGGTCGGATCCGGCCACCTCCATCGACATCGTCAAGAACGCCTGGTCGACGCCGCTCGATCCCCGCATCACGCCGGAACAGCGCGAGCGCAAGGACTTCACCAATTCGCGCGCCATCATCGACGCCTGCCGGCCCTTCCATTGGCGCGACCAGTTCCCCATGGTCAACATCCCGTCCAAGGAACTGCACGCCGAGACGCGGGAGAGATTCTCCTGGGTGTTGGACGAGGCCGAGAATTAGGGCACACCCGCGTCAAAGGAAACAGCTGGAACGGGATGGCCCGTTTTGGACGCATAAGGAAAATTCTAAAACTTGGGATTCGGGCGGCCGGAAGAATCCAGCGCCGGCAGAAAGCGCGCGTCTATCCCGCGAAGTGACACAACGCGACCACGGTTTCCCCGCGACCCCAGAAACTGGAGGTCTCCATGCTGAAGCTCACGTATTTATGGCCGCCGTGATAGATCACGTTGGTGAGCTCGACGTCGCGTCTGCCCATGCGTATGACTACGGCGTAATGCTCGCTGCGGAGCAGCTGGCCGCCAAATGCCCGGCAGGTCGCACCGTTGGTCGCGCCTTGGTCCGATTTATGGGCGAAGCCGAGGTAGCCCTTGCCGGGCTGCGCCCGTGCCGACGGGGCGAGCATAAGGGCCAAGAGGACAGCGGATACGATCAGTCTCATGAATATTGTCCCGATTTCATGCCTGCATGAATTTGCGAAGCTGTGAAATTAACACCTTAAATTCAATAACTTAGCGCTATCTAGGGAAGGGAAACGTACACCCTCCGGTATTCACACTTGGTTTACTTTCACCCATTAAATTTAAGGAACAGTGAACGCGTAAATTTATCGGACGTAAATTATGCCACGTGACGAAGACACCGTTAACTTGGACGGCAATTTCCTCGACCGGATGCCCCAGGACATCCGGGAATCTTTCACGGATCGGCAGATCTCCGCCGTCAACCAGGCCTTCAAGCGCGCGCGCCACGGCATCGATATCCGTGTCTCCTTGCCGCTGCCGGGGGGCCGACGCTACCTGGTGCTGCTCATGGGCAAGGAGCAGCGATCTCCGGAACGCCGGCGTTTCGAACGGCTACGACAACCGCTCCTTACGGCCATGAACATCGTCACCATGGCGACCTTCGGGGCGCTGGTTGTCTTTTTCGCCGTTGGCCTCGTGCAAATGATGCTCAGGTAGGGCGGCCGTCTCGATGGACATGCGATCAAAAATGAAAATGAGATCGAGAGTTTCCAGGGCCAAACGATTCGCCGCCGCGGCAATCATCGCCTTGGGCATGGCATCGGCGCTTGCCGACGCCCGGCCCGCGCTGGCAGGGGTCGCGGCGGGGGAAAGCGCTTTCAACAACGGCGCATTCATGACCGCGGTGAGAGAGTTCCAGGGCCCGGCCTACGGCGGCAATGCCGTGGCGCAATATTACATGGGCATGATCTATGCCCACGGGCTGGGGGTCGGCCAGAGCCTTGAGGATGGCCTGGCGTGGTTGATCTGCGCGCAGACAGTTGAGCTGCCCTCGGCCTTGGGACGGGAGGCGAAACGGCAACAGAGCGCTATCTTGTCACTCATTACATCCTACGGAGTGGAAATTGCCGAAAAGCATGCCGAAACGCTCTGCGGCCAAGCCATCGCAGAGCAGAAAAAAGCTGTCGCACGCAAGAAATTTGCCGGCTTGGAGGACCAGGATCCCCTCGAGAACATCCGCCCGGTACGCGGTTTCTGGGCAATGTTGTTCTTTTTCCCGGGCGATACCATGGTGACCGGGGCCGTGGTCGTGTTTCACGAACTGGGGCTTTCTTTCGCAAGGAACTTCGTCGTAAGTATCGTCAAGCTTTTAGGGGATTTGCTGTTCGGGCTACTGGCTTTGATCGGCTGG
>SMUY01202682.1_pt1 | contig 10758 bp, 10 predicted proteins | sample 2456441 | NCBI WGS metagenome assembly SMUY01 (sample SAMN11095931, study PRJNA526329) | marine sediment metagenome | biome: Marine sediment; feature: Surficial sediment; material: Deep marine sediment; isolation source: Hadal surficial sediment | place: Pacific Ocean | collected 2014-11 | depth...
GCGCGGCGCGCACGTCGACGGTAGGCACCAGTCGTGGCCGGATTGTTTCCCACAAGGAGAGCCCATGCAGCGCTTCGGCTGCGTAGATTCCGGCGGGGACCGACGAAGGGTCGGCGACGGCGATGCGTGAGAAGCGCGGGTCGGAGGCCAGGAAATCGAGCGATACATCGTCGAGAGCAGCATCCTGGGGGACGACAACGGCGAGCCGGTTGGCCACCAGCGCCAAGTGCTCCGTCACCGGTACCCGTTGCATGACGTAATTTGCCCAGTCGACGCTGGCCGACAGCATGAGGTCCGCGGGAGCACCCATTTCGAGCTGCCGGGCCATCGTGGAGGTGGGGCCGAAGCTCACTACGACAAGGGTGCTGGTATCGCTCTCGAACGCGGCCACCGCTGCCTCCAGCGCATCGACTGTGCTGGCCGCCGCCAGGATCAGCACGGCACCATCGCCCCGATCGTCGTTCGAACAGGCGAGCGCAACGGAGCTCAGCGCAATCGCCATGAGCAGGCAGGTGTGTTTCATCGTCGTTCGGGCCCGCGGCGGGGCGTGGTGCGGAATGCGGGGTGCGACGGGCTCACGAGTTATAGCTCTTTCCGAGTGCAGCAACGCCGGAAGTGGCGCCGACCGAGGGGGCCATGCTACTACTGGGTCCGTCATTGGAACGTACACGATGTCATCGCCGGAACGGGGAAACCCGTGGCGGGAAGGAGCGTTGCCATGGCGAGACTGACAAAGCTCTACACCAGAACCGGCGATGGAGGGACCACGCGTCTCGGCGCCGGCACCGAGATCGCCAAAGACTCGTTGCGCGTCGAAGCGTACGGTACCGTGGATGAACTCAGCGCTTGCATCGGCCAGGCGCTGGGCATCGGGCTATGTGCCCGGCTGGTGAAGGAGCTCACGGTCATCCAGAACCAGCTCTTCGATCTGGGCGCCGACCTGGCGACGCCGGCGAGCGAGAACCCCGAGTTCGAGGTGCCCCGAGTCGAGGCGCGGTACGTCACGGCTCTGGAGAAGCTCCTTGACGAGCTCACCGAGGCGGTCGGGCCGCTGGAAGATTTCATCCTGCCGGGAGGCGCCCCCGGAGCCGCAAGCCTGCACGTCGCGCGCACCGTTTGCCGCCGGGCCGAGCGGCGGGTGATCGCTCTTGGGCGCGAAGACGACATCGGCGGTCAGATCGTGCCGTATCTCAACCGCTTATCGGACGCGCTCTTCGTGATGTCGCGCTTCGAGAACCTCCAGGTGGGCGCCGACGAACCGCTCTGGCAGCCGGGCAAGTAGAATCCCGCCCGGCCAGCAGAATTCCGCAGATCGAGCTCCGGCAACGTGCTAGCCTAATTTGACTTATAGCGATTATTATTATCTCCTTCTATCGTTAAGTGATCTTTGATCTTTAAGGATTTCTGGGGATGGCTTACGCTTGCCGTAAGTGACGATAAGACGAAGCGTTTCCTTCAGCGCGTAAGGTATGCTGAAGGGGACGTGGATTGTTGTGTCTTAAGGTAATGAGGTTGACCCAATGGGCGAGGGTAGAGGAAAACTCGAGGCCTTAATCGGCGACTTGCAGACCAAGAAGGCCGAGCTCGAGATACTCATCCAAGAGTACGAGCTCATGCTGCCGCATCTGGCCAAGGCTCGTGAAGCCCTCGACGAAGCGGGGATCACCGACGCCGGCCCGGCGCAACCGGCGCCTGAGGCCCCCGCGTCGCAGCCCGCCGCCGCTGCTCCCGCTGCGGAGCCCACACCCGCCGCCGAGGCGGCGCCTGCAGGGGAGGCCGATGCCGACCAGGCCGAGGCGGCGCCGGCGCGTCGCTCGATCGCCTCGCTCGTGGCTGAAGATGATGCCTCCGGCGACGAAGCCACCCATTAGAGCTAGCAGGCCGTGTTGGAGGTGTGATGGGTTTGGTTGCGCCGCCAAATAGCGCAGATCGGCCCGGCGCGCTGAGGTGCACGATGTTGACCCGTATTTCGACTTCGTATCGCCCTACACCTATCGGGCGTTCTCCTGAGTCGAGGCCTGCGGCGAAGAGCAGGGGGTCGATGGGGGCCGACCGAGGTTCTTCGACATGAAAATCGCCCGCCCCGCGGCGGCACCGATCGGTATGCGCGGGTTTCGCCAGCGCGTCTTCGAAGCGTTCTGTCTGCTGATCGTCGCCTCTTGCTGCATGTTGCTCGCATGGTCGCAGGCCCGCGGCAGTGACCTTCTCGACCTCGAGGCGGGTGCGGTGATTCTGTCGGCGACGAGCGAATACGACTCTTGGCCGGCGCTCGCGCTGCTAGATTCCAACGCGTACACCGGATGGGCGAGCCGCAGGGGCCAGGTCGCTCCCAGCACCATCGTCATCGAGTTACCGCACGTCTTTGCGCTCGAGTCGATGGCATTCGACAACACCAGGACACAGGAGATCGACTACCCCGGCGTATCGGCGCGACAGGTCGAGGTCTGGTTGTCGACCCGGGGGCCGGAGGACGGTTTCGAGCTCGCCGCCACGGTCCAGGCGACCCAGGGTGGGCGCGAGCAGTTTCCGCTGCCGCTCGGCAGCCAAGCGCGCTGGATCAAGCTGGTGATCAAATCGAACTGGGGCAACGATCAGTTCACCGAGATGATGGAGCTCGAGGCGTACGGCGAAGTCGTTGGCGAGATGGCGAGAGCGCTGCCGGTTTCGGGCACCTTTCTGACCAACTTCGGCCCGCTCTACCTGGAGCAATCGGGGGACCGCGTGCGGGGGTGCTACGAGGACGGCACCGCTTTGGTCAGCGGGCGCCTGGACGGACGCGTGATGCGTCTGGACTGGCGCGAGAAGAGTGGCTTCGGTGTAGCGCTCCTGACGGTCTCGTCGGGGGGCGATTTCCTCAACGGGCTTTGGTACGAGGGCTCCGAGCTGCGGGGCACGTGGCGCGGGCCGCGCGATCCCGGCGAGCCGAAGCCGTTGTGCGAGATTGTGTGGTCCGAGGAGTAAACGGGGGGGGCGCGCCCGCCGCTGAGGTCAACGAAGGGGAGCACGGCGATCGACGGTGGAGCAGAGGTGGCCGCAGCGCCTTTGTTCGGCGTCGGTCGGAGAGTTCGTCGGCCACTCTACGTTACTCCGCGCTCGAGGTAATCGAACGAACCTTGGTGAGCAGCATGTCGACGCCGACGGTGTTGGAGCCGCCTTCGGGGATGATGATGTCGGCGTAACGCTTGCTCGGCTCGACGAACTCGAGATGCATCGGGCGCACCGTTTTTTGGTACTGGTCGATGACCGATTCCATGGTTCGCCCACGCTCGGTCAGATCCCGCTGAAGCCGGCGAATGAAACGCACATCGGGGTCGGTGTCAACGAAGATCTTGATGTCCATGAGCTCGCGCAGCGCCTGATCAACGAGGATCAGGATGCCTTCGAGAATGATGGCTCTGCGCGGCTCGATTCTCTGCGTCTCCGTCCGGCGAGCGTGCAAGGAAAAATCGTATCGGGGTGCCTCCACCACCCGGCCGTTGCGGAGCTCCTCGAGGTGAGTCGCGAGCAGCGACGTTTCGAGCGCCTCCGGGTGGTCATAGTTGAGCGCGCCTCGGTCCTCGAGCGTTAGTTCGGGATGATCCTTGTAGTAGAAGTCGTGCTGGATGAAGCTGACAGCATCGTCGCCAAGGCTGTCGATGATCTTGGTGACCACAGTGGTCTTACCGGAGCCGGTTCCACCGGCGACGCCGATGACGACAGGTCGCATCGCTTCCTTCCCTTGAGAGCTGCCTGGAGGGTGACCGGCGATGTCGTTCTTGGCAAGTACACGAGCAGGGTGCTGGGGAAGTCCTAGGAGTTCTTCGCCATGGCCTGTCGGGAGGCTCGCTTGTTCCAACCTCGTCACCACAGGATCGAGCACGGTGATTGCGGCCTACTGGCCTTCGTGGTGATCGACGACACCTCGTTGGGTCCGGCGGCGGGCGGTATCCGCACACGGAGCTATGCCAGTGAAGATGCTGTCCTTGCCGATGCCCAGGCGCTGGCCCGGGCCATGACCTACAAGTGCGCACTGGCCGGCCTGCCCGCGGGGGGTGGTAAGGGGGTGGTAAGGCTTACCGCCGACCTGGACCGCGAACGAGGGTTCGAGCGGCTCGGCGAGTTCATCGAGAGCCTCGGGGGCGAGTTCCTGACCGCCGGAGACCTGGGAACCACACTCGCAGATCTCCGGGTCATGGCTCGCCGCACGGCGCATGTGTACACCGATGGGGCTGCATTGTCCGAGGCCGTCGGGCGGGGCTGCGTTCGCGCCATGCAGGCATGCGTCGCGATCCGCGATCCCGGCAGCGAAGGGCTCGGCGGGGTGCGGGTGGCGGTGCAGGGATGCGGGACGGTGGGCGCCGCAGTGGCGCGCGCCGCGCGGCTCGCCGGCGCGGAGATCCTGCTCGCCGACGTCAGGGCGGAGGTTGCCGAGGATCTCGCCGCCGAACTGGGCGGCGAGGTGGTTGACGCCGCACGCATTCTCGAGGTCGAAGTGGATATCCTCGCGCCCTGCGCGGTGGGTGGCGTGTTGACGCCGGAGACCGCCGTGCGGCTGCGCGCCGATGCCGTCTGCGGTGCTGCCAACAACATCCTGTCGTCTGACGACGTCGAGGAGATCCTCATCGAGCGCGGCATCTTATGGGTGCCCGACGCACTATCGTCGGCGGGCGCGGTGATTTTCGGCGTCGGCCGCCGGGTCGTCGGGTTGGACGATTGCGGCCCGCTCATCGACCGTGTGTTCGACACCACGCGTCAGGTCATCATCGAAGCGCGCCGGCGCCGCTGGCCTGCCGGCCGGGTGGCCCGAGAGCTGGCCGAAAGACGGATCCGCGAAGCGCGCGGCCTGGTCGGCGGCCCGAGGAGTCGCCGCAACAATAGAATGTCTCGATGAACAAGCTCATATCGTTGCGCCTGGTCGTCAACGGCGAGGCCCATGACGCAGTTCGGCGCCGAGTCCGACAAGGAGTACTAGCTCAGGAGCGGCGCCTGACCATCGGTTGTTTCCCATGGAAGCTCAGAGGCGGGGAGGCGGCGTTTTGCCGCGTCGTTGCCTTCGTCGAGGACTGAGCGGAGCGCCGGTGGACATCGCGCTGCTGTCGGCAACGGAAATGCGGGGCCTCATCGAGCGCCGCGAGGCATCGTGTGTCGAGATCATCGAAGCCTGCCTGGCACGACTCGAGCGGCACAACGGCGAGATCAACGCCGTGGTGACGCTCAACGAGAGCGCCGTGGACGAGGCACGTGCTCTCGATAGGAGGATCGTCCTGGGCGATGCACCGGGAGTGTTGGCCGGGATCCCGGTGGGCATCAAGGACGTGACACAAACGGCGCGCCTGCGCACGACGTTCGGCTCCCCGCTGTTTGTCGACCATGTGCCCGAGACCGACGCCTTGGTGGTGCGCCGGCTCAAGGAGGCGGGCGCCATTATCCTCGGCAAGACCAACACGCCGGAGTTCGCCACCGGCGGCAATACCTTCAACGAGATCTTCGGCGCGACGCGCAATCCCTGGAATACGGAGCTCAGCGCCGGTGGCTCCACCGGCGGCGGCGCCGCCGGGCTGGCCTCCGGCATGATCGCGCTCGCCGAAGGCACCGACCTCGGCGGTTCGCTGCGCATCCCGGCGTCGTTTTGCGGCGTCGTCGGGCTGCGGCCGTCTCCCGGCTTGGTGCCGACGTGGCCCTCGGAGTTCTTTTGGGACGACATGCAGGTTACCGGCGGCATCGCGCGCACGGCCGAGGATGTGGCGATGATGCTCGCCGCCGTCGCCGGGCCGAGCCGCATCACGCCGCTGCGCCAGCCTATTGACGGGCGAGACTTCGTCGGCACGGTGAGGGCGGGGATGCCGGCGGGCACACGGCTCGCCTTCTGCTCCGATATCTCCGGCATCGGCGTCGATGAAGAGATCCAGGAAATCTGCCGTGCGGCGGCAATGGAGATGCGCCAGGGAGGAGCCTACGTCGAGGAGATCGAGCTCGACCTGTCGTACGGTTGGGACGCTTTCTTGGCGTTGCGAGGCCTGTGGATGGTGACCCAGCAATACTCGCGTCTGCAGCAGGTCGACGAGTTCGGCGACAGCCTCGGTGCCAACGTGCGCACCGGCCTGGAGATGACCGCCGATCAGCTCGCCGGCGCGCAGCAGGCCCGAGGCCGCCTTTGGATGCAGCTGTACGAGCTCTTCGAGAGTTTCGACTTCTTGCTCACTCCGTGCATGGCGGTGCCACCGTTCCCGGTTGGCGAAAGCTACCCGAAGACCATCGCCGGCAAGCACATGAAGACGCACATCGACTGGGTGGCGCCGACCTTCATCCTCAGCCTCGCCGGGCTGCCGATCGCGTCTGTCCCCGCCGGGCTCGACAGCGCCCGGTTGCCGGTGGGTCTGCAGGTGGTGGGCGGGCCGCAGCGTGAAGAGGCCGTCCTGGCAGTGGCGCAGGAAATCCAAGCAGCGTGTCCCATCGGGTGCCCACCGCTGCGCGAGCGCAACGGGCCACGATGACGGCGTTACGGGCTACACCGGATCGAGCCTCGGATACACCGGTTCCCAGACCAGCTCGTTGACGAGGTCTTCGACCGGGGTGTTCGGGTCGGCCTGCGCTAGTCCTTCCTCGAACGCCTGTCGCGCCACCGCCCTGGCGATACTGCGCGTGATCTTGCGCATGTCCACCAGTGGCGGGTATAGCTTGCCGGCTTCGAGATCTTCGGTCGAAACCTGCTTGGCGAGATCGGTCGCCGCGGCGGTGAACATCGAGTCCGTCACCTTGGTTGCCTGGGCGGCGATCACGCCCAGCCCGACACCGGGGAAGATATAGACGTTATTTCCCTGGCTGACGTGGATGGTGCGGTCGCCGTATTGCACCGGCTCGAAGGGGCTGCCGGTGGCGATGAGGCAGCGACCCTCGGTCCACTCCACCAGGTCGTCGGGGCGCGCCTCGGTTTTGTTCGTCGGGTTCGATAGCGGGAATATCACCGGGCGTTCGACGTGCTTGGCCATCTCGCGGATCACCGATTCGGTGAACGTGCCCGGCACACCACTGGTGCCCACCAACATGGTCGGCTTCATCGCCGCGACCAGTCGCTCCAGGTCGATCTTCTCTGCGGGGTCGAGGCCATGCTCGGTGGCGAGCTCGTGCGGCCACGCGAAGGTCTTCTTGTGCTCGTCGAGACCCTCCCGCTGGGTATGGATCAACCCGCGGCTGTCGAGCACGGCGATGGCGCGGCTGATCTCCTCGGGAGACTTTCCCTGGCGCTCGAAGGCGCCGCGCAACTGGTGCGCGATACCGATGCCGGCGGCGCCGCCGCCGAGGATGGCGATGCGCTGGTCAGCCAACTCCTGGCCCATGGCGCGACAGGCGGCCACAAGACCGGCCATGGTCACCGCCGCGGTGCCCTGAATGTCGTCGTTGAACGAGCACAGTCGGTCCTGGTAGCGCTCCAATAGGTCGAAGGCGTTGACCTTCTTGAAGTCTTCCCACTGCAACAGGGCATCGGGGAAGCATTCCTTGACCGCCTCGATGAACTCCTCGACCAGCGCGTCGTACTCCGCCCCCCGTAGACGAGGCTGGCGGTAGCCTATGTACAGCGGATCGTCGAGCAGCTGCTCGTTGTCGGTGCCGACGTCGAGGCTGATCGGCAGGGTCGTCGTCGGGTGCAGCCCGGCGCACGCGGAGTACAGTGCCAGCTTGCCGATCGGAATGACGATGCCACCGGCGCCCTGGTCGCCGAGACCGAGAATGCGCTCGTTGTCGGTGACCACGATCAGACGCACATCCGACGTGCCGAACCTGGTGAGCAGCTCCTTGATACGGCCCCTATGATCGGGGGTGATCCACAGGCCGCGGCCGCGGCGGAAGATCTTGCTGTAGCGTTCGCCCGCCTCACCGACCGTCGGCGTGTAGACAATCGGCATGAACTCCTCGATGTGCTCGGTCAGCAACCTGTAGAAGAGTGTCTCGTTGCGGTCCTGCAGCGCCGCGAGGCCGATGTATTGCTCGAGCGGGTCGTCCTTGCGGGTGATGGCGGCGTAGGTACGCTCGGCTTGCTGCTCGGGTGTATTGACCGCGGCGGGGAGCAAACCGACCAGTTCGAAGGTCTCGCGTTCTTCGTCGGTGAAACAGGTGCCCTTGTTGAGCATAGCGTCCCAAAGCACCTCCTTGCGGCGCTTGGTGACCTTGATGCTCAGGGTTCCGTCTTCGTGGCGTTCAAAGAAATGCGGCATGGACAAGCTCGATTCGAAGGGGAGGAAGGGCACAGAGTACTTGCCGCGAAATTGTAGCCTCTTTTCGTTGCTTTCGCTGTCCGGTTTAGAGGCGCGCGCCTAGCGCCCCCGCAGCCGGGAGTCGAGGGACCAGCGGTCATTGTCCCGCAGCAGAAAGCACACCACCAGCAGCGCCCATCGTGGAATCACATGGCGGTCGAAGGGGTACAGCGGATCCGGGATGAGGTGTCCGAAGGTGACCACCACCAGCACCACCCCGAGTGCGACCAGGGCGTCGCGCGTGCGCCAGCCGATGAGCAGAAGGCCGCCGGCGATCAGTTCGACGTAGGGAATGATGGAGCCGGTGAGCCATAACGACCAGACCGGCAGGAAGGTATCGGCATAGGGGCCGACGAACATATTGGCGGCGTGGGTCAGGGCGCCCATCTGGAACACTTTGAAAACGCCGGCCATGAAGAAGATGAAGCCGAGGATGAGGCGGCTGAAGAGAGCTGCCCAGGCGCGGCCGTGGGCGGAGTCGTCGGGCATCATGGGGCGCGGTCCGCTTGCAGCCGGTGCACGAACTTGGCGACCAGGCGACGTGGCGCGAAGCGCACGCCGACCGACAGCAGCTTGCCAGCCATGCCGGGGATGACATAGGCCCTGCCGCTCATCATCGCGCGGTAGCCGGCCTCGGCGACCCGCTCGACGCTGATCAGCCGTTTGTCGAGCACCAGGCCGGAAGTCTCCATGCCGGCGACCTGCTGAAACTCGGTGCGTACCGGCCCCGGGCACAACGCCGTCACGCTGACCTCCTTGCCCTCCAGCTCCTCGTTGAGGGCCTCGGAGAAGTGCAGCCCGTAGGCCTTGCTGGCGTAGTAGGTGGCCATCAGCGGGCCGGGCTGAAACGCCGCCGCGGAGGCTACGTTGAGCACGCGGCCGCTATTGCGCTCGACCATGGCGGGCAGCAGCAGGGCGGTGAGCTCGGTGAGCGCGCCGATGTTGAGGCGCACCAGGTTCATGGTGCTCTGAACGTCGGTTTCGGCGAAGGGGCCGAAGGTTCCGAAGCCGGCGTTGTTGACCAGGTACTCGATCTCGATGCCGCGCTCCTGTAGCTCGTCGAACACCCGACGGGGACCGTCTACCGTTGCGAGGTCGGCGACGACAACGTGCGCCGTGATGTGGTGCTCGCCTTCGAGCTCGGTGGCGATCTCGCGCAGCCGCTCGCCGCGCCGCGCCACCAGCACGAGGTCGTTGCGGTGCCGCGCGAAAAGACGGGCCAGTTCGAATCCGATTCCAGCCGAGGCGCCGGTGATGAGGGCCGTTTCCCGCATCAGAAGAACGTTGCGTAGTCGTCGAGTGATTTGCGGGAAATGTCGGGAACCTCAGCATTTTCGGCCGGGTACCCGACCACCAGCAGGAGAAACGGTCGTTCGTTGGACGGGCGCCCGAGGATCTTGTTGAGGAATCCCATCGGGCTGGGGGTATGCGTCAGCGTTACCAACCCGGCGTGGTGCAACGCAGTAATGAGGATGCCGCTCGCCAGGCCGACGGATTCGAGGGAGTAGTAGTGTTTGAAAATCGATCCGTCTGGCCGCTTCCCCGAGTTCTGTACGAAGATGGCGATGAGCACCGGAGCGGTCTCGAGGAACGGCTTGTTGGCATCGGTGCCGAGGGGCTCGAGGGCCTCCAGCCATTCCCGCGGCGCCCGGTGATCGTAGAAATCCTGCTCTTCGACCTCTGCGCCTGCACGAATGCGCCGCTTGATTTCGGGATCGGCGATGACGACGAAGTGCCAGGGCTGCAGGTTGGCGCCGCTCGGTGCCGTGCCGGCGGCGCGCAGGCAATCATCGATGACCCGGCGGTCGACCGGGCGATCGGAAAACTCCCGTACCGTGCGCCTGCGATTGGCCTCTTCGAAGAACTCGGCGGCGCGCCGGCGCATCTCGGCGGGAGCGTACTCGCGGTAGGTGCGCAGCGGGACGAATTCGGCTTTGCTCACGATGGGCTCGGGTGATCTCGGTAGGAATGGGAAGGGCTCATGTCCATACGGCCAGCAGGCCCATCAGCGCGATGCCCGCGACGATGAGGCAGAACTTGAAAATTTTGTCACCTTCTTTGGCGAGCTCCTCGTCGATGATGTCGAGGACCGCGACGTAAATGAACGTTCCCGCGGCGAGCGCGTCGAAGCACCCCTCGATCAGGGTGGCGATGCTACCGGACAGCGCCACGGATGCAGCGGTGCCGGCAAGCAACCCCAGTGGGGTCATCATGACGAAGAGCCCGAGGATTTTCTTTTGGCGTGCGGCGTCCATGCCGGCGTTGTGCAGGCTCACCATGAGCGCGAACGCGGCAGAGCCCTTGTGGAACAGGATTGCCAACAAGATGACGACCGAGGTGGATACGTGCGTCTCGAGGCCCAGCGACGTACCCGCGATGATCGAATGCACCGACAGGATGATGGTCAGCACGTAGGGGTACGCGCCGGCTTCGTGGCCGGCGCCTTTCTCGAGGTCGTGGTGCGAGAAGATCACCCGATCGATGAGCAGCAACAGCGCCAGTCCGGCCGTGGCGAGCAGGCCTGCGA
>SMUY01375241.1_pt1 | contig 10755 bp, 10 predicted proteins | sample 2456441 | NCBI WGS metagenome assembly SMUY01 (sample SAMN11095931, study PRJNA526329) | marine sediment metagenome | biome: Marine sediment; feature: Surficial sediment; material: Deep marine sediment; isolation source: Hadal surficial sediment | place: Pacific Ocean | collected 2014-11 | depth...
AAACTCGCCGCCCCGGCGGTAGCCGGGACGGCGAAGGAGGAGAAAGAAGAAAGGAGGAAAGAGGACAAAGGGGAGCTACGGCGGTGGCGCCCGGCACGCATGGCGCAGCCGTCGGCCCGCCGGCGCTTCGCCGTGCGGATCAACTTCAGAGCGTTGGGAGCTTCGCTGCGGCTTGTGTGGCCGACCTCGTGCCGCCAGCACCACCGGCCCGGCCAGAGGCTCGGACGCCCGGAGTTGGTGGTGATGTCCGCGATCGACCATCCGGTGGCTCCGCAAGAGCCTTGAAACCGCGCTTGCAATGACCATCGGAGCAGCCTCGGCCGCGACTTGAAATAATCCGACCGGGGGGACCCCCCGAAAGACTCCGCGGCTGGCCGCATTGGCCGGTGACAGTTCGGCTCATGGCATAAGTCCACATTGCCCATCGGCTTAGGAATCGATGCGACCCCGGCTACACTTTCGGGGCCATGCGCGAGTTCGAGTTGCTCCAGCACATCTTTGCCGCCAGCCGCGACCTCGGCGGCTCGGTGCTGATTCCGCCCGGCGACGACATGGCCCTGCTGCGGCTGGGCGGCGGCCGGCTGCTGGCCGCGGTGGATCAGCTGGTCGCGGGCCGGCACTTCGACCTCGGCACGACGCCTCTGGACCTGGTGGGGCGCAAGGCTGTGTCCCGCGCCTTGAGCGACATCGCGGCCATGGCCGCGCGACCGCTCGCGACGCTGGCCGCGGTGGCGCTGCCGCCGGACTTCGGTGACGAGCGTGCCAAGCGGCTGTTCGACGCCATGCGGAGCACGGCCGATCACTACCGATGCCCGCTGGTCGGCGGCGACATCGCCATCCACGGTGACCGCACGCACCCGCTCCTCTGCACGGTCACGGTGCTGGCCGAGCCGGCGGCGACGCCGCCGATCACCCGGGCGGGGGCCACGGTGGGCGACGTCGTCTACGTGACCGGCACCCTCGGCGGCTCGTTCGGATCCGACGGCCGGGGGCGCCATCTCACCTTCGAGCCGAGGATCGACGAAGCGCTGGAGCTGGCCGAGAGGCTCGGCGCCGGGCTGCACGCCATGATCGACATCAGCGACGGGCTGGGCCGCGATGCCTCGCACATCGCCGCGCTTTCCGGAGTCGGAATCGAGATCGACGCCGATCGGGTGCCCCGACCGGAGGGTATCGATTGGCGGCGGGCCCTCGGCGAGGGCGAGGACTACGAGTTGTGCTTCACCGCCGCCGGCCGCGTTCCCGGCGCCGTGGGCGACGTGGCGATCACCGCGGTGGGGCGGGTCGTCCCCCGCGAGGCCGGCTCCGGTCCGCTGGTGCTCGTCCGAGAGGGGGGCCGGACGCTGGCCGGCGACGATCTCGGCTGGCAGCATGGATCATGAACGTTCACGCGCAGACTGACTCCGAAGCCGACACCCGGGCCCTGGCCGCCCGTCTGGCCGGTCAGCTGCGCGGTGGCGACTGCGTCGCCCTGGACGGTCCGCTCGGCTGCGGCAAGACCTGCTTCGTCCGGGGGCTGGCCGAGGGCCTGGGCCTCGATCCGGCGGCGGTCAGCAGCCCGACCTTCGTCATCCACCACGAGTACGCGGGCGGCGGGCCGCTCGTGCTCGCTCACCTCGACGCCTACCGGCTGAGCGGCCCCGACGAGCTGGAGACGATCGGGTGGGACGACGTGCTGAGTGACCCGGAGACGATCGTCGCCGTCGAGTGGGCGTGCCGGATCGAAGCCGCCCTGCCCCCGAATCGAATCAGCGTCGTGCTGGAGCACCTCGCCGAGCACACCCGAGCGATCACCCTCGGTGCTCCGGACGGTCTTGCCGGGCGGCTCGAGGGGCTCACCGAGTGGCGGCGGCCGCCGACGAGGTGTCCGACGTGCGGCGGGGACGTGGAGCCCGCGGCGGCGGCGCCGTTCTGCTCGCCGCGCTGCCGCCTGGTCGACCTGGGGCGATGGATGAATGAGGAGTATCGGATCGAGCCGTGACTGAGTCACGGACTCAGAAAGTTCGCGGACGATCGAAGCGTCACTCCGTCACCTCGTCACTTTCTTTTCTGCCTTCGGGACTGATCGCGTAGATCTGGAAGCGATGACCCACCGCCTCCCAGCCGTGCTCGGAGCAGATGCGATTCCGCAAGTCGACCAGCTCGTCGTTGGTGAACTCGACGTGCCGGCCGGTCTTGACGCAGACCATGTAGTCGCGCGGGGCCTTGCCGTAGATGAGCTGGTAGTGCGACTGCTTGGAGTCGAAGAGCGCCTGGGTGATGATCCCCGCCTCCTGCAGGAGCTTGATCGTGCGGTAGGTCGTGGCCTTGGAGACGCGGTAGTCGCGCTTCCGCATCTCGAGCATCAGCTCCTCGACCTCGAAGACGTCGTTGAGGGCGATGATCGCGTCGAGAATGTCCGCCCGCTCCGGAGTGTATTTGAGCTGCCGGGACTTGAGGAACCGCCGGAAGATCGCGCACAGGGGGGCCATGGCCGCCGCCTCGGGACCCTCGGCGAGAGGGGGGAGGCCCAGGACCGGCTGGAAGTCGGGGACCATGGATTGAGTGTAGCGGCCTCGTATCCGCGGAGCATTCCCTCGAGGTGTAGCGGCTGGCGCCCGCTCAGGCCCGCCGGACATTGCGGCGTGTTGCCGGAGGGCAGCCGAACGCCCTCCGCGTCCGGGCGCAGCGGCCGATGAATCGGCCGCGGAGCGCAACGGAGCGAGTGTCGGCCCGGAGGGCCGTACGGAGCGCTCAAACCAGTCCCCCCAGCGCCAACGTCATCTGGCCACCGACGGCGGGGGGGGTGGGGGGGCGGAACGCAGCCGACGAGAGTGGGGGCAGCCTGCGTTGGAGCTTGTATCGCCTGGCGAAGAGCTTGAACGTCGCGGCGATCTGCTCTGCGAGCGGACCCGTCCCCCGCATTCGTACGCGTGGGGTCGCGTCGTTGAGCCGCCCCCCGCGAGTCTCTCGAATGAGCCTCTCGATCCGCCCCGAGCGTTGCGGGAAGTGCCGAGCCAGCCAATCCACGAAGAGCGTCTTGACTTGGTGGGGCAGTCGCAGCATGACCCATGCGGCCGAGCTCGCGCCGGCCTCCGAAGCGGCGCGAAGCAGGTGGGGGATCTCGTGGTCATTGAGACCAGGAATGATGGGGGCGATCATGGCCGTGACCGGGATGCCCCGCCCGGCAAGCTCCCGCATGGCTCGGAGACGATCGGCCGGCGCGCTCGCCCGCGGCTCCATTGTCGCGGCCAACTTCCGGTCGAGCGTCGTGAGGCTGATCCCCACCCCGACGGCCCCGTATCTGCTCAGCTCGGTCAGGAGATCGACGTCGCGGACGACCAGGCGGCTCTTGGTCAGCAGGCTGACCGGCTGGCGACATTCGGCCATCACCTCCAGGCACCGCCGGGTGATGCGCAGGTTCGCCTCCAGGGGCTGATACGGATCGGTCACCCCGGACATGACGATCGGCTCCCCGGTCCACTTCGACGACGCCAGCTCCCGGCGGAGCAGCTCGGGGGCGTCGTACTTCACCATGATCCGGGTCTCGAAGTCCAGCCCGCAGGAGAACCCCAACGTCTCGTGCGTGGGACGCGCATAACAGTAAACACACCCATGCTCGCAACCCCGGTAGGGGTTGATCGTCCACTTGAAGCCAAGGTCGGGGCTGTCCACCCGGTTAATAAGCGTCCGCGTGCGATCCCTCAATGCCCGGGTCGCGACCCGCACCCCCCGAACACCATCAGGGTCTCGCGCCGCCTCCTCGAGCGTCTCACCAAGCACCTCCAGGCGAATCGACTCGAAGCGATTGGGAGGGTTGAGCCCTGCACCCCGTCCGCGGGCCGACGGCGGGAGGGACCTTTGGGCTGGATCATCATGCGTGGTCATGAGTATCCTAATATAGCCCAAACAAACCTGAGACTCAAGGCCAGGGCGTTTCCCCCCGGGGCCCCCATCGCTCTCACCGAACCGCCGATAATGACTGTTATGTTAAATCCAGCGGGAAGCCGGGCTTCCCGCTGGATTCTCTGCTTGAGCGCTCCGTACGGCCCTCCGGGCCGACACTCGCTCGGGTGCGCCGTGCCGGATTCGATCGGCCGCCTGATCGGGAGTCGGGGGTTCCCACGCCGTATGATGCCGACCCCTTCGTCGCTCCGTCGCTTCGTCCCTTCCCCTTCCCATGCCCACCTTGTGGTCGCAGACGCTGATTCCCACCGCCCGGCAGGACCCCGCCGAGGCGGAGGTTCCCTCGCACCGGCTCATGCTGCGGGCGGGGCTGATCCGCCAGCTCGGGGCCGGCCTCTACACCTACCTGCCGGCGGGCTGGCGGGCGCTTCACAAGGCGATCGAGATCGTCCGTCAGGAGATGGACGCGGCCGGCGCGGCCGAGCTGCTCATGCCCGCCCTGGAGCCGATCGAGATCTTCGCCGACACCAAGCGCGACCTCGAGTATGGCGAGAGCCTCCTCCAGCTCGAGGACCGGGCCGGGCGGCGCTACGCCCTCGCCCCGACCCACGAGGAGGTCATCACCGAGGCGATGCGGGCCTACATCGAGAGCTACCGACAGCTTCCGCTGACCCTCTATCAGATCCAACCGAAGTACCGCGACGAGCCCCGGCCGCGCTTCGGCGTGCTTCGCAGCCGCGAGTTCATCATGAAGGACGCGTACTCGTTCCACCTGTCCCTCGACGGGCCCGGGGGGCTCGACGAGACATACGACCGGATGTACCGGGCGTACTGCCGGATCTTCGATCGCTGCGGGCTGCCCTACGAGGTGGTCGAAGCCGAGTCCGGCCCCATCGGCGGTTCGGCGTCCCACGAGTTCATGGTCATCTGTGACACCGGCGAGGACACGATCCTCAAGTCCGACCGCGGCGACTATGCCGCCAACGTCCAGAAGTGCGCGATCGGCGAGCGCTCGTGGTCGTTCGACGGGGCCCCCACCGGTGATCTCGACGAGGTGCACACGCCGGATTGCGCGACGATCGACGAGGTGTGCAGGTTCCTCAAGTGCAAGCCGTCCAAGATGCTCAAGACGCTGGTCTACGAGGCGAGCTTCCCGTCCGGGCGCGACCAGGTCGAGTCCCAGTACGTGGTTGCCGTCGTGCGGGGCGACCACGACGTCAACCCCTCAAAGCTCAGGACCGCCGTGGACAGCGTCCAGCCCGGGGTGCTCTCGGTCGACCTCGCCCCGGAGCAGGCGGCCAGGCAGGACGGCTTCGCGGTGGGCTACGTCGGCCCGCACGCCCTGCTGGGGAGATCCGACAAGACCCTCGTGTTCGTCGATCGCGACGCGGCGCAGGGCGAGGGCTTCTGGGTTACAGGCGCCAACAAGGCCGACCATCACGTCAGGCACTTCAACTGGAACAGAGAGCTTCTCGAGCCCCTCGGGAAGACTGCCGGTGACCGGGTCATCGTCGCCGACGTCCGCAACGCACGCGACGGCGACCCCTCCCCGACCGCCGCCGGCGGCACCCTCACCGCGGTCCGCGGCATCGAGGTCGGTCACGTCTTCAAGCTGGGCACGAAGTACTCCGACGCCATGGGCTTCACCGTCTCGGACAAGAACCAGCGGCAGTGCCCGGTCATCATGGGCTGCTACGGCATCGGGCTCGGCCGGATCCTCGCCGCGGCGATCGAGACCAGCCACGACCAAGACGGGATCATCTGGCCGCCGGCGATCGCCCCCTACTCGGTCCACATCGTGCCCATCAAGTTCGAGGGCGAGTTATGTAAAACTTGCCTGGCGGTGGCCGAGCGCCTCGAGGCGGCCGGCATCGACGTGCTGATCGACGACCGCGCCGAGCGGCCCGGCGTCAAGTTCAAGGACGCCGACCTGCTGGGGTGCCCGGTTCGTCTGACCATCGGCGACAAGGCCCTCGCTCAGAACTCCGTGGAGTTCAAGCGCCGCGGCGACCGCACCTCCAAGGGCGACCTCGTCAAGCTCGATGCGGTGGTGGAAGAGGTTGCCAAGTCACTGAGTCAAGTGACGACGTGACGAAGATCCCGCGAGCTGGACCGAAGCTCCCTCCCCGAGGTGATCGCGGCGGCCAGGCGCGACTATAGTATTGTACAATATAGTACTGTCCTATAGTCCCGACCCCGACTTATTGACGCTGCGGGCGCGGTTCCGGCGTCCGGCATCGTAGCTAGAGCAGGTTCCTTCAGGGTGTAGCGAGTTGCGCCCGCTCAGGCCCGCCGGATTCATTCCGGCGCGGCCGTACCAGAGCGAGGGTTTGGCCGGAGGCCGCTACGGGGCGCTCGAAACAGCTCCGAGGAGACGGGCGGGCTGAGAATGACCTCGGCGTCCAGCCGCATCGAATCGACGGACGGTCGTCCCAGTTGCCAGCGGCAACGCTCGACCCCGTCGGCCAGCTCGGAGAGCGTGAGCACCACCTCCCGGAAGACATCGACGTCCGGCGGGGGTGCGAAGACCGCGGCCTGCTCGCTCAGGCTGCGCAGCTGCCAGGCGAGACGGCGGCCCGTGAGGGTGCCGCAGTTGGCCCAGCGTCCGAGCTTGGGCGCCGCCGCCGGGCGCTGCGTGATCGTCCGGGCCATCTCCGTGAGCAACTGCGGCTCGGTGGCCACGATCAGCCAGCTTTCCTGGGGGGCGGTGACCACCGTCCAGTTGAGCGAGACGGTGCTCGCCACCGGCCAGTCGCCGAGAAGCCACCGCGCCGCGGGCGCGAGGTCGACGCTGCGCGGCCGGCCGGGAGCAAAGAGAGCCAGATCGGGGACGTCCAGATGGAAGTTGACGCGCTCTTTGGCCTGGCCGAGACGGTTGAGGGCCAATACCACCTCCACCATCTGACCATCCATCTGCTCGGCCACCCGCTCGGCGCCCGCGGCCGGGCCCTTGATCTCGTAGAGCCGGGCCACCGTCGGGTACAGCAAGTCGAACGGGGGATCGTGCAGCCGCCCGTCCCGGTCCCCCACCGCCGTAATCCGGCGCGGTCCGAGCTGGGCCCGCAACGCCTCGCCGATGGCCGCCTGACCGAGGCTCGCCTGCAGGAACGCTTCGAGCAAGCCGGCGCCGGTCTCGGTCGGCTCGGCGAAGGCCACCACCACTTGCTCTTCGAAGACGTCGAGCACCGACCGGTCCCACTCGGCTTCGGGCGGCCGGCCGGTGAACGGCGGGTTCTCGAACCGGGCAATATGACGCACGTCGATCCGGCCCGCCTGCCAGTCGGCCACCGCCGCCGACCACCCCCCCATCGGCAGCTCATGGCGGACGAAGAGGCCCACGCGGCCGGGGCCGAGCCCGCACGCCTCGACGATGCTCGGGTCGGCCGCGAGGCTGGGCTGCTGTGGCTGGTGCAGCCGGTCGATGACCTCCTCGAAGAGCTCCGATCGTCCCTGGGGGCCGACGATGAGCAGCCGGCCCCGTCGGGCCAGCACCAGCTCCTGCTCGGGCAGCTCCAGCATCGCGGTCTGGTGCCTGGGACCCAGCACCCGCGGCTTCAAGCGCACCAGGATCTGCGTGATCTGGTCGGGGTCGATCTCGGTCACCACCGCCCACTCGACCGCCTGCTCGCGTTGGCGAATCAGCAGGGTGGCCCGCCGGCCCAAGCAGGCGTCGAAGAGCCCGGCGGCGTCGAGCCGGGTCGCCGCGGTGAGCTCCCCCCAGGCGCGTCCAACCTCCCCGCCAGCGAGGACCGAGCGGGCCCAGCGGGCGATGGGTCGGTCCGCGAGCCGGGCCCGCAGGTCCGCCCCGCCCTCGATGTGGAGGTACAGCGTGACCCCCGGCGGGGCCAGCGCGGCGGCGTCGAAGGGCCGGGCCGCGTCGAGGGCCGACGGGGGTGCGGCCTGCGTATCGCAGACCACCAGCAGCAGCGCAGCAACAAGGTTCATGCGCAACGACCGAGAGTTGTTTCGAGCGATCCGTCCGCCCGTCCGGGCCAACCCTCGCTGGGGCACGGCCGCGCCGCAGTGTCCGGCGGGCCTGAACGGGCGCAAACCGCTACACCTTGAATGATCCTGCTCTAGACCCATCGATAAGGTGCAATAGCCGAGAGATCGACACTCTCCGGGATCGGTTGGGCAGTCTCCGGCTCCGGCACCGGCGGGCCGGCCACGGGCTCTGTCTGCGACCGGGGCGCCCACCCGCGCAGCGACTTGAGGACGCGGTCGATCCGGCGTTGGTATCGATGGATGTCCTGGCCGATCGCGGCGGGAATGGTCAGGCCGACGGGGCGCCTGGCCCGCGGGCCGACGTCATGCAGACGCAGGCCCAAATTGACAACCACCAGAACCCCGACCGCTGCCAGCGTCCGCCCGACCCACCGCCGCTGCGGCCAGCGCCGGGCGGCCTGCGGATCGGCCGGCGTGAAGCCCAGCCGGGCCATGACGGTGCCGGTCACCTCCGGCGCCGCCACGGGGCGCTGTAGCTCGGCGAGAATGGACGCCTCCAGGCGCTCCAGCCGCTCCGGTCGACCGCGCGGGTCCCAGTGGCCGCCCTCGGCGCTCACGCCCAGACCTCCTGCACCCGTCGGTGCATCGTTCGGCTCGAGACGATGAGCCGCCGCATGCGTCGCCGGGCGCGGTGCAGGTGACTCTTGACGGTGCCTTCGGGCATCCGCAGGTACTCGCCGATCTCGCTGATCGACCAGTTCTGCTGGTGAAAGAGCAGGATGACCTCGCGCTGCTGCTCGCTGAGCCCGGCGAGCAGCGTGCCGATCAGGCTCCGCGCGTTGGCCAAAGTCTCGGACCGCGCCGAGGCGCGGCCAGGGTTGACGAAGTCGCCCTCCCGCAGGGCGATCGCCTCCGTGTCGTAGCTGGGGCCCATCTTCTGGATCGAGTTGACGTACAGCCGCTTGGCGATCGTGAACAGCCACGTGCTGAAGCGGAACCGCGTGTCGAACCGGTCGAGGTTCTTGAGCACCCGGACCAGGGCTTCCTGGACGATGTCCTCGGCGACCTCCGGGCGTCCCGACATCCGCAAGATGAAGGCGTACAGGGCCCCCTGGTGGGCGAGGATCAGTCCCTCCACCGCGTGGGCCTCGCCCGCCTTCGCCCGGCGAATCAAATCGATCTCGACTGAGCGGTCCAGCAGGGCCATGTCCGAGAGTACTTACCACCGGGGCGGCGGCAGGTTGCCGCCTGGGGTGCCCGCTAGGGCGGCCAGCGAGCTCCGGGGGGCGGCCGTCGGGCGAGGGTGAGGCAACACGGTCGGCTGCGGGTGGGCGTTTGTCAATTCGCGGTTCCCCTTCGGGGACCGCCGAATGTCTATCTTGAGCGCTCCGGACGGCCCTCCGGGCCGCCCCTCGCTCCTTTGCGCTCCGCGGCGGATTCGATCCGCCGCTGCGCCTGGACGCGGGTAGGCGTTCAGCGGCCCTCCGGGCCGACACTCGCTCCGGTGCGCTCCGCGGCAGATTCGATCGGCCGCTGCGCCTGTACGCTGGCATCCATCCGCAGGGCCCTACGGATCGCTATAACAATCTCCAGCGGCGAATTCATCCGCGGTCGCTCTTGGACGGACAGATATGAAGCACTTCGTAACGTTCATCACCGTAGGCCTTACCCTTCTCGCCTGCCCGGCGTCCGTCCCGCGGGTCCCCGGTGAGCAGCGCGTGCTGCCCGTGGACACGTCCAAGATCGTCTCGCTCTGGACGATGGGGGGGCACAACGGCCGGCTTGCCGACAAGATGCACAGCCCGCTCATGCGGGGCGACGGCACGACCTGGGACGAGTTCATCGAGCAAGAGATCGTCCCCGACCTGGACTGGGGCGTCCGCACGGTCATGGTTCACCTTCCCTTCGGCAAGACGGGCACACCCAGAATGATGGACTTCGATTCGTACATCCACGCCCAGGACCGGGGCCTCGACAAGCTCTGGCGGGGCTTCTCGAACGCTTGGCGAAGGGTCGCCGATGGGTGGTACACCGATGGCGAGCCAGTGCGGCTGATCTTCTACCTCGGATCGCTGAAGTACGACCGGAGCATGGCGATGCTGCTCGAGGACCCGCGCAAGCCCGACGAGTGGCTCTTGCGCGTCCGGACGAGCATCCGGCCGATCCTCGACGCGGGCGGCGAGCTCGCCTTCGATACCGCCGGCGTCTGGAAGCCCGACGATCCGGCGTATTGGTTCGTCGGGATGATTCACGCGATGGGCGCCGGCGGCTGGATCGAGGGCACCGAGTACGGGTACGTGTGGGGCACCTCGATCGAGAACCAGGAATTGATCTTTCACGGCCACCTTCGACACCTGCCGGTCACTGCGAACCACCAGCAGTACTGGAACAACATCGCGGACGTCGCGCATGGCGGCTGGCGGCCGGTCGAAGGTCATCGCTGGGCGCAGGTCGACGACCCGGACCGCGAGGTGCTCCTGATGATCAGCGGCCACTCCGCCCCGCCCAACCCCGACGGAACCCCCAAGACACTCACCCAGATCGCAGCGACGTACCACGAGTGGGCGCCCCCGATGGTCAGACGCAACCTGAAGCACGGCTTCGCGTCCGCGGTTTCGGTGCGGCGGCTTCGAGCCCAGGGGATCACGATCGAGCAACTCGTCCGGGGGGAGTGATCGGCACGAGAGCGGCCCGTTGTACGCGACGCGGCCCGCCGCGATCGCCGGACGTGGAGTGCCGTCACCCTTCGTCGGCGTCCGCCGGCCCGTCAGGATCGTCCGGCTCGGCGATCTCGGCGTACTCCGGCGTGATGTCGAGAGTGGTGTGGTAGTCGGCGCCGTCGGGCAGGCGCTGCCGGCCCTCGACCCGCACCATGAGCATCAACGCGGGGTCGACCAAGAGGTCGAACCGACTCACCGCCTTCGC
>SMUY01262478.1_pt1 | contig 10753 bp, 7 predicted proteins | sample 2456441 | NCBI WGS metagenome assembly SMUY01 (sample SAMN11095931, study PRJNA526329) | marine sediment metagenome | biome: Marine sediment; feature: Surficial sediment; material: Deep marine sediment; isolation source: Hadal surficial sediment | place: Pacific Ocean | collected 2014-11 | depth 0-1...
CGACATCGAATACTCACTGCAGGACGGCGAGTACTGGATGCCGTACCGCCAGGTCCTGGCGGGCAGGGTGCGGATCCCGATCGTCACCGACATGGTGATCCCGTTCGAGGCCACGGCGACGTTCGACGAGTACGAGATCAACACCGGTCGTCGAATCGTGTTCACCGTGCCGGACCCCGATTCGGCCGAGGCCCGCCAGGCGCTCAAGGACCGGCGAGAAAAGATTCGGGCCGCGCGGCGGCACGGCGAACGGTACTACGACGACTCCACCCGGACGGTCGATTACACGGGGTACTGGGCCGGGGGACGCTACCAGGTGCACCGGCCCCCGGTCGATTCCCTGGAGCGATATGCCGGCTGGACCGACTCGTTGACGCTCGATCCCGATCCTCAGGACGATGAGCGCATGCGCCAGGCCGAGGCGGAAGTGGCCCGCCTGGCGGAAACCCTTTCGGGTACCATGACGGGTGTGCCCAGCCGGGGCATAGCCTACGAACGGTTCGCCGACATCCTTCGATTCAACAGGGTCCAGGGATTGTCGGCCGGTCTCGGCTATCAGGTGAAGGTGCCGTGGCTGTCGTTCACCGATGCCCTGGGAACGATTCGGTTCGGTATTGCCGACACGCGCGTTAACGGAAAACTTTCGCTCATCAGGGACGCGCCGGGAGGCCGGGTAACGGTCAGCGCCTACCGCGAGGTGGCCGAGGTCGACCGGTTCTTCCGTATTGGCACCCTGGGCAACTCGGTCAACGCGGCGTTCACCAGTCACGATTACGCCGATTACTATCTGGCTACGGGTGCCTCGGTCGGCTTCGAGACGTCCATCAATCGCGATCTGCAACTGACGCTGTTCGCCCGGGTGGAGGATCAGCAAAGCGTGATCCGCGAAGTCGGTTCGGGCCTGAACGGCTTGTGGAGCGACAACCAATTCCAGGACAACCCTCCGGTATCCGTGGGGACCTTCGGGGTGGTGGGCTGGCGGTTCGACGGGACCGCGGGGATGGCCTCGTGGCGGGTGGCTACCGATGCCTTCATGGGGTCTGCCCTGGCCGCCGGGCGGCTGTACGGATCGTGGCGCCAGCCGCTGCCGGACGCCACCAGGCTCACCTTGGCGCTCGAAGGCGGTGTCTCGACCTCGGACGACATCGCCCAAGCGCAATTTCGGCTGGGAGGCCAGCAGTCGGTGCGCGGGTTCCCCTACGGGTTCAAGCGCGGCCAGGCGTTCTGGGCCTTCCGGGCCGATTGGGCGCCCTTGCGCGGCACGGTCCGCCCGGTGCTGTTCATCGATTCGGGGCAAGCCGGGTCCGTGTCGAGTCTGGGGAACGAGCCGCTCCTGGTCGGTGGCGGGGTTGGGGCCTCGTTCTTCAACGGGTTGCTGCGCTTCGATTTGAGCGGGCCCTTCGCCGGCGGCGCAGGGGAGGGCGTCCGGTTCGATATCGTCTTCGGTGCCCTTCGCTAGCCCGGTCCTCGTCCGCGGACGGGCTACCGCGCCGACGGCTGTCGCCCTACCTTCACCCCTCATGACTGCCCAGCCGTTTCTCATCGACGAACGGGTCCGCTGGTCCGACGTGGACGCCGCCGGGATCATCTTCTACGGCTCCTACGTCCGGTTCTTCGAACTGGCGGAGACCGAACTGTTCCGGGCCGCCGGACTGACCTACGGCTCGATGTTCGACGAGTACGACATGTTGCTCCCCCGGGCCCAGGTCCATGCCGATTTCCATTATCCGGCACGTCTGGACGATGTCCTTCAGGTCGCAGCGTATATCTCCCGGGTGGGAAACAAGTCGATCACCATGCAATTCGACGTGATGCTGCTCGGCGCCAATCGGTTGGTCGCCGATGGTCACTTGGTGCTGGTGAGCACGGATCGCACACGACTGGCGTCCCGGGTGCTGCCCAAGACGTTCGTCCGCCGCCTCGAGCCGTTCACCCTCTCGGTTGACGAGGCCCGGCGACAACTCGGATGGGCGAGGGCGGGGGCGGGGACGGGGACGGGGGAGGGGCCGGACCGGTGAAGTCCTTGTTGGTCGCTGTGGTAGTCGCGGCGCTGGTTGTCGCCTGCGACTTCGGCCCTGACCCCATGCGCGTCGTGTGGCAGCGCGACACCGTCAGCGCGGAGTTCTCGCTGCCGGTCCATGCGGTCTGGTGCCAGGAGCGGGGCTGGCTCGAGGTGGTTGGCGCCCGAAGCGATACCGGTGTGGCGTTGGCCATCTTCCCTTCGGATACCATCATCACGGGACGGTATCCCATCGTGCCCCCGCTGGAGCGGACCGACTCGATGCGGCCGTTGGCGGTCGTGGCTGTCCGCTGGTTTTCCCAGGACGAGCTGCTGTCGTTCGAGGGCGTAGAGGGAGAGGTCGTGGTCGAGCACACCGTCGAGGGGTTGACCGGGCGGTTTCATGCCCGGCTTCAGGCCCCGATGGGTATCGACAGTCTCCGGCTCGAGGGCGAGTTCCGCCGGACGCCGGTGACGCGGGGGGGCATCGAGTGCCAGCCTATTGAACAGGATTCCGCCGGTGGCGAAGGCGCGGAGGTGCTAGATTAGACCCATGGATACTACCTATTACCGGAAGGGATTCGGTCTCAAGCAGGAAATACAGGGGTTACTGACGGCCGACTATCACAGCCGGGTGGTGGAGGCGATCCAGGCCAACGACTATCTGCTCGAGGTCGGCCGGCTGACCTTCCGGCTGGCCCGGGAGTTCGGGTTCTGTTACGGGGTCGATCGTGCCGTGGAGTACGCCTACGAAACCCGGCGGAAGTTTCCCGACCGGCGCCTGTTCCTGGTGGGCGAGATCATCCACAATCCCCACGTCAATCGCAAGATGGAGGACATGGGGATCACGTTACTCGGCCGGACGGCTGACGGGGAGTTCGACTTGGCCGGGCTGTCGGTCGACGACGTGGTCATTCTGCCGGCCTTCGGGGTCACCATCCACGACTTCCAGCGTCTCCGCGATCTGGGATGCGTGTTGGTCGATACCACGTGCGGTTCGGTGCTGAACGTGTGGAAACGGGTGGAGCGATATGCCAAGGAAGGCTTTTCCGCCATCATCCATGGCAAGCACTACCACGAGGAAACCAAGGCTACCGCCAGTCAGGTCATGAAGTATCCCGGAGGCCGGTATCTCATCGTGCTGAACATGGAAGAAGCACGATCGGTGTGCGACTTCATCGAAGGTGGCGGTGACGCCCAGGCGCTGGCCGGCCAATTCCACGACGCGGTGTCGCCTGACTTCGACTTCGAGCGGGACCTCAGCCGCGTGGGGCTGGCCAACCAGACCACCATGCTGTCGGGTGAGTCGCTGGCGATCGCCGAGGAATTTCGCAAGAGTCTGGTCCGGCGTTATGGGGAAACCTCGATCGAGGAGCACTTCCGGACGTTCGACACCATCTGCTCGGCCACCCAGGACCGGCAGGACGCCGTCGTCGCCCTGCTGGAATCACCGCCCGATCTGATGATGGTGGTGGGCGGCTTCAATTCGAGCAACACCCACCACCTGGCTGCCATCTGTGCCAACCACGGGGTGCGGACTTATCACATCGCCGATGCCGGGTGCATCGATCTCGACACCGGCGTCTTGAACCATCAGGCCGTGACCGACAAGGCTCCGACGGAGGTGCGGGAGTGGTTGGGTGATGCCCGCGACATCGGCGTGACCGCCGGGGCGTCGACGCCGAACAACAAGATCGGCGAGACCATCGCCCGGATCTGCGTGCTGGCCGGCGTGGATCTCGATGCGGCCATATCCACGCCAACCTGACCGCTACCGATCGGTCGAGGTGGTACCGGGAACGGGAGAGGGCGCCACGGCGTCGTCTCCCGTCGTCCGTTGGGCCAGGCACGACACCGCCATCTCCGCGACCGCGGCGATGGTGTGGGGAGCGCTCCCCTCCGCTCGGTTGTTCACCAGGAGGTAGGCCGGAATCCTGGCGTCCAGCGCGGTCTCGATGAGACGGACCAAGTCGCCGCGCAACTCCGGATTGACATCCTGAACCCGATCGTACGGGGCAAAGCGATCGACTGCCGCTTGGTACGCCCGCCCGGGCCGCAATAGTGCCCGCGCCACGATGAAGGGCGCCGTGATCGAGTCGGCCAGCGCTAGTTGCTCGCCGATCGGCGGCATGCGGGTCCAACTGTTGAACACGTGGCCGACGCCGTGTTCCCGCAACACCGCGAAATAGGCCGGATGCAGGAACTCGGCGTTGCGCACCTCGACGGCGTAGCGGACCGCCGAAGGGAGTCGGTCGAAGAAACCGTCCAGGAGATCGGCGAATCTCAGGGGAGTCATCCGGTCGTCCGGGTGCATCGCCTGGAACTCGAAGATGAACGGTCCCAGATGGTCCGCGAAGTGCTCCAGGTAAGGGTCGAGTACCTCGGCCAGGAATCGGTCGGCGTTGAGGAAATCGGGGTTGTGCTCGCCGGCGTGAGCGGGATTGCGCGGCTCGCTGTGCCGGTGGACGGTGATCCGGTCCCACACCTTGCTGAGGCACGGGAAGTCGGGAGGCAGGGCATCGGCGTAGCGGCGCAAGGTGTTTTCGGTCGGCGGGCGGTAGAAGGTGGAGTCGATGCCCACCGTGCTGAACAGGGGGAACCGGGCGTATTCCTCCAGCATCCGCGGGCCGGCGCCGGTCTTGGGGTAGTCTCGGGAATAGACCAGGCCCCTCCACCCCGGGTACGTCCAGGACGAGGTTCCCAGGTGTATCAGGTCCGGGAGTGAGGCCCGGAGCTGCTCGAGCGCCTGAAGGTTGACTGCCACTAGTGGACCGTAACCGTTAGATCGTTGGTAGGGCAACCGGCCCGACGATCGCGGTTCCGCTGATGAATCCGCGGCTCGGCGCCTGCGGCGGGGGACCATGAATGGTCCTGGGGTGTTCCGTCGTTTACCACGGATCTGGCAGCGCCGAGCCGACGTTTTAACGTCGGAATAGGGCTGCAAGACTGCCGTGGTCGATTGTGCCGTAACATGATTGTGTCGGCCGGTCCGACTCTTGTCACAGCGTTATTGCCCCACGATGCGGTACACGCTGCTCCCCGCGATGATGTACAATTCACCGTTGGCGTCCTGACCAAAACTGGTGATGCTACTCGATGGCATGAGCGCCGCCCACTCGGTTATCTCGATGGCCTGTCCGTTGCTTATCCTAAAGCTTCGGACCCACCGGGCGCAGAAGTCGGCATAGAAATACGTGCCGGCCAGTCCCGTGATGCTCGCGCCATGATAAACGTAGCCGCCGGTTACCGAACAGGCTCCATTCGAGTGGTCGTAGTCCAGCACCGGCATCGTCAGTCCGGTTTGATTGCAGGTCGCCGCCTGGAAACAGTTGCTCCCTTCCATGGTGTTCCAGCCGTAGTTCTCTCCTCCGGCGCTCGAGGCGGGCTGGAAGCTGATCTCCTCCCACAGGTTCTGCCCGACATCGGCGAGGTACATGTCGCCTGTCTGCCGGTCGAAGCTGAAACGCCAGACGTTCCGCAGGCCGTAGTTCCATAGTTCCTGACGGAACGTTGCGTGTCCGAAGTAGGGGTTGCTGGGGGGGATGACGTAGGGGCTGGCGCCGTCGACGTCGATCCGCAGGATGGATCCGAGCAGCTCCGTGCGGGACTGCCCGAAGCCGTTGGGATCGCCGCCGCTGCCACCATCACCTAGACTGATGTAGAGATAACCGTCGGGTCCGAAGGCGATCTGTCCTCCGTTGTGGTTGGAGAACGGCTGGAGCACGTTGAGAATGGCGGTTTCAGCCGAATTGGCCACGTCCGGGTTGCCCGATACGGCATACTCGGCTATGCGGGAATCTCCGTTTCCCTGGGTGTAGTTGACGAAGAACCGGCCGTTGGCCGCATAGTTGGGGTGAAACACGATGCCCAGAAGTCCGCGCTCCCCGCAGCAGCTGACTCGGCTGCTGAGGTCGAGAAACGGCGTCGGCAGCAGTGTGCCATTGCTGATGATGCGGATGGCGCCGGCCTGTTCGGCGACGAACAGGCGCGGGTCGCCCGGCGGCGCCGTGAGGTCGAGAGGCCGGTCCAGGCCACTGGTTACCAACTGTAAGGCGAGATTCGGCGCTGGCCCGGGCGGCGGAGACGGTGGCGGTGGCGGTGGCGGTTGAGGCGGTGCAGGAGTCCCTGGTTGACTGGGTTGTGCCGGCGAGCTGCAGGCCAATAGCAGTCCCGTGAACAACAACAACGATTGACGCATTCCGGTCTCACAGGCTCTCGGTGACAGGACCATTTCGATCCCGCTAGGTAACCTATCGTGGTGGACGATTACTGTGCGATAGGTCACACGGGGGGTCTTCGAACTTCGCTTCCCGTTTTGGGAAGGATCATGGATATGTGGGTCAGTTCTAGCGGTGCCGCGCTCACCATAGGGTTGTGCTAGGCCTTGCGTGCAATGCGGTCGAGCCGGTCGAGATCGGTGATGGTCAGGGAAACGACACCGAATTCCTCGGTGACGGTCCCCCGTATCAGAAACGGGCCCTGATCGAACAGCACGTGGCCCCGTTTGCGGTAGAGGTCGGGGAACAGCACCGATTCGATCAACCCGTGACCGTCGTCGAAGGTGGCGAACTGCATCGCCTCATCCTTGACGGTCCGCACCGGTTTGGCCGTGGTGAGCATACCCGCGACCAGGACCGAACGCCCAACGTGGCGGTGCAACTCGGTACTGCGACACAGCCTGAAGCGGCGCAAGGTGTCTCTGTGAAGCATCATCGGATGACAGCCGGTAAGGAATCCCAACGCGGCATGTTCCTCCCGCCGCCTTCGCTCTTCAGAATACTCCCTGAGCCGCGGAACATCCTCCAATACCACCCCGCCGCCCCGCCGCCCCGCCGCCCCGCTATCAACCCAATCCACCTGCCCTCCCCGATCCCTCTGCCCCCCCGCATCCAGCTGCCACAATAGCATCGGCCTGGTGTAGCCATCGGTGATTGAATCGAGCGCACCGATCTTGATCAGTTGCCGCAGGTCGTCTGCCGGCAAGCGCGCGCGTTGCTGCAGGTCTCGAATGCTGCGGAAGGGCCCCGCGTTGCGGCTCTCGAGTAGCCGCTCGCAGGTGGTGTGAGACAACCCTTTGATGAACTGGAGCCCGATCTGGAGCTCCCGGCCGCTACCGGTACAGCGGTACTCGCTGGCGTTGACGTCGGGAGGGTGTACCGTGAGCCCCATCCGCATGGCCTCGGCCAGGTAGGCAAACGGGTGATAGAACCCGCCGCCGTTGGCCAATACCGCCGCCATGAACTCGGCGGGGTAGTGGGCCCGCAGGTAACAGGCGTGCTGGGCCACCTGGATGTACGAGCAGGAGTGTCCTTTGCAAAAACTGTATCCCGAGAACGACAGGATCATGTCCCACACCTGCTTGCTGGTGTCGGCATCCCGGCCCAGGGCGGCGGCGCCGGCAAAAAACTCCTCGGCGTAGGTGGCGAGTCGCTTGGTCGGCCGCTTCTGGGACAGAGCCTTGCGCACGCCGTCGCCGGTTGCGAGCGACATGCCGGCGAACGCGGCGCAGACGTTCACCACGTCTTCCTGATAGACCATGATGCCGAACGTCTCGCTCAAGACGTCACGCAAGGATGGATGCAAGGGCGCGTACGGTGCGCCGTGCAGGCGTTCCAGATAGTCCCTGATGTATCGGTTGGAGGCCGGGCGGATGATGCTGGTGTTGAGGACGAGGAGGTCGAACGTGTCGGCCCGCGACTTGGCGCACAGTTGCCGGGACGCCGGGGACTCGGTGTAGAACACACCCATGGTCTGGCCGGTGCGAAACAAGGCCTTGGTAGCTTCGTCGTCGCCGGGGTCCGACGATGTGTAGTCGATCCGCCGTCCCGTGTGCCGGTGCACGGCGGCGATGGCGTCGCGGATGACCGCCAACGACCGGTTCCCCAACAGATCGATCTTGATCAGTCCGGCGTCTTCCGCCCCGTCCTTTTCGAACTGGATGACGGGGACGGTGAGATCGGGATGGCCGTCCAGTCGCTTTACCGCGGGCTCCGTGGGGACGTAGTCGGTCAGTGCCGTCGGCACCACCACCACGCCGCCGGGATGGAGCGACAGGTGCCGGGGAGTGCCCACCAGCGGTTCGGCCAGCCGGGCGTAGTGCTGCCACGCCTCGGGGAGGTTGAGTCCCCGGAAGTTGGGGTGGCGGCGAATCAGTTCGTCCAGTGGCCCCGCGGCCCCGTGCCAGGGGATGCGCCGGGTCACCTCCCGGATTTCGCCGGCGGGGCGACCGTGCACCTTGGCCACCTCGCGGATCGCCCCCCGCAATCGAAAACAGTTGTGATTGGACACCATGGCCGACTGCGGATGCGGATACCGCCGGAAGACGTAGGCCAACACCCGGTCGCGCTCGTCCCACGGAAAATCGAGGTCGATGTCGGGTGGATCGCGCCGCTCGGGATTGAGAAAGCGCTCGAACAACAACCCGGCGCCGAGCGGCTCAACGTGGGTGATGCCCAAACAGTAGCTCACGAGGGAATTGGCTACCGATCCGCGACCGCAATGGGTGGGGCCGTGCCGGACGATGTCGTGTACCACCATGAAGTAGTCGGCGAACCCCTTGAGGCCGATGATGTGCAGCTCGTGTTCCAGTCGATCTCGGGTAATCGGAGCGATGGTTCCGTACCGCCGCCGAGCACCTTCATAGGCGAGGGTACGCAACTGCGCCTGGGCGTCGGTCGTGTCCGGCAGCCGGGGAGCGACAGTGCGGCCGATGGGAATGCGGTAACGGCACCGCTCGGCCAGCTCGACGGCGGTGCGCAATCCTTCGGGATAGTCCGGGAACAATCGCATCAAGTCCGCCGCCGGGCGCAGCCAGGCCTCACGCGGCCAGATCTCGCGTTCGGGAAGGGCCGACAGCGTGGTATTGAGGGCAATGGCTCGCAGCAGCCGGTGCCGGTTCCAGTCTTCGGGGTGGGCCCCGATCACCCCGTTGGTGACCACGGCGGGAAGGCCCAGTTCGCGCGCCCGGGCCAGGACACGATGACGATGCTTCCCCGGCCGAAGCTCGGCGTAGAGATCCTCGGGGCCGGTTAGACGATGAACCCGCTCCAGGAATGTCAGATCCTGTGAGATGAGAATCAGCCCGCGCCGATCGGTGGCGAGTTGGGCCGAGAGGATCAGGTCGCGGCGCCAGTGGATGGCGCTGATGGCCCGGCACAGTGACGCCCAGCCGTGTTCGTCGGTAGCCAGGGCCAGGGTGTCCTGGCCGTTGGCCACCAGGTGGGCGCCCAGGATGGGACGGATACCGGCTTCCTCGGCGGCGCGCTGAAACTCCACCGCGCCGTACACCCCGTTGGTGTCGGTGCAGGCGAGAGACGAGAACCCGCGCTCCACGGCGGCCGCGACCAGCGCCTCGGGACTCGAGGCGCCGATGCCGAATGAGAAGTGGGTGTGGACGTGGAGATGCATGAGGAGTGCGCAGGTCGCAGTGCGCAGTGCGCAGGCGATTGGTGAATGGTGAAACTGAGGCCTGTCGGTTTCTCGTTACTTCTTCTGCCGGACAGCCCCGCCGCCCCGCCGCCCCGCCTTCATCCATGGCGGCCTTAGTTTGGTGATGCGCGCGAACACCGGGCAGTTGCGATCGTGAGCGCCGGGCAGATACCCGGTGCTGATCAGGAATTCGCCGGTGATTTCACCGCCGGTGAAGCGGAACGTCTGCTTGAACAGCTTGACCCACTCCTCCTTCGGGCGAGGGTGGTGTCGATCGAGCCAGACGGTGAAGGATCCGTGGTCCTGTTGCAGTCGTTGAATGACCTGGGCGTTGTGGATGGCGGCGTCGACCTTGAGGCGGTTGCGAATGATGCCGGCGTCGTTCAGCAGGCGCTTGCGGTCGGCGGCGCGGTAGCCGGCTACGGTGGCGATGTCGAAATCGTGGTACGCCCGACGGAAGTTTTCTTTCTTCTTGAGAATGGTGAGCCACGAGAGCCCCGCCTGGTTGATTTCCAATACCAGGCGCTCGAACAACGCCGAGTCGTCTCTGAGTGGGAAGCCGTACTCGGTGTCGTGGTAGGGGCCGTGCCATGGGTGGTTGGTGGCGGTGGTGCAATAGGAGGTCATGGCTGCGCTTGTGGCTGGTGGACGGTGGACGGTGGACGGTGGACGGGGCGTAGGGCGTAGGGCGTGGGACGCGGGACGCGGGACGCGATTGAACTTGCGTTCATGTCATTGAGCCGCAAGTGTCGTTCGCTGCCCTCGCTGCCCTCGCTGCCCCGCCGCCCCGCAGCCTCGCCTTCTCTCCCCAGCGAGTGGCGATGCAATCGAGGGCGCCTTGCAACTTGGTTTCCCGTTGCACGGATGGGGAGGGAATCCGCCACAGATCCAGCTGACCGTCGGCCTCCAGCAGCCGGTCGGCGGCTAGGGCCATGTTGCGGATGGCGATTCGCTTGACGTTGGCCTTGAGGAAGAGCCGTCTGGCGGCGTGCCACAATTCGACATCGAGGTTCCCCGATCTGAGCGCGACACTCTTGCGCAGTTCGGTGAAGTCGGCGTAGACCAGGCGAATCGACAACCGGCGGGCCACCAGTTGCCGTCGGCGCAGGCGCCGGCCGATACGCTCGCTCATCCGGCGCAGCAAGGGATGCAACACACCGAGGTCGTTGGTGTCGGTGGCCAGCGTGTGGGCCGCCTGGAACTGTTGCCGCACCTCCGGCGGGAGCACCGGACGCATGTCGATTCCCCGCGCGCGCGCCAACAGCGTGCGGCCGGCCTCGTTCAATACCGTGGTGACCTGCCGTTCGGTGAGTGCGGCCACCTCGC
>SMUY01141801.1_pt1 | contig 10749 bp, 6 predicted proteins | sample 2456441 | NCBI WGS metagenome assembly SMUY01 (sample SAMN11095931, study PRJNA526329) | marine sediment metagenome | biome: Marine sediment; feature: Surficial sediment; material: Deep marine sediment; isolation source: Hadal surficial sediment | place: Pacific Ocean | collected 2014-11 | depth 0-1...
ACGTCGCGGAACCCGAAGAGAGCTGGAGTCTGGCGACATTTAAGCGGCGGGCGGACGAGTCGATCGCGGAGGTACAGAGGCGAAAACGGCTTCCGCTCCTGGTTGGAGGAACGGGACAATATGCCACCGCCGTCCTGGAAGGCTGGGTGCCGCCGCCGAAAGCTCCCGACGATTCCATCCGAAGCAAATTTGAGTCTCTGGCCGCGGAGCACGGGCCGTCCACGCTGCACGCGCGGCTGGTTAAGGTGGATCCCACAACCGCGCGCGAGATTGATCCCGCGAACATTCGGCGCGTCACACGTGCGCTCGAAATTTACGAGCTGACGGGAATCCCGCCCAGCAAACAGCGCCGCGCCAGCCCACCCGATTACCGAATCCTTCGACTGGGCCTCCAATTGCCCCGCCCCGAGCTGTACGCCCGCATCGATCGGCGTATCGATCAAATGTTGGAGCGAGGGTTGGTCGACGAAGTGCAGGCACTGCTAGATCGCGGGATCGGGCTGGATCATCCACCGATGTCCGGCATCGGCTACCGCCAAATCGGAGAATATCTACTCGGTGAGCGGAGCCTGGAAGAGGCCGTGGCGGAGATGCGTCGATTGACCCGGCAGTTTGTTCGGCGTCAGAGCAACTGGTTCAAAGCGGACGACCCCAAGATTGAATGGAACGAGGTCACTGAGGAGCTGGTGGGTCGGATCATCCTCCGCATCCGATCCTGGTTGCAGGCGGACTAAGGGGAGATCTGGACCAGCCCTAAATATACAACCCCTGCCATTACGGCAGTGATAGGGATCGTCAGCAGCCAGGCGTAAACCATGTCGCGCAGGACATGCCAGCGTACCTTGTTGGGCCGCTCTCCCGCTCCGGCCCCCACAATCGCAGAGCTCATCACATGCGTCGTGCTGACCGGGCCACCCAAAACTGAGGCGCTAAGGATCACCCCCGCTCCCGCGATCTGCGACGTGAAGCCGTGGATGGGCCGTATCTTATAAATCCTGCCCCCGAGGGTACGGATCAATCTCCAGCCTCCCAACACAGTGCCCAGGGCGATTGCAAGTGCACTGATGAGAATCACCCAGGTCGGTATGAAAAAAGTCTCGATGCGCCCAGCCGATAAGAGGCCCAGCGCTATCACTCCCATGGTTTTCTGAGCGTCGTTGGATCCATGGCTCAGGGCCAGCCCTATAAGCGTTGGAATTTGCAGGCGCCGAAAACCGGTATTGACGCTGGGAGCGGAATTGCGAACAACCCACCGGGTGATGCGCATGGCCGAGAAGCCAACCACCAGCCCGATGAGAGGCGACAGAAACAGCGCGGTCAGGATTATTAATAATCCATCGACCCGAATCGCAGAAAACCCTGCGGCCAGGACGGCCGCTCCCAGCAGTCCTCCCAGCAGTGCGTGGGACGAGCTGGACGGGATACCCAGATACCAGGTCACCAGGTTCCAGATCACGGCCGATATCAGAGCCGCCATCACAACGGTCTGTGTAATGGCTTCCGCCACCAGTAAGGAACTGCCGATGGTGGTAGCGACCGCGACTCCGAACAAGAAGGGGCCGACGAAAACCGCGCCGGCAGCTATTATTAGCGCGACCCTCGGCCGCAGCGCGCGCGAAGAGATTACCGTAGCTACCAGGTTGGAACTATCGTGCAACCCATTGAGGAAGTCGAACCCTAGAGCCAGTGCGATAAATACATAGAACATCGAGACGGAGCATACCAAAACGGAGGCGTGCGCGCCAAACGGCGGTGAATTTAAGACAGGTCAGGCAAACCTCGGCGCCTTTGCGAGCTAAAGCAAAAGAAGTGCGGATTGTTGCAGATCGCTCAAGGAAGGGATTCTTTTCTTACCACCGCGTGGACCGCCAGGACCGTGAGCGAGATGGCCAGGGCAGGAGCCGCCGCAAGCCTGGGCGCGGAGAGCAGGTGTGCACGACTGCTGTCCAGCAGCGCTCCCCATTCGGGGATTGAGGGATCTCCGGCAAGGCCCAGGAAGGTGAGCGTCGTAACCGCCAGAAAGGCCCAGGCAAAATAGGTCCCCGCATAGGAGGCCAGCTCGGGCAAAGAGTTGGGCAACAGATGGCGGGAAGCGATCCAAAGCCGGCCGCCGCCGCTGGCACGAGCGGCCATCACATAACCCTCGGTCAGGAGCCGTCTGGCTATCGTACGCGTCACCCTTCCGAAGCTGGGTGCGAAGCCAATCCCGACCGCCAGGACCACCGCCGCGATCCCGGGTCCCCAAGCAGCCACAAATAACATGGCTAGCAGCAAGCCGGGAATGGCGAGCAGCACGTTCGATAACCAATTGATAGTTAACTCGTAGCGCCCGCCGACGACAGCCGCGGAGAATCCGGCCGTCCCGCCCACAGTCAGCGTAACTGCGGCCGCCAGCCCGGCTAACAGCAGGCTCAAGCGGGCGCCATACATCATTCTCACTAGAAAATCTCTACCCAGGGCGTCCGCTCCGAGAAGTAGCCCGGCCCTGGGCGGCGCTAGCGGGGCGAAGAGCGATTGATTGGGGGGATTTGGGCTCAACCAGGGAGCCAACAGCGCGATGCCCAACATCGTAACCAGCCAGCCCCATGCTAGGTATCTCGTCACTAATTCATCCAATCCTTAGTAGAACCGGGAAGCACTTCATTCCTACAATTCCTGTCCGATGAAGGTCCCAGTCGCACCTCGTTTCGGGCCTAGGAAGCGTCGCACGCCCACACGGAAGGCTGCTGCTAACGCACATCCCGCTTCGTTGAAATCCTGAGAAGGTCGCACCCGCGACCTGCCCCTTTTTGCGCCATGTCATTGCGAGCGTAGCGAAGCAATCTCCTCCTGAGTGTTGGGGATTGCTTCGTCGCTGCACTCCTCGCAATGACATGATCCGAGAGGTCAACATGGAGATCCCTCACCGATATTGAGGAGTTGATTGCCACACGCAATCGGATCGTGGAAATTCGGCCGCAACTTGGTTCGGGTACTCATCTAGCCGGACCCCCGCAGGCGTGGATCCAGGACCCAGCCAAGCCCGTCCGCGAGCATCTGGCTTCCCACATAGATGAGGGCCGCCAGCGCTACAATGCCTTGTGCGACCGGAAAATCCGCTTGAAGGATGGAACGGACAAGTGTCCGTCCCAGGCCCGGACGGGAGAATACGGTTTCGGTCACCACCGTTCCTGCGAACAGGAACGCGGCCTCCAGTGAGATCAGAGCGATCGCAGCGGGCAAGGCCGGCCGCAGAGCATGCCAATAGATCCTTCGACCGCGGCGCAAACCACGCGCCTTAGCCGCCAGGATGAAGGGCGAGCTCAAGCTGGATTCAAGCCCAGAATGCACCGCGCGCGCGAACGGGCCGGCTGCCGCGAAACCCAGCACCAGCGCTGGCAGCCACAGCTGAATTCCGCGCACCCGGCCGCGAGCCAACAAACTCACAATTAACAGACTGATGACACCGGTAGTCGCCACCGGAAGTGAGGTGGCCAGGCCCGAAAGCGTGGTTGCAATGCGCCGCGCCGTGGGCCGGGTCTTCCAACTACTTATGGATCCCAGCAGGATTCCAAGCGGCAGTGCAAAAACCAGGCTGAGCGTCGCGAGTTGCAGGGTGCTCGCCAATTGGGAACCAAGGATAGCGGCGACCGGCTGTCCGGAGTAGAGCGAAACGCCAAGATCGCCGCGCGTCAAATTGGTGAGGAAGTGGAGATATTGCTGGAGAAGTGGGAGGTCGTACCCGAGACTGCGACGTATGGCCTCGGCTTGTGCCGGAGTCGTGAGTCCCTGGGAGAGCAGGCTGGCCACCGGGTCGCCTGCCGCGAGCCGCAGCGCGAAGAAAGTTAGCGAGACAGCCGCCAGGGCGGTCACTAATCCGGCACCCAGGCGGCGTGCCAGCGCTACTAAGGCCGTAATTCTAGATCGTTCAGATAGGGGAACCATCCCTGAGCAGAAAAGCGGAGTCCTTCTACTTTTTGGCTGGAGCCTACTAAATTCACATAGTCACGCACCGGAAGGATCAGCCACTGGTCGCGAACCTGCGCCGCGAAATCCTGGTAGAGCTGTTCGCGACGATCCAGGGAAGTGAACGATTCGGCAGCTGCATCCAACAGCGCGTCGAGTTCCGGATCTCGATAATCGCTCCAGTTGAAGAAGCCCTCGGAGTCGTAGAACGGGCGCAGAAGATCGGGATCCGTGCCGAACGAGTTCATCCCGATGGCGCTGTATTCGCCCTGCGCGCGCGCCTCGTTAAGCGGTCCGAATCCAGGCGCCACCGTCAGAGTCACGCGCGCGCCAAGCTGCTCCCATGCCGACGCGACCAGCTGGCCGACTTCCGGGTTTGAGCCCCAGGGTGGGACAACCAGAGCAAGCTGAAGGTCAGCATCCCCCATGCGGCGCACGTCGCTGCCATCCGGTAGAGTCCAGCCCGCCCGCTCGAGCAGCTCGGAGGCGAACTCCGGATCGAACTCGGGAAATGCGGAGTCGGCCGCGAAGCCGAATGAATTCGCCGAAAGCGGGCCGGCCGCGACCGGGGAATACCCGCCGAAAACGGTTTCCACAATTCTGGATCGATCGACCCCGAGCACCAGCGCTTGTCGAACCGTAACGTCGTCGGTTGGGGCGCGTGCCGTATTAAAAATCAGCTGCAGAGGCTGGCCCGGTATAGGCACCGGATCGATGTTGAAGTCGGATGATTTTGCCAGCCGATCCGCTTCCAGGTGGGGCAGCTCCCCGATGATGTCCACCTGACCGCCTTCCAGAGCCAGCGCACGCGTGGCCGGATCCTCGTAGAAGCGAAACGTGATCCGATCGATGGCCGGCGAGTCCCTGCGATAGATTTCCGGAGCCCAGGCGTAGTCCGGATTGCGCTCGAGAACAAGGCGATCGTTGGGAAGGTATTCGACAAAACGGAATGGGCCGGTTCCCACTTGATGGAATTGGTATTCAGCTGGGCCCCAGCTTTCGAGGGCGCGCGGCGAAGCCATGCCCAGGTACACCTGCGACAGGGAATCGAGCAGAGGTGCGTAGGGTCGATCCAGACGAAACTCTACTACGTTGGGACTGAGTACTTCGACTTTATCGAGCGGCCCCAGCATGGCGGCCGCCTTCTGAGATCGGTGATCCGGATCCCGCACGTATTCAATGTTTGCCACCACCGCCGCCGCATCAAAATCGGTGCCGTCGTGGAACACGACGTCCTCGCGCAGGATGAAGGTGTAGCTCAGCCCGTCTGCGGAGATGGACCACTCCACCGCCAGTCCCGGCACAAATTCGCCGGTGTCTGGATCCTGGAAAATTAACGTGTCGTAGACGGAGCTCAGGGGAATCCCAAGCTCTACGGAGGCGTTGATGTGGGGATCGATTCCGGTAGGTGCCAGCGTCAGGCCGTAATTCAGCTCGCGCTCGGCGCCCGGATCCGCGGCGCAGCCCGACAGCAGCCCCAGCAAGAGAGCAGCACCCCCAAGGCTCCAACGCCAGGTACCCGGCCGTCTTAGAAGCTGCATTTTTCCATGGAGTGAAAGGAGGTACGAGAAAGAGATATCTCCGAGTGCCCGGCAGATCATATCATGGCCATTTCAGAGAGATTAGAATGCTGGCTGATGAAACTCACACCGGTGCGCAAGCAGTATTTGGACATCAAGCGTCAGTATCCAGACGCGATCTTGTTCTTTCGGCTCGGGGATTTCTACGAGACTTTCGACCGCGACGCAGAAATAACCTCCAAAGAGCTGGACATCGTGCTTACCTCGCGCAACGTGGCGAAGGGCAGTCGCATCCCCATGGCAGGCATTCCCTACCACGCGGCCGAGAACTATTTGATGCGGCTGATCGAAAAGGGCTACCATGTGGCGATCTGCGAACAGGTCGGAGACGGCCCGGTGGAGGGTCTTTTCCCCCGGGAGGTCGTCCGAGTCGTCACCCCGGGCACGGTCCTGGAGGCCGGCCTGCTGCCCGGCGATGCCAACAACTATCTGGCAGCGGTGGTGCTGGATCGCAACACAGTGGGTGTGGCTTATGCGGACGTCAGCACCGGTGAATTTGCCACCACTCAAATAGAGTCGCATGACCCAGCCAGCGCAATGCGGCAGGAACTACACCGGCTCGCTCCAGCCGAGATCCTCTATCCAGAAACCTTATCCATGGGAGATTCGCTCTCTGGCCACCTCACGGCGCTCTCAGAGTGGCATTTTGCGGCCGACTCCACGGAAGAGGACCTCAAAGTCCATCTCAGCGTCAGCCACCTGGAGGGTTACGGCCTGGAAGGTTTGCCGCTCGCCGTCCGCGCGGCAGGAGCGATTATCCACTACCTGAAAGATACGCAGTCCGCGGCTCTCACCTCGTTGACCAGCCTCTCGATCTACTCGATCGCAGATTTTATGGTCCTGGACGCGGCCACGCGACGAAACCTCGAATTAACCGAGACCATCCGGACGCGCCAGGTCGATGGCTCACTCCTGGGCGTGTTGGACGGCACCGTCTCGCCCATGGGTCGCCGGACGCTCCGCCGCTGGGTCAATCAACCGCTGGTCGATCGGGCGCGCATCCACTCGCGATTGGCACACGTGCGGGCCCACTTCGAGAACGGACTTCAGCGATCGGCACTGCGGAACGAACTCAAGCAGCTGCCGGATCTCGAGCGGATCACCAACCGGGCCGCGGCCGGCGTTGCCACGCCGAGGGATTTGGATGCCCTGCGGCATGCGCTGAAAGCGATTCCGGGGCTCAAGGGACGGCTCGCCGATGAGCCGCTGGCGGAGCTCGGAGATCGGCTCGACCCCTGCCGCGAGCTGCTGGAGGAACTGGAAGCGGCGCTGGTCGATGCCCCTCCCCCCACGCTAAACCGGATCGGCATAATTAAGACGGGTTACTCGGATGAATTGGATGCCGTGTTGCAGGCTTCACGGGGAGCACGGGATTGGATCGCAGATCTCGAAGCGCAGGAGCGCGAACGCACCGGAATCGGCAGTCTCAAGGTCGGATACAACAAGGTCTTCGGCTACTACATCGAGGTCACCAAAGCCAACGCGGAGCGTGTGCCGGATACCTACATCCGGAAGCAGACGCTGATCAACGCCGAGCGCTACATAACGCCGGAAATGAAGGAATACGAATCTCAGGTGCTTTCGGCGGAGCAGGAAATTCGACGGCTCGAGAAAGCTCTTTTCGCCGCGCTCTGCCGGAAAGTCGGCGGTAGCGCCTCGAGGCTGCTGGAGAGCGCGCGCACCCTGGGGGAACTCGATGCCTACGCGGGCCTGGCCGAGACGGCCGCCAGCCGGGGTTGGGTACAGCCCGAAGTTGTGGAGGGACAGGTGCTTGAGATCCGGGACGGGCGACACCCGGTAGTTGAAAACTTTACGTCGCGCTTTGTGCCCAACGACGCGGTGTTCGAGCAGGGGGAGCGTATACGGGTCATCACCGGCCCTAATATGTCCGGTAAGTCCACCTATCTCCGTCAGGTGGCGCTGATCGTGCTGATGGCCCAGATAGGAAGCTTCGTGCCTGCCCGCTCGGCCAGGATCGGATTGGCGGACCGAATCTTCTCCCGCATAGGCGCGCAGGACGAAATTCACGCCGGCCAATCGACCTTCATGGTCGAGATGCTTGAGACCGCCAACCTGCTGCACAACGCCACAAACCGCAGTCTGCTTATCCTGGACGAGATCGGCCGGGGGACGAGTACCTACGACGGATTGTCGATTGCCTGGGCAATTGTGGAGTTTATCCACAGCCATCCCCGCCTGCGAGCGCGGGCACTCGTGGCCACCCACTACAACGAGCTCACGCGGCTGGCCGAGAGTCTGCCCGGGGTGCGTAACTACAATGTGGCGGTAAGTGAGGAGCGAGGAAAGGTTGTCTTCCTACACAAGATCGTCCCGGGTGGGGCCGATAAATCGTATGGCATTCACGTGGCTGGACTGGCGGGCCTGCCGCGCGGCGTCATCCAGCGCGCTCAGGAACTGCTGCTTGAGCTTGAGGAGCGGGGAGGAGGCGATCATGGATCGGCCTCGTCCCAGCTGCCGCTTTTTGCAGGCAAGCATCCGATACTTGACGATCTCGAGGCATTATCGGTAGATGAACTCACGCCGCTGGAGGCACTGAACCTGCTCTACGAGTGGCAGCGGCGATTGACTAAAACAGACTAGGGCATCCGGGATCCGTAGACGGCAACAACAAGCGCCCAGCTGGGCACTTTCTTTCTCCACCTTCCGGGGCCTACCGACTTACGAGGTGGATTCGAATACCAGATCCGGGTATTCTTGCCTGACTTCCTCGGCACCCTCCAGCCCCAGCGTTTGGAGCAGCTCTAAGATTAGGCCGGCCTTCTCTTCCGCGTCCCGACGCGACCAGGTGCGCGTCTTTATCTCTACGAAATGATCCTCATTTTTGGGTTCCAGCAGCTGGTCAATGTTGATAAAAAAATCTTTGTCCTGAAAGCGAATTAGCCAGCGCCGTCGATCCTTGTGAATCGTAAATTGATGTTTCGGCTTGAAGTACTCCCGATAGAATCGCTCGCTGTAGGTCCCGGGGGCGATGAACCGCGATCGAGAAAGCAGCACCGATTGCGGGAATTCTCGTTCGGCCGCCGGGCCAATTAACGTCAAGCGATAACGAACGTTGTAGACCTCTCCCGATTCGTCGATAAACTCGTCCTCTCGGTACCTGATCCGACCTTGCTCAGGTGCATCGAAAGTGTAATAGGTGTCGTACTCCCTGTAATGCACCGAACGAACAACGTCCAGATCGCCGGATTCGAGAATGTCAACAAGAGCCTTGAGATCGGGAAGCCGCATCTTGACCTGAACCTCGTAACTCTCTTCCTGCTCCGCGCCGCCGATAGCGACCAGCTTCGAAACCACCGAGTCCTCGCGCTCGAGCAGAAAGGCGTCTATCCGTTTGGCATATTCCGCGGCGGCCTCAAGCGACTTCTCGGGCTCGATCGTCTGGAGCTGGCGGTCCCTCAGCAGCCAGCGGCCTTCCACCATGACATCGGTGACGTCGGTCGACTTGGTGGCATAAACTAGCCGCGAATAAATCGCGTCGGGGTCGTGGTCGAAGTGTGGCAGAGAGTGGAGGGTGTTGAGGTCGATCAGGACGAGATCGGCGCGCTTTCCTACTTCCAGCGAGCCCGTCAGATGATCCAAATACAGCGCCTTCGCTCCGAGGCGGGTGGCCATCGCCATGACCTGACGCGCGGGAGCTGCGGTTGGATCGTGGGTAGTGGCCTTCGCTATGAAACTTGCCAGCCGAAGCTCCTCAAACATGTCTAAGTCATTGTTGGAGGCCGGGCCGTCCGTGCCGATGCCGACATGAACGCCGCGCTCCAGCATCTCGGTGACGGGCGCAAACCCGGAAGCAAGCTTTAAATTGCTCGAGGGATTGTGTGAGACACCGGCTCCGGCATGCTGGAGGGTGTGGATCTCACCCCCATCGATGTGAACGCAGTGGGCCACCAAAACCTTGGCCTCAAAGAGGCCAAGCTTTTTGACCCATGGGACCACCGGCATGTCGTAGGTGGCGCGCCAGTCCTCGACCTCTTGCAGCGTCTCAGAGATGTGAATATGAAGCGGCACGTCGAACTCCAGCGCGAGTTCGGTGCACTCCTTCAGGATTTGCTCGGTGCACGTATACGGGGCATGTGGCGCGACCGACGGAACGATCAACGGGTGTCCGCGCCAGCGCTGGATAAATTCACGCGTCGCGGCCAGCGAATCCTCGTAGGATTCGGCATCCGGCGAGGGGAACTTCATCACCGTCTGACCCAACACCCCGCGCATTCCCACCTCCGCGACCGCTTCGGCGACCGTGTCTTCGAAGTAATACATATCCGCGAAACACGTGATTCCGCTGCGGATCATCTCGGCGCAGGCGATCAAGGTACCTAGACGGCAGAATTCGGGGGTCACGAATTCCCGCTCCACGGGCATCATGTAACCGAGCAGCCACACGTCTAATTGGCGGTCGTCCGCCAATCCGCGCAGCATCGTCATGGCTGCGTGTGTGTGGGAGTTGATCAATCCCGGAATCAATACCTTCCCATCACAGTCGTAAATTTCGGCCGGCTGAGTTTCCGCCAATAAATCCTGGGTGGATCCGACCGCAACAATTTCGCCCTCATGGATGGCCACCGCCCCCTCCGGGAAAACCTGGAAGGAATCGTCCATGGTGACCACATGCGCGTTTTTGAGAAGAAGTTCGGCCTGTGCCATCGTGGGAGGATTATAGCAAGCCGGAGCTTGAATCTGAATCCGGTCGGAGCGGCTACTGGTGAAGGCGTGCGGGGTCTGGTTGTACAGGCAGGTCCGACTCGTATAATCGCCGTGTCATGCGTGCGGTAGACGTGATTATCAAGAAGCGCGACGGTGGGGAACTCACTTCGGAAGAGATCGAGTTCTTCATAGGCGGATTCGCGCGGAACGAGATCCCGGATTACCAGGCCGCGGCCTGGGCCATGGCGATTTTGCTCAAGGGAATGACCCCGCGCGAGAGCATCGACCTTACGCTGGCCATGGTGGCCTCCGGCGATCAATTGGATCTATCAAACGTCGTGCCGCTCGCAGTGGACAAACACTCGACCGGCGGGGTGGGGGATAAAACGACCTTAGTGGTGGAGCCGATGGTCGCCGCATGTGGGGTGCCGGTGGGCAAGATGTCCGGCCGCGGGCTGGGCTTCTCGGGGGGTACGCTCGATAAGATGGAATCCATCCCCGGATTTAAGGTGGATCTCTCTACAAAACAATTTTTGCGCCAGCTGAGGGAAGTAGGCCT
>SMUY01006599.1_pt1 | contig 10746 bp, 8 predicted proteins | sample 2456441 | NCBI WGS metagenome assembly SMUY01 (sample SAMN11095931, study PRJNA526329) | marine sediment metagenome | biome: Marine sediment; feature: Surficial sediment; material: Deep marine sediment; isolation source: Hadal surficial sediment | place: Pacific Ocean | collected 2014-11 | depth 0-1...
AGGCCCGCCGCCACGATCAGGGGGACGAGAAGGCCCGGTACCAGCGTTCGTGCCCGCGCTCGTGCCCGCACTGGCGCCCGCCCTGTATTTGGTCCTTCGCCAGGCTCCTCCAGGACGGTCGTGTCGCTCATCGGGCTTCCTGGATCAGCCCCGTAACACCGCCTCGATGTCCACCAGCGCATCCTCGAGCGTTGCCTGATCAATGGTGAGAGGAGGCGCGAAGCGGATCACCTGGTGGTGTGTCTCCTTGGCGAGAATTCCCCTGGCCTGAAGAGCCTCGCAGAACGGCCTGGCGGTGCCCGACGCCTCCTTGATCACGACGCCGATCATGAGGCCACGACCACGAACTTCCTCGACGTGAGGAGAGCCGATATCACGCAGCCGACCCATGAACCACGTGCCGAGCTCATCGGAACGCTCCGAAAGTTTCTCATCCAGGATGACACGGAGTGAGGCTCGTCCGATCGCCGCTCCCAGCGGATTTCCGCCGAACGTGGAGCCGTGGTCGCCCGGCTGGAAAACGTCCATGAACTCGGCGTCGGCGATCGCGGCCGAGACCGGGTAGATTCCGCCGCCCAAAGCCTTACCCACGATGAGGACGTCCGGCCGGACGTCCTCCCACTCGCAGCAGAAGAGGCGTCCCGTCCTTCCGAGCCCCGTCTGGATCTCGTCACCCATGAACGCGATGCGCCGCTCCCGGCAGATCTCGGCGGTGCGGCTCAGGTATCCCTCAGGCGGCACGATCACACCACCTTCGCCCTGGAGAGGCTCGACCAGGAACCCGACCGTGTGCTCGCTGACCGCCGCCTCGAACGCATCGGCGTCGCCGTAAGGAACCAACACGAAACCAGGTGTAAACGGGCCAAATCCCTCACGGTACTGGTCCTCGGAACTGAAGCCGACGATGGTGGTCGTTCGCCCGTGGAAGTTGTTTTCACAGACGATGATCTCGGCTTTACCCTCCGGCACGCCCTTCACTTGGTAACCCCACTTCCGGACCATCTTGATCGCCGTCTCCACGGCTTCGGCGCCCGTGTTCATCGGAAGGGCTTTTTCGTATCCGGTCGCCTCGCAGAGGTCACGCACAAAGGGTCCCATCTGATCGTTGTGAAACGCCCGCGACGTCAACGTCAGCTTCGACATTTGCTCTTCGGCCGCCGCCACGATGGCCGGGTGACGATGTCCCTGATTCAGAGCCGAGTAGGCGGAAAGCATGTCGAGATAGCGGTTCCCGTCCACGTCCCAAACCCAAGCGCCTTCCCCGCGCTCCAGCACGACCGGGAGGGGTTTGTAGTTGCGAGCGCTGAACTGGTCGGCTTCGGTGAGAAATAGATCGGTCTTCGATGCGCTGGCCTGGGTCATGGCACTGCTCGTGTGAAAACGTTGGTGAAAACGTGGTCGTGTGATAACGCGGCTACGACAGACGTGGGCTACTATAGTGGCTACTCAGCGGTTCCGGTACACCACCTCCGCCACGACGTCTCCGACCATAAACAGCGTCTGGGCACTCGTGTTCGCCGGTACGTCCCTGGGGGTGTGCCAGAAGGCGTGGGCCGGACCGTATTCGAAATCGATGATGTCGGCCACGGGAATACCCGCGTCGATGAATTGGATGTGTTCGTCCACCACCCTCGAGGTCTGGTCCATGGGAAAGAAGCGCCGGTATCCAAGGTCGGCCGCAATGCCCCAAATACGCTGAACCACCTGGCCCGCACCCTCCATGGAGTAAGCCTCGATGGGAAAGCTGGGGTCGGCATCCCCGACCATATCGAGGAGGATTCCATAGGCGGGCGGGTTCTCACTCCCGATTCCCCCCACGTAGTGCCGGGCGCCCAAGAACATGTCTGCCGTGGACGGCCCATAATCCTCGCCGTCGGTGAAGAGAAGCTCCACACCTCCGGGCGGACGTTGCTCGTTGAACATTCGGGCCAGCTCCAGGAGAATCGCCGTGCCCGAAGCGCCGTCGTTGGCGCCGGGGACCGGAAGCTCCCGGTCTGCTTCCCCTGAGGCCTGGTCTGCCTTCGGCCGTGTGTCCCAGTGTGTGAGGAGGAGCAGCCGTGAGCCGTCGGCGGGACCGAACCGGGCGATCACGTTGGTCAGAGCAAGCTCGTCGCCCTCAGCGGTCACATGTTCGAACGGGTCGAGAAATACGGTATCGGCGAGGGCTCGCAGCTGGGTCTCCAACCACTCCAATTGCTCGGTATGGCCTGGGGACCCGGGTATGCGGGGCCCGAAGGCCACCTGTGTCTCGAGATCTTGAAAGGCGCGGACCCCGTCGAATGCCGGACGCTCGGCCCGGAAGGTCACGGTGCTCCCTCCGGCATCCCCACCACCACACGCGGCTGCGACAAGCGGAATCGCGGTCACCAACATCATCCATCGCTTCATCACGTCTCCCACACTTCCCCAGTCACGACGCGGTCATCTCCCCAGTCGCGACGCGGTCACTCCCCCAGTCACGACGCGGTCATCGCTTGGGCCGCATGTTCTCTGATCTTCAGGGTCATCGAATAGAAGCCGTTCCTTCGATTGACCGAGAGATGTTGCCCCAGGTCGAGCCCCTCGAAGAACCCTTCCAGGTCGGTCGAAATAATCTCCTCCGCCGTCTTGCCCGAGTACAACATGAGGAGTATCGCGACGAGCCCTTTGACGATATGGGCATCGCTGTCCCCCCGAAACACCATTTCGGACGGGTCGGAGCCCTCGGTGGTGACGAGCCAGACTTGACTCAGACATCCTGGGACCAAGTGCTCCTGATCCCTGAATTCTTCCGGGTAAGGCTCCAGCTTCCGTCCGAGCTGGATGAGGTATCGATAGCGGTCCTCCCAAGAGCGTAACCGGTTGAAGCGCTCTGCAAATTCGTCGGGAGTCATAGAAGGCCTTCGAAGGGGTATGCCGGTCAGCCGGCCGCCGAGCGGCTGGATCCACCGCTCAAGGAAATCGCCTCGAGGGCGCTGAGCAACTCTTCCGCCACGAACGGCTTCTTGAGGAAAGGAATATCATACCGTTGACAGAGAAGTACGTCCTCCTCGTCCAGCCCGGTCCCACTCATGACCACGGCTCGTGTGTCGGGGTGTTCCTTGAGAATGCTCACCGCGAGTTCGACACCATCACCGTCCGGCAAGATCTGGTCGAACACCAGTATATCGGGCACCTCCTTTTCGAGGTGCCGCCGCGCGTCCTCGACCGTGGAACCGAGTAGAACCCGGTGGCCTTCATCGCTGAGAACCCGGTTGAGCCAACCCAGCACCGCCTCGTTGTCGTCGATCGCCAGCACGGTCGATGGAGGGGTGGTAGGCAGAGGCGTCCCACCGACAGCGAGTAGAGTCAGATGGTCTCCGTCTTCGTGGAGGTCGACCGTGACCTGCGCCCCAGGCGTGACCTCACCGTTCGCGACCATGGCAGCCAGCGGCTGCGTCAAATGAACGTGGATGATCCTCTTCAGCTCCCTGGCTCCGTACTCCATACTCGTCCCTTTTTCGAGCATGAAAAATCGGGCTGCGGGAGCCACCTCGATGTCGAACGATCGGCTGCCGAGTCGATTCTGGACATGGCGCTGAAGTTCGACCACGTGTTGTTCGAGAATCGCCACCAGAGACTCGTTCCCCAACGGACGATACGTGATGACGGCGTCGATCCGGTTGACGAATTCCGGAGAGAAGTGACGCTGGACCGCCCTGAGGCCCACGCGCTCCAAGTGCGCGGAGAGGTCGGCCCCGGGGCGCCTCGGCTCCGTGTCGAAACCCAAAGTCGGCTGCAGCTCGGACAGCATGTCTCTTGCTCCGAGATTGCTGGTAAGGAAGATCAGCGACTTCTCGAAGTTTACCTCAGCACCGTCTCCCAACCGGAGGGTCGCTTTGTCGAGCACGCCGAGCAGTAGCTGAGCCAAGGACGGCGCCGCCTTTTCGATTTCGTCGAAAAGAACCAGCGTGAGGTCGCACCCGTCGCTCGCCATTTCGTCGAGCACGAGCTGGTTCAGGCGCGGCTCGGTCTGAGCATGTCCCACGTACCCAGGGGGAGCCCCGATGAGTTTCGCCACTTCATGCTCGCTCTGGAACTCACCACAATCGATCTTGACCACGTGGCGCGCATCGCCGTGGAGGACTTCGGCAAGCGCTTCGACCGTCCGGGTCTTGCCCGTACCGGTCGGTCCGAGCAGGAGGAACACACCGACCGGGCGACCTTCCGGAGCCAGCCCCGACCGGTGTAGCTGGATGCTCGGTACGATATGCTCCAGGGCGTGAGCCTGCCCCACCACCCGGCTCGAGAGGAGCCCGATCAGTTCGTCGGTGCGGAAGTTCTGCATGGGCTTCCGATCCGTTGCCGCTCCTTCAGGCTCGCTCACGTCAAATCTCCAACCGCGCGTTCTACCGCTGGCTTTTACCGCAGGTTCTCCCGCGGGTTTCTACAGACCCTTTTTGACCCACCATCACTGATTCAAAATATCGGCAAGCTTCTGACCGAACACAAACCACGGGTTTCCCGCCAGTTCTACCGCTGGGCTCTAGCAGGGGTTCTACCGCCGGGCTCTAGCAGGGGTTCTCCCGCCGGGTTCTAGCAGCGGTTCTCCCGCGTGGATCTACCGCGGGAGATAAAGAAACCGGGCCCGCGCCGCTTCAGGCGACGCGAACCCGGTTGAGAGTCCGTGGCTTCCCAAACTCCGGTTCAGCAGATCCTGGCGACCGCCCTCATCCGCACTGGCTGTATCCACAGATGTGGCATTTCACGCAACCCTCCTCGAACGAGAGTTGGCCGGCGCTGCATTCCGGGCAGCTGCCCAAGAAATTCGCCTGATACCCAGAATCCAAAGAGACCTGTGACTGGGTCCCACCTTGAGCTCCACCCGCGTCGACGGCAACACCCAGCGGAAGTGTCTCCTGCACACCTTCCTTCTCCGCCATGTACCGCTCGATCGCCTGGCCGATTGCATCGGGTAAAGAGAGCACTTTGCTCGGGCCCACTCCTACGGCGCGATCCGACGAGACCCCCCGAAGTTGGTCTTTGACGGCTGAAACCGGGATTCCGGAACGGAGGGCGAGAGAGATGAGCCGCCCGACCGCCTCGGCATCCGCCGTCGCTGCTCCACCCGCCTTCCCGAGCGTACAGAACACCTCAAACGGGTGGCCGCTCTCATCCTCGTTGATGGTGACATAAAGATCGCCCAGAGGTGAGTTCATCTTGAGCGTGCGGCCCCGGAGCATGGAGGGGCGTTGACGCTTGTGGCGAGCCGCGGCAGCGGTCTGATCCCGATCGTCCCGTTCGCGGTAGACCTGGTCGAGCTCCATCCGGAGCTCATGTAGAGACTCCCGCGCATCCGCGAGCATCTGTTCGAGAGCCGCCACGTCGCCGCTCGACTCCTGCTGGTCTTCGGCGGACTCCTGTGGATCCTTACCGGTCTTTCCAGTCGAGAACACTTGTCCGGACCTCGACCCGTCGCGGTACACCGTGACACCCTTGCAGTCGAGTTCGTACGCGAGTTGATAGATCTTCCGGACGTCGTCCTCGGTGGCCTGCGTCGGAAAGTTGGTGGTCTTGGAGATGGCGGAATCGGTGTGTTCCTGGAACGCCGCCTGCATGCGCACGTGCCACTCAGGGGAAATGTCGTGAGCGGTCTTGAAGACGGCCTGTACCTCCTCCGGAACCTCCGGAAAGTGAATGTGACCCTGCTCTGCGATGCGGGCCATGAGGTCTTCCGAGTACCAACCCTCCTCCTGAGCACGAGCCACGAAGGCAGGGTTCACATCCGGCATCATCGAACCGGCCTGATTGCGCATGAACGCGACGGCGAAGATCGGCTCGATACCTCCAGAACACCCAGCGAAGATCGAAATCGTGCCGGTCGGCGCCACCGTCGTGAGGTTGCAATTCCGGAGCTTGAGCATCGGGCGAATACGTTGTCCGTCAGAGTCCCGGGCACAACGATCGTCCGGCCCCCAAATGGACTCCTCCCAGGCCGGGAAGGGCCCACGGCTCTCCGCGAGCTTCTCCGAGGCATTACGGGACTCTTGGTTCAGGAATCCCATCACCTTCCGGCCCATCTCGACCCCTTCGGGGCTGTCGTAGGGGATCCCGAGCCCGATGAGCATGTCCGCCCAACCCATGACTCCCAGGCCGATCCGGCGAATGGTCTGAGCTAAATCGGTAATCGCTTGCAGAGGATATCGGTTGGCGTCGATGACGTTGTCGAGGAAGTGCGTGGACAGATGAACCGTCTGGCTGAGCGCGTCCCAGTCCACGCCATCGGCCGGATCATCACCCGGCACATGACCCTCTTTGACGAATTTCGCGAGATTCACGCTGCCCAAGTTGCACACGTCGTAGGGTAGCAGCGGTTGCTCACCGCACGGATTCGTGGCCTCGTACGAACCGAGCTTGGGCACCGGGTTGAATCTGTTGGCCCGGTCGATGAAAAACGTCCCCGGCTCGCCGGTCTTCCACGCGCCGTGAATAATCATGTCGAAGATCTCGCGGGCGTCGTTTTGGCCGACTACTTCGTCGGTCGTGGGGTCCACCAGGTCGTAGCTCTCGCCCGCCTCGACCGCCTCCATGAACACATCGGTCAAGGCCACGGAAATGTTGAAATTCGTGATCTGGGAGGTGTCGTCCTTGCAGAGGATGAACGAACGGATGTCGGGATGATCCACCCTGAGGATCCCCATATTCGCCCCCCGCCGCGTCCCGCCCTGTTTCACGACTTCCGTGCTCGCGTCGTACAGCGTCATGAACGAGACCGGCCCAGACGCCACACCCGTGGTCGATTTGACCCGTGCACCGCTCGACCGCAGTCGGGAAAAAGAGAAGCCTGTTCCACCGCCCGATTGATGAACGAGCGCCATGGCCATGAGCGTATCGTAAATGCCGCTCTTTCCGTTGGAGAGAGTGTCGTCCACCGGCAGAACGAAGCAGGCTGAAAGCTGTCCCAGAGGACGGCCGGCGTTCATCAACGTCGGAGAGTTCGGCTCGAATTTCCCGGTAGTCATGAGATCGTAGAACTGGCGGGCCAACTCTTCCACGGCTGCCTCCGAGGCCCCGTAGTCCAGGTCGGTACTTGCGATGACCTTGGCCACACGCCAGAACATGGCCTCCGGCTCCTCGATAGGCGTTCCGTCAGCTCCCTTCTTCAGATATCGCTTGCCCAGAACGATCCGGGCATTTTCAGAGAAATTCGCCTTCGGAAGATCTTCTGGTAGGGGCTCCTCGAAATTTGGACGCTCAGCGCGTCGGGCCTCCCGCTTCATACGTGCGCTCCGGACGAAACTGTGGAGAGGCGGTGGAAATCTCCGCCTCGGAATGTTGAAAACCGACGAAACCCGCCTCGCCAGTGCACTTCCTTTGTGGAAAATGGCCTGAGGCATACAAAATATTGCGGCCGTACAACCTACGCCCACTACATCTTGTGGTCAAGAGGCCTGTTCAAGGAGTACAACGGGTCTGATCAGAACGCCAGGATTGCCCGCGCCAGGACCAGAGATCACGCGAACATCATGCGCCAGAACAGTGCCCTTTCGAGAAAAATCTGCTGTACAACCGACATCCCCACGGGTACGATTCGGGTAGAGCCCGACGTTCAGGATTCCAGGCCTGGCAGCCCTCATCGGAAGGCGACCCTTGAAAAGAACAATCCGCCGCATCCTCGAGATCGCGCTCCCCGTCGCCGGGATGGGGATCATTTTCTTGGCCGTCCTCTTCGGGTCGGATAGCCTGCAGCTACAAGTGCTCCTCGTGCTGCTGGGCATCCTGATTCTCGAGGCAGGGGTCTGGGGGCTCGCGAGCCGAATCCTACCTGACGAGCGCCGCTTCCTTCGCCTACGTGAAGAAGGGGAGCATTTTGTTACCCTGATCCGTGAGCTCAACGCAGCCGCCGTCGCGAAGAAGGAAGGTGACGGAAACGCCGAATACGAGAGACGTTTTCGAGACGCTTTGGAACAGATGCACGCTTCCGTGAGACGCATGGGCGAAGTCGCCGCCAGCGACAAGAACGACGAAGCGAAAGCATCGGACACGGATGCACGTGGCGGGGAGGCCGACGTCGGGCTCGATACCGCGAAACAGCTTCCTTAGAAGACACCTTCCCCGAAGGCGCCTTCCCTCACGACCTTGTCAAACGGGCGCATCGTGCTCACCCTTGGAAGCGTTGGACCTTCCCATCAGAGTTCCGAGTGATCGAGGGCATGCCCGAACCGTCCAAAAGCATCTGGTATCAGCTGGGTTACGCGCTCGAATCGGCACGCCATGGAGCCTCGTCAGCCCGGGAAGCCCGATCCGCCAAGAAAACCCCACGCGCAAGAAAAGGCCGGTCCACCAGCGAGGCACGGTCCGCCAGGAACGGACGGGGCGAAGCAGCGGACCCTGGACGCAGGCCAATCTCGTCGACCGTGGATCAACTCATCGCGACCGGCACGGGTATTCTCGGTGACCGGCTGTTCTCCATGGTGGTCGGGCAGCGGCCCGGAACGTTACGCCTGACGCGCGCCGCCTTGGCGGGGGCCGGTGCCGCGCTGGCGCTCAGCCTGTTTCGGAATGGAAAAAATGGGACGCGGGAAGGTGAAGGGAGCCCGCCCGACCCGACCGCAGAACTTCTCACGGGAGCGGCGCGGGGCATGCTCTATGGTGCGGTTCTCGAACCCCGGCTCCCGGGATCGCCACTCCTTCGGGGGGCGACGTTCGGCGTCATGGAGTACGTGACATCCCCATTCGGCGGGCTGGACGGCATCCTCGGTGCCTCCAGCCCCAACCGGACCATGCCGATCGTGGCGGCGCTCCTGGGTCCGAGTGCTGCTGGGGCCAGGTCCGGGACCGAGTCCATAACCCACCACGTCCTTTTCGGGGTCGCGCTCGGCCTTCTCTACGGAGGGGGAAGGGCCAGCAGAGGAAGCCGCGTCGCCGAGTAGGGGGGGAGAGACCTGGGTTCCGGACGTACCATCCCTTCGGCGCAGGGCACCAGCCTTATGGTCGACCCTGTGCTGACCCCATCCCCCGGATCCACCGCACCGTCGACGATCCCAAGGATCTGGGTCCGGACAGCTCCTTCGCCCACCCCGACGAGCCCGCAGAACGCCCATGGACGATCCCGGACCACCGCTCCCACGTACGCCCCGCCCAAACGATCCACCTGATCGAGCACGACGTAGGAGATCCCGAGCTCACGGGCCTCACGGAAGAAGCGCTCCGGATCGGCACTCAGCGGGTACGTCCGGCTCCGCACGCCCGAAAGTGTATAGAAGATGCGGGGCTTTCGGCTGAATACCGCCGACCCGTCCGGCACGTTTTCACCGACCCAACGCGCCGCTGAGACGAACTGCTGAAACCCTTCGCTGTAACACGCGAAAGGGCCTCCTTGGCGGACCAATTCCCGGCAGGTGCTGGCCCCGCTCACAGCCTGTCTCCAACTCTGCATGGAGGGCACCAGCAACGCGGCGACCGCGATCACCCCCGCGACCAGCGGCAAGCGCGCATCTATACGCTTCGCTCCCCGGACCAACGCTTCACCAGCGTAGAAGAGCATCAGCGGATAAAGAGGCAGTGCGAATCGGTCCCCCGACCAAACGGCAGGCCAGAGCAAGATCAGCCCGAAGTACAAAGGAGTGAACAGTTCAACGACGGTCCACCGGACCCCGATCCGAGCGACCCACCCGGCCAAAGCAGCGGCCATCAGCACCACACCCAAGGCCGTGAGCGCGCTGCCCGACCACGGAGACAATCCAGCCGGGATGTGTACGAGGACGTAACCCTGGAGGTTTTCGAGCACACGAGCCGCAAGGTCTCCGATTCCGGCTCGGCCGAGATCGGGCTGGTAGGGATCGATCATCCAGAACTCCGAGACGTACTGGGCCTCACCCCCCGCCCGCGACCGGAGCCACCAAAGCAGGTTGGGGGCCACAAACGCGACCACGAACCCAGCCAGCGCCCGCCAATGCCGCGCGAGACCGAGTGCCGCCCCGACCGCCAGGACCAGAGGCAACCCAGCCGTCCGGGTGAAGGTGGAGAGGATCGCCAACGCGCAGCCGGCCAAGATCCACCGCGAGGGCACCGTCCCGTGCTCCGATTTGTGGAAACTCCAGAGACATGCGAGCGTCAGCGCCAAGAAGAGCGGATCCGACAGAATCCAATTGGTGGACCAAAGCAGGGCCGGTGAGAAAGCGAGGACCAGCGATACAGCCGTCGCCAAACCCACGCCGCGTCGGTCGCGCACCCAAGCGAAACAGATCGTCACGCTGACCGTCACCAACAACAGGGACAGGAGCTTGAAAGTGATCCAGGCCTCGGCGCCGAGCCCCATAGCCCCGGCGAGCAGCGCCGGGTAGAGCGGCGGGTACTTCGTGTGCGGCGCCAAGGCCGGATCCCAAGCCTCGACGTACCCCTCACCGGTGGTCAACGAATAGGCGAGAGACAGGTAACCGGCATTGTCACCGCCGTTGTGGGGGGCTGGATTCAGAGCCGGAAGCGCGATAGCCAGGTGGACCAGAGCTACCACCGAGAGAATCGCCGCCGGGTGAATCGCCGCCCGGTGAATCAGGCTCTTGGTCTCTTCCTCTTCGGCTGTCGGGATCATGCTTCGGCCACGGCGTGTCATGCTTGAGCCCCGGGTGTCAGGGACCCCAGAACTCGGGGGGCCTCGGCGCCCGTAACCGACGGAATGTTACCGGTAATCTGGTGGAGATGCGCCCACGCCAGGAACGCGAAGGCGAGCGCCTCACGAGCGTCGGGATCGACCCCGAGGTCCCCACCGTCCCTCACCGGCACGGG
>SMUY01300347.1_pt1 | contig 10746 bp, 9 predicted proteins | sample 2456441 | NCBI WGS metagenome assembly SMUY01 (sample SAMN11095931, study PRJNA526329) | marine sediment metagenome | biome: Marine sediment; feature: Surficial sediment; material: Deep marine sediment; isolation source: Hadal surficial sediment | place: Pacific Ocean | collected 2014-11 | depth 0-1...
AGAGTTAATCATGTCCGTTTCATGCTGAGGGAGTGCGAATGACGACGAAGTACATCTTCGTAACGGGTGGTGTTGTTTCATCACTGGGCAAGGGCATCGCCGCCGCGTCTCTCGGCCGTTTGCTCGTCGAGCGCGGACTCAACGTCACGATCCAGAAGTTCGATCCGTACATCAACGTCGACCCCGGCACCATGTCGCCGTTCCAGCACGGCGAGGTGTTCGTGACCGACGACGGGGCCGAGACGGATCTCGATCTAGGCCACTACGAGCGGTTTATCGACCGGTCGCTGTCCCGGACGAACAACGTCACGACGGGGCAGGTCTACCTCAACGTGATTACCAAAGAACGCCGCGGCGAATACCTCGGAAGCACCGTGCAGGTAATTCCTCACATCACCGATGAGATCAAGAGCGCCATCCGACGACTTGCCGCCGATCACGACATCGTGATCACCGAGATCGGCGGTACCGTGGGTGACATAGAGTCCTTGCCGTTCTTAGAGGCGATCCGGCAATTCCGCCAGCAGATCGGGCGCGAAAATGCCCTGTTCATCCATCTGACCCTGCTGCCGTACATGTCCACCACCGGTGAGCTCAAGACCAAACCGACGCAACACTCGGTGCGCGAACTCATGGAGATCGGCATTCAGCCCGACTTCTTGATCTGCCGGAGCGACCACCCAATATCCGAAGAGATCAAGCACAAGATCGCTTTATTCTGTAATGTCGATTTCGGCTGCGTGGTAGAGAGCCGCACGGTCAGCTCGATCTATCAAGTGCCGCTCATGCTGCACGAGCAGGGGTTGGACCGAGAAGTATGCCGCAAGCTGCAGATCGATACGAAAGAACCGGACCTCCGCCCCTGGAACGCAATGGTGCGTCGCGTCATGGAACCATCCGAGCAAGTCAAGATCGCCATCGTGGGCAAGTACACGGAGTTGACAGACTCTTACACGTCGATCCGTGAGGCCCTGGTGCACGGAGGCATGCAACACGACGCCGGGGTGGATCTCGAGTGGATCACCAGCACCCGATTCGAGGAAGGCGACGCGGAGAACGTCTTGGATGGATACGATGCGCTGTTGATCCCAGGCGGCTTCGGAGAGCGGGGCGTGGAGGGAATGGTCCACGCGGTCCGCTGGGCTCGCGAGAACGGGCTTCCGTTTTTCGGAATCTGTCTCGGTCTGCAGACGGCCATCGTCGAGTTCGCACGCAACGTTTGCGGGCTCGCACAAACCAACTCGAGTGAGTTCGAAGCGCAGTGCGAAAACCCCGTGATCTCCCTCATGAACGAGCAGCATGAGGTTCTCGAGGCCGAGGCCATGGGCGGAACGATGCGTCTCGGCTCATATCCATGCCGGCTCCGGAGCGGATCGCGGGCGGCCCGCATTTACGGAACGGATGAGGTGAACGAGCGCCACCGCCACCGCTACGAAGTGAACAACAAGTACAGGGATACCCTCGAGGAGTACGGCTTGCGGTGCAGCGGCCTGTCACCCGACGGCGCGCTCGTGGAATTGATGGAACTCCCGGACCACCCCTGGTTCATCGGCTGCCAGTTCCACCCCGAGTTTCAATCCAGACCCGGCCGGGCTCATCCGTTATTCGCGAGTTTCGTGGCCGCCGCGTTGCAGCGAAAACACCGCGTGGCCTCCGAGACGCTGCCGATAAAGATGGAAGCGCAAGCGTGAAATGACTTTTACGTGGCTACCGCCGCCGGTCTTGGTGGCGGGTCCGTGCACACTGGAAGACGACGGACTCAACCTGACGATCGCAACCGCCCTGGCCGAGCTCCAAGCAAAGCTCGGCCTTCGCGTCGTATTCAAGGGAAGCTTCGATAAGGCCAACCGCGCGACTCTCGCTGCCCCCAGAGGCCCAGGACTCACCGCAGGCCTCGAGCGCCTCCAGCTGGTCAGGAAAGAAACCGGTCTGCCGGTAATGACCGATGTGCACGAGGTCGGTCAGGTCGAGACAGTAAGCGCGTGTGTGGATGCGCTGCAAGTACCGGCGTTTCTGTGCCGACAGACGGATCTCCTAACCGCCGTCGGCCGCACCGGCAAACCGGTGAACCTCAAGAAGGGCCAATGGATGTCCGCTGAGGGGATGACGGCGGCGGCGGAAAAGGTGCGTGCCGCTGGCGCGCGGGACGTGGCGATCACGGAAAGAGGCACCTTCTTCGGTTACGGAGACCTCGTGGTCGACATGCGTAACCTTACGCGGCTACGACAGAACGGCAGCTGCAGCGTCTTGTTCGACGCCACCCACAGCGTACAGCAGCCCGACCGGGGGCCGGGCGGGGTGTCGGGTGGAGCGAGGGAACACGTGGAAGGTCTGTTGTTGGCGGCAGCCGCGGGCGGTGCGGATGGATTTTTCTTGGAAACCCACCCCATGCCCGAAACGGCCCCCAGTGATTCGGCCACGATGTGGCCGCTCGCTGCATTGCCAGGATTGGTGCACCGAGCGCTCGATGTGTGGCATGCAGCCCGCCAATCGGCTACCTCTGGCGTGGCCTAACGATGGCACCGCGGCGACAAGGTGTCGTTGACCCCGAGGTCGCGGCGAAGATCAAGCTCCTCGGTCTCGACGTCGATGGTGTGATGACCGACGCCGGCGTGTATATCGGGATGGTGGGAGACCGCCCAGCCGAGCTGAAGCGGTTCGACATTCAGGACGGAGTCGGCGTTCGACTGCTGCAAGACGCCGGAATCGAGATCGTGATCGTCAGCGGGCGCATGTCTCGTGCGACGACGTTGCGAGCCGAAGAACTGGGGGTGTCGGATGTCGTGCAAGACGACCAGGCGCGCAAGCTGCCCGCGTTCGAGAAAACGATGGCTCGGCACGACGTCACGTGGGAGGAAGCGGCATTCATGGGCGACGACCTTCCGGATCTACCCGTCCTCACGCGCGTTGGGCTCCCGGTAGGTGTGCGAAACGCGGTTCCGGAGGTACGCGAGGTCGTGCATTACGTCACGGAGGCCCGAGGCGGCCACGGAGCGATTCGCGAGTTCGCCGAAGTCCTTCTCAAGGCGCGCGGTGAGTGGGACCGCGTCGTCGAGGAATACTTGAGGCTGCGCGGTGAGACTGCGATGGTGGGTCATGTTCGGTAGGGGAGCGGGCGTTCTCGCTTGGGGGATCGTCGCTGTTCTGTCGTGCCGCGGTCTCGACGGGCCACGCGGGTTTGTTGCGCTGGCGGATTCAGCCGACCAGATCGTGTACGGCCTCGTGCACAATGTGACGACCGACGGCGTATTGCGGGCCCGGATCGAAGCGGATACCGCGTTTTTTTACGAGAGCACGCAGTCGGTCGAATTGAAGCAACTCACCGCCGTATTCTTTTCGGCGCTGGGCGAAGTTTCATCGACCATCACGGCTGCCGAGGGTACGTACAAGTGGCAGATCGGCGATATGGAGGCTCGTATCAATGTGGTCGCCGTCACCCCGGACGGCCGTCGCCTGACCACGGCCATCCTGTCGTACAACAAGATTTCCAATCGCCTGACAGGGCCGGAGAAATTCGAGTTCGATGCACCTGATCGCCGATTGACAGGCGACGGGTTCACGGCCGACCCGAACTTCCGGGACATACGAGCGACTGGCATCAGCGGACGCGTGAAGAACCCATGACCACGCGACGGCGCATCATTGGGATTTGGGGATGTGTCAGCCTACACCTCATGCTGGCGGTCGGCGCGACCCAGGCACAAAGCTCGACACCCTGCCAAGCCGTGTTGGATTACGCCGACAACGGCCATCAAGTCAACTACGGCCCGGGTCGCGTACGTCAATTCGCCAGTGGCAACGTGCGGGCCCACTGTGACGGACAAGAAACGTTCATGAGCGCCGACAGCGTCGCGTGGATGCAGGACATCGGCCAGTTCGAGATGGTTGGGCGTGCCCTTTTCCGCGATACAACCGTAACGCTGAACGCCGATCGCACCGTCTACTTCCTGAGCGACGAACGTTTGGAGGCCTACGGCAACGTGCGACTCGTTAACGTGAAGACCGGAACCGTCCTGACCGGCCCGAATCTCACGTATTGGCGACGTGTCCCTGCGCTGCGAGACACTACCAAGCTCTACGCCACGAACCGTCCGACCGTGGTGTACACACCGCCACAAGACTCGGCGGACGCCGAGCCGTACATCATCATAGGCGATGAGATCCGGTTGGTGGGTGAGGCCGCGGCTTGGTCCGGCGGCAACGTTCGCATCGACCGCAGCGATTTCCATTCGGAATCCGACAGCGCACAGCTCAACTTGGCCAGCCACGTGGGCGAACTGTTCGGCAACGCCGCCGTGCGCGGCGGGGACGGGGACGGGGGTGGGGGCGGGGGCGCGACGGGTGATGCAGCCGATACGGCAGGGTTCCACCTGCGCGGTCACGAGATCGCGTTCGCCTCCGTGAACAACGAATTGAGTTGGGTGCAGGCCCAAGATTCAGCTGAGGCGGTGAGCGCCGACTTTGTCATCACGGCCGATACCGTCGAGTTATCGCTGCGGGGCGGTCGCATCCAGGGAGGGCTCGCGTGGGGAGATCTAACACGGTCTCAGGTTGTGTCCGCCACCAACACGATCACGGCCGACTCGATCGCGATCGACTCCCCGGATCAAGAGTTGCAGGAACTGCGCGGATTCGGGTCTGCGAGGGCCACGAGCGCACCAGACTCGCTGGACGGAGAGGTGGACTGGATCGCGGGAGATACGCTGGTGGCCCGGTTCGAGGAGTCCGGCCTTCAACGCCGCTTTCTCGAACGACTCACAGCCATTGGAAACGCCGCCGCGTTCTATCGTGTGTATCGGCCTGAGGGCGGAGACGTGCCCGACATCAATTACTCTCGGGGAGACCACATCACCGCACTGTTCGGCTTGGGCGGTCTCCTGCAGATTGACGTGATCGGCAACGCCGACGGCGTGCACTTGGAATCCGCGGGGAGGAGGCGCCAGCCGTGACGCACCCATTCGTCGAGCGCTTTCGCGACTGGGATCCGTCACTCGGGTTGGCGGTGACTTCCCTATTGCGCTGCGGGGTGCAACACGGGAGCGCCACGTTCGTGACATTGGCGGTGTGCTACCTGGAGGAGCACATCGCATTGCAGCGGGATCAGATCGGCCACACGGCTCCGCAAGGCGGTGCGCTCTCACTCGAGGAAGTGCGCCACCACCTCGCAAACTCAACGCTGCCACGGTTGGTGACCGAGGAAGTCCTCGAGCCACTTCCAGACACACTGGAAGACGACACCCCGATTCGACTGAAGACGGCAGAGCTGGAGCGAATAGCAGCCGACCTGACGACCGTCACTCAACAGCTGACCGAGGTCGTGCGCGCCAATTTCCACCATGCCCAGTCGGCCCTCCAAGCCTCAAGCTCCCCACCCACCCCCCCCCATCGTGCGGGAGACTCCCACCTCGCCGCCCACGGCTTGACGAAAGTGTACCGCAAGCGGGCGGTGGTGAATAACGTCGATCTCTCGGTGAAGCAGGGTGAAATCGTTGGCCTTTTGGGGCCGAACGGGGCGGGGAAGACCACGTCGTTCTACATGATCGTCGGTCTGATTCGCCCGGATAAAGGCGAGATTACCCTCGATGGAGAGAACATCTCGCGACTGCCGATGTACCAGCGCGCGCGCCGCGGCATTGGATACCTCTCTCAAGAGCCTTCCGTGTTTAGGAAGCTCACCGTGGAGGAGAACGTTCAGGCCATCCTGGAGACGATGAAGCTCACGAGGGAAGAGCGAGACGAACGCACGGAAGCTCTACTCGACGATTTGTCCATCAAGCACTTACGCAAGGTACCGGCCTACAAGCTCTCCGGTGGGGAGCGCCGCCGGCTGGAAATCACGCGGGCGTTGGTGACACGGCCCAGGTTCATGCTGCTCGATGAGCCGTTTGCCGGAGTGGATCCGATCGCGGTGCACGATATTCAAACGATCGTGACCAGTCTGCGTCAGAAGGGCATCGGCGTTTTGATCACCGATCATAACGTGGAGCAAACGTTGGATATCGTGGATCGCGCGTACATCATGTTCGAAGGGACCGTTCACGTTTCCGGGACGGTTCGAGAATTGGTCTATAACGATCAAGTAGCCGATATGTATCTGGGCCCCACGTTGACGGCCCGGTTGCGGCAACGACTCGAGTCTGCTGCATGAGACCGGCTCTGCACCAAGTCACCGCCCTCAAACAGGAAATGCGGCAGAACCCTCGCCTGTACCAGGCGATGGATCTGCTGTACATGCCCATGCTCGACCTGCAGCTACACTTGAAGACCGAGCTCATGGAGAATCCCTTCCTCGAAATGGAGGAACCCGAGGAAGAAACCGAAGTGCCTCGCGAAACCACACCGGAGGAGCACGAGAAGGAGCGAGCCGAAACCGAGCGGCAAGACGAGATCGATTGGGAAGAAATCGTCTTGGATGGTTTTGACGTCGGCAGGTCTCGCGGACAAGTGGAGACGCGCGACGTATACGAGCCGGTCACGGTTGCTACACGAGACCTCACCGATCACATGCGCGATCAGGTCACTTTGTTGGACCTCACGCCGCGCCAGCAATTGCTGGCCGACGAGATCCTGGGAAACATCGGAGACGACGGCTACCTTCAGGCAACCCTCGAAGAAGTGGTGCAGGGTGCCAACCTCTTAGCGCGCGAGCATCTGGTGGGCGTGGAAGCATCGACGCGGACGCCCGAAGAGGTGGAACCGGATGCGGAGTCAGCTCAAGAAACGGTTCCTGCCGCTCCCGACGCATCGCTCGATTTCCAATCCCAACCTCCATCGGACAATGGACCCACGCCGGTGGAACGGGAGGAAGACGGTGAAGGATTCTTTACCGTCGCGGAAGCAGAGGTGGTCCTCACCATCATCCAGCAGCTGGATCCGCCCGGCATAGGCGCCCGAGACCTCCGGGAGTGTCTGTTGCTGCAGCTGCAAGACCAGGGAGACGAGGACACCCTCACATACCGACTCGTGGAAGACCGCGACGTGTTCGAGGATCTAATCGCCCATCGGTGGAGCGATCTTGCCAAGCGGTTCAGTCTCAATCCCCGGAAGGTCCAGGACGCGGCCGACATGTTAGCCAAGCTCAACCCGAAACCCGGGCTGCGTTACTCGACGACCGGCGATTCCTACATCATTGCTGACATCGTGGTTGAAGAGACCGAGGGGGACTACCGGGTCTTCCTCAACGATACCGGCATGCCCAGGCTGCGAATCAGCAAGACCTACCGAGAACTAGCCGGCGACAAGAAGCGGTTCGCCGGCGCGACCCGGGAGTTCGTGACCAACAAGCTCAATAGCGCCGCCTGGCTGGTACAGGCGATCGAGCAGCGCCGCCAGACAGTGCTCAAGGTGATGAATTTCATCGTGGACCGGCAGCGCGACTTCTTTGAGAAAGGCGTCGAGCACCTCAAGCCGTTAACGCTTCGGGAAGTGGCCGATGTCATCAACATGCACGAATCCACGGTAAGCCGGGTTACCAATCAGAAGTACGCCCAGACGCCACGGGGCGTGTTGCCGCTCAAGTTCTTCTTTTCTGCCGGCCTAGGCAGAACCGGCCCCGGCGAAAATGCCAGCGCCCGAGCGGTAAAAGCTCAGATCAACAAGCTCGTTTCCAACGAGGACACGTCGAGCCCCCTGACCGACTCGGACATCGTTAAGGCATTGAGCGCGCGTGGCGTGAAAATCGCCCGGCGGACGGTCGCGAAGTATCGAGACCAGCTCAACATATTGCCCGCCCGGATGCGCAAGCGGGTATGAGCCTCGCACAACCGACCGGTCGCGTGGACGTCAGTGTTCTCGTGCCCGCCAAGGACGAGGCCGAAAACCTGCCTGAATTCGCCCGGCTCTTCGCCGAGGCGCTTGAAAGGGTGCCCTACAGTTGTGAGCTCGTCGTCGTGAATGACGGGAGCACTGACGAAACGGGCGAGGTGCTGGAACTCTTGGCAAGCAAGCATACCTGGCTCTCCGTGTGCACGCACCGCTCGCAACGGGGAATTGCCGAGGCGCTCAAGACCGCGGGCGAATCCGCACGCGGACATACGTTGGTTTTCTATCCCGCCGACCTGCAGTTTCTTCCCGAAGACATTCCACGGCTGGTGGAGCCGATCCTCTCGGGCGAAGCCGACATCATCACCGGCACCAAGCAGGGTCAATACGAGAAAGCGCTCGTCTCCGGGCTGTACAACCGGCTGTGCCGCTGGCTTTTCGGTATCCGTGTAACTGACCTCAATGCCGTCAAGGCCTATCGACGCGAAGTCATGGACGTCGTGCCGGCTCGCCCCGACTGGCACCGGTTCTTGGTAGTGATTGCCGCCGCGGAAGGCTTTCGAGTCAGCGAGCGTCCCGTGACAGTCCATCCCCGCCGAGCCGGCGTATCGAAGTTTGGGATCGGCCGCATCCCGATCGGCGTGACGGATCTGCTGTCCGTCTGGTTCCTGCTGCGCTTCGGCCGCAAGCCGATGCTGTTCTTCGGCGTCTCGGGCGGCGTGTTGTTTGCCCTGGGGTTCGGCGTCGGCATATTCGCTCTGATTCTCCGGTTCGGCTATGGCATCGGGCTGCGCCCGCTGCTCGATCTCGTGTTGGTATTGGTGGTCTCCGGCATCTCACTCTTCGGCTTCGGCTTCGTAGGGGAGATGCTCGCCGGATCCCGCGAAGAGATTCGGGCACTCAACCGGTCGATCGACCGGGTGACGTCTTCGCTGGATCGACATAACCGATAGCTTCGTGAACTTGCTCTTTGTCACACACGCCTATCCGCGGTCGGAGGGTGACGTCGCAGGCGCGTTCATCGAGCGTCTGGCGGTCGCGCTGCAAGAACGAGATCACGTGGTGAGAATCGTGGCACCAGCCGATCGTGGGCGTGGCGGTCGCGATTTTCTGCGGGGAATCGCCGTGTCCCGCGTTCGCTACGCCCCGAAATGGCTAGAATCGCTGGCATATACCGGCACCATGGTAGAGGGTTCGCGGTCCCCGCACGGCGCATTCGCCGTTGCCAACCTCATGCGGGCTCAGGCAGCCGAGATACGGCGGGAGGCACGGCGGGGACCGCTCGATCTGGTGCACGCTCACTGGTGGATCCCGGCCGGCGTGAGTGCGTGGCTGGCTCGGATCGGGGGCATGGGAGGGGCCGGAGGCAAGGGTGGGAGCGGCAAGAAACCCTATGTGGTTACGGTGCACGGCACCGATGTTCGGATCCTGGAACGGTCTCGTTTGGGCCGGCTCATCGCTCGGCGAATACTACGTGACGCGGCCGGCGTGACCGCCGTTTCGTCACACCTGGCCGAAAAGGTCGCGAGGGTCGCGGGAATCGATGCCGCCAACATCACCGTGCAGCCGATGCCGGTGTTGGTGCAACATTTCGCCCGGGGGAGTACCGGTGGCGACGGGATCGTCGCCTTGGGTCGGCTCACCAAACAAAAAAACCTCAACGTGATCCTCGAGGCCCTCGCGTACCTCAAAACCGACGGGACCAACGTGCCCCTCAAAATCATCGGCGACGGGCCTGAGCGTAGCGCCCTCGAACTGCTGGCCAAGCAGCTGTCCATCGACGATCGCGTGCGGTTCGTCGGGTCGGTGGATCCCCACAACGTGACCAGCGTGATCGGGAACGCTGACGTCATGGCGTTCGCCGGGAGCGACGAGGGATTCGGCCTCGCGGCAGCTGAATCTCTGATGCTCGGCATACCGGTCGTCGCATCTCAGACCGGTGGCGGTGTTCGGGACGTGGTGCCGCCGACAGGGCCGGGGCGGCTGGTGCCGGCAAATGATCCGGCATCGATGGCGGGGGCCATTCGCGAGTTCTTGAACAACGCCGAAAGCCGTGGGTTGGCACTCGAGGCCGGCCAGACCCTTAAAAACCAACTCAAACCCGAAGCAGTATCCCGGGTCTTCGAATCGGTGTACGAGAATGCCCTCCGACAACAGAACTAACCTCGCTAACGCCGGCGGGGGCGGAGGCGGGGGCGTCCGCCCCACCACCTGGCTGAACTGGGTGGCGCAGGCCCTCCTCGGAATTGTGGTCGTGTGGTTCTTGTGGGGGCGAGTTGCGCAGGATCTCGGCGAATTCCGATCGGTTGGACTTCAGCTCCAATTCCGTCCGGTCCCAATAGCCATGGCCGCAGTGGTAGTGTGGGTGACGTATGGCCTTCTCATCGCGGCCTGGAGAGCGATCCTGGGCGGGTGGAACCAGCAGCTCAGCTTTCGATCGAGCGTCTGGATTTGGTGCGTCTCCAATCTGGGGCGGTACCTGCCGGGAAAAATCTGGAGCATCGCCGGCCTAGCGGTCCTGGCCACTAGGGAAGGGGTGCAGGGGTGGTCGGCTGCGGGATCGGCCCTGGTGATGCAGGCGATGGCCATCGCTACCGGCGCGGCGGTCGCGTTCGCGTTCTTACCCCAGGCCGACTCTCCGTTGCCGCTGGTTGCGGGGTTCGCGATAGCCGCCATCACCGTCGCCGCCCTGATGGCCAAACCTGTCGTCCGGCAGATTTCGCGCCTGGCCGGGAAAACCGTGGAGTTGGAGGCACTACCGCCACGCACGATTCTGCTGGCGACCGGCGTTACCCTGGCGTCGTGGCTGATGTATGGAACGGCGTTTTGGCTGTTGGCTCGGGGAATTACGCCCGACGTCGTTCCGCCCCTCACACTTGCCGTGGGCTCGTTTGCCGCCGCGTACATTGTGGGGTTACTCGCAGTCTTTGCGCCTGGCGGTCTGATCGTGCGAGAGGGCGTCCTCATGGCCCTGCTGGCGCCGTC
>SMUY01423701.1_pt1 | contig 10742 bp, 10 predicted proteins | sample 2456441 | NCBI WGS metagenome assembly SMUY01 (sample SAMN11095931, study PRJNA526329) | marine sediment metagenome | biome: Marine sediment; feature: Surficial sediment; material: Deep marine sediment; isolation source: Hadal surficial sediment | place: Pacific Ocean | collected 2014-11 | depth...
CGCCGCTCGATTCGAGTAAATGGGTGGCAAAGCTATGCCGGAAAAGGTGGGGGTATACCCGCGCCGGTATTCCCTGATGCCTGGCCCAGTGCTTGACCCGGGCCTGCACCACGCGCGGGCTGATCCGCTTCCCGCGACGGCCCACAAACACGGCGGTTTCGTCCCGCGCGGCCAGATCGCCGCGACACCTCAGCCAGGCGGCCAGGGCTTCCACGGCGTAGCGGCCGACCGGCAGGATTCGGGTTTTCGAACCCTTGCCAAGCACCCGAACGGTACGGTCTTTCAGATCCAGCTGGTCCAGGTCCAGGCCGGTCAGTTCCTGCAGCCGCAGGCCTGAAGAGTAAAGCAATTCCAGGATAGCCTTGTCCCGTATCGCTTCGCTGGTCGTCGTGGGAATTTCCAGCAGTCGCGCCATGGTGTCGGCATCCAGCGTTTCCGGCAATCGTCGCGACGCTTTTGGCGCCGAGACATCGATGGCCGGGTTAATGGTCGTCTGGCCTTCGCGGATCAGGTAATTGAACAAACCGCGTACCGCAGACAGGCGGCGTTGAATACTGCGCGGCGCCAGGCCCTTGCGATGGCAACTCGCCGCGTATTGCCGGATCCGGTGCATATCCAGATCGCGCCAGTCACCGATATCCTGACGATCACAGAACGCTTGCAGCGAGTCGAGGTCTCTGCGGTAACTGCTGGTCGTGTGTGGCGAGACCCGGCGCTCCATCGCCAGGTGGTGCAGATACTTGTCCAGCCACAAACGGGCTGTTTCATTCATGGCCCGACAGGCTCCTAGCGGGTAAGCGCCGCGCTTACCAATTCTCCGATACGCGACAGAAAATCCGTGCTCATTGCCGGGTGAAACCTCTCCGCATCGGAACTGCTGATCGCCAGTAACCCGATTTCGGACCCCGGCCCGAGGGGCAGCATAGCGACCGAAGCAATTTCGTTGGTTTCGTCGCCAAACAGGTAGTCGCGCTGCGTATCTCTGATCTGGCCGCAGCGTGGCTCCGCATTTTTCAGGAAAGTCGCAAAGGGTTTCATTTCACTGGCATCCGATGAAGACCAGCGCAGAAATCTCAGCTCGGGGTTGTCATCCTTGCCGGTCAGTTCGTCGCGGAACAAAACCATGACGATCTGATCGGTATTGAAATCTTGGCGCAACGACGCTTCGATCAGGTCCACGGTGTGGCCGAAATCGGCTGCGTGGATCAGGCGCCGGCACAGCTGATGAATTTTTTCCGAAATTTCCTCGTTACTGTGCGCGATCGCCGTCAGTTCGCGCAGTTGATTTTCCAGTTTGCGATTGCGCTGGCGGAGTATCCCTACCTGTCGCTCGATCAGCGAGACTGCGCTGCTTCCTGCCTGATGCGGCAAATGCAGCTTGCCAAGCAACAATGCGTGCCTCTCAAAAAACTCCGGGTGGCTATCCAGATAATGCGCCACCGCCTCGTCTGAAATGACACCGCTCGCCTTGCTCTTGCGTCGCTGTATGCGTTGACTGCTCATAGTTCAAATGTTCCCTCATAAACTTTTTCCGTTGGCCCGGTCAGCCAGATCGGCTCGCCGGGGCCGGCCCAGTCTACCTGCAAATTACCGCCAGGGAGCGCTACCTGGACGGATTCCTCCAGTTTTCCATGTCTTCTGCCGACGGCAACCGCCGCGCACGCCCCGGTGCCGCAGGCCCGGGTTTCTCCAGTGCCGCGCTCGTATACCCGCAGGCGAATGTGGCCGGGGTTTTTTATTTCCATGAAACCGACATTGGTCCGCCGCGGAAAATCAGGGTGAGTCTCCAACGCCGGGCCGAGCCGGTCTACCGGGGCGGTATCCACCGATGCGACCGTGACGACCGCGTGAGGATTGCCGATTGAAACGGCGCCGATTTCCACTTCGCTGCCCGCCACTTCCAGCGGATACACGTAGGCCTCGGTGCTGGTATTGAAGGGCAGGCTTGCCGGGGCAAAGTCCGGTACCCCCATATTCAGCGACACCAGGCCATCGTCCCGGACCGTTGCCCGGACCAGCCCACCCAGGCTATCCATGACCAGTTCCGCGGAACCCGATTTCTGGCGGCCGACAAGCAAGCTGGCGATGCAACGTGCGCCGTTGGCGCATTGTTCAACTTCGTCGCCATCGGCATTGATGATACGGTAATAGATGTCGCTGCCGTCCTGGCGTGGTGGTTCGAGGATCAGGGCCTGGTCGAAGCCGACACCGGTGCGGCGGTTGGCAAGCATACTGAGCGTTTCTGAGTCCGGTACGGGTTGACCGGCATCGGCCTCGAAAATGACAAAGTCGTTGCCAAGACCGTGCATTTTCACGAAGTTGAATCGCATGGCCCAAGAGTACCGGCTAGGGGCCGGTGTGCAAAGCGAAAGGGGGCGTTTGAAAAGCGCCGCCGCGTGTTTATAGTGGTGCCTCTTTTTCCATGGCAGGGGCCGGGCAGGCCAGGCGAAGCATATGCAATATCGGGATCTCAGGGAATTCATCAGCAAGCTTGAAGCCATGGGCGAACTGGTCCGCATCGGCGAGCCGGTGGACCCGTACCTTGAAATGACAGAAATATGCGATCGGACCTTGCGCCGGGGCGGGCCGGCATTGTTATTCGAAAACCCGAAGGGCCATACCATGCCGGTGCTGGGTAATTTGTTCGGCACGACCAGACGGGTTGCGCTCGGCATGGGCCAGGACGATGTGGCTTCATTGCGCGATGTCGGCAAGCTGCTCGGAGATCTGAAGGAACCGGCGCCGCCGGAGGGTATGAAGGACGCGTGGGGGAAACTGCCGATTTATGCCAGAGTTTTGCAGATGGCGCCCAGCCGTGTACGCCGGCCGGCTTGTCAGCAGAAGATTATCGAAGCTGACGCGGTGGACCTGAATAGCCTGCCGATCCAGACCTGCTGGCCCGAGGATGCCGGTCCGCTGGTGACCTGGGGGCTGACGATAACCCGCGGACCCGAAAAACAGCGGCAAAACCTGGGTATATACCGCCAACAGCTGATCGGTCGCAATCGCCTGATCATGCGCTGGCTGGCGCACCGAGGCGGTGCGCTGGATCTGCAGGACTGGCAGCAAAAATACCCGGATCAGCCTTTCCCTGTTGCGGTTGCGCTAGGCGCGGACCCCGCGACCATGCTGGCTGCGGTGACGCCGATTCCGGACAGCCTGTCCGAATACGCGTTTGCCGGTTTGCTCAGGGGAAAGCGCAGCAAGGTCGCAAGCTGCCTGCACGCCGGTCTCGATGTTCCGGCCAGCGCCGAGATCGTATTGGAAGGTTATATCTACCCGGACGACTTCGCGCAGGAAGGGCCGTTCGGCGATCACACCGGTTATTACAACGAGGTCGAGGAGTTTCCGGTTTTCACGGTCGAACGCATGACGATGCGGGAGGACCCCATTTATCACAGCACTTACACCGGCCGGCCGCCGGACGAGCCGGCAATACTCGGAGTCGCCCTCAACGAGGTGTTTGTACCGCTGATACAAAAACAGTTTCCGGAAATTCAGGATTTCTACCTGCCGCCCGAGGGCTGTTCGTACCGCATGGCCGTGGTCAGTATCCGCAAACAATACGCCGGCCACGCGAAACGCGTCATGATGGGCATCTGGTCCTGTCTCAAGCAGTTCATGTACACCAAGATTATCGTCGTCACCGATCATGATGTGGATGTGCGCAACTGGGAAGATGTGATCTGGGCGATCACGACCCGGGTGGATCCGGCCAGGGACACGCTGATCATCGAGAATACGCCAATCGACTACCTGGATTTTGCCTCGCCGGTCGCTGGGCTGGGCTCCAAGATGGGGATCGATGCGACCGACAAATGGCCGCAGGAAACCCAGCGGACCTGGGGGAGGCCGATCAGCATGAGCGCGGAGGTCAGGCAGCGGGTCGATGAGATCTGGGATCGGCTCGGTATCGAGCAATAGGGGTGATCGCTGACGGTTTGCCAGCGCATGGCCCGCTGAGGCAAACTTGACCTAAGACCGCACAAGCAGGCCAGGCTCGACAGCCTGCCAAACAACAACAAAGGGGACATTCATGAGACACATCATGGTGATGAACGCGAAAGGCGGTTGCGGCAAGAGCACGCTGGCAACCAACATCGCGACCTATTACGCCAATCAGGGACAGATTGTCGCGTTGGCTGATTACGATCCGCAACAATCCAGTCTCGACTGGCTGGATGGGCGTCCCGATAATCTCGATCCGATAGTCGGCGTACCGGCTTTCGATAGCGGGTTGCGGCAGGTACCGAGGAACGCGGATGTCGTGGTTATGGATGCGCCGGCAAGATCCCACGGCCGCGAGCTGACCACCCTGATGAAAAACGCCGAAACCATCGTTGTGCCGGTGTTGCCGTCATCCATCGATATCAAGGCGACCTACCGATTCGTCAATGAACTCCGGCAGGTCGGTAAGGTCGATCGAAAGCAGGTCCGGATCGGCGTGGTTGCCAACCGGGTCAATGAAAATACGCTGATATTCGACGAACTCGAGGTCTATTTGCGCAGGTTGCGCCTGCCGTATATCGGCAAGCTGCGGGAAGCACAGAACTATGTGCGCGCCCATGCCCGCGGCATGGGGATATTCGAACTGCCGGAATACCTTGCCTGGCCCGACTGGGCCCAATGGGCGCCGATCACATCCTGGCTGGATAGCAAGCGCAGCCAACCCTGATTCGAATTGCCGGCATCAACACGCGAATGTCGGGATGACCAGCGAAGTCGTAATCAGGCCGTCCGGCCGGAAGTTCACTGTGGAGCAGGACGAAAGCATCCTGATCGCCGCGCTGAGGCAGGGCATTCAGTTGCCGCATTCCTGTCGTGGCGGGAGTTGCCGCTCGTGCCTGGCGAGGATCATCAACGGAGAGTTCAGCTACTTGCACGGTCCGCCGATCGGCTTGTTGCCTGCCGACGGACCGGCCGGTCGGGTGTTGCTCTGCCAGGCGAAAACCAGCGTCGACCTGGAAATCGAGGTCCGCGAACTCGATCCGGGCCCCGGGATCAGCACCCGCCGCCTGCCGTGCAGGGTTCAGCGCATGCAACAGCTGGCGCCCGATGTCATGGCCCTGTTCTTGAAACTGCCATCGGTCGAGCCTTTTCTTTTTCGCGCCGGCCAGTATGTTGATTTCCTGCTGCGGGATGGGAAACGGAGGAGTTTTTCCATCGCCTCGCCGCCGCATGACGCCGACCCATTGGAAATCCATGTGCGCAAGGTGCCGGACGGGCGTTTTAGTGGCTGGGTTTTCAGTGAGTGTCAGGAAAAAGCCCTGCTGCGCCTCGAAGGCCCGCTGGGCGGGTTTTTTCTGGACGAGAAGATTGCGCGCCCGATCATTTTCATTGCCGGCGGTACCGGTTTTGCGCCGATCAAGGGCATGTTGCGGGATGTGTTTCAGACAGGCCTGAAGCGGCCCATGCACCTGTTCTGGGGGGCGCGCCAGGAAATCGACTTGTATGAAGACGGTCTGATTCGCGAGTGGGTGCGGGTGCGCCCGACCCTGCGCTATACACCGGTGCTGTCGGAGGCAGCCGATCAGGATAACTGGGCTGGCGCCAAAGGCTGGGTGCACCAGGCCGTGCTCGAAGCATACCCGGATTTATCCGGCCACCAGGTTTACCTGAGTGGCCCGCCGCAGATGATCGACGCCGCGCGCGCGGATTTCGCCGCGCATGGGCTGCCGGAGGATCAGTTGCATTTTGATTCGTTCGAATATGCGCTCGACTAGTCCGCCTCGGGGGCATGCAGGCTATGACTGGGAGAGTTTTTCAAGCGCCGGCAGATCGGCGGGGCTGACCAGCCCGAGGCCGTGACGAAAGGCCTCTGCCGCGCCAACCGACTCGCCGAGCTGTTCGAGCAGCTGGCCGTATAGCTGGTAGGTCGCCGGGTCCGGACGAATGCCGACACTGCTTTCCAGATAACTGCGGGCTTTTCCCCAGAGTTTTTCCTGCATGCAAAGGAGGCCAGCGGTTTTCAGCAACTCAGGGTCCTCACTGCGTTCAAGAAGCCAACCTTCGATTCTTTTTATCCGGCTTGCCGCCGGTGTTTCCAGCTGTCCATACAATTCGATCAACCGGGCATCCCAGCCAGCCTTGATGGCTTTGCGTAGCCGCGCTTCCAAACCGTGACGGCCGGCGGCAATCAGGCCGCCGAAGTAGGCGCGGAGGATCGCGAGGTCCGACCTGAGGCGGCCAGGCATTTCCTTCCAAAGACTGTCGAGCATGGTGGTGTCTTTTTTGCTCGCCGCCTGTTGCATCAGGCCGCCAAAGGCCTGCTGTTCCAGCCCGGTAAGCGTCTCACTTTTCTTGCCGCGGCGGCGCAGTGCCGGCAGTAGTTTTTTTATGCCGCCCCAGTCGCCGGTTCGCCGGTAGATCAGGGTCTGCAGTTCCAGCGCCTGGCCTTGCCCGCCGTGGTCGCCGGGCAATTTCGCCAGGGTTCTCAGCGCATCGGCATATTGTTTCTCATCGATCTGGAATCCCGCTTGTGCCAACAATACCGCGCCGGCGGAATCTGGCATTTGCTCTTTGGCCATCTCCAGCCAGCGGTCGCGCCGCTGGTGCTGTCCCTGGTTCTGTGCGGCGCGCGCCGCGGCCAGGTAATTGAGCATGGGCGTTTCACTGTTGCGAATGCCGCGTGTCAGCATGCGTTCGCCGCGCGCCCAATTACCCTCGGCCATCTCGATCAGGCCGCGCGTGAAATGTTTGTTTGCGCGGCGCTGCCTGATCCGGCCTGCTGCCTCTCCCAGTTTTTTGGGCGCCTGGATGACGCGGAAGATCAGGCGTATCAGCAAGTACGCTATCGAAAGCAGGAATATCATCATCGGCACCGAGAATTCGATCCGATAGCCTTGAAAACTGATCAGCACGTAGCCGGCATCCTGCAACAGGAACTGCGCGATCAGCGCTCCGGTGGCGAGGGCCAGAAGCAGCAGGATGCTGGTTTTCACAGGGTCTCCCCGGGCCCCTCGGCGGCGCCCAGCATCAGGACCAGTGAGCCTGAGATCCCGGGCAATGGCGGGGACAGATCAGTCATTCTCATCGATGCGATCGCCGCCAGGATTTCGCCGACCTCGGTATCGTCGGCGGCAAAATACCGTCGTATCCATGCAGCCGCCTGGTCCAGGCTTTGCTCGAAATTTTCCTGGTCCCGCTGGATCGCCGACAGGCGGGCCATTTCGAACTGCAATTCCAGGTTCCGGCGCAGAAAGAAGCGCTCTTTCGGCGCCAGTACCGGCGTGATTTCCTCTTCGCTGCGGCTGATCCTGACCATGCCGCCAAACGCTTGTTTCATCTTGTCGACCGCGCGGTCGATGCTCCAGCCGTCGCTGGCGCCGGTTTCCTCGACGTCAGGCGACTGCAGGCCGGTGGTATCCGCCAGCGGCAGCGACTGTACCGAACCGGCAAAACCCGCCAGGCGATGGGTCATACCGTCGATGTCGGTTATCGCCACCGCCTGCAGCGAGCGGATTTCATCGGCGATTTCCGCGCGCACCGGTGTGAACGCCGGCGTGCCAAGATCGGCCAGCCGACCATCCGCGATCTGCAAAGCCTTTATCGCGCCGTCGCGGTCGGCGACCAGGCTAAGCCGCTGGTTGGCAACTCGAAGCAGGAAAATAACCTCCGCCTGCACCCAGGCGCGTTGCGCCGAAATTTCGCTGCTGCCCATCGCCGCCAGCTTTTTTTGCTGGGCCAGCAGCAGCGTATTCAACTGCCGCATTCCATCGTTCAGGATATCGAGTTGTTCTTGCAATTCCTCATCGGCGGCCTGTTGCTCCTTGACCATGCCCGGCAAAATCCGCCGGAGCTCGCCCAGCGACTTCTGCAGATTGCCCAGCTCGGATCGGGTGGTCGTTATCGCCGCACCGGATCGTTCGGCCTGGCTCTTGCTGACATCCAGAAGCCTGAATAAATAATACGACCCGCCCGCGCCGCCTGCGACCAGCGCCACAAGTACAATAATCGTCCAGGGGACGCGCCTTTGTCCGGGCCGCGATCGTTCCTGCGAGGATTCGTTACCGGCCGCCTGACTTTTTTTCGTGACGGGTTTGGATCGGGTTGTGGAAGGTTTGCTCATGGCGTCACCGGGCGTGTTCTTGTGACGACTGTATTGCTTTTTCGACCGGTCGGCCACCGCCTTGGTGAAATACGCGGGCTCAGTCAAACATGAGGTCCAGCATGGCCCGGTCTGTTGGCGACCCGGCGAGCAGTGCCGGCTCCGCAATCCCGATCTGTTCCGCCTTGCGGACCACGCGATCGCTTATGGTTACGATCCGGCTGGCACGCAAAAGCCGCTGGCCATCCTGGGTCAACAGCCTGACCAGGTTGTCCAGTGTCTCGACGCTGTTTGCCGCGACGAAGCGAATGCCGCCCTGGGCCCACAACGACTCGATCCTTTCGACTTCGCCCGAGCTCGGCTGAGGCAGGATGCGCCGATAGACTTCCAGGTAGTCCACGGTTGCACCCCTTTGCCGCAGCGTGTCGCCGAGCAACTCCCTACCGCCTTGCGCGCGCAGGATCAGTACGCGCCGCCCCGCCATATCGCGGAACTCGTCCTCGGCAAGCAGGGCTTCGCTGTTGAAGCCGCTGGCCGGCACGATGCCGGGCCGGCAACCCAGGTGTTTCATGGTCTTTGCCGTGGCCGGCCCGATGGCTGCCAGCTGGATGTCCTGATCGATGATCGTCGCCAGCACGGGTTCGCCGTAATTTGCCGCGTTGCTGGAAATAACGATCGCCAGGTCGGGTCTGGAGAGCGCATGGAATCTCGACAGCAATTCGCTCGCGCTGGCGGCAGGCTCAATTTCTATGGCCGGAAAGAGCACCGGTACGCCACCGGCTTTTTCGACCAGCCTGGCAAGTTCGGCTGACTGGTGTCCGGGCCTGGTGATCAACACGCCGGCGCCGTTCAGGCTGCTCACAGCATTTTCCCATCGAGCTGGCTGAGAATATCCGCCGCACCTTTTTGCAGCAGCTCCTCCGCAAGGGCAATGCCGATGTCTTGTGCGTCATCGCGAGCGCCTGCTCTGCTGCCTTCGATGATCAGGCTGCCATCGGGCAGGCCCACGCGGCCGGTCAGGACAAGCGTATCTCCATCGAGAACCGCGTGACCGGCAATCGGCGATTGGCAACTGCCGCCGAGCCGCCGGCTAAACCCGCGTTCGGCGTCGACCCGGGTTTTCGTGTCCGCGTGATTGAGCGCAGTAAGATTCTCGACGAGTTCCGCGTCATCCAGCCGGCACTGAATCCCGATGGCGCCCTGGCCAACCGCCGGCAGCATCTCGTCCGGCCCGATCCTGGCGGTGATCCGGTGTTCCAGGCCCAGTCGTGTCAGGCCTGCGACCGCCAGTATGATTGCCTGAAACCGTCCTTCATCGATACGCTTCAGCCGGGTTTCGACATTGCCGCGCAAGGGCTGAATATCGAGGTCCGGTCGCAGATGCAGAAGCTGGCACTGGCGTCTCAGGCTCGAAGTGCCAACGGCCGCACCCTCGGCCAGTTGGCTTATTCCGTCGACCCGGTCGCCGACCAGTGCGTCCCGTGGGTCTGCACGCTCCATGATGGCAACGATGCCAAGGCCATCCGGCATTTCGGCCGGGACGTCCTTCATCGAATGTACAGCGAGATCCGCTTCGTTCGACAGCAGCGCCTGCTCCAACTCCTTGACAAAAAGCCCTTTGCCGCTGATTTTCGCCAGCGAGCGGTCGAGGATTTCATCTCCATGGGTGCTCATCGGCAGTAATTTGACCTTCAATGTCGGGCAATGCCGAATGATGGCAGCGGCTACATGATCCGCTTGCCACATCGCAAGCGGGCTTTTTCGGGTCGCGATACCTATGGTCCTCATGATCTGGCCTGCATGATATTTACCGCGTAGCCGGGTTAGGCTTTTCTCAGTTTCCTTACGACGGCAGGCGCAAGCCGGCGGCTGACCGGGAAGCATTCGTCCAGGCCCTTGAGCCTGATCTCGTAATGTCCTTCCGCATTTTTTGCCAGCGCCTCGATATGGGCCACCGACACCAGCATGCTGCGGTGAACCCGCACAAAGGCATCCGAAAATTCGTCCGCCAATTCCTTGATCGGTTCGTCAATGAGCAATTCGCCGTCATGGTGGCGTACCGTCACGTATTTCTGGTCGGCATGAAAATAAAGTACATCCCGGACCGGGACCAGGCGCAATTCTCCGCGTACGCGCGCGCTGATGTGCTTGCGCGCCTGGTGCTGATCGCGTGACGCAAGACTGGCCAGCTGTGGCCGGGTCAGTCGGCGGGCCCTTTGCAAAGCGTCTGCCAGGCGTTCGCGCCTGATCGGTTTCAGTACGTAACCGACTGCGCTGGCAGCAAATGCTTCGACTGCGTATTCGTTAAACGCAGTCGTGAAAATGACCGCCGGCGGTTCATCCATCTGCGCCAGGTGGCGTGCAGTTTCGATGCCGTCCATTCCCGGCATCCGAATATCCAGCAATACCAGGTCCGGCTGCGTTGCATACGCCCGCTCAAGCGCTTCGCGGCCGTTCGACGCCTCGGCGACGACCTGCCATGCGTCTTGTTCTTCGATCAGGCGTTTCAGACGTTCCCGTGCCGGGGCCTCATCATCGACAACGAGGATTTTCATTCCTCGTTTTCCACTATTGGCAGAAAGAGCGAGATCCGGTATTTGCCCGGCGTTTGTTCGACATCGACCCTGGCCTTTCCCGGGTACGCCAGTTCGAGGCGTTGTTTGACGTTGGCCAGCGCCAGCTGGTTTCCGGAATA
>SMUY01351933.1_pt1 | contig 10740 bp, 11 predicted proteins | sample 2456441 | NCBI WGS metagenome assembly SMUY01 (sample SAMN11095931, study PRJNA526329) | marine sediment metagenome | biome: Marine sediment; feature: Surficial sediment; material: Deep marine sediment; isolation source: Hadal surficial sediment | place: Pacific Ocean | collected 2014-11 | depth...
CCGTAAACGAAACAGCTATTATTTACGAAACCCACACAAATGTCAAGGCTATCCGTAAAGTCGCCGTCAATCATATAACCAATTGAAATTGTTGGAATTATATGACAATTTGCGGCAACGGCGGCGGGCCTTCGGGATAAGTTCATGAAATTTCTGACCCCCTGCCTTCTGACCGCAAGTTTGCTACTCACCCCCGGCTTGCCGGCCGTTGCCATCGATTATTCTGTCCCCCATTCCGGCTCCCCTTACCAGAATCTGGCCGCACTCGAGGACCACCAAATTCTCCACCTGCCTACGGGAGTGACCGTATCGGTGGCACAGATGATCGAAATCGTCGCTCCATCACGGGTGATTTATGTGGGTGAGACCCACGATAATATCGAGGCCCACCGGGCTCAATTGAAAGTCATCCGCCAAATGACCCAACGATTTCCCGGAAAGATCGTGGTGGGCATGGAGATGTTCCGGCAGTCCGCGCAAGCGGAACTCGACCAGTGGCACCGCGGGGAGTTGACCGAAAAACAGTTTCGTAAATTGTTTCGCCACCACTGGGGACCGGGCTACCGGTTGTACCAAACCATTTTTGATTTTATGCGAACCCGAAACATTCCCCTGCTTGGCTTAAAATCCTCCAGGCCAGCGGAACAACTCCTGCGTGACGGCGGCCTGCATCAAACCGGACTCCCTGAAATTGACGCCGACGACGTCCATCATAAGGCCTACTCCATGGCGCTGTTCGGCGGCAACGACACCCACACCGATGGAGTCTCCCAACCTTACCAGATGCTTTTACTGTGGGAAGAGTCCATGGCGGAAACCGTGGCCGGGTTTCTGAAAGACCCCACGCACGCGGATAAAAAATTGATCGTCCTGGCGGGCGGGTTCCATGTCCAGTATGGTTTTGGTATTCCCAAACGCGCGTTCCGGCGGGTGCCGCACGCTTATTCCATCATCCTGCCCGTGGTCACTGAAATCCCCGAGGACTTGAAAGATCGTGAAATGAAAATGGCACCGGTGTCGATTCCTCTATACATTGCAGACTTCGGATGGAAATTACCCTACCGGGTGCCGCCGCCCAAACGGATTCGGCTGGGCATCTATCTGGAGGAACAGGAGGAAGGACTGCGCGTCACCCAAGTGAATAAAAATTCCAACGGCGAACGCATGCACCTCAAGGTCGATGATGTGATCCTGCAACTGGACGACCGATCTCTACTCGATACCGAGGACTTGTCGGATCAACTGCAAACTTACGACTTTGGAGATCGAGTGCGTGTGCGGATTTTAAGGGACGGTGTCGAAATAGAGTTGCAGGGATTGCTGGAGAAAACAGAAGCCGCGCCGTAAAGGCAATACGACTCGAGGCTCGGTCAGCCGGTCAAAGTTTCCAACGGATGGAACAGGCGTTCCAGGTGGGTGTCGCCGGTCAACTCCAGGAAAATATCTTCCAGATGCTCGTGGTCGGCACGGGCCTGCTGGCGGAGTTCTTCCACCGTGCCCAGCGCGATAACTTTACCCTTTTGAATGATGCCGATGCGGTCGCACATGGCCTGGGCAATGCCCAACGAATGGGTGGACATGAATATGCTGGCACCTTTGCGGCACAAGTCCATGAACAACTCCTTGACCTGGCGGGCGCCTTTCGGGTCCAGCCCCACCATCGGTTCATCCACCACCAGCACCTTGGGGTCGTGCAACAACGCCCCGGAGATGACCAGCTTTTGCTTCATGCCATGAGAATAGGCTTCGATCAATTCATCGCTGACCTCCGCCAGATCGAAAAATTCCAAAAACCTTTCACCCCGGTCGGTCGCCAAGCGGGGGTCCATCTCGTACAAGGCACCAATAAAATCCAGGTATTCACGCCCGGTCAGTTTTTCGTAAATGAAAGGCCGGTCCGGTATGTAACCGAGAACGGATTTGGCTTGCACCGGACTTTGCAGGATATCGTGTCCGTCCACGGTGATGGTGCCCGCGGTGGGCTTCAACAAGCCCACCATCATTTTGATCGTGGTGGTTTTACCGGCCCCGTTGGGGCCTAGAAATCCAAAAAATTCACCCTCAGGGATTTCCAGATTGATGCCATTGACGGCGGTGGTGTTTTTGTATTGCTTGACCAGATGGCTTATTTTTATCATGAAGGCTATTGGCAGTTATCGAATTTCAAAAGAGGTCAGCTCTTCCGAGTCCACCCATTCCTGATCCATCGAGGTCACTTGCGCCTGAGCCGGTCCACGGCGACACCAGGCGATCAGTTGGTCGAGTTGCTTCGGGTTGCCCTCGGCATGAATTTCAACGCAGTCGCCAGACCGGTTGCGCACCCAGCCCATGACGCCCAGTCGGCAGGCCACCTCTTGGGCGCTGGCCCGGTAAAAAACTCCCGTCACCCGGCCATGCACCAATAAATGCACCGCAGTCATCGGCCTAGCTCCCCCGGTTGCCCTGATCGAACAGATGTTGGATGTCCCGATAGATGGCAAACGTCGAACCCTCTCCAATTTTCGCGCCGAACTTTCCCAGATCCCTCATGATCCTTTGAAACTCCGAGGTGGAACCGGAAAACTTTTCGATGAGCAAACCGAAGGAAGCCTGTTCCTCCGGGTCCAGGCGACCATGAATTTCCCGAAGCCTGTCTTTTAAGGGTTCAAAATTTTTTTCCATAGACGACAGGATAACGTTCCTGAAAAATCTTTGCAACGAATTTTCCTCGCCGGCGAAGCGCCGGAGCAAGGGGAGGGAGGGTCGGGGCGCCCGAGCCAGGTGGGGTCAGCTTGCAATCCTGAGCCTCTTCGATACGCTCAGCATGCCAGCAGTTAATTTCTCAGCCTTCCCCGTGCCTTCTGCGGTGAGCGGGGTTCTCCTGCCTTATATTGAGCGCACCAAAAAATCAGTTGACCGATCGTAATATTTTATGGTATATAACGATATATCGTTATGCATAAATATATATAGAGGGCGTCCGCGACGATTTTAATGGTGCGCGTTGAACCTCTACAGGAGATAGCGTCCATGTTGCGGCTGTTCACTTTAATCTGGATATTGATTGCCGGGACCGGAGCCAGCACCGCGGGCGCGGTGGAAGTGACCGCCGCGGTGGCTTCTAATTTTCTCAGCACGTTTCGGAGCCTCACGGGTGAATTTGAGCAAACCACCGGCCATCGGGTTCTCATTGTTTCCGGATCGACCGGCAAGCTGTTCGCGCAAATCATTCATGGCGCCCCTTATGAAATTTTCCTATCGGCGGACACCAAAAGACCCCGGCTGTTGGTCGAGCGCGGACTGGCCGAATCCAGATTCACCTACGCCCTGGGAAAAATCACTTTATGGAGCGCCGATCCAAACTTGATCGGCCCTTCGGGTGAGGACATTTTGCAGAAGGGGACCTTTCGCCACCTCGCTCTGGCCAATCCCAAAACCGCGCCCTACGGCTTGGCGGCCAAGACCGTATTACAAAATTTGCAACTCTGGTCCCATTTAAAACCTCGTATCGTGCAGGGAGAAAACATCAGCCAGGCGTTTCAATTTATCGCCAGCCGCAACGCCGAGCTGGGGTTCGTGGCGGTCGCGCAAATTCTCGACCCCAAACTGCGGCTAACGGGCAGTCGCTGGGACATTCCAGAAACCCTCTACGACCCGATACGTCAGGATGCGGTCCTGCTGTCACGCGGGCGGGACAACCCAGCGGCACGCGCGCTCATAAAATTTCTGCAAGGACCCACCGCGCGGGCGACGATTCAGCGTTTCGGTTACGGTTTCAGCGGGGAGGCACCCTGATGGATTTTTCCACCATCGATCTGGAACCCTTGTGGATCACACTGAAGCTGGCTTCGCTCACCGTGTTGATCCTGTTAATGATCGGCACTCCCCTGGCCTGGTGGTTGGCTCATACCCGGTCCCGGTGGCGGGTGGGCGTGGAGGCGGTGGTGGCTCTGCCGCTGGTGTTGCCACCCACCGTGCTGGGATTTTATTTGCTGATCGCGCTGGGATCGCAGGGTTTCATTGGAGTTCCTTTCGCGGCCATCACCGGCGCTTCGCTGGCTTTCACTTTCACCGGCCTGGTGATTGCCTCCACTTTGTATTCCCTGCCGTTTGTGGTGCAACCCCTGCAAGGCGCTTTTGAAACATTGGGGCAGGACTATCTGGAAGCGGCCTGGACACTCCGTGCCTCACGTTGGGATGCTTTTTGGACGGTGGCATCGCCGCTGGCTCTGCGCGGCTATCTCACCGCGACGGTTCTCGGGTTTGCCCACACCCTGGGTGAATTTGGCGTGGTGTTGATGGTGGGCGGCAACATCCCTGGAAAAACCAAGGTCGTGTCCATTGCTATTTACGACCATGTGGAAGTGTTGGAGTACACCCAGGCGCACTGGCTTTCCGGCGGCCTGCTGTTATTTTCCTTCGTTGTGTTGCTGATTGTTTACAGCGTGAACCGGCGGCTTCCGCTCAATGTCTCATGAGCCAACTGGTCACCAGGTTTGCCATCCGCCGTGGGGATTTTCATCTGGACGTCCATCTCGATCTTCCCGCAAAGGGTGTGTCGGTGATCTTCGGCCCGTCGGGTTCCGGTAAAACCACCTACCTGCGTTGCCTTGCCGGTCTATTGCGTTCGCCCTCGGGATACATGAAATTGAACGACACCGTGTGGCAGGACGAATCCCAAAACCGGTTTCTACCGGTGCATCGCCGTCCCATAGGAATGGTTTTTCAGGATGCCCGATTGTTTCCGCATTTGAACGTTCGCTCCAATCTGGAGTTCGGCTATCGCCGCACCGCCCTGGCGGACCGAAAAATTTCACTGGAAAAAATTGTGGACTTGCTGGGTTTGGAACCTCTGCTGGAACGGCGGCCGAGGGCATTGTCCGCGGGCGAACAACAGCGTGTTTCTCTGGGACGCGCCTTGCTCACCAGCCCCCGACTCCTGTTGATGGATGAACCGCTGGCCAATCTCGATGCCCGGCGCAAACTTGAAATTCTGCCCTTCCTGTTGCGCCTGCGTTCGGAGTTGAGCCTGCCAATTGTTTATGTCAGCCATTCACTCCAGGAAGTTCTGCAACTGGTCGACACCCTGGTTCTGTTGGAAGAGGGCCGGGTGGTCGCCAGCGGTGAGGCCAATACGGTGTTGTCCCGATTGGACCTGGGCTTGAAGATGGGGCCCTCATTGACGGGAGCGGTGCTGGAAACCCGAGTGGCGGAAGTGGATGAGAGTTTTGGGTTGATGCGGGTGCAATTCAACAATCGGTCTCTTTATCTGCCACGGCATGAAGTGGCTGTGGGGCAAACCTTGCGCCTGCACATTCGGGCGCAAGACGTGAGCCTGGTTTTGGGAACTTCCGCAATTAAAACCAGCGTGTTGAATATTCTGCCGGCCCGGGTTCTGGAAATCGGGGAGATCCATACCGAGGGTTATTCCGTCAACATAAAACTTGATATTGGAGTCCCACTGGTGGCCACCATCACCCGAAAATCCCTGGCGCACCTCGACCTCAAACCGGGGCAGGAGGTGTTCGCCCACATCAAAGCCGTCAAAATGGTTCAGGACATGGATGAATTTTAATCAGGAAGAAATGTGGGATTTGAAAAAATGATCGCGATCAATCGCCCATCTGGGTTTCAATATCGGGGTTGATCTTGAGGGCAAGCTGATAATGCTTGCGAGCCGCCTCTTCGTTGCCCACCAGTTCGTTAATCATACAAAGGTTGTAATGCGCTTCGGCATATTTGGGGTTCAACCGGACCGCCTGATTGAACGGCCCCAGGGCATCCTGGTAATGCTGTAGCTTATAATGCACATCTCCCAGTTTGAACTGAATGGTCGGATCCTTGGGTTTGAGTTTAGCGGCTTTGCCCAATGGCTTGACCGCTTCGCCCATGCGGTTGAGTTTGATCATCAAATCCGCAAGCTCGAGATACGCTTTAAGATCCCTCGGATTTTTCTTAATGGAGGTCTCCAACTTATCGATTTTCCGGTTGTCCTCAGAACTGAGGCCGGGGTGCGCAGTCGCAGTGGGTTGCGCTGGAGCAGACGCCGGGGTTGATGCAACGGGAGCCGGGGTGGACGCCGGTGCCGGGGTGGACGGCGCTGCCATTTGCATTTGAATCTCTTTCAAGGTGGATTCTGCCGAGGCTTTTTCAGCCAGTTCCTTTTGCAACGCCGCTTTGGATTCTTCCAATTCGCCGGTCAACTTCTTAACTTGTTCTTCAAAAGTGGCCTTTTCCTTCTTGATCGCCTCAACCAATGCGTTGGCTTCCTCCACTTGCTTTTGCAACTCACCCGCGGCGCCAGAACCCTCCGCGGAAGATTTCAATGCCGCGTCGAGTTTGGTTTGCGCGTCCTTCAACTCATGCGCGATTTTATCCTGTTCGATTTTGGCTTGCTTCCATTCCCGTTTGGCGGCTTCCATCTGATTGGAATTTTCCTTGCCCTGCTCCTCTAAAATTACTTTTTCGCCCTTCAAAGTTTCATTGGTTTTTTGCATGTCCCCCATCTGCTTTTGCAACGCTTCCATGGCGCCCGAACTCTTGGCGGTGTCCAGGCTGGAGGCATCCAATTTGTCCTTCATTTCCTTGACCTGGTCTTCCAGCTTGGTCTTGGCGGTCTTGAGAGCTTCTTCGGATTTGCGGACTTCATCGATTTGCTTCTGCAGAGCTTCCGCCGCACCAGAACCTTCCGCCGATTGTTTCAATGCGGAATCCAGGGAGGCTTGAGCTCCCTTGAGCTGGCCTTCCAACTGACCTTTCTCATCTTTTAGTGTTTTTTCGGACTCGCGGATTTCATCGACTTGTTTCTGCAATGCTTCAGCGGCACCGGAACCTTCGGCCGAAGCCTTCAAAGCTTCATCCAGCTTGCCCTGAACATCTTTGAATTCCCCGTCCAATTTTTCGCGATCCGTCTTAAGGTCCGCCACTTCCTTTTTAGTGGATTCCAACATGTCCATACTTTCATGGACCTGTTTTTCCAAATCAAGTTTAGCGGCTTGCGCTTGTTCCTCGGCCTCGCGTGCTTCCTCAATCTGCTGTTGCATGACATCGGTCGCACCGGAGCTTTTGGCCGTTTCAAGGTTGATGGCGTCTATCTTTTCTTTGAACTCCTTGACCTGGGTCTCCAATTGCGCCTTGTCATTTTTGAGGACCTCTTCAGACTTGCGGACTTCGTCAACCTTTTTTTGGAGGGTTTCCGCCACATCGGAACCTTCCGACGATTGTTTCAGGCTGGCGCCCAACTCACCCTGAACTCCCTGGAGTTGGGCTTCCAAATCCGCCTTGTCCTTTTTAAGCGCTTCCTCGGATTCACGCAGTTCGTCGACCTGCTGTTGCATCACATCTTCGGCGCCGGACTCCTCGGCGGAGGCCGTATCCGCGGATTCCAGTTTTTCCTGCAAATCCTTGACTTGACTTTCCAGGTCCGTCTGGACCTTCGCCAGATCGTCTTTATCTTTTTTAAGGGTCTCTTCAGATTTACTGACTTCGTCGAGTTTTTTCTGCAGAGTCTCTGCCGTCCCGGAACCCTCGGAGGATTTTTTCGAGGCGGCCTCGAGGTCCGCCTGGGTTTGCTTGAGTTCGGCCTCCAGCTTTTCCCGTCTCTCGACTTCTGATTTGAGCATCACATCGGAAGCCCCGGTGCCATCCCCGCCTTTGGCCAACTCCGCCTGCTCGGCTTTCAAGGCGTCATCCGCGCTCCGCCGGGCGTCGGATTCCGAAACCAGTTTTTTATTCGTGCTGAGGAGTTCTTCGGTGCGTTCAGCAAGGCTCCGCTCAAGCTGGGTGCGCTTTACAACTTCAGCCTCCAACTCAGCGCTGGAAGGGCCTGTCTCGGGAACGGCAGACTTGGCTTCGCTAAGTTCTTTTTCGAGGGTGGCCACTTTTTCCTGGGATTCTTTAAACGCTTTTTGCGCTTCTTCGCGTTTGATTTTTTCCATTTTCAGATCGCCGCTGAGGTCCGGTCCAGCGCCCTGAGACAGTTCAGCGATCTTTTTGTTCGCGGCCTCCAACTCTAAAGTGCGGTCCTTCACCTGAGTCTGAAGGTTGGTCAAAATTTCTTGTAGAGTGCCTGCGACTCCCTTGGCGGGTGCTTTAGCCATCAAAATTCCTAACGCTTTAAATCGTTAAAATCAAAGCTGAAATTTCATTCGCGACTCCAATGAAACCCTGGAAATATCGGATCAACTTATTGATTTAATTAGTATAATAGACATTCCACCTAAAATAAAGGCCCTTTAGAAGGGAAATATGCTTTAGATGGTCAAAAATCTGGTATTTTCTCGGATGAGGGGGAAAGCCACCTACCCACCACAATATAAGTGAAAAATACGGATAAATATAATTTTTAACCAAAATTGAGCAAGCTGTCAACCACCTAAATCAATTGATTCGAGTAGTCTTGTAACGGCTTTTAGGCCACCAAACTCCAACTATATCATCTTGAGGCACGCCGCTTTCCCTGAGAATAGAGGAACACGGCCGGGCTGATTTAAATATCATCCATGGCATTTCAATAATTATTTAAAGCTCACGGTGATGGAATACCGGGAATCTGCATTGCCCCAGATTATTCGTTGGTGCCCAGCATGAAAGTGCCTATCACGCCGGGTCATTTGATTTATGAAAAACGCTGCCACTCAAGGGCTCAAGCTTTGAGTTCGGGATTCAATCGCGCGGCTTCTTTTTTATGAAATTCGGCGGCATCTTTTTCCCCGGTGAGGCCGTACACGAGACTGAGCACTCGATGCGCTTCCGCATGATCCGGCTGAATCTTCACTGTCTGCTGAAGAGATTCGCCCGCGTCCTCGTATTGGCCCACCACCATCAAAGCGAGACCCAGATTGTAGGAAGCTTCTGCCCAGTCCGGAGCCAGAAATGTCGCCTCCTTAAAAGCGTCGATCATCTCGTCATAACGCCGGAGAGCATCGAAGGCCTTCGCCAGGCCAAAGTGAGCCTTGGCATTTTCCGGCTGAAGCCGGACGGCTTTCATGTACGCCTCCAAGGCTTCCTGACCCTTCATCTGACCAATCAGGCCAGCGCCCAAATCCAAATGGGCCGTCACATCATTAGGATTGTTCAGTGCGGTTTGTTTCAAAACTTCCAAATCATCCGCCGAAAGCTCAGAATTGCTCATCAATGAACTCTTTCAAAAAAATGAACCGGGCAAGGCCCGGAGTAAAAAGGGTCACACTCTGCTTGCACCTAACAACTATTAGGCATGATGCACAGAGTTCAGCCCATTGCCTCCCCTGCAAGGGGTTATTTGAATTGCTGGGTGGCAGAAAACCGGTTCATACGGATTCCTCCCATGCGCAGTCCGGTCAGGACATCCAGCGAAGGCACAAAAAATAAAGTCCCGGATACGGCTGGGCAATCCTGAAGCCAGTGCCGGGCCGGGTCAGCGGGCGAATCCATCATCATACGCTGAAAAACACTCTCCAGCACAGAGGGATCGCGCATGTAGACTGTCAGCATCTCTCCCTGCTCCTGCTCCCCGGCATAAGGCAAGCCATGAACCAGCATTTCGTTTTGCCGGCCGGAAAGTTGGACCGCTTTCTGAAAGTGAATTCCCGGAGTTGCGGGACGCTCAAACCGGTACCGTTGGGTAAAAAGAAAACACCCTCCAGTGAAATCCGGTTCTGCACTGTCGATGAATAATTCTTCCGGCAACTCGGCCGCTCCAGCATCGCACTCGGTCGCGGCAACACTGTGCACTTCATCAACTTTTACAACCATGCCTTGCAACTGTCGCTCCACTTGCCCGGCCAGGTCCATCACACAATCTTTGCGGTTGGAGGACAGCACCACCGCCAGGTCGCCCTCGGTGGCTGGCAGGATGTGACCCTCTTCTCCCTGCCATTCCTCGAAGTCCTGCATGTGCCGGGGTTGCATGCCGTGCCAGGCAAACAACCAGAACATCCGGCCAAAACCGATCGTCGTGACCAATTGGGTGTCTGGATTTTGTCGAACCTGATCGCTGGCCAGCCCCGGGATCATCACTGAATACTGGCCGATGCTCATGATGTTCATGGCCACATCAAGCACCTGATAGATCTGGATGACGGTGTGTTGATGGGGAACGCGAGTGATACCCAACTGGAATCGTGCCAAAATCCGCCTCGGATGAATAGGTTAAAACCTGGAGGAACAATCTACAATAGAATGTGGGAAAATTGCATAAAAGATGAAATGAAAAATATCTATGAGGGTGGAGTGAACCGGACGAATACGCCGCCCAACCTCTTGGGGAGGCAAAAAAGGAAACTCATCGGGGCCACACCGGATGGGGGGCGGTGGGGCGATTTTGTAATTTGAGCCAGGAAACTGTTGCCAGCACTCCAGGCATGGCGATTAATCTCGCGACATGAGACTGCGGATACAAATTTCCGGCATCGCAAGTTACCTTCAAAAATACGATCAGTAGTTATCGCCTGATTCAGGATAGATAGCGTCCAGATTCTGTTTTACCCATGCCGGAACCTGGGGTCGGCTGGCGGTCACCAGGCCAATACCATCTTCAGCTTTCTGAAAATTTTCCCAATGCAATTTTTGTAAAGTGCTTTGCGTCACTACTTTTTTCAACGATCCATCTGGATTTTTAATTCGAACTTCGTAGAACATGGCACTTCTCCTCTCAATCAAGCCCCGCGTTTAATACGAATCGGTCCGAGAAAACCCCTCAAAAAAATTTCCGGGGGGATGGCGAGGGGTTTTCTCGTAACCCCTATTCAGTTTTTTGGATTCACTCTAAGTACAGCAAAA
>SMUY01198765.1_pt1 | contig 10739 bp, 10 predicted proteins | sample 2456441 | NCBI WGS metagenome assembly SMUY01 (sample SAMN11095931, study PRJNA526329) | marine sediment metagenome | biome: Marine sediment; feature: Surficial sediment; material: Deep marine sediment; isolation source: Hadal surficial sediment | place: Pacific Ocean | collected 2014-11 | depth...
ATGAGAAAACCTCTTCGGGTGCCGATCATCGCGAGCCTCCCGTCGGCGCACACTGCTTCAACTCTTCGAACGAGTTGAGGAAGGCGAACCGATTGTGCTGACCGAGGGTCTTGCCAACCCCGATGGATAGTCTTTTTCAGGGAGCGTCCGGGTCAGCCTAGCCGGAATCGCTTGATTCGATCAACGGTCGGTGGTCCCCCTTCATCTATCCAAGAATGGCAGCGATGTTATCCTCGGTTCGCTGCGCATCGCACACGAATCCAAAGGTCGCTCTATGGGTCGTCGATTAATCGCTTTCCTGTGCTTCGCCGGTCTGGCGATCGGGTCTGGACCGCTGGCATGGCCCCAAGAGATCTCTTCAGCCGCGGTGGTCTTGGAGCCGTGGGTCGATACCTCTCGAACCGTTGGGCAAGAAGAGGCCGCCAGATTCAACTGGCCCTCGTTTCGTGGTCCGAGCGGCTCGGGAGTCGCCGACGGTCAGGATCCACCCACCACTTGGGATGCCGAGACCGGAGGAAACGTCCTCTGGAAGACGCCCATCCCCGGTCTGGGGCACTCGAGTCCGATCATCTGGGGCGACCGGATCTTCTTGACCACGGCGATCAGCGCCGATCCGAATTCGATCTTCCGTTACGGCACCGACGGGCGCCAGGACCGTAGGTCGGATCGATCGCCGCACGTTTGGCAGGTCTACTCCATCGATCGTCGAAGCGGCGCGGTGGTCTGGGTGCGCGAGCCGACTACCGGCCGGCCGAGCGTGCAGCGCCACCCGAAAAACAGCTACGCGAGCGCCACGCCGGCAACCGATGGTGAGCACGTCGTGGTCCTGATCGCCACCGGAGGCTTGTTGGCCTACGACTTCGACGGAAACCTGCTCTGGCAGGTCGAGCTCGGCCCCTTGGACGCCGGCGCCTCCTACGACGGCACGTATCAGTGGGGCTCCGCCAGCTCGCCCATCATCTGGAACGGCCTGGTCATCGTGCAGGCCGACCAGCAGGAAGGCTCGTTCATCGCTGCTTTCGACGTCGAGACGGGGGAAGAAATCTGGCGCACGCCGCGCGACCTCATCTCGTCGTTTTCGACGCCGACGATCCACGTCGGGGCGGACCGCGTCGAGCTGGTGACGAACGGCGCCGGCACCATGTTCGGCTACGATCCGAGCAACGGTGAAGAGCTGTGGAGGATGTCCGGTAGCTCTCTGAACACCACGCCGACGCCGGTCAGTCACGAGGGGCTGATCTTTGTCACGAGCGGCTACCGCACGCGTCCGATCTTCGCCGTTCGGGAGGGCGCCACCGGCGACATTTCTTTGGCCGCGGGGGAGAGCTCCAGCCCGCGCGTGGCCTGGAGCTCTTCGCGCGACGGGCCCTACATCGCCTCGCCGCTGGTGTACCGGGGGTATCTGTACGTCGTCTCCGCCAACGGTGTGTTGACGGTCTTCGAGTCAGCGACGGGGGAGCGTGCTTACAAGCGGCGGATCGGTGACAGGGGCGGCGCCTACAGCGCCTCGCCGGTGGCCGCCGCCGGCCGCATCTACTTGACGAGCGAGGACGGCGACATCTTCGTCCTCCGGGCCGGGCCCGAGTACGAGTTGCTGGCGACCAACCGTATGCACGAGGTTTGCCTGGCGACGCCGGCGATTTCCGCAGGGCAGATCTTCATCCGCACGACTGGCCATCTTTATGCCGTAGAGGCTGGAATCGCGGCGACGGTCGTGGCTCCGGCGGAGACGCCGTTGCCCCCGTTTCCCGCCGAGTTCGCGCCGGATCTGGTGTTGAATTTCGACGATTTCGAGGACGGAGACCTGATCGCCAACACCGGAGTTCGCTGGCAGACGTTCACGAACGGCGTATCGACGGCGAGCCTTCAACTCGTCGACGGCGGTGCCGCGGGAACGACGAAAGCCGCCCGTCTCACCGGGGAGCTGGCTCTCGGCGCGGCGCGCGGTCCGCTGGCGCAGATGTACCTGCCCTTCGATCGCGGCGCGATGAGCACCAACCTGGCGAATCTGGGCGGGGTGCGCTTCTGGGCCCGCGGTAGCGGCGCCGTCGACATTTCCTTCAATTGTCGAGGCGGCGGCGGCTCGGGCGCCGAGTTCGACGTTTCGGAGGAATGGCGCTTGATCGAGATCGGCGTCAACGAGCTGACCACGACCTTCGCGGATCCGCCCAGCGCGGCGTGGATCGGAGAAGCGTGTGTCGGTCTCTACCTCTCACGTCGCTCCGCGGCGAACACGGGCGAGTTCTGGTTCGAGATCGATGAAGTGGTTTTCTTTGGCGTCGGTGCATCCGCAGCGACCGGCTCGCTTCAATGAGTTACGACGTGACCCAAAAACACGGGGCCGAGCAGGCCGAGGTGAAAGTGTGATGCACATTGCCCAAGCACGCCGGAAGCCGTTCAAGGTCTTTCTCGTCATGCCGGCAAGAGATAGCGAGCGCATCGGGTCGGCGATGATCACATCGCGCGTCCTGCCGGTGCTGGCGGCGTGCACACCGCAACTAGATGAAATCGAGGACCTCCGCATTGTCGATATGTCCATCGAGCCGTTCCCGTTCGACGAAGTACGAGCGGGGGATCTCGTCGGAATATCTGCCTTTACCTCTGTCGCTCTCAGCGCCTATGAGCTGGCTCGCAAACTCCGCCAACGCCACGGAGCGACGGTCGTCATGGGGGGCGCCCACGTCAAGAGCGTGGGGGATGAACCGCTAAGACTCCAATGCGCCGACGCCATCGTCGACGGAGATGGCGAAGTCAGCTGGCCTCAAGCGGTCCGTGACTATGCGGCGAGAAAACTCGAGACGATCTACAAAGGTGGGCTGGCGCCCGAGTCGGCATTCGTTCGCGCCCGCTGGGACCTTCTTCCGCATCTCGACCGCTACGTTACGCCAACGGTACAAACCGTCCGCGGTTGCATGAAAAGCTGCTCGTTTTGCTCGGTGTGGGTTCAGGATGGACGCAAGCCGCGCCAATCAGCGGATGATGACGTCATCGCTGAACTTCAGTATCTCTACGCCGCCGGATTTCGCCTTGTCATTCTTGCCGATGACAACTTCTACCCCTACTCGCTCCAGGACATTGCGAAGAAAGCTCCCGAGCACCGGAAGGGACTCGAACAAGGGCGACAACAACGATTGCAATTCCTCGATCGGCTCGCCAACGAGACGCCGTCCGACATGATGTTCGGGACGCAAATCGTCATGGAAGTTGCCGATGATGCGGAATATCTGAGAGCAATGAACAAGGCACGCGTTTATGGAGCGCTGATCGGCATCGAGTCGGTCACCCAAGAAGGGCTCGATAGCATCGACAAAGAGTGGAACTATGCCGGGGAGGAGCTCAAGGAAAAGCTTGCGCAGATCACCGAGCACATTCCGTTTGTCTTGGGATCCGTCATCATGGGGCTTCCAGGAAACACTCCCCCAAGCCTCCGCGAAACGATCGATGTTGTCCCGGATCTCAATCTGGCCCTCGGTCAGTTTCCGACCTTGAACATTCTTCCGGGAACCAAAGACTGGTTCAACATCAAAAAAGGGATCGGGCCGCTAAAGCTCAAGACTTTTGGGGCTCCGGATTGGGTACGAGAGTATCTCTCGCCGGAAGAGATTGGCTACTGGCTCGATCCCGCAAACCCGCGCATCGTGTGGGAAGGGCATCCGCATTTCGACGGTCCACAAGGCGAACGTGAGCTTCTCGACATCACCCACCGAGCATGGAACGAGTTCTACACGCTGCGAAACATCTGGCGTCGTAAAGAATTCCTGCCCATTGGAAGCTGGAGGCGGATGCTCGGCTTCATGATCCTTTCAAGGAACATGAACAATCGCTATCAGCGACAGGGGCTAGCGCAGGAAGGAACGGTGAGCGAGACAAAGAGCAAACGCATCGCTCGCCTCGGCAGTGAGCTTTCATTGCGATTCATCCGCCAGCGGCCACAAGCGATACTTCCGGACCATCTCCTACAGGTGAGCTGATCCACAATTTGCGGGAGGGCCCCTGATTATCTTGACAACGCCTCTTCGAGGATCTGCCTGAGGGCACGGAGATGCTCGACGCCCCAGGTTCCGGAAGCCGGAGCCGAGGGGCCTTCGTCACCGAGGCCGGCGAGCTTCGACCGCTGCACCCGCTCCATGATCAATCGCCGGATCTCGTCGGGGTTGTCGATTCCCTCCATGATCGCCTTGTTCCCTACGGCGAACTGGTTCTCGCCCTCGCCCTCGGCCGCCCCGGCCGGCGCCGCCAACACCATCCCCACCAACGGGTTCACGATGTACAGGGCAATCCAGCCGACGACGCCGTTTGGATCGGCATCTTCGCCAAACCCATCCAGCGCTCGACGATGTTGCGCGTCACGTGGATGTCCTGGATCCTCCGGTAGGTCAGATAGACCTCTTTCTGAAACAACAGGCCCCAGGACATCGCCACGCCCTCGTCGTCGAAGCGGTAGCGAAGAGTCCTGAAGCGGATGAACAACCGCACGAAGACCACGGGGAACGCGAGAAGAGTCGCCATGGAGACCAGCAGGTAGTAGTTGAGCAGGGAATCATGCGGTCGGGTGATCGTGCGTGGGTCGATCCCTGCGTCTTTGGCGGCGACATCGACCGGATCGTTCATCGCGGCGGGTATATCTGTCGCCGACACGAGCTCAGGCCGGAGGTAATCATGGGCCATGAGGTGGGCTGCGCCGCCAGAGTGGCGAGATCGGGGTTGGCTACTCGCTGCGCCAAGGCGCCCTCGTCAGGAGTCTCCCGCTGCCCGGCCGGCCGTTGACCTCGCCCGCTTCGAATACCACTTCGCCGCGGCGGATCGTGATGTCGGGCCACCCGGTCACCGACCATCCGTCGTACACCGTGTGCGCCGCCCGGGAGAGAACGTCGGCGTCTCGAATCACGGTCGTGCGCTCCGGGTCCCACACGACAACGTCGGCGTAGGATCCTTCGCGGATGACGCCTTTTTGCGGGAACAGTCCGAATATCCGCGCCGCCTTGGTCGACGTTGTTTCGACGAAGCGCTCGAGCGAAATCCGTCCCTTGCCGACACCTTCCGAGAAGTACATCGGCAGCATGAACTGCAGGTTGTTGATCCCCGGGCGGAGCCGCGTGATCGAGAGCTCGGGATCGAGCTTTTGCTCCCGGGTCCAGGGAGCGTGATCGGTGGCCAGTATGTCGATGGACCCGTCCGCCAGCCCTTGCCACAAAGCGTTTGCGTCGTCAGCAGTCCGCAGGGGCGGTTGGCCGACGTAGAGCGGTCCGTCGGGACCTTGGAGGCGCTCCTCCGTCAGGTGGAGGTAGAGAGGGCGGGTCTCGACGAAGAGAGGGAGGCCTTCCGTGCGCGGGTTGCGGCACGCCTGCAGGGCGGCGGCGGCAGACAGATGCACGACGTGCATGGGCGCGCCGGTCACTTTGCACAGCGAGACGGCCTGCTGCGTCGCTGCCACCTCGGCCGCGACCGGCCGGCTCTCCCCGTAGTAGCGCAGCGAAGTTTTTCCTGCCGCTTCGAGTTGCCGCGCCACAGCGCGCAGAATGCCACCATCTTCGCAGTGGATCATGGTCACGACGCCGGCATCTCGAGCCGCCTCGAGCAGCTCGATCGTCTCCGCGAGGTGCTCGTTGAAGTTGCGGCTGGTCATGAAGATCTTGAGGCTCGGCTGGCCGCGCTCGGCGAGGCGGGGCATCAAGGCGACGAACTCCGGCGTCGGTGGCCAGGTGGAGGCGTGCAGGATGATGTCGGCGATCGCGCTCGAGCGGACTGTCTCCTCGTATCGATCGATCGCCTCGAGGGCGTTCTCCTGACGCCGCGGGTAGGCGAACGTCCCGAGGGTCGTGATGCCACCGGCGAGAGCGGCCACGGATCCACTGGTGAAGTCGTCGACAAAGGACCCGCTGAGGTGGGTGTGAGGATCGATGCCTCCCGGCATCACGAGACGGCCGCCGGCGTCGATGACGCGGGCGTCGGCACCGGGTCCGAGGTCGGAGCCGATCTCGGCGATCATGTCGCCGATGATGCGGACGTCGGCGTCGCGGGCGCCGTCGGCATTCACAACCCGTCCGCCGCGGATGAGGATCTCCGAATCCTGGCCGCGGCTAGGCGCGCCGATTTCGGGCCATGAGATTCCACGGTACGGACGAAGCAGGCCCAGAGACCCGACGGCTACGGCTTGCAGGGCATCCCGACGGTTCATCCCGGCATCGTGCGGTGACCGGTCGGCGAAATCAACCGATCTTCGACCTTACTGTGGCGAATTGCTTGTCTTCTTCTTCACTGATTCGTGTCGTCAACTTCTCATGCTAGGCATCAATTTCGGGCCAGCTATCCGCCGAACCGGTACGCTACACCGACAAAGCCAGAGACGCTCCGCCGCTTGTCGACGATCGGACTCTCGAAGATCTCGTTGTCCAACCGCTGGACTTGTAGCTGACCCACCAACTGAATCCGCCTGGTCAAGAAGTAGTAGCCGAGTATCGAGCTGCGGAAGTTGATCGCCGATTGCCCGCGGAAGGCCGGCCGACCGGGGCCTGCCTCCTCCGGCGTGACCCCGACGTAGTAGTCGACAAAGTCGCTGCTCTGCCACACCACCCCGATCGAGGGGGTGAGACCCCAGCGGCTGCGGTCGAACATCCAGGTGCGCGAGAAGTCGAGGCCCACCTGCTGGCCATCGGAACGACCGAGCAGATCGGTGTAGCCGCTCGCACTCAGCTTGTAGCTGCCGGGTTTCCAGTCGAACACCAGTCCGCCTTCGATGGATGACCGGCGTTTCGTCATGCCTTCGAGGAATGGCGAGCTGTCAGGATCGAAGCCGGCGAAGACAAAACGGGCCCGCACATCGAAGGCGAAGTTCTCCGTCTCCATGAGGTGATAACCGGCCTGAACACCCTGGATGTAGAGCTTCTTGTAATACAGCTCTAACATCGGAATCGGCGTTGTCGTGTTGCTCGCCCCGACGTAAGGTCGCGGCGAGGAAATCACAGCCAGACCGAGCGACCATTGCACGGGGCTCGGTGTGCCGATCAGGTCCTGTTCGGTGGCTTGTTCCTGCGCGGCGACAGGCAAGCTCACGAGCATGGCGAGGGCAAAGAGACAGACGCGGATAGAGATATTGGTACCGAGAGGTTGCGCCGCAGCCGCGGTCGCTACCCCCAGAGTCGGAACGTCGATCAACGCGTTTTTCATGGGAAGCCACCTTTCCTGAGTCTTCGTGCCGTTTACTGACGGCGGTATATCGGCGTGAGTCTCGGCAATGTCTAGCTTTGGATCACTACCGGGAAAGGCGCGCCAGGTTACAGCGCGCCCGGGGAGACCCGCGGCGCCGATCTTGACGCCGGCATCGAAGATGGCGGACGGTGTGATGGAGAGTCACGATCTGATATGCGCTAGCGACCCATGAGCACGATAGATTTCGACAGACACAGCGACGACTACGCGGCCTATTGTCCGGGGCTTCCCGCGTCTTTCTATCAGCGAATCGCCGCGCGGACGGTAACAACGTAGATACGTAAGCCCGCGTTCTTGTCACCGCTCGTGGCTTGACGTATCATGACTTGTCAAGCAACCGAGAAGGGAGCCGCATGTGCCCGCCGTCAAGATAAGCTCCAAGGTCGACGAGGATGCCTGGAGGGAGCTGAAGGACCTTGCTGAGGAGTCGCACCAGAGCATCGCGGGATTGTTGACCGATGCCATCCAGGAGTACGTACGGCGGCGCCGTGTACGTCCCGATGTGCTGCGCCACCTCGAGGATTCGATCGCCGACAACGAGGAACTAGGACGTCTCCTTGCCGAGTGATCGGATTGCTCACCTGTCCGTGGACGAGGTGCTCGCAATTCACGAAGAGCTCATCTCCCGCTTCGGTGGAAGCGGCGGCGTGCGTGACCTGGGGCTTCTCGAGAGCGCGCTGTATCGCCCGCGAACCGGTTACTACGCGGACATCGTTGAGATGTCGGCGGCGATGTTCGAGTCGCTCTTGATGAACCACCCGTTCGTGGACGGCAACAAGAGAGTGGCGTTTTTCGCCACCGACGTTTTCTTGCGACTCAACGGGTGGAAGCTTGGCGTCGATCCGACCGACGCGCGCACCTTCCTCATCGAGCTTCTCGACGAGGGAATCGCCGACTTCGAACATCTTGTCCCCTGGATACGGCGGTCCATCGTCCGAATCGGTTGACTACCGAAGTGTTCGTGACCATCGACGGGGAACGGCACTGTCTTTGGCGTGCCGTCGATCAGGATGGCTTCGTGATCGAGGTTTGCGGTGCGGCGAGTTCATGGTGTTAGATTTACAGACGATATTTGCTCACTAGGCCACATCAAGTTTGATCTGGCGTCTGGGTGAACGCAACGTAGGGGCGAGCAGCAGAGAGGCGAGACTGCGGTTATGGGCAAAGCTGGCAAGTACGTTCCCACGACTAGGGAACAGGCGTTCCTGGATACTGTCGACAGCCCTCGGTACGACCGACAGAGTGTCAACGGGCTCGAGCCGTTCCTGGGCGAGCGCGTCCCCGAGGACATGCGCGATTTCTACTCCCCGGACGAGCTTGATGTTCTCCGTGAGCTCAAGGGCACGGAGCGCGACGTTGAAGCGCGCATGCCGGTGAAGATGACGCGCCACTACTTCACGATGGCGCAGCAAAGCCCCTTTCTTCGGCGCCTGGTGAAGGCGAGCCCCGACGAGACCAGGAGTCTCGCCGGTTCTGAGGACCCCGGCTATCAGATGGACTTCAGCCCGGTGGAGGGCCTGCTCCACAAGTACGAGATGGGCCTGCTGTACGTCACGTCGACGTGTTCGGCGCACTGTCGGTTTTGCTACCGCGAGGAGTTGATCAGCCGCAAGATGGTCGAACGCCAGGACGGAACGGTTGCCACCAAGGGGCTTGCTCAGATCGGGGAGGTGACCGACTACATTCGGGCGCACAACAAGATCGTCGAGGCAAACGGTGGGCGGCATCCGGAGTCCGGCCGCGAGCGGCTGCGAGAGGCCCTGCTGTCGGGTGGCGATCCGATGGTGTTGCCCAACGGAAAGCTTGCGGCGTGGTTCGCAGCCCTTGCTGAGGCCGGCGTTGAGGCCATCCGCCTCGGTACGAAAGAACTGGCGTTCTTCCCGGACCGGTTCGACGACACGTTCTTTTCCATGCTCGACGGATTCCATACCGCGTACCCCGATGTCGGTCTTCGCATGATGGTGCATTTCAATCACCCGGACGAGTTTCTCGCCAAGGATGCTGAGCAGCGCTATATCGAGAATCCGAACGGGTCGCTCAAGTGGAATGACTCGGCAATGCGCGCCATGGAGGGGCTCACGTCCCGCGGCTGGGTGTCCGTCGAGAATCAGTCACCGATCATCAAGGGCATCAACGACAATGCCGATGCCCTGCGGATCATGCAGCGGGCCATGAAGCGAGTGGGCGCCGAGAACCACTACTTCTTCTGTGGCCGTGACATCGTCGCCTACGAGGCCTTCAACATCCCGATCGAGACCGCCTGGCAGATCTTGAACGAGTCGCAGAAGGGACTGTCCGGGGTCGAGACGCGCGCCCGACTCTCGATAACCCATTACAAGGGCAAGACCGAGGTAGCCGCGGTAACGAATGAACCGATCCCGGGTGTGCGCGGCTCGGAGAACGGCGTGGTGATCTTCAAGATCCTGCGCAACGCTCTGAGCGCCCCGGATCGCGGCAAGGTGTGCATCGTCGGGCGGAACCCCGACGCAATTTGGTTCGACGGCTACGCCGACCGCGTCATCTATGACGAGGCAGGGCTATTTGACTACGCGCGGGTTGAGGCGCTCAGCACGGAAAGGCCTGCCGAGGTCGGCGCTGCTAGTGGTTCCTAGTGCTCCGTGACATTTGAACGTCCTGGTAACCACGATGCGTTTCGGCGGATCGTCGTGAATCCACTTGATGGGGCGTGGGTCCCGGGCTAGCAAGCCGTGGCAGAAGTCCAATGATCGACAAACAGGTGGCAACCGTTTCGGAAGCGGTCGAAGACCTGTTTGACGGTGCGACGGTGATGGTCGGGGGATTCGGCGAGGCGGGCAGTCCCATCGAGCTGATCCATGCGCTGATCGACCAGGGCGCGACGAATCTCACGGTGGTCAACAACAACACCGGGAGTGGTGAGGTTGGCCTGGCGGCGCTGATCAAGGCCGGTCGCGTGTCGAAGATGATCTGTTCGTACCCGCGCACGGCCAATTCGACCGTGTTCCCCGAACTCTACAAGAGCGGGCAGGTGGAGCTCGAATTGGTGCCGCAGGGCACTCTCGCCGAGCGTATTCGGGCCGGGGGAGCCGGTATTCCGGCGTTCTACACGCCGACCGCGGTGGGCACTCCGCTCGAGGAAGGCCACGAGCGGAGAACGTTCGACGGCTGCGACTACATGCTGGCCTACGCCTTGACCGCTGACTTCGCGCTCATCAAGGGGCGGTCCGCGGATCGCCACGGCAATGTCGTGTACAACAAGACATCGAGAAACTTCGGTCCGGTGATGGCCATGGCGGCGACCACCACCATCGTGCAGGCCTCCACGGTTGGCGCGGCCGGCAGCCTGGATGCCGAATCGATCATCACCCCCGGGATCTTCGTCGAACGCGTGATCGCGGTGGCCAATCCGGCGCACGAATCTGTTCTCGTCGCGGCGGGAGCCTCGTACCCATGAGCGAGCAACCCGCCGGTATCGGCCTCACGCGAGAGGCGATGGCGCAGCGCGTCGCTCTCGATATTCGCAATGGGGCGTACGTCAACCTCGGGATCGG
>SMUY01213675.1_pt1 | contig 10739 bp, 15 predicted proteins | sample 2456441 | NCBI WGS metagenome assembly SMUY01 (sample SAMN11095931, study PRJNA526329) | marine sediment metagenome | biome: Marine sediment; feature: Surficial sediment; material: Deep marine sediment; isolation source: Hadal surficial sediment | place: Pacific Ocean | collected 2014-11 | depth...
ATGTCTAGATTTGTAAGTGGAACTCCAAACAAATCAGGATACAGAAAATTCAAAATTAAAACTGTATCTGGAAGAGATGATTTTGCAATGATTGGAGAAATTATCAAAAGAAGATACTATAGGCTACTAGAAGAAAATTCTGAACTACCTGATCTGATTGTAATTGATGGGGGCAAAGGACAACTAAATGCAGCCCTGAAATCTTTAGAATCTCTTGGGTTGAAACTTCCGTGTATTTCTTTGGCTAAAGAAAATGAAGAAGTCTTTGTACCAAAGAAGAAGAGTCCTGTTCTAATTCCTAAAAACAAATCATCTTTGAAAATTTTACAGCATGCACGAGATGAAACCCATCGATTTGGAGTTGCATATAATAGAACCATTCAAAAAAATCGGATAAAATAAGAAAAAAGGAAAAAGTTTTGGTTAGTTCACTGTAACACTGCCAACCATCCATGGATGAACCATACAAAAGTAATCGTAACTGCCTGCATCATCAAAGGTAAATGCATAAGTTGCATCTACCATGACTAGACTGCTATCAAATACGCCAGATGGACCATCAGCTGGACTTCCGCCAGTTACTGTATGTGCGGCTGTGTCTACATTCATCCAATGTACTGTATCTCCAGCATTGATTGTGACATCTGCTGGTGACCAACATGAATTAGTTTCTTCACATCCTGGAACTGAAGTTCCTACTGGAATTTCAACATGGTGTGTTTGTGGTTCTGCTGTTTCTTCCATCGTTGTTTCTTCCATCGTTGTTTCTTCCATGCCTATTTCTTCTTCTAGTTCTATAGTTTGTCCTGCAGTTGCTGCTTGTTCCCTAACTTTTTCAGCCAAATCTGCACCAAAGCTTGATGATGCTGTTGGCTCTGAAGTTTCAGTTGAAACAGTTGGAGAAGTAGCGACCGTAGGACCAGCATCTTGGGCTGCACCTCCTGAGATTGCAACTCCTAACGCTATAGCTACAATTGCCATTGTTAATGCAATTGCTGCTTTGTCTATACTTACCATAATTGATCCATGACCAACTATATGCTAAATAAATCTAATTGTTATTGTTACGTTCATAATTTCAATTTTTCAAGCATTTAGAACTCATCATCTGTTTTCATGCTTTCTTGGTGTTGATTTCCTTTCTGAAATCTCGATTTTTTAATATTTTTCAAATATTTACAAAAATTTCAAAAATCAATTGAAAATTTTACATGATCACTCTAATTGAACATTGACTATTGTCAATGATATTGAACACTTACTTCTTTTATGAATCTGGCACGTAACACAATTAACACCGCAAATGAGCTGTCACCAAGTAACTACCCGTTTTTGGTCTTAAGCGCTTTTGCATTGATACTTTTTCTAGCTAAATTTTTATCTGAATCAATCATTTCAAATTCTATTTTTAATTTTTTCTTCTCTATTAATTGTCTAATGAATTGTATTCGTTTTTCTATGAATTCATCTTCAATTTTTGAATTGGATGTCAAATGATCATACATTATTTTTTCATCTAATTTTATTTTGACAATGTCATCATTTTTTATAATTAAGATTCCAATTCCCCAAAACAAACCAACATGTAGTGCAATATACTTTGATTGTAAACTTGTTACTTTATTTTTATAAATATCTGCATGATCTCTATTTTGTTCAACTATGGAATCCTTAGTTTGAATAACCCATGAAATTTTCTTTGTATCCCCATCTGAATAAAAAATATGGTACAATTGTCAACCAAAAAGGGGTCTTTTGTCTATATATTTTGAATATGCCCCTTATGATCATAGATTGAAATGTGTACTCATGCTTGAGTCACACACATTCTTCTCAAAGATGGTAGATGAACTAGTAGAATTCTCTGAGTATGATCCAGAATTAGCAGACGGAATAAAGTGGCTTGACGAACAAGCACAGAAAAAAGGTATCACATTTTATGATATGGTTTTTGAAGTGTTGTACAAACATGATGTAAACTCTAAAGCAAAAGAGTGGCTTAGTACAAGAAATTAAAAATTATTTTCTCAAGTCTAGTGTTTTATATTCACACCCTTCTGGACCACAATACTTTCCAACATAGGAAGCTTTTGGTCTATACAGTGCTGGTTTTGGTGCTGCCTCTGCAAACTTTTCTTCAATGATGTGAGCTGCCCATCCTACAACTCTTGAAATTGCAAAGATTGGTGTGTTGAGGTCTACTGGAATTTTTAACATGTAGTAGATTGATGCACTGTACAAATCTACATTTGGATAAATATCTCGATCTTTCTGCAATTTCATCTCAGAAATGGTTGCAGTTTCAACTTTTTCTGTCAAAGCAAACCAAGGTTCTTTGGTTTTTTCTGCTAGTTTTCTTGATAATTCTTTTAGAACTTGTGCTCGAGGATCATATGTTTTGTAAACGGCATGCCCCATTCCCATTATTCTCTCACCTTCACTCATTTTTTCTTTAATCCATGGTTGAACTTTTTCTATTTTCCTAATCTCTAACAACATTTTCATAACTTCTGTGTTGGCCCCTCCGTGTAATTCACCACTTAATGCTCCGATTGCAGCACTAATTGCTGAATACATGTGTGCCCTTGTTGATGCAACTTGTCTTGCTGTAAATGTTGATGCATTGAAAGTATGGTCAGCATGAAGAATTAAACATACATCAAAGACTTTCTCAACTTCAGGAGCTGGTTTTTCACCAGACATCATGTATAGAAAGTTTGCAGCATGACTTAGAGATGAATCAGGATCTACAATCTCAAATCCGTTTCTAATTCTCTGCCAAGTTGCAATGATGGTAGGGACTTTGGCAATAATGTTAATTGCTCTATCGTGACTAGCCTCTTTATTTGAAAATTCTTCATCAAAATATCCTGCAAGTGCAGCAACAAATGCCTGAAGCATATCCATAGGATCTGCATCTTTTCTCCAATTTCCCATGTTCTTTTGCATTTGCTTAGGAATGTATCTTGCATCAATCAATTTTGCATTAAATTCATCTAGTTGTTGTTTGTTAGGTAGACTATCGTAAATCAGTAAATATGCTGTTTCCTCAAAGGTCGAATTTTTTGCAAGATCAAAAATGTCGTAGCCACGATAAATGAGCTTGCCTTTTTCTCCATCAATATTTGAGATTTTGGTATCTGCAATCTCGATTCCTCGCAAACCGATGTTTTTAGTCTCCATGCTGAGCATACCAAAAATCTTCTATTATATTTTCGCCAAAATTATGTCTATGAAGTTTAGTAATTAGTCTAATATGCCAACTTTTGGTCATAAATGATAATTTTTAATTAAAAATTAAATGACTCCAGCAGAGCGTAGACAATTGCAAAAATTAGATGACTTGGTACTTAACGCATCACCCGAAAAGCTAAAAAAAATTCAGGAAATTGACCATCAAACTCAGATGGAAGGATTATCATTTTATGATGTCTATCTTGATTCTAGTTCTTTGATTAACCAAAGAATCAAAAAATCTTTTAGAGAATCTTAATTTTTCATTCTTCATTTAAATGAGGGACAAATTTTCCGATCGTATTGCCAGTATCTAAAACCAAGAAATCTACAAGTAAAAAAACTGTAAGAAAGACTAGAGCCAAAAAACCTACAACTAAAAAAATTGTTAAGAAACTACGAACAAAAGTTATTTGTATTTCCCACAAGGAAGATGCTGATGGAATCAGCTCGGCTGCATTAATCAGACAAGCCTTTGGCGGAGATGCAATTCTTGTTGACTATCCTGGTCAAATGGAAGCGATACAACAAGTGGTTTTAGATAAAAAACTAAAATCTTTGTATATTTGTGATCTGGGGCTAAGTAAAAGTACACAAGATGAATTTGTAGACATTATGACAACTCTTAGAAAAAACAAAATTGCAGTTACTTACATTGATCATCACGATATTGATCCTGCTGTTGTAAAATCATTGAAGAAAATCAAAGTCAAAGTTATTCATGATATCAATGAATGCACTACTGTTCAGGTTTACACCGCATTCAAATCCAAACTCAATGATCATGCTTCATTTGTTGCAACATGTGCTGCTATTACTGATTATATGGAAGATAGACCAATTGGGTCCAAATTACTACAAATTTATGATAGACAATTTGCACTAATTAATGCTACAGTACTTACTTACAACATTGTTGGACATCAAAAAGAACCTGATTATTTATTGTATTTAGTTGAAGAATTGGCTGACTCCAAATTCCCACATGACATTCCAAATACTTTTGAGTTTGCTCAAATCCAAGTCGAAAAACTCTCTCAGATGATTGCCAAAGTAAAGAAGGGAATGAAAACTTTGACAAATCTTGGCTATATGGAAATTCAAGATGCTGGTGCAAGTGGTGCTGTTAATTTTGTGATGGGATTATCCGGAAAAGATGTTGGCGTTGCATTCAAAGAAAGAGTTGATCGTGGTATCTATGCTGTTTCAGTTAGAGGCTCTAAGGACTGTAAAGTTCACTTGGGTAAGATTGTTAATATTTTAGCAACTGACCTTGGGGGTTCTGGTGGTGGGCATGATAAGGCATGCGGCGCTGTAATTCCAAAACTAAAAATAAAAAAATTCATTACAGAATTAAATAAAAAAATAAAGTAATATCATGCAGAACATTTTCCTTTAGATTTGCCTCAATATTCATGAATTCACGCTTTAGAAATTTATTAAAAGGATTTACCCAAATCCAACATGAAGTTGGAACAATTTTTTAATATTTTACGAACTAAAATTATTTAGAATTGAATCGAAAGATTATTGCATCTATAATTGTAATTGGTACTGCACTTGCTGCTTTAGCTGTTTCATTCCAAAGCGAATCTACTCCTGAAATTACTATTGCTAATACCATTGAACCTGTTGCAATTGATTTCGAGTCTACAGAATTCACTATAATGGAGACAAATGGCATCAAGCATATCATTCCGCTTGATAAGATCAAAGGAGGTGGACCGCCAATGGATGGAATTCCATCAATTGACAATCCTGTATTTGCAGATGTTCAGGGGTCTTATTTTATGTCTGATTCTGACACTGTAATTGGATTGGAAATTAACGGAGAAGTAAAAGCTTATCCTCTCTTTATCTTGGTTTGGCATGAAATAGTTAATGATAATGTGGGTGGTACACCAGTAGCTGTTACTTACTGTCCATTGTGTTATACCAATCAGGTCTTTGAGAGAGTTATTAATGGACAAGAAGTTGAATTTGGAACTTCTGGAAAATTATACAACAGTAACTTGCTGATGTATGATCGATTTACAGAATCTTATTGGAGTCAAGCACTTGGAATAGCAGTTAAAGGTGAATTAAGCGGATACAAACTGAATTTGGTTCCATTTGATGTCATTACTTGGGGTGATTGGAAAACACTTCATCCTGATACTGTGGTATTGACAACTGATACAGGACACATTCGTTCGTATGCAACTGATCCTTACGGAAATTATTATACAGAGCCACGAATATTGTTTCCAGTAGAACACAGCGATGACAGAATGCATCCAAAAGAAATAATTCTTGGATTTAATCAAGATGGTATCTACAAGGCCTACAAACAAGATGACATTGAATCAAATACTATCATCAATGATTCAATTGGTAAAACCCCTATAACACTTATTTCGTTATTTCCTCAAAACTCTAGGGCTTTTGAGCGAACACTTGATGGCCAAGTCTTAGACTTTGTGTATGTTGATAACAAGATTATTGATACTCAAACTAACTCTGAATGGAACTATGATGGTTTATCGATATCTGGTGAGCATGAGGGAAAACAATTAGAGCGAATGTCAATAGAACCTGGATTTTGGTTTGAATGGGTAGCATTTCATCCAAAAACTCTAGTTTATGGTGATGAATAGATGAAACCAATACAAAAAGCAATCATTGTTGGAATAATCACTATAGTCGTGTATCTATCAGTGGTTGTAATTACAACACCTGCACTGGAACCACTAGCTGCCATAAGCGCTGCATTCCAACTAAATTCCATAGTTATAATTGGAATGGGAATAGGAATAGGATTGCAAGTTTTCTTGTCTGCGAAAAGCAAATTATTAGGATGCAAACTTAAAATAAAGAAAAAAGCACTTGGAGCAAATTCAGGTAGTGTTGCTACTACATCCTTCTTTTCGTTTTTTTCTCTTGTACCACTTGGTTGCTGCGGTTGGTGGTTGTATGTGTTATCTTTACTTCCAGGTGTTGCTGGAGTTGGTGTGACTGCAGTGTTGATTGAATATAGTCAAGTTTTGGCTTATGTAGGACTAGGAATAATTTTTGGATTTGCAGGATTGACTGCATACAAACTAAAGCGAGAGTTACAGTTACAAAAAATTGCTTAATCTACTTTAATTGAGAATGCCAAAAGCTCACCTTTGCTTTTACTGAGAAACTTGGCAATTTTAGCCATAAATCCATATTTTTTATCTCTCCACTTTACTGCATCTTGGGTTTCTTCTTCTACTAAGATTTTAGCAGTGCCGGGTATCCATTGACCTATAACTTTGCCTCTGATAGTACATGTTGCAATTTTTACCTGCTGATTATTTCTAAGACGTTTCACTTTTCCTGTTTGATCCCGAGTAACAACATAAATTAAATCATTTTTGATTACAAACCAAACAGGAGTTCTAACTGGTTTATTATTTTTTCTATATGTTTCAAGTAAAATGTATTTTTCTGATTCTATTTCTTCTAAATTGTGCATGTGATGTTATATTTTTTTAAATCATATAGGTTTATTCTTATCTTTCATTTTTCTAATGATCTTCTTAATTTGTCTATATCCTAAAACAGGAAGAACACAGTAAATACACCCTATCTGTGAAATAGAACAGCAACAATAACACTGACATTCTCCTTTTGCGTGGTTACATTCTTGGCAATTCATGTTTTTTACTCCTTGCTTTTGATCTTAATTTGGTTTTACAACAGGGACATGTATTTTCTTCTGTAAAGAAAAACAATGCGCACAGCGAACACCATTTTTGACCAATTTTGTAACGTAGATTGTTTGTAAATGAAGTTGATTTTAGACGTTCACACAACCCACGACATATCTGAGCCATAAAAAGCATTATCAAAAAATCTATTTAAGAAAATTTCCAAATCTTTTATTCTGAAATTTCAATAATTGCATCAATTTCTGTCATAGAGTCTAATGGCAAACTAGCTACTCCAACTGCAATTCTAGAGTGTTTTCCTTTCTCACCAAATATCTCAAAAAACAAATCTGAAGCTGAATTGATAACTTTGGGTTGTTCTGAAAATTCTGGAACCGAATTTACAAATCCTGATAATCTTACTATTTTAGAAACTTTATCCAAATCTCCTATCTCTCTTTTTATTTGCGCTAAAATGTTAATTGCACACATTCTTGCAGATTTTTGAGCAATTTCCAAGTTGTCATCAGAAACATTCCCCGTAAAGATTACTTTGCCATCTTCCATGGGAATTTGTCCAGAAATGTAGAGCAAATTTCCAGTCCTTACCGCAGGAACATATGATCCTGCTGGTGTTGGAGGATTTGGAAGTTTAATTCCTAATGATTCAAGTTTTTCTTCAATCACGACTACTGTGCATATTTTTGTCTGATTTTAGTTTTTACAATTCTGAAATAAATTTCATTTGCTGTACTGGATGTTTTAAGAGTTCCTTGTGTATTGTAGCAATGGATTTTTCTTTGAAAGTTAAATCACATCTGTAACACTTCCATGTTATAGTGTTCATGTATAATCTACAACTTTGAATATAATAAGGAAATGTGTGTTCAATTGAAAAACTACACGTCGGGTAAGACAATAAAAAATACTGTGGCTGGAATGATTTGTCAAGTTTGCGCCTAAATTGGCGCATTAGTTTTAACTTATCTTGATATGAATTTTTTCGCCTTTATTTGGGTTATTTTGATAAATCGTTCTGGTTTTGTAGCCTTGTTTTTGGAGGCACCCATCCAAAACAGAGACCCAAGGCAGCGAATGACCGCTATTTAGTTTTGACTCAATTGTGATGTTTTTGGTGTTTGCTTCAAAATTTACATGCCCTGAGCATGTTATCTGCATTATTGCATCCATCATCTCTATGATGTCATCAAGTGATTTTGACTTTAAAGGAATTCCATTTTTTTCCAATAGTTCAAACAAATCACATTCAGGTTTTTTTGATATCATTGTAGAATTTAGAACATACATCAAACCAGTTTCATTAACTGTTTTGATTATTTTGTAAATCTCCTGTGCTTCTGTTTTTGTCATGTCAGCAAGAGCTTTAGTTTTTGTTGCATTCTTCCAGACATTAGAAAATATTTTTTCCTGATTAATTCCAAGAATTTCAGTTGATGAAAAAATTGCCCCTTTCCCATTTTCATTATTTAACATTAACAATTCAGTTTCATCAAAAATAAAGCAATTTTGAGTAATCTCTGATGCTCTAATCTCTACTCCCTCAGGAATTGTTCTATAAGATTCAGAACAAATTTGTGTGGGCAGAACAAGTACTTTGACATCTAGATTTCGACGTACAACTGATAGTAATTGTTCTTTGCATTCAGCTAATAATCCAAAACCCCATTGGTCTACCATTATCTTAATTGATGATTTTGAACCTTCAATCATGGTTTGGAGTTGAGCCATGACATTATTTGCACTAAGTTCAAAGTATCTTTTTTCTTCAGACCCTCTTGACTTTCTACTTTCTTCATTTGCCTTCTTCAAACTTGAGACCAGCGTATTCATTGCATTTACCTTGTTGATTTGTTCATGAATGATTCCATCAAATGCATCCTCAGGTGCAATTGCTGTACATATTATTGGTTTACTCTTTGAAATTATTGCCAATTTCTTTTTTTCTAGTTTCAGCAAAGTTGGATAAATTTTGGTTCGTGGGATCTCCGAATAATATGCCAATTCACTTGCAGAGATTGTTCCTTTGGCAATTAGGGATACATATGCCTGTGCCTCATATTTGCTTAATCCAAATTCTTCTAAACTAACTGTTAATGCATGCTCATTTACCATGATTCTACTTGATTTGTTATTAGGTAAAATTGAGAGCTAAATTCCTTTAAACAAGCACTCAAAAAAAATCAAAGTTGTATCTACGGATGGGTGTAACTGTGGTTACTAAATTAATTGTTACAATGCCCTCAAATACAAAATCTAGATCAACTAAATGGTATGTTGGTTAAATGCAATGTTGGCACATTAGAATATGCAAATACATTTCACTCAGTTACCCTTGTTCCAAGATTGGAATATTCTATTAATCTCTTAGATGAAATTGTTGAGATTCTTAAGAAAAAAAGAAATGACTTGAAAAAATCAAACAAATCTTTAGTTGTTGATTTTGATGAAACTAATGACACTCATCTTAAAGCAATTAAACTAGAACAAACTATGACCTTTTCTTTAGAAATACTCTCTCAAATAAAAAAAAGAACTGGAAGAATATCTGATGTAAACAGTATTCCTGAAGTCCTTCCTCCAACAATACCACTGATTAGAACAGTTAGTGCACAACTGTTTGATATTGTTCCACATTGTAGCCAAAAATTATCTGAATTGTCGGTTCATTTAGGCAGCATATTACTAGATTCGGCTGCACTCACAAAGGCAAGATTTGACTTTAGTCAATCAAATGAAGAATCTTCAACTTTGCTTAATGAAGTAAAGTTGATGGTAGACTCTAAAATAAGTAAGCAGTACCCTAATCTTGATTTTTTTAAAGTATGTAATACTTGATAATACTAAATTCTAAACGTAACTTTTCAAAGGATATTGAACGTATAAGGGCACTTTCTTCAAAAATCGACAAAAAATTATCAGAGGCTAAATCTTCTGATGATAAAATAGATAAACTCACTTTAGAAGAACTGCAAGATTTAAACAAAATTGTTGCTATTGCTGATTTTATGCTATGCAAATATGATGACAAAAAAGATATGCGCTCAATTCTAAAGCACTTTGTATCAATAATCTCTGATACTGCCAACTCGTTAGAGAATTTAGATGATGAAATCTCTGAACTGATAATTTCAGCTGAAGACTCGATAAACAAAGTAAAAGAAATGCATACACACATATCTGAAAAATCTGATTTCAAAAAGAAATATCATAATGGGCCTGAGTACAGTGAACATGAGACAAGTGCAATTAATTTAACCAATTTTGGCACAGAGCTTAACACCGCCAAATACCAACAAAATTCTCAAGGACATATGCGTAGGTAATTAAGATGAGTTTAGCCCCACAAGAATTAGAAAATACTGCTAGTAAATACGCCTCTGATGCCATAAAATATGACTCTCAGGGCGCACGTGGTATGGCAATTACGCATTATCAGCATGCTATTGATGCACTTGTTAAACTATTGCAACTTTATCCTCACAGCAAACTTAACCAAATTTACAAAGAAAGATGTAACTCTTATCATAATAGAATTAATGCATTACAACAGGCTGGTGGCGTAGAACCAGCAGTTGATCCAAAAGCATCAGATAAAGATCAAAAGGCATCTGTGGAAAGACAAGAAACAGAAAATGACTTTGAAGATCTTATAATGAAAGAAAAACCCAATGTTACATGGGCTCAAGTAATTGGGTTGGAAGATGCTAAAAATGCATTACGTGAATCAATCATATATCCTGCTAAAAGACCTGATTTGTTTCCTCTTGGATGGCCAAAAGGAATGTTACTTTATGGACCTCCTGGTACCGGAAAAACAATGCTTGCAGC
>SMUY01000484.1_pt1 | contig 10733 bp, 8 predicted proteins | sample 2456441 | NCBI WGS metagenome assembly SMUY01 (sample SAMN11095931, study PRJNA526329) | marine sediment metagenome | biome: Marine sediment; feature: Surficial sediment; material: Deep marine sediment; isolation source: Hadal surficial sediment | place: Pacific Ocean | collected 2014-11 | depth 0-1...
CGTCTCCAGGTAGGTCGCGAAAGAGTCGTAGATAGCCTGATCGGGACGAGGCATCCCGGCAGGCGGCATGGCACCGGCCCGCAGTTTCTTGACCACCTTCTCCCACAGCTCTGGCCCTTCGCCGACGTTCTCGACATTTGCGGTGTCGAGCAGAAGCTCGGCCGTACGCACCCTCTCGTTGTGGCACCCCACGCAGTAGTTATTCAGGACCATGCGGTATTCGGAAGCAGGGGGCTGAACGAGGTGAGAGGGCTGGGGCCGGGCGGTCTCGGACAGAGAAAGACGGCTCGGCAACTGAGGCCTGACTGTTTGGTGATAGCCCACCCCAAGAAAGGCAGCTAGAATCAAGCCAAAGATTAATCTCCTAAGGGTAGTCCTGGGTCGCCGCAAAGGTCTCTCCTCCCTGGCTTTTCCTTGGTCAATGTCGAAGTCGCTCGGCGAAGGACCTGAGAACATATCAACATACCAGCCCGGATTACGCATAATCCTGGCTAGCATTCACTGCGTTTGTACCACCGATTCTCACACAAGAGCCCCACAGATTGCAATACTCGAGATACCCGTTCTCGTGGAAATGAATCACAGGAGGGGTGGCTTCGCTGGCACCTCCTCCCCCGACGACCCTCGCTGCCACGACCTGCTTCTGCTGCGAATGAACCTGAGCTCCAGCTATCCTACCTGCCCTAAGTTTTAGCCACTGACTCTAACTCTTATGGCCACCAATGGGTCATTACGGCTGACTGGGTTGGTTTTATCTTATTGTAGAATAACAACTGATAAATTATAGTTACCGCCTTCTAAAGTCGATGACTCATCTTAAATCCCAGTTTTTGGTGGCTTTCCAGCTTCAGTGAGGTGGTAATGTACTGGTATCCGACTGGCCAAAATGGCCTAGTCCAGATGTTTTATTCTGGCCCGAAGGCTTTCTTTCTGGAAACCAGGTACGAAAGATTCAGAGGGCTAAGGCAATGTCAACGAGGAGTTTGAACAATGGAAAGACTCCAGCCAGTCACAACGGTGTACAAGCGATGGACGACAACAGGAGGAAATCATGGAATTAAGCGACAAGCAACTCGAAATGTGTGAATCCAGCCAGTGGGATTTTTCCGATCTTCGTGCTTTGTTTCTCAACTGCACGTTGAAGAAGTCGCCAGAGTTGTCCCATACTCAGGGGCTTATCCAAATTTCCAAGGCCATTATGGAGAAAAATGGTGTTTCAGTGGAGGTTCTGCGCCCCGTTGACTCCAACATTGCCTATGGAGTCTATCCGGACATGACGGAACAGGGCTGGGAGCGAGATGATTGGCCCCAAATTTATGAGAAGGTTAAAGTAGCCGAAATACTCGTGATCACCTCTCCCATCTGGTTGGGAGAAAAGTCGTCCGTCTGCACCAAGACTATTGAGCGGCTCTACTCCAGTTCCGGCGATCTCAACGAAAAAGGACAGTACGCCTACTACGGTCGTGTCGGGGGGTGTTTGATTACCGGCAACGAAGACGGAGCCAAGCACTGTTCCATGAACATTCTCTATTCCCTCCAGCATCTCGGCTACGTCATCCCGCCTCAAGCCGATGCCGACTGGCTGGGACCGGCGGGGCCGGGACCCTCCTATCTGGATCCAGGATCGGGCGGGCCCGAAAATGAGTTTACCAATCGCAACACAACATTCATGACCTGGAATCTGCTCCACCTTGCCCGAATGATCAAGGATGCAGGTGGGATTCCAGCACATGGGAATCAACGCTCAAAATGGGACGCGGGTTGTCGATTCGATCATCCCAATCCCTTATATCGGTAGGGTAGTGCCCTTGACGGGGCCTCTTCACTCTGCGACGAAAACCATTGGGTGACCCGGCAGCACTGCTGATCGAGAGTTCCTATCCATCGCTGCCGGCATCTTATAGGATATGAGCGCAAGCCCCACTACCATATAAGGAGTGTTGATCATGGCCACCGCACGGAAAGAAATGGTAACACCCTCACAGGAGCCGAAAAACGCCTCCGATCTGTTCATCAAGGCTCTTGAAAATGAAGGCGTGGAGGTGATTTATGGCGTGCCTGGCGAAGAGAATCTGGATTTCTTAGAAGCCTTACGCAAGTCAAGTATCCAGTTAATTCTTACCCGTCATGAGCAGGGAGCAGGGTTTATGGCAGCGACCTATGGACGATTGACAGGCGAAACCGGCGTGTGTCTTGCCACCCTTGGACCGGGAGCGACGAATCTTGTGACGCCGGCCGCCTATGCGCAGCTAGGAGCCTTTCCCATGATGATGATCACGGGGCAGAAGCCTATTAAAACGAGTAAGCAGGGACAGTTTCAGATTGTGGATATTGTTGACATGATGCGTCCGCTCACCAAGTACACCAGGCAGATCGTCAGTGTGAACATGATCCCCAGTATGGTACGCGAGGCTTTCCGCCAGGCCGAGGAAGAACGTCCCGGCGGGGTGCACCTGGAATTGCCGGAAGATATTGCAGCCGAGCTGGTAGATGCAGACACCCCACCGGTGTTTGAAATCAGCAAGCGGCTCCGCGGCGATGCCAATCAAACTGTTATCAATGATGCAGTGACTATGATCAAAGAGGCAAAACACCCCTTGCTCCTCATCGGTGCGGGTGCAAACCGTAAGCGGATATGGAACGCCCTCTCGAAATTTCTTGATCAAACCGGTATTCCGTTTTTCGACACCCAGATGGGAAAAGGCGTGGTCGGGGAATTGCACCCTCTGTTTCTGGGTACCGCGGCGCTATCTGATGGCGATTACCTGCACTGTGCGATCAATCGGGCGGATCTGATCCTAAACGTTGGCCATGATGTGGTAGAAAAGCCTCCCTTTTTCATGGAACATGGGGGTGCCAAGGTGATTCACATCAACTTCAAATCGGCAGCCGTAGACAACGTGTATTTCCCCCAATTGGAAGTGGTGGGAGATATCGAAACCTCCGTAACACGCATTGCGGATAAGGCCGGTAAAACCAAATCACATGACTTCGCTTATTTCATGAAGGTGAGGGAACAGTTACATGAGCATATCCATTTAGGAGAGGATGATGACAGCTTTCCGGTGAAACCGCAGCGGATCGTCCGGGACGTGCGCAAGGTCATGCCGAAAGACGGTATTATAGCGCTGGACAACGGCGTTTATAAAATCTGGTTTGCCAGAAACTATCCTGCTACTCAGCCGAACACCGTACTGCTCGATAATGCCCTGGCAACTATGGGCGCCGGCCTGCCCTCCGCTATAGAGGCAGCGCGATTGTATCCCGATCGCCGCGTCATGGCGATCTGCGGCGACGGCGGTTTCATGATGAACAGCCAGGAGATGGAAACTGCCGTGCGCCTGAAGCTCAATCTTGTTGTGCTGGTACTGCGCGATAATTCCTATGGGATGATCCGCTGGAAACAGTATGCCATGGGCCTGCCTGATTTTGGTTTGCAGTATGGCAACCCTGATTTCGCAAAATATGCAGAAAGCTATGGAGCGCATGGTCATAGGGTGAAGCGCACCGAAAGCCTGGTGCCCTTATTGGAACAATGCTATCAGGAGGGCGGAGTTCACTTGACTGAACTACCTGTGGACTACTCAGAAAACCAAAAGGTGTTAGTGGACGAACTCAAAGAAAAGGTATGCCTGCTATGACGGCGCAAGCACAAAAGAAGGAAGTCCGGACGCTTGACGTCTCATCACCCTTCGATGGGTCGCTCATTAGAACCATCCCGATGCATAGTGCCGATGACGCTGAAGCAATGCTGGAGAAGGCACTTGCATGCTATAGGAACCGCGATGGCTGGCTGGAGCATCATGAGCGTATTGCCGTTTTGGAGAAATTAGCCTTTTTCATTGATGCCGAAGCCGATGACTTTGCCTTGCTCATTGCCCAAGAGGGCGGCAAACCGTTGACGGATGCTAGAGTGGAAGTGGCCCGTGCCATCGATGGCATCGGCCTGGCCATCAAGGAACTTTCCCACGTCATGCGGGGGGAGGAAATTCCTATGGGGCATACTCCTGCGGCTACAGGGCGTACTGCCTTGACCACCTATGAGCCCATTGGCGTCGTGGTAGCGATCAGCGCGTTTAACCACCCGCTAAACCTGATTGTCCACCAAGTGGTGCCAGCCATTGCAGTGGGATGTCCGGTGATTGTCAAACCTGCACCGACCACCCCACTGAACTGCATCCGTTTTGTCGAACTGGTCTATGAGGCCGGGTTATCCGAGGAGTGGTGCCAATATATCGTGTGTGACAATGACGTAGCGGAAAAGCTGGTGACGGATTCACGAATTCACTTTTTCACCTTTATAGGATCAGCCAAAGTGGGCTGGATGCTGCGCAGCAAATTGGCGCCTGGCGTACGCTGTGCGCTGGAGCACGGAGGAGCGGCGCCGGTGATTGTCGATGACACGGCCGATCTGGACACAGTGATTCCCTCCTTGCTAAAAGGTGCGTTCTATCATGCGGGGCAAGTCTGTGTCTCCGTACAGCGTGTGTTTGCAGCGGAATCCATAGCTGCAGACTTGGCTCAGCGATTGGCAGAGGGTGCCGACAAACTGAAGGTGGGGGACGCCACTAAGGAGGACACCGAAGTGGGGCCACTTATCCTGCCAGGTGAAGTGGAGCGGGTGCATACCTGGGTGACGGAGGCGGTTGACGATGGTGCGCAGTTGCTGACGGGGGGCAAGAAACTCAGTGATACGACCTATGCGCCAACAGTGCTCTTTAACCCACCCATGGATGCCAAGGTATCAACGCTTGAAATCTTTGGGCCTGTCGTGTGCGTGTACGCTTATAAGGATCGTGGTGAGGCGATAGATCGTGCCAATGGTTTGGATACGGCCTTCCAGGCTGCTGTATATACAAACGACCTGGCAGTAGCCAGGGATACGATCAAGCGCCTGGATGCATCAACTGTAATGGTCAATGACCACACTGCATTCCGCGTCGACTGGATGCCCTTTGCCGGACGGCGCACCTCCGGTTATGGCATCGGCGGAATTGGCTACACCATGCACGACATGATCCAGCACAAAATGGCGGTGTTTAAATAAACAGGGCGCAAAGCCCTGTGGTATAGCAGACATTTAAGTTTGATTCCCTACCACATTTCTACCACAGCACCGCCCCAACAACAGGAAACACCTTGAAACCGCTGGACCTTACAAGAGGTGACGCTCTGATCCCTCGGGAGTCGAAGTCCGGGGCTTTATCCAGCCGAGCTACGGTCACGCAGTTGATTTTGGGGTGGGCGACGGGACTCGAACCCGCGGCCACAGGGGCCACAACCCTGTGCTCTACCTACTGAGCTACGCCCACCGTGGAAGTCCACATTGTAGTGTGTCATGGGGCCGAGGAGCAAGCGAAGCAGCTGACAACTGACCTCCCCAGACCCCCTGACATGGAACTTGGAACCTGGAACCTGAACGCCGCTCTGAGAACGGCTTCTACATGGAACCAACCCACGTCTTTTATAACCGAGTGTGAGAAGATGATGGGCACAATGATTGATCTTGATCATCCTGAAATTGGGTTTGCGGTTGGTGCCTTGAAAGAAGCCGCCCAACTGGCCAAAACAATACAGCGGGAGATGGCTCCCGCCGCCCTGACCAAAGAGGACCAATCACCCGTTACGGTGGCTGATTTCGCTGTTCAGGCTCTGTTGGGACGATCACTGGAAATGGCCTTTCCGGAGGACACTCTGGTGGCCGAAGAGGATTCCGCAACGCTCCGCAGTGCCCAACAACAAGGCATTCAGGACCAGGTGCTGGAATCCGTGGCCCACAGCGTGCCTGAAGCCACTTCGGAAAAGGTTTACCAGTGGATCGATCGAGGCGGAAAAGAATCCGGCCATCGATTCTGGGCACTGGATCCCATTGACGGCACCAAGGGTTTTTTGCGGGGCGACCAGTACGCCGTGGCACTGGCCCTGGTGGTAAAGAGTGAAGTTCAGATCGGCGCTCTGGCATGCCCCAACCTGGAGGGTGGCTCCCTGATCATCGCCGTACGGGGACAAGGGTGCTGGAGAACACCCTTAACCGGTCCTGAAGGGTTTGAGAAACTCCGAGTATCTGCATGTGAAGATCCTGCCCAAGCGCGCCTCCTGCGATCGTTTGAGGCTGAACACACCAACGTGGGTCAAATGGATGCACTGATGAGGGCCATGGGAGTCCGTGCCCAACCTGTGCTCATGGATAGCCAGGCTAAATATGCTGTCCTGGCCGAGGGAACGGGTGACTTGCTCTTTCGCCTTCTCTCCCCGGCCTATCCGAATTACCGGGAGAAAATCTGGGACCAAGCCGCGGGCTCTCTGGTGATCGAAGAGGCAGGTGGACGAATCACCGATCTGGATGGGAAACCTCTGGATTTTTCAGTGGGACCCCTCCTAAACCAAAATCGAGGAGTCGTTGCATCCAACGGTCATTTGCATGAAGCGGCTCTCAAGGCGTTGCGGGCACGCTGAACCATTCGGAGGTCAGTGAAGATAGCCGGGGAATTCCGTTTCAAAAGCCGGATAATAGGTGGAAATTACGGTAATGTCGAAACGGGTCAAAATAGACTCCTGGGGTTCCCGTTCCAGCAGGAACTCGAAGGCCGCCTGTACACAGCTTGCAGGGTTCACCTGACTTCCAGTCAGCTTCTCGTAAGTGAACTGGGTCATGGTGACCTCATGATGAGTTTCACCCCCGCTCCCTGTTAACGTGACGGTGAACTCAAAGGGATCATCCGACTTGGTCTGTGTGACTTTTACCCTGCTGTGTTTGCTCACGATGTCATTCTTTCCCGAACCGAAATTGTAGAGGACCAAGGCCCCGTTTGCAAATACCCCAGCCTGGCCTATGCATAGGTTCTCGTCACGAAGGCGACGAAGGCGCCGACCTGAGTGCGTTGCGCCACACGCGACCGAAGCCCCCGCAAACGTAATCTCTGCAGTACGTTGAGGAGGCTGACCGAGCGGAACGCAGTCAGGACGGACGATTTCCGCGCTGCAGTAGAGAATTTATGCATAGTCCAGGCTAATGGGCTATCCGGTCACATAGAAGCTGGGAAAGGCTCTCAAAGCGCAACCCACCACCAGCAAAAAGCTGGCCGCTATAAGAAGCGGCAGAGAGAGGGCCTGGTTGCGAAGGTACTCGGTGATTTGTACAGAATTCCTTTCCAGACGATCGATCTGCCGGGAAACTTCTCTTAGCTCCTCGACGTGCATAGCATTAAAGTAGTCTCCACCCGTCTCACGAACCACACCCGTCAATGCGCCCAAGACCGATTCAATGGGCACTCCCACGCCCACAAAGTAAACTCGAGTCTTGTTTTGCCGGGCCCTTTCCAAAGGGCGGTCGGGTTTCCGTCCGTAGTTGTGTTCCGCATCGGTAAAGACGATGATGGCCTTCCCTTCTCTGTCCTTATCAGCGCCAAAATAGGAGAGTAGATCGTTGGAGAGGCGCAGACCCTCTCCAACAGAGGTCAGACCTTCGCCGATGAGCGTATTCCCGTCCACCATCTCGATATATTCAGAGAGGACCTGATGGTCCGTGGTCAGCGGATTGACCAGGTAAGCGTTGGCCGAGAAGACCACCAACCCGATCCGATCCTGGGGTCGACTGCGGATGAAGTCCAGAGCGACCTGCTTGACCGCCTCCAGGCGGGTCAACCCTGGATCGGAAGAGGCCGAGACCGTTTCCGACGGGCCCTCAACGCTCTTCTGCATGCTGGCGGACAAATCAATGCAAAGAACCAAATCCAAGGCACGAACGGTGGTCTGCCTCTGCCCGATCGGCAATACCGGCTGAATGAACACTCCCACAAGAAGCAAGATAATGACCCATTCGATCAGACGGGGAATGTAGAGCCAGTAGGGAGGCTTCCGAAAACCGAAACCGGCCAAGCGATCCGTCAGGGGATGCTCCACAGAGCGGCGCCAGAAGCGGCTCCGAAAGAGCAAGACCACTACCGGGATCAGCACTAGCACAAGAAGGTCGGGACGCAGAATTTCAATGGAGTTCATGGCGACTCGAGTGATCTGGATTGGATCAGATTCACCGCCTGTGAGCAAAGGTCTTCCAGGTTGGGAACGGGCGAAGTCGTACCCTCAAAAAACCAGCGATCGCAAAGTTCCAAAACGGTTTCCATCTGTGAGGCAAATTCCGGATCGGTGCTCCCCTGCAACTCCTCTCGAACCTCTTCAGGGGTCAGCGCCTGCGACAAAAAGCCATACCGGGATTGCAGGTAACGGCGTAGCACCTTAGAGACCTCAAGATAAAGATCTCGATCTTGCCCTTCTGAAGGTCCCTTTTGCTGCACCTGGCGAAGAGAATGCAGGGCCTCCTCCCCCAAACGCTCCAGTTGATCGGGCTGCTCTTCCTGCCTCTTCCTGGTGTAGCGAACTCCGGCAATGATGGACCCAGCCACCACCAGAAGCAGCACACCTGTGGAGAGAGCCGGCAAGATCAGATTGCTCCTGGGGAAAGGGACCAATCGGACGGGATCGCGCAAGCGATCCCCTTCCCCCAGAAGAGTCGACTGCAGCTGGATCCGCTGGGACGGCACCTTCAAAACCCTGGCTGGAATATCCTGCTGGGTGCCGGCCTGAGACAACGACCCGCTGGGATAGTAAAACAAGTTCAAGGAGGGGATCTCCATAACTCCCGGTGGCTCGTAACAGACCAGACTGAGAACCAGATCCAGGAGTGTTTCTTCACCCACAACCTTCTGGTCGATCTGAAATTCGACCAGTTCAAAAGGACGAACAACCAGCCTTTCTTCGAACTCCTGGGTCACGAAGGAAAATTCGTTACTGTGTCGAACCGAGATTCTGTACTCAAAAACATCTCCCACGTAGATCGCCGTCTGGCTGAGCCGGGTCACCAGATCAATGGGGGAAGAAGCAGCTTCCTCCTCACTTTGGGGTGCTCCCCACCCCAGGCTAAAGAAGAGACACAAAAGCGGAATCCAACCGTGCCTCATGAAAGCCTTCTCCGTCGGAGGAAGTGTTCCAATAAGCGATCGACAAAGTTCTCATCCCCCGTGTCGATCCAGAGAGAATCGAGATTCATCGAATAGAACATGGAGGTCAAGTTCTCCTTTCGGCGCTCGATCTCCCGCTGGTACTTGTTCACATTCTCTTTGGACCAGTAGGACATCCGGCGTTGACCACTCTCGGAATCCTCAAGCAAGTGCAGACCCGGGAGCTGTGGAATAGCTCGTTCAAGAGGATCCTCGATCACCACCGGTATCAAGTCGTGGTGCCGGGCCAGATAGCGCATCTGCGGGTTTTCAAACATCTGCTCAAGAGAGATGAAATCACTCAAAAAGAAAATGAGTGAGGTTCCCCTGATTCTCTTGCGTAAGGTTTCGGCAATGTCGTCAAACCGGGTGAGGCGGCGGGAAGAACGAGAGCGAGGAATGAGACGAAGGATATCCCAGGTCACCACTCGACTCTGCCTGGGTGCCCGACAAGACTCCACCTGGTCGGAGAAGCTGAGAAAACCCACTTTCATGTGCAGTTGAGAAGCTGAAAATCCCAGCACCGCCGCGACTTCAGTCATGACTTCCGACTTGCTGCGTTGGCCTGATCCAAAATACATGGAGGAGGAAAGGTCGCAGACCAACCAGACGTTGACCTCTTTTTCGGCCACAAACTGCTTCACATAAGGATACTGGAATCGCGCAGTGACGTTGCAGTCGATGCGCCGATAGTCATCCCCCGGCTGATATTTCTTATGTTCGCGAAACTCAAATCCGCTTCCCTTCAGGGAACTCTCGTATTCTCCAAGAACATGGGACTGAATCCGTTTTCTGGTGTAGATCTCGACAAACTGCAGCCGCTCCAGAAGTTCATCCGAGCTGTTTAGTTTTTCCTGGCTATTCATAGAGAGGAACATGTCTGAGAATCTCACTAACGATTTGCCCTCCACTGACAGTCTGTGTTTCCGCCCTTATGGTGCGGATGATGCGATGTTGGAGAGCTTCCACGGCGATGGCCTTCACATCTTTGGGCAAAACATAGTTTCGTCCGGCCATGAAGGCGTGAGTGCGAGCCAGAGCCAGGACATGCTGAAGGGAGCGCGGAGAAATCCCGTGAAGCACCATCTCCCGCACCACGGCCGGGACCTGGCCCTCTTCCCTGCGAGTCATTCTGCCCAATCGGACAATGTACCGATGCACCTGCGTCTCCACCGAAACCTGGCTGGTGAGACTCTGAATCTGACTCACTTCCTGGGGAGTGATCACGGGAAGAATCTCCTGTTCCACCAGCCGCATTTTAAGAATCTTCTCTTCATCTTCCGGGCCCGGGTAGGAGACCACAATTTTCATGGCAAAGCGGTCCAATTGGGCCTCCGGTAGCACATACACTCCTTCCTGCTCCAGTGGATTCTGGGTAGCCAACACCCAGAAAGGCTCGGGCAGCTCAAAGGTTTCTTCCGATATCGTTACCTGGCGCTCCTGCATGGCTTCCAGAAGGGCACTCTGAGTCTTGGGAGTACCCCGATTGATTTCATCCGCCAGAACAATGTGAGCAAAGATAGGGCCCTTCTCGGTGGTGAAGGTAGAGGAGGAGATCTTATAGACCCGTGTCCCGATAATATCTCCCGGTAACAGGTCAGGGGTGAACTGGATCCTTTGAAACTGGGCATCAATAGCCCGGGCTATGGCGGTGACCGTCAGAGTCTTGGCCAGGCCCGGCACTCCTTCCAAAAGCACATGTCCACATCCGGCCTTCTCTCCGCCGCGGCCTTTGAA
>SMUY01119027.1_pt1 | contig 10731 bp, 7 predicted proteins | sample 2456441 | NCBI WGS metagenome assembly SMUY01 (sample SAMN11095931, study PRJNA526329) | marine sediment metagenome | biome: Marine sediment; feature: Surficial sediment; material: Deep marine sediment; isolation source: Hadal surficial sediment | place: Pacific Ocean | collected 2014-11 | depth 0-1...
ACGATCGGCGGCTCGAGCGATACGGAACACACGGCCGTGGCCGTGAGCCCGTACGGCGTACCGTCCGCAGCCGCCGAGGTCACGATGCTGACTCCCGCGGCCAATCGACTCATGGCCTCGCGAAACTGGGTCGGGTCTACCGTATCAGGGAACTGGTTCACGCCCCTCCGACTCGAGTTCGAGAATCCACAGTCCCGAATTGAGGTCGCTGACGAACAGCGAACCCTTGTAGGGCTGCGGACCCCAGGACATGGTCGTATTGGGTGGACTGGACGCGGGAGATTCCGTCATGAACCAGCCGATCTCACGCCCCTGTCTGTACAGATCGCCGCGTAACTCTCCGCTGATGTCAACGACTCTGACTCCTGCTTGATAATAAGCGACGTACAGGCGGTCGTCCTCCACCCACATGTTATGCGCACCCGCCTCTGGAACCCGATAGTAGGCAATCTCATGCGGACGCTCGATCTCCGTGACGTCGATTACGTGCACGTAACCCCGGGGACCGTTTACACACTCGGCGCATCCGAAGATTTCGTCAGCCACGAATACCCAGTTCCGGTACCGGATCGCATGGTGCGTGTTGCCGTAGGACTCCGCTCCGAGGCGAGTGTGATACTTATGCTGCGACACGAAGCGTGGCTCGGTGGGTGTCCCCCCTCTGATTCCGGCTCCGACGTCGAGAATCACGAGACCGTCGTTCCAATAGCTCAGGTAGGCCAGGCCGTCCTGCACCATGACGTCATGAAGTGAGCGGCCCTCCGATTCGAGACCCCACCTGCCTGCATGACGGGGAGAGGACGGATCTGAGATGTCAATGATATGCAAGTCTTGCGTGCCGTTATGCACGGCATATACCAACTCACCCTCGATCCAGACGTTGTGGACTCCGCCCGTCAGATTCTCGGTGAAGTGCGTGATGAATCTCGGGTGGGCCGGGTCGAGAATGTCGAACAGGGTGATGCCGTTGCGGCGACTCGACGCTCCTTCACTCGTCACGACGGCGATCGTTGCGTTGCCGTTGATCTTCACGTCGTTCACGCGCCGACCATCCAGCTTGAGAGAGTCCGTGAGTACCGGCTCGGCCACGTTGGTTACATCCCACGTATACATCGTGGCCGCAGCAAGCGTCCCGGTATAGGCATAGTCACGCCCATCCACACCCTCGAACACCCAGAGATCCGTCGTAGCACCGGCACCCGCCGGAACGGTCCGGTTGGCCACGGCCCTCACTTGCTCTCTCGGCGAGCGCGAACGAGCACGAACCTCTACCAGCCCGGCCAACTCACCGAAGGTCGCGGTCACGCGATACAATCCCGGGGAGTTAGCGACGAACGTGCCGTCTGACTCAACGAGTGCCGATCCCCAAGGATCACCGCGCACCTCCGCTACGGACCATTCGATCTCCGCGTCCTCGACGACCGATCTGCCAGCATCAAGAGCCGCCACCGACAGATGAACCACGTCGCCCACCCGTACATCCGATTCCCGCGGGGTGACAGAGAGACTCCGCACCGGATTCGGGACAACCCGAATGTCTCTCGATGCCGAGATTCCTTCGGACTCGACTTCCAGTCGGGCAACTCCTGGCCCGACTGCCTGAATCCGGCCGTTCGGACTGACCCGGACGACGGACGCATCGGTAGAGTGCCAGGTCAACAGCGGGGGCGCTTCTCGAGGGCCAAACTCCGTGTACGCCGATGCCGTAGCCGTCGTCCGCGTGCCCTCATACATCTGCGCGGATACTAGAATGTCAATCCGCTGGAGGGGCGCCGGAAGGACGGTCATCTCGGTCGAACCGCGTGCCACTCCGGGTACAGGCACGGCCTCGATCAGGGCTTGTGCGGTGATAACCGCTGGACCCTCCCGAACGGCCACGACGGCCGCGCCATCATCGATTACGCCGAGGACGCGACGTGGGGTTCGAATTCGAAATCCGACTCCGGCAACAATCTGGCCATCTACTCCCAGCGCGTGCACGACGACGCGCGCCGTGTCTCCCACGCGGATGGACGACGGCTCCACGATGAGTACCACTTCTACGATGCCCGGCCCCGGCTCCGGTCCCTGCTCTGTCTCCGGACGAGCCGCCGACACCGGTGCCGCCGCTGGTGGTGTTGGCGAGACTTCCGGAACCTCTACCTGACTCGAAGCGCACGCCGACATGACGAACCACAGACAGATCGCCGCGACGGGGCTGCAGATTTGTTTCTTCATTCAGTCTGTGACTCCGTCGTGTCTGTCGGTCCGGACATCCGGGTGGCCAGGAATCGGTTGAGTGCCAACAATATGACCAGCACAATGGCCCACTGGATGAGCACCGTCCCGACGTTGAAACTGGAGAACAGGGTGAGCGTGGCCCGAAGGTCCCCGCCTTGCACCGCCTGCCATAACCACCAGACCGTGAGCACGACAGATTCCACCAGCACGAACCGCATCGCCCAATTCCACCAGCGTCCGATCACTATGTCGCTGCCGGGCTGGTTGATCAGTGTGATGCGGAACCGGTCGACACCGTACTTCATCACACCGAACGCGAAGAAGAAGCCTGACACCATCAGTCCGACACCCCATACCCAGTCCTGGTTCTGGAAGAACGGCAGGGACAGCGCAGACGGCACGCCGAACAGGAATCCGGCGATTCCGACCAGCATGATCGCTCGCTTGCGGATCAGGCCCGCGTCCATCAACACCCGGGTCGCCAGTTCGATCATCGCGATCAGGCTGCTCCATGCCGCGAACACGAGCGCCAGGAAGAAGAACACCATGAACATGTTGCCGGCCGGAATCTGCGCGAACAGCTGTGGCACCCAGATGAACGTCAGTCCCTCGTTGCCCGCTCCTACGATGGTCCCCGCGGCTGCCGGCATGATCGCAAACACCGTGCACAGGACCATGATCCCGGCCAGCAGGGAAACCGCGTTGTTGCCGAACCCCAGTACGAACGCGTTGAGCGCCGTGTCCTCGGTTTTTCGCAAATACACGGCGTACGCCAGCACGAGACCCCACCCTGCACCGGTGTCCCACGCATTCTGAGTCAACGCCTGGAGCCAGATCTCAGGAGTCGCGAGGTCGGACCAGGTCGGCGTGAACATGAAGGCGAGGCCCGCGGCAGCCCCGGGAAGCGTCACGGCACGCACGGTCAGGACGAGCACGAGAATGAGCAGGCCGGGGATGAGGATGCGGGCCGTTCGCTCGATCCCCTTCACACCACGAGCCACGACGAACACACCGAGCCCCATGGCGATCGCGTGAGTGAGTACGGCGGCGGGAGATCCGACGTAGCCCTCCCAAAAAGTCATCGCCGCCTCCGGCGATGTCATCGGAATGCCTTGCGACAGCGATCCCCACAGGTAGCGCAGAGTCCAGCCCATGACGACCGAGTAGTAGAACATGATCGCAGTCGCCGTGAATGCGACCCATGCGCCCATCCAGGCGTAGCCCTTCCCCATCAGCATGGCGAACGCTCCGATCGGACCGCGCCGGGACGCACGCCCCATGGCGAATTCGACGAGAATCAGCGGTACCGACCAGAGCAGCAGAAACACGGCCCAGGCGAACAGGAATGACCCACCTCCGTTCGTGGCCACGATGCGGGGAAACCTCCAGATATTCCCGGTACCCACGGCCATCCCCAGCATGACGAGCATCGTTCCCCAGCGGGAAGAAAACCTTTGAGTTTCGCTCATGCCTCGTTCTCTCCGGAGCCAGGCCGGTGGTCGATTTCCGACAGCCAGCCGAGCAGTGTTCGGTTGAATACCTCGGGCATCGATATGTGCGAACAGTGGCCCGTCCCGGCAATCTCGAGGTACCGGGCTCCGGGAATCAAATCCGCGATCTCCCTGGACCAGGCGACGGGAGTATAGCGGTCCAGCGGCCCTTTCAGGACGAGCGTAGGAGCCTTGATCGCTCCCAGCTCCGGCCCCAAAACCTCGCTCTTGAACAGACTCACCCGCGAATCGGATGCCTTCGGATGTACCGTGCGGGGCCCGGACCACAGCACGTAGTCGATGACGCGCCGCGAGCCTGCCGATGAGTCGAACACCCACACGTTCAGTCGGCTCCAGAGTCGGGCCATCATCCGGCCGAGTACGGTGGGAAGGTAGCGAGTCGTAGCCATCGCTACCGGGATGAGGAGAGTCGCGTTCCATCCTACGTGGTCGTAGCTCACGCGGGCCATCGAGTTGGCGACGACCAGCGCGGCAACCTGCCCGGGATGCCGGACGGCAAACCGCATCCCTATCGAACCCCCGAGACTCTGACCGACGATGATCGCACGCGAGACCCCATGCCCGGCCATCAGCTCAGCCACGTCTGACACAAGGCGCTCGAAGCTCATGTCCGGAGTGACCTGATCACGAAGGTCGGCACACAACACGCGGTGGTGCTCAGCCAGCACCGGCAGCTGATAGCGGAACGTCTCCTTCATGCCATCGGCTCCGGGGATGAATACGACTGCGGGGCCTTCACCCGCATCTATCAGCCCGACGGACTCGCCATCGGAGTAAGTGAACCGGGACGTGGGAAGCGGCCTTCCGGAGTCGTCGAGAACCGGGGGTCTGCGCAGGCGGAGACTGGAATTGCGGCGTCCCATCAGCCAGAGCCAGGCTCCGCCTGCAATGGGGAGAGCGAGCAGCCACCAGATCACGCAGGGACCCGATACACGGGAAATGTGCCCTCGGGACAGTCGATCGCGGCTGCCCCGGCGAACCAACCGTACTGCGACCACGGTTCGACGATCGTGAACAGCAGCCGTCCACCGGGTTGGTCGGCGGGAATCCACCAGGATCCCGCCCGAAAGCGGCGCACCTGGAGCTCTCCGATGGACGCATCGGCGACGACCTCGGGACAGACGGGATACGCCTGGACGGAGCGGTTGATCGGTCCGTTCATGCGATCGACCCGGAAGCCGTGGGCCCTGAGAGAAGCGATCAGCTCACCTTCTCCGCCCTCGATCATCCATCCGGCCGGCGTACTCAACACCGCTTCGACCTCCACGACCGGAAGCCAGGGGCTGAGCCTCGTCCGCACCCGCAGGCCACGTTCGTTGAGTTGTACCCACGCCAGCTTCGATCCGGACGTCCTGGCCGTGTATCGAGCGGCAACGGAAAGCGTGGTGTCCGGCAGCACGGTGGCCCGTTCCACGACCCGCGTCAGGTCGCCGGCCAGCAGCGCCGCGGCCTCGAGGAATGCCCGTGTCGCCACGTACATCCTCTCGGTCCGCTCCTCCAGCCCCATGATGTCACGGGAGGACGATGTTTCGACCAGAAATGATACCGCGCCAGCAAGAGCGAACGCGTTGCGGGCATTGCCCGCCTCGAGCGGAGCCGGCGTATAGAAGGTCTCTTCCGCGTCTTCCGTCCAGGCGGCGACGTACTCGTGAAACCGGATATCGGCACGCGCCAACTGGTTCGCAACCTGGGGAAGCATGTAATAACGAGCGAACGTTACCAGGTCCGCATCCACATTGGGGTGAGTCGGAACGCCAATCTGTATCGTGTACTCGGTCGGGCCCATCTCGTGGAGATCCAGCACGAGATGCGGGCGCCAATCGGCGTACTCCTCCCAGATGGCCTGTGTCTCCGCCGCGGCCAGATCCACGTGATCATGATTGAGATCGATCCCGCCAGCAGCTCCCATGGTGCGCCGGATCACGCCGAGGGGATTGGTCATGGGGATGACCCGAACGTCCAATGTCCGACGCAATGGCTCGAGTTCACCGTCGACGAGATCGCGGATGATGCGAAGACCCGATTCCAGTCCTGCCCGCTCCGTCCCGTGTTGTGCGCCCAGGATGAGAACCCTCACCACTGGCGGTCCGCCCGGCTCTGACGAAACAGGGATTCGCGCGACCGGAACTGACACGACACCGCCGGACCCGTCATTCAACGTGATGAGCGTGTCGAGTTCGAATCCGCCGGTCGCCTCCACGAGCGCGGTCAGGTACGGCACGACTTCATCAGCTGCCGTAAAGGAGAGATACTCCTTCTGCTCGGCAGGTGTGGACAGCGGCTGGCTTCGCCCCGACTCCTGGGCCAATGCGTGTATTGGGATGACGAGCAGGGCGAACCCTACGAGCCATGCGGGATTTCGTATGCTCATCAACTCTCCAGACGCTGGCGAATCGACGCCGTGAGCTCGTCTGAAACGAGATCCGGGGCCCCCAGCTTCGTGGCCAGCTCATGAGCATCGTACGTGAGGCCCGCCGCCAGCCAGTCCCGGAGAAACGGACCCGTTCCGGGGTTCCGATACCAGTCGTCATCGAACCGCGATTCGAGCTCTCTGCTCAGGACGGCGGCCAACATGCGGGCTCTCAGCCGTCGAGCCGCCTGGAATCGCTGACCCGGATCTGCGAGGAATCCCCTGGGATCGTGCCGGAACCCTGTAATCTCCAACATCAATTCGGCCCAGCGAGGTCCCATGGCGCCCGGACGCTCACTTTCCGACAGCTCCATGTCGAATGAAAGGTTGGCGACCATGCGACGCACGGCGAAGAGTTCCAGGAACGCCGCAAGTCGTATGTGCTCATCGAGCGGGTCTCCTTCAAGACCCTGCACCCGATGAACCCAGCTCTCCGAGCGGCCCAACCCGCCGAACAGGGTGGCGTGAGCGTCCACGACAGATTCGTCACCGAGTGAGCGCAGCTCGAACGGCAGCTGAGGCGACGTATAGGCCCAGTGCAGGGCACGCCCGATCTCACGCAACAGGGTTCTGCAGCCCGGAGCAGACGTGGTCGGTGTGACGAACAGCCGAATCTGATCGGGAATCCGGATGGCCGCGCAACCGGGCCGCATGCCGGGAGACGGGAACGCCTCGAGCACCAGCTCGATCCGGCCCTCCGCCTCGAGCGGAAGGCCGATGTCACGCAGATCTCCGCCCACGGCCTCCAGTACTGTCGCCTCGTCCAACCGCCCGTCGGTCCATACCCGGCGACCCAGCCAGTCGGCATCGTGGCCCTCAGCATCGGCCACTGACAGGCCGAGGTACTTTGCCAGGTAACGGCCGAGGTAGTCGAAGTAGAGTTCGTTCGTCTCCGCTACGAGGCGTCTTCCCTCGTGCAGAACAGCGACAAGATTGAGGCCCGTGAGGCGCTGCAGCGCTTGCCGGTACTCCCCGTATCCCAGTTCGACCGATGCCATCCCCGATCGGTTCAACCGATCAAGCTGCAATGGGAGGGCGTCAGCCACCGCGTCTGAACGGAGTGCGTCCAACGCCCGGCGCGTCGGACGATCTTCGGTCGTGCTGATCAGACCGGGCAATGTGCGCACCGGTACGTTGCTGCCTTTGTGCGACATGGTCGCGGTCGCGATCCACTGCTCGAATTCATCGTCCAGCTCTGCGCTGGCAGACCGGACGTGGTGCTCGGCCACCCACCCCAGCAGACGTTCCAGACATCGGAATTCATCGCCCGACGCGGACGCGAGTTCACGCTGAATGACGGGCATCGCCGTAGAAAACTCGAGGACGCCCTGCGAAGCATATAGTGGAGTGAGCTGCGGCCATGCCTTTCGCCCGGCGCGAGCCTCAAAGATCTCCTCGGCCAGCGCCGAATGAAACCGCTCGGCCCGATCACGAATCTCTTTGACGGTCAGGCTCATCGGTTACCCGGCAGCCCTATATGGCCAATGGACCGGTGAGCCGAGCGAGCAGGACTCCACGCAAAGCATCCGTGGACACACGATCCTGCTTCAGCGAGTCACGATCCCGTACTGTCACGGTACCGTCTTCCATGCTCTGACCATCCACCGTGATGCAGAATGGCGTTCCCGTCTCGTCCTGGCGCCGATACCGACGTCCGATCGAGCCCCCGGCATCGTAGAATACTGACATCGAACCGCGCAGGTCTGCGACGATCTTCTCTGCCATCTCCGGCATGCCGTCTTTCTTTACCAGCGGGAAAACGGCAACGGAGGTCGGGGCCAGCGACGGACGCAGTCGCAGAACGACACGGGTTTCGCCTTCGATTTCCTCTTCATGGTAGGCATCACACAACACGGCCAGAAGCAGGCGGTTGAGGCCGATCGCGGTTTCGATCACGAAGGGCACGAATCGCTTGTTCGTCGGCGCGTCCACGTATTCGAGCTTCTTGCCCGACGCCTCCTGGTGACGCGACAGGTCAAAGTCCGTGCGGTTATGGACACCTTCCAGCTCGTTCCAGCCAAATGGAAAGTGATACTCGAAGTCGATCGCCCGCTTCGCATAATGGGCAAGCTTGTCGCTGGCATGTTCATGGATGCGAATCCGGTCGTCGCGCAGGCCGATCTCGCCGAGCCAGACCTGGCGACGCTCACGCCACGTTTCGAACCAGGCCTCGTCGGTACCGGGCTCGACGAAGTACTGCATCTCCATCTGTTCGAACTCCCGCGTCCGGAAGATGAAATTGCCGGGAGTGATTTCGTTCCGGAACGCTTTCCCTACCTGGGCGATGCCAAACGGCACCTTCACGCGCGAACTGTCGAGTATGTTCTTGAAGTTTACGTAGGCACCCTGCGCCGTCTCCGGACGCAGATAGGCTACAGCACTGTCGTCCTCCAGCGGCCCCATGAACGTCTTGAACATCAGGTTGAACTGGCGTGGCTCGGTAAACTTTCCTTTCGTGCCGCATACAGGACATCCCTGCTCCTCGGGCCTGCCTGCCTCGAGTGCGGTGAGTTCGTCCGCGCGGAAGCGCCGATGGCAGTTGAGGCATTCGACGAGCGGATCGGAGAACGTGTCCACGTGCCCACTCGTCACCCACACTTGAGGATGCATGAGAATCCCAGCGTCCACACCGACAATCTCGTCATGCTCGCGCACCATTGCCTGCCACCAGGCGTTGCGAAGGTTCTGCTTCAGTTCCACGCCGAGCGGACCGTAATCGTACACGGACTGGACGCCGCCGTAGATTTCGGAGGACTGGAAGATGAACCCGCGTCGTTTGCACAGCGATACGAGCTGATCCATCGCTACTTGTGTGTTCTCTTGTGTATTCTCAGACGGCATCGAAGCCCTGCTCCCAGGACGAATGTGCGTTCCATTAGAGGCCGGACAGGATACCGCCGGCGGCGACGGCACGGCAAGAAAACGGAGACTACCCACTCCGGAGTGATAGGTCCCAAGCGCGAAGCGGTTCCCGATGCGGTGGGCCGGATTGTTGGATTAGTTTCCGAATTGTGCGCAGAATTGCCACGCCCACAAAGAGTTGATACAGCGGCCAGCTCCCGTTCGTGGCTCTCGTCGCCCCCGACGCATAAGCTTTCCACATGTTTGGACCCAATAGCGGTATTCGAGCGATCGGTCATCGAGGTGCGGCAGGCGTCGCCCCAGAAAACACGATCGAAGCCATCGAACACGGGCTCGCAGGTGGTGCCGACGCTTTTGAAGTCGACGTTCACCTGGCGACATGTGGCACCCTCGTAACGATCCACGACGACACGCTGGATCGCACGACAGATGGCTCGGGTCCTGTCGAACGACTCGATCTGCTGCAACTCCAGGCCCTCGACGCCGGATTTCTGTTTACGGCCGACCGGGGCCTCAGCTATCCCTATCGCGGAGCAGGGATTCGTATTCCGACCCTCGACGAGGCCGCCGAGGCTGCCGGCGATCTCCCGATGATCATCGAAGTCAAATCGCCCGGCGCCGGCCGCGCCCTCGCGAAATGGCTCGAGGGACGCCGCGATCCCGACCGGTTTCTCGTGGGAGGATTCGACCATGTCGCCGTGGCGCCGGCAGCCGCGGCCGCACGATGGCAATGTGCAACCCGGAAGGACCTCAAGCCGTTCGTTCTACTGGGAAACCTGGGCCTGTCACCGCGCGTGCGCCCGGAAATCACCGCATTCATGGTTCCCGTACGTAAAGGCCTGCTCCGAATCGTTACTCGACGGTTCGTCCGCCGCGCCCACGACCTCGGCATCGGAGTCTACGTCTGGACCATCAATCGCCCGACGGAGATGCGTGCCCTGTTTGAACTTGGCGTCGATGGGCTGATCAGCGATGTCCCCGCCCGGGTTCGGAGGGTGATCGCGGAACGGTCGGCCCGAGACGGTTACCGGGTTGCGAGCGGCTGAGCGGTTGCGATAGCTCAATATTAGGGCTTATCTTGCCGGATCATTGCGTGCCTGAATGTGAGGCCGCAAGCTCGCGTCTGTCCTCACGTACCTGGAGGTCACCGATGTCCAGCGTCGTCAGATTGCTGCAATTGGGCCGTCGTTCACTGTTTCCTGCCGCGGCTATTCTACTCTTTTCTTTCGTCAGCGCAGCAGATCTTTCTGCTCAGGCCGCTGCCACGACGGGAATCATTCGCGGAGTCGTGCGTGATCCGGCAGGAGCCGGGGTCGCAGGCGCATCCGTGATCATGGTGCAGCGCGAAACCGGATTCCGGGCGGAGGTCTCGACGACCTCTTCGGGCGCATTCATCCGCACTCTGATGCCGCTCGGCACATATGACGTCACCGCCCAGGCACTGGGCCAGTATGGTGACGAGCGCATCGAGGGCCTCATCCTCCGGGTGGGTACGACCATTGACCTCGTACTCGAGTTCAAGCCCGTGGCGCTGGCCGCAATCACCGTGACCGGTGAACAGGCTCCGCTTGTGGACGTCCAGGACGTGACTCAGGCCCAGCGTCTGTCGGCAGAGGCGGTCCAGGGGCTGCCGAACAACGGACGCAATTTCCTCAACTACACGCTGCTGACACCCGGTGTCCAGGTCTCCCAGGGACCGGACGGCAACGTTCTCAACATCAGCGGCCA
>SMUY01062613.1_pt1 | contig 10728 bp, 8 predicted proteins | sample 2456441 | NCBI WGS metagenome assembly SMUY01 (sample SAMN11095931, study PRJNA526329) | marine sediment metagenome | biome: Marine sediment; feature: Surficial sediment; material: Deep marine sediment; isolation source: Hadal surficial sediment | place: Pacific Ocean | collected 2014-11 | depth 0-1...
CTTTATAAGGAAAGCCGCGCCCGGCCGGCAGGCCTGATTGCAGCAAAACAGTTGCACGGCAAAGCGCTTTCTTTTAACAACCTGATCGATGTTGGCGCAGCGTTGGGTATGGTGCAGGCGTTTTCGGAGCCGTGCGTCGCAATTGTCAAACACACCAACCCGTGTGGCGTGGCCACGGCTGCGTCCCTGACGGAAGCATACCAGAAAGCAAAAGCCACAGACCCGGTGTCCTCGTTTGGCGGCATCGTTGGCCTGAACCGGCCTGCAGATGCAGCAGTTGCGCGTGCGATCTCTGAGGTTTTCACAGAAGTGGTCATCGCGCCTGATTTTGAGGCGGAAGCGCTGGAAATTCTGCAAGCGAAAAAAAATCTGCGGCTGCTTGCATTGCCTGAGTTCGAGCGCAGAGCTGCCGGTTTCGACGTGAAGCAAGTGGCCGGTGGTTTGCTGTTGCAGGATCAAGATTTCTTCGATCTCAACGATATAGAATTTAGGGTGGTCTCAAAAAGGCAGCCGACGGACCAGGAGTGGCAAGCTCTGAAATTCGGCTGGCGTGTCTGTAAGTGGGTGAAATCCAACGCAATCGTCTATGCGCACGCCGACCGAACCATCGGTGTGGGCGCCGGACAAATGTCGAGAGTGGACGCGTCACGGCTTGCGGCCGAGAAGGCGCAGCGGATGGGTCTCAGCCTCAAAGGTACGGCGCTGGCTTCGGACGCGTTTTTTCCGTTCCGGGACGGCGTGGACGTGGCCGCGGAGCACGGTGCAACCGCCATCATTCAACCCGGCGGCTCGGTGCGGGACCATGAAGTTGTGCAGGCCGTTGACGAGCACAGCATGGCTATGGTGTTTACCGGAGTTCGCCACTTTCGCCATTAGGGGTTGATTTTTGCGCTAAATAACACGATGTTCTCTTTTTCACGTTGTTACTGCGGTTGCGCCGCGCCAGGAAATAGGAAGATTCAGACTATGGAAGAAAACCACAAACCGGAAACGTTCTGGAGCAAGCTTTTTCTCAACGACATCGCCATCGATCTCGGAACGGCCAACACACTGGTCTACGTCAAGGGACGCGGTATCCTGATCAACGAGCCGTCCATCGTGGCCATTCGCAAGAATGACCAGGAAATCATGGCGTACGGCAGTGCCGCCAAAACCATGATGGGCCGGACGCCGGGCGATCTGAGCACTGTCCGGCCTTTAAAGGACGGCGTGATCGCTGACTTTGATTTGGCCGAAAAAATGATTCGCCATTTCATCCGCAGTGTGCAGACCAGCCGTTTAATTCGGCCGCGTATCGCGGTCTGTATCCCGTCCGGCATCACGGAAGTTGAAAGACGAGCCGTGCGCGACTCTGCGGAGCACGCCGGCGGCCGTGAAATCTACCTGATTCAGGAGCCGATGGCGGCAGCGCTGGGTGTCAATCTCCCCATTGAGGAGCCGGTGGGCAGCATGGTTATCGACATCGGCGGCGGCACCACGGAAATTGCAGTCATCTCGCTCTCGGGAATTGTCACGGACATCTCCATTCGCATCGGCGGCGACGAGATGGACGAAGCGATCATCCAGTATTTCAAGAAAGCCTACAACTTGCTGATCGGCGAAAACACAGCCGAAGCGATCAAAATAACCATGGGGTCGGCGGCGCCGTACAAGACTGAAGACGTCAAAATGGTGAAAGGCCGCGACCTCGTGGATGGCATTCCCAAGACCGTCAAGGTGCATTCCAAAGAAATTCAGGAGGCGCTTTCGGAGTCGGTGGGTTACATCGTGGATGCCGTTAAGCTTTGTCTGGAGCGAACGCCGCCGGAATTGGCGTCCGACATCTTAGACCGGGGTATTGTACTCACCGGAGGCGGCGCCCTGCTTAAAGGCCTGGACGAGCGACTTCGCATCGACACAGAGCTGCCCATCATCGTGGCTGACGATCCACTCACCTGTGTGGTGCTTGGCACCGGCAAGATATTCGACAATCTCAGCAACTACCAAAAAATCTTGAGCACAACCAGACGTTACTGAGATGCGGCTGCTAAACGAATGGCTGGTCCACCGTCGGGATTTGCTGGCGCTGTTTGGCGGCATCTTCTTTTCACTCGTTTTGCTATTGTCCAACGACTCACGGCAGGTTCATGCCGTTCGAAGCTGGGCCTTCGCAGGTTTCGGTTACATACTGGATCAGATGGAAGTCGTCAGCAGGTACCGCGGCGTGCACGAAGAGAATCAGTGGCTGCGACAAGAGACAGCAGCACTAATGCTGGAAAGTGCGCAGCTTCAGGAGGCGATGGAGGAAAACCGCCGTTTGCGTGCGCTTTTGGATTTTAAGGAGAGGAGTGCCCTCGAACTCATTCCGGCCAAAGTGCTTGGTAAGGATGAGAACGGCTTCATCAACGCCATTTTTCTGGGTGCCGGCAGCCTCGATAGTTTGAAGAAAAATATGGCTGTGGTTACATCGCAAGGGTTGGTCGGGAAAATATATCAAGTTGGGAACCACAATTCGACGGCTCAGCTTTTGTTAGACCGGAATTTCAGGGTGGGTGCCGTGGTGCAGCGCAGCCGCGTAGCCGGCATCATAAGATGGAACTCAGGCAACCAAGTAGTGTTGGCGGAGGTGCCAAAACGCTCTGATATCAAGAAGGGCGATGTGATTGTGACGTCCAGTCTGAGCACGATTTTCCCCGGAGGGCTCGATATCGGACACGTAACCGGCGTAAGTGAGGAAAACCAGAGCATGTTTATGGATATCGAGGTCGCCCCTGCAGTCGACTTTGGCAAACTGGAAGAAGTGTTCATGGTCAGAGTACGGCCACTGCTGGACAACTGAGATTTGATGCCGGTTCTCTCCTATTTTTTCATTTTCGCTGCTGCAATCATCCTCCAACTGACCGTGATTCCTCTCTTTTCAGTTCAGGAAGTTGCTCCCAATTTAATTCTCATTGCGGTTGTCTCTGTGACCTTGCTGCGTGGGAAAGTAGTGGGAATTATGTGCGGTTTTTTCGCAGGAGTTTGTTTCGATTTTTTTGGTACGGGATTCGTTGGTATTTCGTCCTTAACAAATACACTGGCTGCTTTCATCGCTGGCTTCTGGGCCGGCGAACAATTCGACAGGCGGATGACTATCATTCTCGGCCCGTTGTTTGCATCGATTTTCGTGCATGATTTTTTTTATTACAACATTTTGCGTATCGGCGCATCTGTTGGCTTTTGGAAGACGCTCTTCAGGCATATCTTTCCGAATACCGTCTACACGCTTGTATTTATGATGATGATTTATATGCTTTTGCCCAAATCTCCGCTGGGAAGAAGGTGAGCTGTAAGGCATTGCTTTGATGGTGCATGAATACCAAAACCTCCGGCGAGTCTACCTTGGCATAGCGATCGGGCTGTTTATAATCTTGGTAGCAAGATTGGCTTACCTTCAGATCTTTAGCTGGGACACCTACTATCGTGAATCGGAGAGAAATCGCGTCAGAGACGTTGTGATCGAGGCGCCGCGTGGCTTGCTCCTGGACCGGAATGGTGAAATCATGGTCGATAACCGGCCAGCCTACTCGGTTTCCGTCATCCCTTATGAGTTTCTAGAATCGCAAAGTGCCACAAGTCTCCTCGCTTCCATTTTGAATGAAAGCTCCGTGGAGTTGGTGAAGGCCGTGCGGAAGGAAAAGATCGGAAATTTTTCGGCTGTCAAAGTGAAGCGGCATATAGACTTCAGCGTGCTTAGCAGCATTGAAGAGTACCGACTTGACTTGCCCGGCGTTTTCTACGCTGTGGATTCCAAGCGCTACTATCCCGCGGGGATTCGCGCGCCTCACTTGTTTGGCTATCTCAGCGAAATTACCAGGGACGAACTTTCGCAGGTGGAAGATCGGGAGTACCGGATGGGCGACCTCATTGGCAAGAACGGCATCGAAATAATATATGAGCCTTATCTCAGAGGCCAGTCTGGCGTCAAATACATCGAAGTAGATGTGCTCGGCAGAGAGGTTCGGGAATTGCCTGAGCTGGCGGGAAGTTCACCGCAGTCGGGCAAGAATCTTTATATGACCATCGATGCCGATGTTCAGCGCTATCTTGAAAAAGCGATGGAGGGCAAAAGAGGAGCGGCAGTGGTGCTCGATCCCAGCAACGGTGAAGTGCTCGCCATTATGAGCAAACCAGACTACGACCCGGAAATCTTTTCGAATCCGCTTACTCCTGAAATCTGGAGTGCCCTGATCAACAATGAAGAACACCCGCTTTACAACCGCGCCTGTCAGAGCCTCTATCCGCCGGGTTCAATCTACAAGCTGGTGTTGGCTGCGGCCGGACTGGAAACGGGCCTGATCGATCTGGAGGAGACGGTCACCTGTTACGGTTCCTATCGGCTTGGCCGGCGGCAATTCAAATGCTGGAAAGAAAAGGGACACGGTGAAGTCAATCTGTTAGATGCCATTCAACAGTCGTGTAATGTCTATTTTTATAAAAAGGGATTGGATGTGGGACTGGCGAATTGGTCGAAATTTTCCCGGTTTTTCCGATTTGGTTCAAAGACCGGGATAGACCTGCCGAATGAGGGCTCCGGGCTGGTCCCGGATGCGGTCTACTTTGATGCGAAGTATGGCGTGAAGAAGTGGACGCGGGGGCTGACCCTGAACTTGGCAGTGGGGCAGGGCGAGCTCCTGACGACGCCGTTGCAGATGGCGTACTTCGCGATGATTGTCGGGAATGAGGGTACCGCTTTCCGGCCACATCTGGTGAGAAAGATAGAGGATCCGAACACAGGTGAAAGCATCGAACCGGGGCGCGAGCGCCGGCAAATAGTAGGCATTTCAAAAAGCACCTACAGAACTATCAAGCAAGGCATGTACCTGGTGGTGAACGGACCGCATGGCACCGGGCGGGCATCCTGGGTGCGCGGCCTGAATGTTTGTGGCAAGACGGGCACAGCTCAGAATCCGCACGGCAACAGCCACGCCTGGTTTATCGGTTTTGCCCCAAAAGACAATCCCAAGATCGCTTTCTGTGTCATGGTGGAAAATGGCGGTGGTGGCGGCGCAGTGGCCGCACCAATTGCGCGTGGCATTTTGACGACCTATTTTAGAGACAACCAACTTGCACTTGGTCAGTGACCGCAAGGTATTGCCGGCAGAAGGCGCAATGGCAACGAAAAGATTGAAAGTGAGAAACTTTGAGCGCTATTCGGAATTTTGACGTCGGACTGGTCATAGCCGTCGTACTTCTGATTACCTTCGGATTGACCGCAATCTACAGCGCGACCTACGTGGGCGAGAAACAAACCGAGTTCACCAAGCAATTGCTCTGGGCCGTGCTGGGCCTAGTGGTGCTTACTGCCGTCGTGGTGACGCCGTTAAAATCTTACTATAAGAATGCATATCTGCTCTACGGGCTTTCCGTGATTCTGCTGGTGGTCGTGCTCTTTGTCGGCAAGGGCGCGGGTACCCGAAGGTGGATTGCCCTGGGTCCGGCCTGGATTCAACCGGCTGAGTTTGCTAAGATCGGCACTTTGCTGGCGTTGAGCCGCTATCTGAGCAACGAGCACAGAAAGCTTGACAATTTGCGCGAGCTGACGGTCGCCTTTGCCATCGCTTTTGTGCCTCTGGCGCTTGTCATGAAGCAACCCGACCTTGGCTCGGCACTGGTGTTTCTGGCTTTGGTCTTGCCTGTTCTGCATTGGGCTGGCCTGTCCCCGGCGATCTTGTTTGTTCTCCTGGCACCACTGGCAAGTCTGCTTAGCGCGTTCAATTACTACTCTTTCCTGATCGTTATGATCCTGCTCAGCGTCACGTTTTTGCTCTGCCAGCGCGGCCTGACTTTCTTCCTGGTCAATTTCATCATCAATATTGGCGTGGGCATCTTGACGCCGATCGTGTGGAATCTTCTGAAGGAATATCAAAAGAACCGGATACTTACATTCTTGGGGTTGGTAAGAGACCCGCATGGGCTTGGCTACCAGGTCATCCAGTCAAAAGTCGCCATTGGTTCCGGCGGTCTGTTAGGCAAAGGGTTCCTTGATGGCACACAGACCCACCTGAGATTTCTGCCCGAACAGCATACCGATTTCATATTCTGTGTCATTGGCGAGGAATTCGGCTTCATTGGCGTGTTTCTGGTGCTTGCTCTGTTTTTTTACCTCGTGGTGAAAGGAATCCGCATCTCCACCAGTGTCAAAAGCAAGTTTTCGAGCGTGGTGGTTTTTGGCGCCACAATAATATTTCTGTTTCAGATTTTTGTCAACATCGGCATGACCGTGGGCATCATGCCGGTCACCGGGCTGCCGCTGCCATTCTTGAGTTATGGCGGCTCTTCGCTGCTCGCCAACCTCATTCTCGTTGGGTTGATCCTCAACGCTTCGCGCAAAAGGTTTGAGTACTTGTAAAGTTGTGTATTTATGGAGCGTATGTCTTTCATGTCGTAACTGTTCAGCTTTTAGCTGTTGGCTCTTAGCTGCTGCCCTTGAGCTTGCTGATTAGGTTATTTATCATCTTTTGTTCTTTGTTTAACTGAGCCCGAATTATTCTTATACCTTCATCTGTTCGGAGTCCTGAAGTCTCTCATTGTGTGCAACCCAGTTATGAACATGGCCAACAGCTAAAGGCCAATAGCTGAAGAGGTATTCTGTGTCAGTTGTACGCATCGTACGTCAAAATCCAGTCAAGAATTGCCTTGACTTTTAGGGTCGCGAGTGATAAATTTAAATCAATAATATTACTCGGACTTACGGGGCTTGTAATGCAGGGCAAAATTGGTCGACTTGCAACGCTGGTCGTACTATTGTCCGGACTGGTACACTCAGAGGCTTTTGCCCAGGGCTGGCAGTTCGGAATGGGGTTGAAGGCGACTGCCTCCCGCCTAGAGGGAGATCTGAATGACGCAATTGTCAGTCCCATGGTTTCCGGATTTATTAGAGTTATGCCCACTCCGTACCTCGCTTTCGATGGTGAGGTCGGCTTTTCTTCCCTGAACTCCAACGGGCATCCCAATCCAACATATAATGATTTCAAAACGACGATTGTGCCTGTTGAGTTGAGCGCGGTATTCAGCTTCCTGCCTCTTGGCAAGGTGAATCCTTACATTTTTATCGGTGGCGGTGGCGTCTGGTGGCGCGCTGTTGCAGATGTATCAGCGGGCAAAAACACCACGCTTGAAGACGATGTGGGTTGGTTTGCCAAGACTGGCGGCGGCATCGAATATCGGATATCGCGTGGCTGGAGTTTCAATTTTGGTGGCACGTTTCGCCTTTCGTCCACCGATGGCCTCGACCAATTGCGACAGGGTGATGAGGACGACCAGGTTCTGGATGTCTACACGGGAGTGACGTATTATTTCAATCAGAGCAGGGACGACAGAGACCACGATGGGATTCCGGATGAGTTGGATCTCATGCCCGACGTCGCCGAAGACAGAGACGGCTATCTCGATCATGATGGTATTCCTGAAAAAAATCCCAGCCCGGCAGCCATGCGTTCTGGCGATGCCTCTTTGGATGGCGTGCGGGGCTCCGCGCCGATGGTAATTCACTATCTTGTGGGGAGAGCGGAGGCGGGAAAGGATCTGCCCATAAAGGCGAATGTCTATTCCGATATGGACCTGCGGGTCGTTGCTGCGCTCTATCGACCCATTGGCACTCGCAACTGGAACGTTGTTAAACTGCAAAATGAAGGCGAAAACCTGTACAAAGGGGAAATTCCGGGATACGCCATGACCACTGACGGTCTTGAGTACTGTGTGATTGCGGTCGATGAAACGCTTAGCGGCGTGGGGTATTCGGGGCTGCCGAGCAAACCGATCTATGTACGGGTGTCGTCCGGCGGGAAAGGTTGGCGGTTCGTTGGGGGGATTGCTGGTGCAGCAGCGATTGGTGCGGCGACATATCTGGTAATAAGAAAACAAGAGTAGTCTCAAATTTTGCAAGGACTCAATTTATTGGAGGCAAATATGGATGAGAAAAAGGACGTCTTTCAGGGATCTGTGAATTGGATTGCCAGACTAATCATGCTCTTGACCTTGGTGGTATTCGTGGCCGCGTGCGGCTCTTCCAGGCAGAGTACCGATCTTGCTGAAGATGATGTGGACATAGATGAATTGTTGGGTGAAGACGCGGCGCGAGCTTCGCAAACGAAGTCGGACGAGGATGAAGTGCTCCGGTTGCTCGGAATCACGCAGGCAGATGAGACTGCGGCTGCCGAAGTCAGCATGAACGAAGAGCAGGCAGATATGGCTGTCCTGGAAGGTGATTTGGACCAGCTTAAAGATGATTTGACAAAAAAGGATGAGGAGATCTCAGAGCTCCGTTCCGAGCTGACACAAAAGGCGATGAAGATAAGCGATCTTGAAGCCAAAGCCAACGCACGTCAGATCGTACGTAGGACGAGAGGGGACGCCGATCCTTCACCGGAATTCAAAAAACAGTATCAGACGGCATTGGAGGAGTTTAAAGCACGCAACTATCGCGGAGCTATCGACCTGTTCGGTGAGTTGTTGCTGCTGGACCCCGGGAATTCGCTGTCCGACAACTGCCAGTACTGGATTGGCGAATCGTACTACGGCCTTGGTCAATTCGAACAAGCGATTGTAGGATTCGAGAAAGTTTTCTCTTTTGCCCGTTCGAACAAGAGTGACGATGCACAATTAAAACTCGGCGTCTCTTATTTGAGATTGGACGACAAGAAACAGGCGCTGGAAGAGTTTGAACGCCTACTATCCAACTTTCCGGACAGCGAATACCGTTCGCTCGGGCAGCGCTATATTAGCAAACTGTGACACACTCTTGAGTTGATTGGGAGCAATACGATGGGCGGGTTCATATCCGCCCATTTTTTCTATGTCCGCGGCTTGATTTTTTGTAAATTTTTTCTAAATTTAGACATGGGGGAGATCAACCCCTCCGGAACTGTACTATGTCAGAACTCAGGAAGGATCCTATTATTGGAAGATGGGTCATCATATCGAGTGAACGAGACAACCGTCCCTCAGATTGGGCGAATGAACCAAACGCCAAAGGAAGCGGTTTCTGCCCGTTTTGTCCTGGAAATGAAGATAAAACCCCTCCTGAAATTCTGGCCATTCGTCCGATGAGTACCGAACGAGACATTCCTGGGTGGAATATCCGGGTCGTGCCCAACAAGTTTCCAGCCTTGCAAATCGAGGGAGAATTAGCGCATAAAGGTTGTGGAAATTATGAGATGATGAATGGAATTGGTGCTCACGAGGTTATCATTGAAACGCCAGACCATGCCAAAGACCTTGCCGATCTCAGCATTGAGAAAATCAAGGAAGTCCTGCTTGTTTTTCGCGAACGAATACGAGATCTGGAAAACGATTCCCGGCTCAAGTATGTTTTGATTTTTAAGAATCACGGTGTTGCTGCCGGCGCTTCTTTGGAGCATTCTCATTCGCAACTTATCGCTTTGCCGATCATCCCTAAAAGGGTACTTGAAGAGATTGAAGGAGGCAGGAGTTTTTACCGGCAAAATCACGGATGCGTATTCTGCGACGTGGTAAGCAAGGAATTGGAAGACCAGACCAGAGTTGTTTCTGAAAATGATGCGTGCATAACCATCGAAGCCTTCGCACCCAGATTTCCTTTCGAGACCTGGATTCTGCCCACGCAACACTACTCTCACTTCGAGCGCATGCCAGAGGACATATACGAGCAAGTAGCTGTTGCGCTCAAGGATGCACTGTGGCGGATCAACGCTGTCCTTGGCTATCCTCCGTTCAATTTTATCCTTCATTCATCGCCGATTCAGGAACCCGATTTTCGCGACTATCACTGGCATATTGAGATCATTCCGAAATTGGCCAAGGTTGCCGGCTTCGAATGGGGGTCGGGCTTTTATATCAATCCGATGTCGCCAGAAGTGGCTGCCGAACATCTCAGAGGTGCCTCCACAACATGAAGTTGCTCACAGAAACTAAACTCAAATGTGCTAAATGAAAAATCCGCTCAGAATCTTGTATGTGTCTCCCGAGGTTTCTCCTTTTGTCATGACAACGGATCTGGCCGACTTTGCCGGATCATTGCCGAAATACCTGAAGAATTTAGGCCACGACATCCGGGTGATGATGCCGAACTACAAGTACGTAAATGAGCGAAAATACGTACTTAGGGATGTGATACGTCTTCACGGGTTGAACATCAAGATGGGGGATGAGGTGTTGGCTGCAAATGGCAAATCCGCCTTTATTCCCGGCTCGAAGGTGCAGGTCTATTTCCTTGACAACAAGATGCTGTTCGAAAGGGACGGTCTCTACCTCGACCGAAGTACCGGCCAACTGTACGAAGATAACACAAAACGTTTTGTTTTCTTTGCTATTGCATGTCTCGAGACTTTAAAGTTGCTGCACTGGCAGCCCGATATTATTCATTGTAACGACTGGCAAACAGGGCTTATCCCCATGCTCTTGAAGAGTCTGTACAACAAGGATCCATTTTTTAAGAATTCGAAAACACTTTTTTCGCTCTATGATGGCGAAAGTCAGAGCATGTTCGATGCTTCCGTCATTCAATTGGCAGGCGCAGAAGAATCGTTTTTACAAACCAGCCGCTGTGCAGCCAATGGACAAATCAGTGGCATGTGCGCTGGCGTGGAGTATTCGGATCTTACAGCAATAAACATCGAATGCGTCGATGGGGAACTCCTCGCTGAGCAGGGGTTCTCTCAGCTTCAGGAATTGTTCAAAGACGAAGCAAGCAAAATTGCAGGAGTGGGTCTTGGTATTGACGATCAAGTA
>SMUY01199346.1_pt1 | contig 10726 bp, 10 predicted proteins | sample 2456441 | NCBI WGS metagenome assembly SMUY01 (sample SAMN11095931, study PRJNA526329) | marine sediment metagenome | biome: Marine sediment; feature: Surficial sediment; material: Deep marine sediment; isolation source: Hadal surficial sediment | place: Pacific Ocean | collected 2014-11 | depth...
ATTTCTTGTTGTATATAAGCACTTCCATGGCAAGAAATTTCCACAATATCTTCTCCTGTGTAGGAATTAGGATTTTTAAAAATGGTAACCAGGACTTCATCTATAACTCGCTTTCCATCTATAATATTCCCTAAGTGTACGGTATGTGATTGTTGTTGTTTAAGAATCTTACCAGAAACCGAATCGAACATTTTTGAGACCATAGTTATAGCATCACTCCCCGAAAGACGAATTATAGCAATAGCTCCCGATCCTGCAGGGGTGGCCAGGGCAACAATGGTATCTTCTCCTATATGCATAATCTTACAGGATTAAACAAATTGAAACCAAGAACTGTTTTCCTGATAGTCTTCTATAGCGGACACTTCATTATTAAAATTAAAAGAATTTATCAGTACTGAAATATCTTGTTTTAAGTTGGTTAAACAGTTATCGATTAAGTCCTTTCTGAAACCTTTTTCAGCTATATTCAAAACAAAACCAGCAGAAATAATTCTAGCTAAAGCCTTTCCAAGATCAACTAATTTTCGTTGTGATAAATTTTGTCCAATTGAAAAATTAATGTCTTTTTTAAAATATTCAGCAGATTTTGCAGTTAGATCAAAGGTCTCTAAAAACTTAAACAAGTTAATTTCTTTTTGTCTTTTCATTAATTTGATAATCATTTCAGAAATTTGAGTATAAAGCATTTCGTTAGATCCCTCAAAAATCTGAAAAGATCTGCTATCTACAATTCCTCTACCTCCAATATGGCTTAATCTGTATCCCTTTGCTCCCGATAGTTGGACCAGTGTCTGTGCAGATTCATGCATTAGATCTGTAACAGTAGCTTTCATACTGTTGGCTTCAATTCCGTCTAAAGCCAAATTATTTTCAATACCACTTTTTGAACTACTTGTAAAACACATAGCCGAACAAATTGTATAGGAGCTTTGAATTTTTGATATTTGAAATTGAATTTGGTCTAAAGAAAGTAAGTTCTTACCTCCAACAATTCTGTTTTTACATTGTTTTAATGCTTCGTCCAGCATTCGTTTTATAAAGCCCATTCCCATTCCTGGGAATTGCATTCTGCTTCTGTGTAGAATATCGAGCATCATTTTAATACCCGTGCTTTCAGGCACTAATTTATAGGCTTCTGGAATTTGAAGATTCAATTTATTTCTTCCGTAGGGAATCATATAAAGTCCCAGATTATCAAAGTACTCTTCAACAATAATTTTCTGTTTATCTTTAGTAACGTCACAGATAAAAAAATCAATATCTCTACTAAGATTACCATTTTCATTTTTATGGCGAGAGGTTATTAACCAAAAATCGGCCATTCCCGTTAGTCCCTGCCAGTGTTTGGTGCCTTTTATATGATAGATACCGTTTTCTTTGGTATTATATGTTTGCATACCTAATGCATCACTACCAAAATCCGGTTCTGTGATCATAAGGCCACCCATTTGCTGTTTTTCTAAAAAGCGTTTGAAGATATCACCTTTTACTGCCTCAATTGCATATTTAGCTACGGGTTCTAAAAAGAGAGCGATATTAATTCCAAATGTTAGAGACAATGATAAAGATTCATAAGAAGCGGCCGATAGAAGCCCCAAACACTCCTTTACTTTTACACCACGACCGCCAAATTTTTCCGGTATTGCCACCGATAAGGGTGCATTAGCAAATAATTCTCTCATTACAAAAAAAGGAACATCACGATTTAAACTAAATTTATTAACGTCTGCTCTATCATAGAACACAGATTTTAATGTTTTTTCAAATGTTTTTATAAAGTCCGAAAAATTTTCACTCATAGTTTCTATTTAAATAATGGAAGATTGCTCACAAAAATAGGAAAATTTTTTTTTTAATTTTCTTGTAAAATAAGTTAATTATATTGTTATATCTATTTATGACTAAGATTAATTCCTATCGGTTTTTTGAAAATTTTATTTTTTATTTATACTGATGTTATTAAATGATTGTAACATTTTTGATTGATGTTATACTTATTATGTAAACTAGCATAAGATCAATTATTATGGATGTGATCAATCATACAACAATGCGAAAAGATAATCAGCTTTTGGTTATCACACACTTAAGTCAGTTATTAAACTATATTGTAGGGTTTGGAGGACTTATAGCTCCATTAATTCTTTGGCTTACACAAAGAGATAAAATTCTAAATATGAACGAACACGGTAGGTCAATCATTAATTTTCAGCTTAGTTTAATATTGTATATTATTATAAGTATTCCCGGAATATTTTTATTTGGATTAGGAATTCTAACTCTTATACTAACCTGTATTTTAGGATTCGTTTTACCAATAGTAAATGCGTTGAAAGCAAATAAAGACGAACCACCAAGTTATTTTATGACTATACGGTTTATTTCATAAATAATAAATCCACCTGATAAAAGGTGGATTTTTTATATCTGCTTTCTATTATTTAAAGATTAATTGTTTAGCATCACAGGCATAACAAGCATAATAATTGATTCACCTTCGTCCAGCCCATCAGAAGGAGTTAATATTCCTGCACGGTTGGGAAGCGACATTTCTAATAAAACCTCATCGCTGTTTAGATTACTGAGCATTTCTGTTAAGAAGCGGGAATTAAATCCAATTTCCATATCATCGCCCTGATAACCACAGGTAAGACGTTCGTCAGCCTTGTTGCTATAATCAATATCTTCTGCCGAAACATTGAGTTCGGCGCCTGCAATTTTTAAACGAATTTGATGTGTGGTTTTGTTTGAGAAAATAGAAACACGACGTACAGAATTTAAAAATTGATTTCGGTCTATATTAAGTTTATTGGGATTTTCCTTTGGAATTACTGCTTCGTAATTTGGATATTTACCATCGATTAGGCGACACACCATTTCAGTAGAATTAAAAGTAAATTTTGCATTAGATTCATTATACTCTATGTTTACCTCATCTTCACTACCGGCTAAAATGGTTTTCATTAAATTAAGAGGTTTTTTCGGCATAATAAACTCAGCATTTTGAGATGCTTTTAAATCTTGACGAGTATATTTTACAAGTTTGTGCGCATCGGTTGCAACAAAAGTAAGACTGTCTTCTGAAAATTGAAATAAAACACCGCTCATAACAGGTCGTAAATCATCGTTTCCAGCTGCAAAAATAGTCTTGGAAATTGCAGTAGAAAGTATATTTCCATTCATAACGGTAACGCTGGGATCTTTCAATTCTATAGCATTTGGAAATTCATCACCACTTGCATAGGCCAATGTATATTTTCCGTGATCAGAACTTATCTCAATAATATTATTTTCTTCAATAGTAAAGGTTAAAGGCTGCTCGGGAAAGGTTTTAAGAGTATCCAGCAATAGTCTTGCAGGAATGCATACATTCCCTTTTTCAGTGCTTTCCACTTCTAATTTTGAAGAAATAGTGGTTTCCAGATCCGATGCTGAAACCGTAAGTGATTTGCCATCTAGGTTGAACAAAAAATTATCTAAAATTGGAAGAGTGTTATTATTATTGATGATACTTCCCAAAATCTGAAGATTTTTTAATAAATAGGAACTCGATACGATAAATTTCATTATAAAATTTTATTTCTTACGTGATTAATTACAAATATATTTTAAAAAGCTATCTCAAGCCATTAGGACCAAAAGAAACTTATTAACAAATCCTTGAATATTTACGCTTGCGGTAATAATTATAAATGAATCCAAATATAGCTAATATTACTAAGGGGAGCAATAAATTTACAAGCTGCCACAAACCACGTTTTTCTACTGTTTTTTGTGAGTCAAGAAACGGAATAGCAATTTTTTTGGTTCTAATGTTTATAAGTCCGCTATCATCAAGTAAATAGTTCACTGAATTTAGTAAAAATTCTTTGTTTCCATAAAATGTATTGGTCCATTTATCGAAACCTAATTCAAGAGGCCTGTTACCCCGTAACTGATTTTTAATTAAACTACCATCACTAATAACAATCATTTTTGTTGATACCCCGTTACTTTTATCATTTTCAATTTTAAATGGCTTAATCCGGTTTGTGTATACCGAAGAAAATTCACCCTCTAATAAAATTGCTAAAGGAATTTCTCCTGAATTATATTCAAAGGGTAAAGGACCTTCGTTTACGATTTTTAAATTTTTATTTATTTCTTTAGTAATATCTATTTCTACAGGCATTCCAACAATTTTAGATACTGGGGAACTACTTAGTAAAATGGTTTTTTTAATATTATTTGGCAATGTATCTATGCTACTTACATATTCAAATTTTACAGCTTCAATATTGGTTACTATAGGATGATTGTTTGCACTGGAGCTTAATGGGCTATAGAACCAGGGATATCTGCTAAATTGCGATTCTCTCTCGGTACCGGATGCAAGCACAATAGGTGCTGCATACACATCTTTTATAAGATCAGAATTTATGCGTATTCCATATTTAAAGAAAAAATCGGAAAGATTAAGCTCTTTGCCATATCCAAAATCATTTCCACTTATACTATCTTTATTTAAAACTACTGCATCTATTAACCAAAGTGAAGCCCCTCCTTCCATAGTATATTGATCCAAAATATATTTTTCGCGGTCTGTAAAAGCCTCAGTTGGATTTGCAATAACAATTAAATCGAAACCATTAAGTTGTTTCAATGTTTTTAAAGGAGAAACGGCCGCAGAATCTAATGTAAAAGGAGCTATATAATAATACTCCTTAAGGGTCTTAAAAAAGTCGACTACAAATTTATCCTCTAACTCTCCATTTCCTTTTAGAACCGCTATTTTTCGTTCTTTTGGATGGACAAGTTTATTGAATCCGTCAGCAAAGGCATATTCTAAGTTTTGAATCGAATTATTCACTCTTTCTTCAGAAGTAGCCCCTAATTGATTTTTTAACAATTGAATTTTAACAGTCTTTTCATTGTAATAGGCAAGCGCCCATGGATACACCTGTTCAGTAGTTATTTTTCCACTCTGTCTAACTTCCACCTGTGCAGGGTTTAATCCTAACCGCAGTAATTTCTTACGAATGGTTTCAGAGCCCTCTTCGTTTTCCAACGGATCGATAAACCGGTATTTAATAAAGGAATTGTAGGATTCAAATTCTTCAAGTAACTGACGTGTTTCAACTTGCAATCGTTTAAATTCTGAAGGGAAGTTTCCTTTCAGAAATACTTCGACAACAATAGGAGAATCTACAGTTGCAATGATGTTTTTGGCAGCTTGAGATAAAGTAAAACGTTTGTCTTGAGTTAGATCGAAACGTTTGTAGAAATAATTTCCTAAGACATTTAGAAGAATGACCCCTACAATGACAAAAATTAAATTTTTTATATGCTTTACGTTTTTATTCACTTTTCCTTCTGAAGATTAAAAATGGTAAACGAGATAAATAAAATTGATATACTTAGAAAATAAATAATATCTCTTGTGTCCAAAACTCCTCTAGCCATGCTATTAAAGTGACCTTTCATGCCCAAGCTGGTCAAAACTAAATCTGAGTTGTTAAGCAACGATCCAATCCCTTCAAATCCATAATACATGAAAAAACATAGAAATACGGCGATGATAAATGCTACAATCTGATTTTCTGAAAGTGAAGATGAAAATATTCCTATAGCGGTGTAGGCTAGAACAAAAAACAACAGTCCTAAGTATGAACCCAGTGTACTTCCAAAATCCCAATTACCAGGAGGGTTTCCAAGTTGAGAAATAGTTAAAACATAAAGTAAAGTTGGCAGTAATGCTAATCCGATTAGCACAACAGCACCAAGATATTTACCCAATACTATGTTTTTTATAGAAATAGGTTTTGTAAATAATAACTCTATAGTCCCCGTTTTCTTTTCGTCACTAAAAGCTCTCATGGTAACGGCGGGAATTAAAAATAAAAAGATCCATGGTGCAAGTTCAAAAAAGGAGGTAAGGTCGGAAAAGCCATAATCCAGAATATTGAAATTCCCATTAAAAACCCAAAGGAATAGTCCGTTAATTACAAGAAAAATACCAATAATCAAATACCCAATTGAGGAAGTAAAAAAGAAATTTATTTCTCGTATTAATATTGATAACATGTAATTTGATTTCTAATTATTGCTCACTAAAAAGGGTGTCAACACTCCATGCTTGTGCTTTAGAACGGAAGTGTTTTTTGGTTGTTGTCCAAACGTTTCTAAATAATTCGCTATTTCTGTAATTTTCAAGATCGTTTTCATTTTCCCATCTACTATAAGTGAAAAAAATATTTGAGTTTGTTTTATCTCGATAAAGTTCAAGGAAAGTACAACCAGGAAAATTTCTAATTTGAGATTTCACCTTTTCAAAGTTACTAAGAAATGCAGGTATAGTTTCTGTTTCAAATTCCATTTTTACAATTCTTGTGAACATAATATTACTTGTTGGTTATTAAATTAATAGTCTGTGAAAATGCCATTTATACTTGATAGGTTTTATTTTAATCCTAATTCGCTCAATCAAACTTAACTGTTATTGTATCTCTGTATTCCAATCCAAAAAGGGTAGAGGCACTCCCCACGGTACTTGGATTGCTTTTATATATTGCAAGTTCAAGATATCCCGATGAATTCCAAAGCGCTAATTTTTTACCGTCCTCTTCACGGCGATCTTTTGGAATATTAAAATTAATAGCTTCACTATAATGAGTATGAACTTTACTAAAATTGGCAGTACGGGCACTTATTTTAAAATCTCTTCCCTTTCCTGTTTTCTCAAAAAGGGTCTTGGTAATGTTACAGATCACATTTCCATAGTTATCAATGTAAATTACATTGCCTATGATTTGGTTGCCTTCAGAATTTATTACAGGTTTAATTCCTGTTAATTGTTTTATAGATGAAATCGATTTACCAATTACTTCAAGAGTACCACCGCGTGCAATATGGCAGGCGACTTTTACAAAAACATCTAAGACCGGAAAATTGGTTTCTATACGGTCATGTATATTTATTTCCACAATTTTTTCAGGGATGATGTTAGAAGCCAACATCGAGATGATACCATTATTAGCACAAATAAAATAATGACCATCTAGAAACACAGCTATGTGTTTGTTTTCCGGGTTTAATTCCGAATCAATTCCAATCAGATGAATACTTCCGGGAGGGAAACTTTTATATGCGTTTTGGATGATATATGCAGCTTCCGTAATATGAAAAGGAGAAATTGAATGTGAGATATCAACAATCCTAATGTTATCCAATTCACTGTAAATGGCACCTTTTACTGCTCCTGCAAAGTGATCCTTCTCTCCAAAATCGGTTGTTAGTGTTATAATTGAAATAGGCATATTGTTGATATTTTTTTGAATCGATTACCACAAAAATACTGTACTTTTGTTATTCCAATTGTACAAAAACTTTATTGTTTAAGAAAATAATTAATATTTTGTTTAATTGAAAAAGGAAAACGATTCACAGCCCAAGCTACGATTAGTTTTTATTTTGAAGAAATATAAAAAAGGTGTTTTGCAACACTAAAAATAATGTATTAGTGGTACTTACAGCAAAACTATTTTTTGCTCTGTATCAGTAATTATAAAAATCTACTGCTTTTGAATGAAATTATTATCGAATTAAATGAAATAAGTCCAAGTGAGTTTTTTGGACTTCAAAATGCGAATATCAATCTCTTAAAAGAACATTTCCCTAAATTAAAAATTGTTGCACGGGGTAATAAAATAAAAGCCTTTGGCGATGAGGAGGTTTTAGAAGAATTCGATAAACGACTTACCATGTTACTAGAACATTTTGCTGAATTCAATAAACTGGATGAAAATATTATAGAGCGTGTATTGTTAAGCAGAAGTAAAGATGATTATGAAACTTCAGTAAGCTCAAATGATATTTTGGTTCATGGTGTAAATGGTAAAAAAATAAAAGCCCAAACCACCAACCAGCGTAAATTGGTTCAGCTCATGGCCACAAATGATATGGTATTTTCAGTTGGACCTGCCGGGACAGGAAAAACCTATACGGGAGTTGCCCTAGCAGTTAAGGCACTTAAGGAAAAACAGGTAAGACGTATCATACTCACTCGTCCTGCAATTGAAGCAGGAGAAAAATTAGGTTTTCTTCCGGGAGATTTAAGAGAAAAATTTGACCCCTATATGCAACCTTTGTATGATGCCCTTAGAGACATGATACCATCAGAAAAATTAGAATCATATTTAGATAAGGGAATTATTCAGATTGCTCCCTTAGCTTTCATGAGAGGTCGTACCTTAGATAATGCGTTTGTAATATTAGATGAAGCGCAAAATACCACACATGCTCAAATGAAAATGTTTTTAACCCGTATGGGTAAAAATGCCAAATTTATGATTATGGGAGACCCAGAACAAATTGATTTGCCTCGCAAAATAATATCAGGATTAAAAGAAGCATTATCAATATTAAAGGATGTGAAGGGAGTCGGGATGATTTATTTAGACGATAAAGACATTATAAGACATCGATTGGTGAAAAAAGTAGTTACTGCTTATAAATCCATAAAAAATACAGACTAATTGTATGATTAACACCCTTACCGCAACTCATTTTAATTTCCCAGGACAAAAAAGTGTGTATCACGGTAAAGTTCGTGAAGTGTACACTTTAGAAAATGATATCTTATTGATGATAGTCACAGATAGACTAAGTGCATTCGATGTGGTGATGCCAAAAGGGATTCCCTACAAAGGACAGATTCTTAACCAAATTGCCACACAAATGATGCGAGATACAGAAGACTTGGTACCCAATTGGTTAATAGCTAATCCAGACCCTAATGTAGCCATTGGTAAAGCCTGTGAACCTTTTAAAGTAGAAATGGTAATACGAGGCTATTTAAGTGGACACGCAGCACGTGAATATAAAGATGGTAAACGAATACTTTGTGGCGTTGCGATGCCCGATGATATGATTGAGAATGACAAATTCCCAACACCTATCATTACTCCTGCAACTAAAGCTGAAAAAGGAGATCATGATGAGGATATTTCTCGTGAGGATATTTTAAAGCATGCCATAGTTTCTAAAAAAGACTACCTAATTCTCGAAGATTATACTCGAATATTATTCCAACGTGGAACAGAAATAGCAGCTAAACGTGGACTTATTTTGGTGGACACTAAATATGAATTCGGAAAAACTAAAGAAGGAGAAATTGTTTTAATTGATGAAATACACACTCCCGATTCATCACGTTATTTCTATGTTGAAGGTTATGAAGAAAGACAAAAAAAAGCAGAATCTCAAAAACAACTATCTAAGGAGTTTGTGAGACAGTGGTTAATTCAGAATAATTTTCAGGGATTTGAAGGTCAAGAATTACCAATTATGAGTAACGCATATATTGAAACTGTTTCAGAGCGATATATAGAATTATTTGAAAACATAACTGGTAAGACTTTTATTAAAGCCGATGTTTCAAATATAGATGAACGTATCAAGGAGAATGTACTAAACTACTTGAAATAGTCTACATCCTAAATAATAATAAAATTATTACAAAAATTGCAGGGAGTGCTTGAATAAAAAAGATCTTTTTAGTAGCTGTTAAACCCCCATAAATTCCTGCAATGGTTACACAAATTAAAAAGAATAATGAAACATTTGTTTTCCATATTTCGTCGGTGATAAAAAAGGACCAAATAAGTCCTGCAGCTAAAAACCCATTATATAATCCTTGATTAGCAGCTAAAGACCTGGTAGGTTCAAAAAGATCTTTTGGAAATTGTCTAAACACCTTTTTACCTCTTGTGGTCCAGGCAAACATTTCGAACCACATAAAATATAGATGTAAAAAAGCAATAAGACCAATTAAAAATTGGATCGCTATTTTCATATTATTTATTTATTATTTCTTTAAAATTAAATCGATAAACATATCCTAAACTAATTTCGGTGAAATCTGCTTGTCCTAAGTTGGTGTTGATGTGAAATGCAGCATAGACGTTATTTTTTGGAATTTTAAGTGTACTAAAAATATAATATTTTATTCCCAGACGAGTTGAAATTAAGTGTTTTTTATAAAATTTTGAATCAAATTCTCCCAAAACAGCATTATCTGGAATATCTTTTGGAACGTATGACCAGCCTTGGTTAATTCTCCAATCAATTCTATAAGCAGGCTTGTGAAGGTTTACACCTATCTGCCCCTCAATGCCAAAGTGACTTAACAAGAATTCACCTGTGACAAACAATCCAATATTGGTCGCATAACGCCAGGGATCCTCTTTAAAAAAATCGAATTCTTCTCCATCTTGTACCAGCGATTCGTTGTCAACGATATAATCGTAATAATGTTGGTAGAAGCGATAATAGAAACCACCTCCCAGCTTGAAAGTCTTGTTGATAACCTGTCCATATTCTCCGGAAATAGTATAAACTCCTTTGGTTTCATTGAAAGCCTTCGACAGCACATTTTTACTATATCCGGTACGAAATGAAATATAAGAATAACGACTTTTATTGAACTCTCGTTTTGGTTTGGTGCTAACCGGATTTGATTTTTTTATTTCTACTGAAAGGCTTATTAAAAACGAATTAAGCCCTTGATTAGGTAGTCGCGTATGTCCATTTGAATGATGATAATATCCCAGACCTACACGGTGTTTCAAATTTTTGCTAGTCAAGAATTGATAATACATAAAAATTCTGAAGGACCAGACAAAATTGTTTGTGATGGCTTGATTGTTTGGATTTGAAATTGAATCGTATTTAATATTGAAATAGG